>Ga0206903_10064_pt2 | contig 32917 bp, 32 predicted proteins | sample Alteio_BWOrgHeat_45_FD_152959 | JGI IMG/M metagenome (GOLD analysis project Ga0206903, IMG submission 152959) | Enriched cells from forest soil in Barre Woods Harvard Forest LTER site, Petersham, Massachusetts, United States -... | ecosystem: Environmental > Terrestrial > Soil > Temperate forest >... | reverse complement strand
AAGGATACGCTGGCGCAAGGGAAAAAGCAGTTCCTCGGAGATAAAAGCATGCTTCGGATCGCTACTTGAAATCTGGGAGCTAAGTTTTGTTTCCAATCCCTGATCTAAGAGCTCAGCGAGTTGGATGGTGCGTGACAGCTTTATCGTCGCCTCTCTCATTCGGGTCTGATCTTCGGTTAGGGTGATGATGTCTCGTTGCAATTCATCGCGACCCTTTTCTAAGGATCGTAAAATAGCGCCGATTACCGTCTGAGCGCTTTCATACTTGGAGAAATAACGTTTCAGCGGCTCTCCCACTCCAGGCAATTTGCCGATGAGGCGGGAAAACCATCCTGGCTCAAATTCCACTTTGGCGGGATCAAGCTTTTCCACCTGCAGCTTAAGATTAAGCAGGGCGTTCCCCACATCGCCCTTATCATCAGATCGCTCGGAAAGCTTACGAATGGGTTGGTTAAGCATGGAACAGAGACGGGCGGAGTCTCGTTGCAAATCGGCGCCCATGGCTTCCACCGCCTGTTTGCCATTTTCCTTTTGCTTGAGGTCTTCAGGGTTAAGTGCGATGAGCCGTTCTACCCACTCCGCAGCTTTTCGCTCCAGCTCGGTGTCTTTGCCCCCGATCGCCTGAAAGGACGGGTCTTTGAATTCTAACTCTTCCTTCACCTTAGGGAGTTGCGCTACATTCAAGTTGTTTTGAGGGTTACCCGCCATTGTCGTCTCCTTGATCCATGAAATCAGTTTACACTAATACTTGCTAGCTCGTTTGGTGAGCTCTTCCAATTCCTGCAACGCGGTTTCCAATCTTGGTGAACTTGCGGTATCTAGATTGCGCATTTTGGAAATTGCCAGAGTAATTCGCTCTATTTCGATTAGCGCCTGTTCATTGAAAGCGAAAAGGCGTTGTAGCTGCGCTTTTTCTTCTTCCCGTACTTGCAGCCTATCCTGAAGATTTTTTGCCGCGAGTTTTTCTTCTTCCGTTGAGCTCACCTTAGGCAGTGCGCCGATCTTCTCTTCGATCCCAGTCATGGCCGGTGAACTCAGACTGCGAATTAGCTCAGAAATTTGAGTCAAATGATCCAGCACTGCGATTTTTGTTTGGACGGCAGCTTCAAAGTATCGGTGGAAAGTGAGCTCTTCCTGATTGAGCTTTTCTAGGAGCAAGCGATGATAGTTTTTGAGTCGGTCCTCCAGCTGCTTGAGCTGAGTCAGAGCTTTCTCCCCGTCGTCTTCCGTGGATTCGGTATATCGAAAACGAGTGAAATCTCGCCTTAAGATCTGCTCTCGGGTGGCATCTTCGTTAAGTTCTGGTACCAGAGGCGGGTTGGGCAGAACTCGCTTGCGACTCAGTGCGCGCAATCCGGTTACCGCACTGAATCCAAAGCCTAGCAAACCGATAATAAGTCCTGCCAATCGAGCATGAAGAATTAGCAGAACTACGGTGGTTAGGGCACTGACCCCGAAGGTCAAAAGAGAAACCCGAAAAGACGGAACAGAGTAGGAGCCATTGAGGAAATCGAGTTCGTCCTGAGTGACTTTTTTTTTGGGTAATTGCGTCGGCACCTGGCCCGCCCGTGCAAGCACTTACTTGCGCATGTTATAATGAGGTGTTTCTGCGTATGGTTATTCTTAATTTAACGCTTTCCTGAATGTTTTGGCAATTGAAGGAAGTCCCATGAGCGTCTTTGATGTCTTGAAACAGCAATATGTCGAGATTATCGACTGGGTGGAGAAGGAGAATGGGGTACTTGCTTACCAGTTTCCTCTAGCCAAGCGGGAAATCCCGAGCGGTGCGCAATTGACGGTGAGAGAAAGCCAGCTGGCGATTTTTCTCAATGAAGGTGAAATCGCCGATATTTTTGAGCCTGGAAGGTATCGCCTGACCACTAAGACCTTACCTAGGCTCGCCATTTTGAAACAATGGGATAGCGGCTTTGCGTCGCCCTTTAAATCGGACATCTTTTTTTTCAGCACGCGCGAGCAATTGGATCAGAAATGGGGGACGGCGACTCCAGTGACCGTCCGAGATCGTGAGCTCGGCCCGCTTCGACTCAGAGCGCACGGGTCATATTCCTATCGGGTGAAGAATCCCAAAGTCTTTTTTCAAAAAATCAGCGGGACCAGTGAGAAATATACGGTGGAAGCGTTGGAAGGGCAGCTGCGATCTTGCATTATTGCTGCGATTGGCCATTTTTTTGGCAATGCCCAAGTGGCTTTCATTGACATGGCCAGCAATCAAATGGAATTTTCTGCCGCCTTGAAAAAAGGAATCACGCAGGCCTTTACTAATTATGGTTTGAGCCTTGAGAGTTTCTTGGTGGAAGGAATTTCATTACCCGAGGAATTGCAGGGGCATTTCGATAAAGCAATTTCTATGCGGCTGGTGGGCGATTTGAATAAGTACTTACTTTTTCAAGCCGCCGAAACCCTGGCCGCGGCAGGTAGCCAGGGGCAGGGCCTACAGGGAATGGGGCAGGGCATTGGAGAGGGTATCGGAGCGGCCATTCGTCAGGCCGCCGGAGTCAGTTCCTCCGCCCAATCCGCCCAAGGAAAGCCAGGGGAAAAGCAATTGAGTTCCGGGAAACCTGCCGCGGAGGATTTAGTGGCAACTTTGGGGAAGTTGCACGACCTATTTAAACAGGGGGTTCTGACCCAGGCGGAGTTTGAGGCGAAAAAGGCCGAACTGCTCAAAAAAATCGGCACCGCTCAATAATCGACGATTCTCCGTTTCACTCCGCCTTAGGATAGTTTTGACGCCCAAGCGCCAAAAACTAATTCGGTACGCAGACCCCGTCACTGCAGTGATCGACCATCGCGCAATCAAATCCGCTGAGACATCGATTAAAGGCATTTTTCATCTGGCAGATCCCACGTAGGCAGTGATCAAATGAACTGGCACACCACGCACTACTGGAGCATGTCTCACCCGACATCATCATCATCTGCGTTTCATTCTCCGGTTCCGGGATGATCGGATCCGCAGTCAACCTCAGGCTAAAAAAACTCACTAGCACCAACATCAAGAAATATTTCATCTCTGTCCTTCCTCTGGCGAACGTCTCTAGTCGAAGACGTTCTTTCATCTTTTAGACCTTGAGCATTTACCTTGCTCAAAGCCTAAATGCGTTTATCCGATAAACCGATGTACGGCAATGCTCCAGATCGGTTTCCTCATCGCGTTGAATTTCTGACGCAACATCCCTCCCTAAATGACACTAGACTTGCGATTTTTTCCATGGAGGAAGAAAAATCGAGGCGTTTTCGTGCTCAAAGCGCTATGGCACATGGTTTGCTTTTCATCAAGTCGGGTTTGTCAGTCGGTGGGTGAAATGAAAAGCGATAATCAGATTACCATAGGAACGCGTTGCTTTCTCGTCGTTGGACTACTCCATCTCCTGGTCGCTCTGGCGGGAGCTCTGGGGTTCCACTATCGGGAGGGAAAGCTGGGTCGATTCATTGATGGTTACAGCGTTCTCAGTGGTGCGGATCGCCAGTGGGGTTTCTTTTCCAATGATTCTCGCACCGAGAATCGTATTTCCTTCGACGTGATCGATGGCGCCGGAACGCATTCCCAACATTGCTTTGAAGAGGGGGCAAATCGCGAAGAGATGTTACGCATCAATGACATGATGGCGCGACTTTGGGGGATGGCTCGCGAAAAGGATAAAGAAAAAAAGGATGCGATTATCGGATCCTTAGCAGGAAAAATCTTTGCTCGGTTCCCAGAGGCCCATGAGATAACGATTAATTTCGAATCCATTGGGTTACCGAACCTGACAGAATATAGAGCCGGAGTAAGAACCCACTGGACCAAATTCTACGAGGTAAAATATGTCCGACCGAGTTAAGTCCTCGATTCGGGAATTTTTCTTTTCTCCAGCCTCTTCAGTCCCGATCGCAGTCCTGAGAATTCTGCTCGCTGGGATTTTGCTGATCCAAGCCTTTCTGCTTTCTGGTCAAATGCTAGAGCTTTACGGTTTCAATGGCATCCTGCAATCGACCGTCTTCTCTCATTTATCTTTAGGAGGGTACCCAACGCTAGCTGGATTGCAAACTCGGTTGTCCGGTTGGGGAATCGATCCTGATGCGACGGTAAGAGGTACTTTCATTCTCTACGTCACTAGCCTGGCCTCTCTACTTGTGGGGTGGAAGACGCGGACCTCTACCGTGATTTGTTGGGCAACCCATTTTCTTCTCCTTAAGGCTAGTTTTCTTTCTGCCTATGGCGTCGATCAATTCGCGAACGTATTTCTATATTTCCTGATCTGGATGCCTGGAGGCCAAGCCTATTCGGTTGATGCTGGCTGGACCTCAGGGAAGCCTTCCCTCCAGGCGCGGATTTCGCTGCGATTTTTTCAGATCGAATTATGCATTATCTATTTTACGGCTGGGCTGTTTAAAGCATTCGGCGCGCAATGGTGGGATGGAAACGCGATCTGGAGATCAGTGACCTCTCCGATCTTTAATCAATTCGATTTGACCTGGTTAGCCAGTGTTCCTTGGTTTGCTAAGCTCTTGGGCTGGTCGACCTTAGTTTTGGAAATGGGGTATCCGGTTTTCATTTGGGTACCACGAACTCGATGGCTCTGGCTCAGTGGGGTCATTGGTTTGCATCTGGGGATTGCCATTTTTCTGGGCCTGCATTCCTTTGCGGCGGTGATGATCGCACTAAGTTTATCGGCCTTTGCCTTCAGTCCCGAATTTAATCGGGTTTCTAAAAGTTATGGAAGCGCTGAAATGGAGATCCGGCAGGAAAAAAAACAACCCTCTCTCGCCTAGCCTCTGGGGTAAATTCGAGGCAACGTCCCTTATAAAAACTCTGCTCGGCTCTACGAGATCCTTCGGCTGCGTCTCAAGATAAATTCAGTCGCGTTTCGGCCGAAGCCGAAACGCGACTGAATTTACTTAGTCAGTGGCGAAGTTTACGTCATGACCAGTGGAAGAGGAAGCACTGGAAGAGTTATCGAAACTGGTTGAGAAAGAGAAACTGGTCACTGAATCAGCGTCGAGCCGTGCGAGTTTTTGGCTCGACGTCGGATGCAATCCGTTTGCAGTGACCGTATGAGCTGCTTTGGTGGTAGCGACGTAACTCAACATTCCGATCGCTACGATAAATCCGAATGAGATTGGTTTTGCTTTCATTTTGTTTCTCCTGAGGTTTGGGACACTGCTTAGGATATTAGCAAAAGATGTGCCTATAAATTCCCACCCTTCCGGTGTTGAAATATCGTCGTCAATGGAAAAAAATTCAGCCCAGTGGTGGCATTCTGGCAAAAAGATTCGAAACGAAAAGCGGGGAGGGTGACCTTTGTTTTCCAACTAAAGATCCACGACCAATTCAAGCCGCTGCAACGTAGAGAGATCCCAAGTACTAGCGATCACTGCTTTAGCCTCAACATCCAAGGGATGAACGGAGCTGGCGAATATCTGATTGGCCCGAAGCAGATTTTTTGCCTTGGTATAGAAAAGAATGAAGTCTCCCGCCGCAGAACGCTCGAGAAAAATATTTTCAGCAAGTATTTCTTCGGTTCGAAGGGCGTCGTGCACTTCATTATCCCGGCTTGAAAGAGTCTTGGCCCAGCGAAGGAATTCCTCGGTTTTACCTGGTCTCAACTTGACTCTGATGCATTGGGATTCTGGCATCCCTCCTCCTATTTCCCCCAGATTCTCACGTCTGCCTTCTTTTCACTATCGGTAGTTGGAAGGCAATAACTCGCTGAAAATACAAACGAGTCGTATTTGTTCCCCAGGTTGCCAGAGCTGTCTATCTGATAGACAGGATAAGCAGCGATTATTCTATTAAAATAGCCCGTGGCCATAACCCCATTCTGATCGGGTGAACTTTTATTGGACAGGATCATGCCTCAGAGCGAGAGGCCAGGCAATTGCATACCTGACACTCGGGGGGAACTTGCCAAATTTACTTTTTTCTATTTTTTGCTGTGTATTTCTGCTTGGGCTGGATTCTGCTACCTTGCGCGCGGAATCGGATCATGCAAAAGAGATCAGCGAATCTTCTTCGAAAGAGGACCTGCCTCCGACTTGGGCCGACGTCCGACTTCGAGAGTTGAGGGGAAATTTTTGGACCCTTCGCTCAATGTCAGAAACCTTTAAGCCCAAAGGTATTCTTCTGGTAACGCTAAAGGCGGGCTGCCCAGTGGCGGAAGCAAATTTAGACAAGCTTCGCACTTTAGCCCAGCAATATCGCTCGCGGGGAATTGAGGTCGTTGGGATAAGTGGTGCGGCGGCGCAATCCGTGAGTCAGTTACAAGCATGGACCTCGGAGGCGGATCTTCCCTTTCCAGTGTTTAAAGATCCAGGTTTCCAATTGATTCATGCATTGGGAATCACTCAGACCCCAGAATTTGTTCTCTTGGATTCAAAATTCCGTAAAGTCTATCAGGGGGCTTTTGATGATCAATACTCTCCGGAACACCGGCGCAATCAACCGGTGAAATCCTATTTGCCAGAAGCGGTACAAGCATTAGCCGAGGGAAAGCCCGTACCGGTGAAGCGAACCGAAGCTCAGGGATGCGAATTGGAGGATCTGGAGGCCGAACATCCTGGAAAAAGTCACTTACCACCAGCATATAGCTCCCATTTTGAATCGGAGCTGTGTTCCTTGTCATCGCGAAAACGCCATTGCCGAAAACCGAAGTCTAGAGTCTTACGAAGAGGTTTTGCCCTGGGCCAAGACCATCAAACGAGTGATTGAAGACGGTAGGATGCCGCCTTGGGGCTTAGACAAAGCCCATTATCCCAAAGGCGGCTTTAGCAATGATCGCAGTCTTTCCCATGGTGATGCGGAGAAGATTTTGGCCTGGGTTAGCCATGGTGCTCCAGCCGGCGAAGAGAAAGAAGCTGAGAACCCAGAGGCGGTATCCGATTCTCACGAATGGAAAATAGCGAAGCAATCCCCGACCGGAAAACCCGATGTAGTTTTCGATATGGGAACGACGTTTCGCGTTCCGAAGCACGGAGAGCTCGACTATCAGTATTTCACGGTGCCGACCCATTTCACTGAGGAGAAATGCGTGAAGGCGGTGGAAGTGCATGCGGGAGCGGTTCAGGTGGTGCACCATGCTATCGTTCACATCAGTAGCCCTCAAGGAGCAGGCACTATCGGCGCAGATAATCTGCTGCGTAATTCTCCCACTATGGTTAAGGTGTTTCGCAGCTTCCCACCGGAGAAGCGAAATGCTCAGTCTTTTCGAAATCTCATGAAAATCGCTCAGCTCTATGATCCGAAGACGGCGGCGATTCTAGGAAGCTATGTTCCAGGGGAAGAAGTGAGAGAGTTGGCTCCGGGGACAGCGATCTGCATTCCGGCGGGATCCACTTTAACTTTCGAGTTGCACTACACTCCCGATGATCAAAAAGAGCATGACGACCGGACTCAAATTGGACTCATGTTCACGGCGAAACCTGAACGAGAAGTGAAAACCGATCCGCTGGGACAGTTACCCTTAACCGTGCCGGCTAATGATCCTAATTTTCACCAAAAGTTGCAATTCACCTTTGCTAAAGACTCCGAAATCGTGAGTCTGCAGCCGCATGCCCATAAATTGGCAAAACGGTGGAAATATGAATTGGAATATCCCGATGGAAGGCGAGAGGTCATTCTCTCGGTTCCCAATTACGATTATCAATCGCAACCGGTTTATAATTTCAAAGCTCCGATTTGTGTGCCTCAAGGCACCAAACTACACGTCGATTGTGTCTACGATAACTCGAAGTGGAATCCGAGAAACCCTCATCCGGATAAACCGGAGACCATAACCTGGGGTTTTCAGACCAAAGATGAAATGATGAACGGTTGGCTCACTTACGTGGGAAGTAAATCTCCTTGCGCGGGAGCAAAGAAGTGAGTCGCTTCGGTTACATTCTGCTGGCGGTGTTTTTTCTGTTCGCGGGGAATGCCCACGCCGAAAGCCGAATGAAGGTTGCTTGCACTCGAATCCTCCGTAAATTTGTTTTCCCGCTTATCATTCCTGATCCCAGAAACCAAACGTTGATGCTAACCGATATCAGCGATCCTAGCCATCCCATCCCGGTAGAGGTCAAGGTAGGGGCTAGGTTGGGAATAGGAATGAAAGGCGCAGTGTATCGATTGGATGACATTAAAAATCATCCGAGTATTCCCGACTATGCGCATCGGGAAACTCCGCTGGTCGGCAAAGTGTCTCACCAGGGACGTCGTACCGGAGTCTTCTTTAAGTTATTCCAAGACGTTTTGGTAGAAGAACATAATGTCTATGAGGGTTTGGTTAATTCCCAACCTGCCATTGAAGCCGATCCGGAATTTGACAGCTTATTTACTCAAACGGACAAAACGGGAAATATCACCCAGCGCGGACCTTCCTGGGATCCTGGAACGTTACCGGTCGCGAAAATCTATGCGACGGGCAGTACGCCATGGGGAATTGCCCTAGTAAAAGATGAGATTGATCCGAAAAAAGCGTTGGGTCTGACCGATGTCGCGAAACGGGCGAAAGAGAATATGGAAAAGCGCTTGGGACTTTCGACGGAAGCCAAGCCGGCGGCAGGTCCATGGAAGCGGTTCTTGAAGAAGTTAGTTCCGAGTAAGCGGCCAGAAATTGAGCTCGAAGATATCCCACTGGATATGCAGCAGAGCATGCGGGAGTGGTATCGCCTCTCCCAAATTGCCTCAAAGCACACTCGGTTTAAATTGGTGAATGGCCAAGAACGTGCCTTGGTCGACCTCGATATCAATCCCGATAATTTGATGTGGGTGGAGGATCCCGAGCAGCAAAAACTCTTTCATCTCAAGCGGGCAGGTTTTGTAGCCCCGGAATTGGGCGAACCGGCATTGACTCACTATGTGAGGGAAAATCTGGTTCAAGGTCGGAATCTGAAAAATAACTCCGCGAGTGAGGAAGCCTACCTTGCCGCTTGGGTCACTTACCTAAGGCAGGCTGCTAAGGGACTACAATGAAAAATAAATTCTTTGTTCGAGCTGTTCTTCTATTCTGGCTGATGTCTTGGTTTTCTTTATCCGCCGAGGTTCACGCCCCTGCGGTTACGGAGTATCGATGCCAGAAAATTTTTGAGCTCATTCGGGTATTGGATGGAGGGCATCCGATCTGGGAGATTGAGAAGGAGATTACGGATTTGGATACCCTTCTGCCCGAAACCCGAAAGGAATTCGGAGACAATGCGCCCACCCTGAAAAATCGTATCCGTCAGGCCATTCTATCTAATAAGGCCCTGGTGAAAACGATTCGATGGGCGCTTACCGGGAGAAAAGAGACTAAAGACTCGGTAGATCTGCTGAAGGACATTCCCCGAAATGTTAAGTTCAACTATGTGATCCATGGAGAAGGAAATGGAAAAGGATCTGGGATCGCGATTGGACGGGTCCAAGTCAAGATCCCCAAACTAGATGATCTCCTATCCAAACATTTATTGTTGGCTAATCTTCATCCCGACGTCCGCTACGCCGGAGAGTTCTGGGTCGATGATGCGGGGGTGATTCACGTTTCTAACAATTCGGGAACGTACACCCCGAACGGAAAATATATTACCAACGGAAATTTGGAAAAAGTGTTAAGGCAAATTTTCCCGTCCGCAGAGTTTAATTTCAAAACTGAAGCGGTAGATGCCTTCGCAATCAAGGAAGCACAGAAGAACCAACCGTCTAAATTGGCTAAGCTCGGAGACGTGATTCAGACCGTAGCTCATTTGGATCTCATGTTCCCGATGCAAAAGCATTATTCCAAAGTCATCCTAAAGACCGCCAAGGCAAAATATACCAAGCGAGTTCCGATTCGGGAGCTCTTCAATGTGATCAACATGGATAAGGTGAAGGAAAAGGAAAATATTGAGCGCGCAGAGCGCATCGAGCAAGCGAAAGCGGAAATTAGTGCCGCCGGAGGCCTGACTCGGGAACTTCAGAAAAAACTCTTCACCGAAGACGAGCCGATGAGTGTGGTTCGGGATAACGATGGTAGGTATGTCGCCTTTGACGGGAATGGTCGTCTGCAGTCGCTCGAAATGGTTTACGGAAAGATGTCCAACGTCGAAGTCGAAGTTGAATTCTATGAAGAGCCGGATCGCTCTGCGGTGGACTTCATGACCTGGGTGCGAAAGTGGCGGGAACTCGATCAGAAAGGAACCGGAGAGTGACTCGAGTCCGCCTCACGACTTAGCCCAATCTAAGGGAAATAAAAAAGCCCGCCGGTTAGGGCGGGCTTTTTAGTTCTTATTCGCTTAAGCCTTATCGACTTTTAGCTGCGTGATCGATCTTTTCTTTGAACTTCTCAAAGGGCTGTGCCCCTTGCAGAAGAACACCATTGATCACGAAAGTCGGCGTGGCTTGGATTCCAACTTGCTCTGCCTCTTGGCGGCTCTTCTCCAAGTCTTTTTCATACTTCTTGCTGTCGTAGCAGGAAGCGAACTTGGCTTCGTCGAGCGAGAGCTTTTTTGCATAGCCCTTCAAGTCGGCATCTTCGAGCTTTTGTTGATTCTCGAAAAGCATATTGTGGAATTCCCAGAACTTCCCTTGCTCGTTGGCACAGAGTGAAGCCAATGCGGAAGGCATGGCTCGTGGGTGTGCGGGAAGTGGCATGGGACGGAACACAATCTTGATCTTGTCCTGGCCATATTCCTGTTTCAACCGATCCAGCGTCGGAATCGCTCGAGCGCAGAATGGGCATTGGAAATCAGAGAACTCTACCACCGTCACCGGTGCCTTCGGATTACCCCAAGTCGGATAACCCTCGGTCGCCACGTTTAGCTTTGGGGAGGCCGGCTCTTTCAAGAGAATCTTCACGTTGGAAGATTGCTCAAGGCGGGCAACATAAGCCTGGCGCTTTTCAAATTTCTTGCGATACTTCAAGTAATCGCGAACATCGTCTTTACGAATTCTAGGATCCTTCAAGCTCAAGCCTTTGGAGCTTAAAAAACTCTCGATATCCGCGTCGGTGACATTATCGGAAACCTGGCCGGCTTCTTTGTCCAGTAGGGCTTCCACCGGCATGTTGTTTTTCTTCGCTTCGGCTTCTAGGAGCCGTTGTTCTACGTAATCGCGGACCGCTTGTTCTTTGGTCCGATAAACTTCGTCTTCGAGGTCAAAAAGACGGGTTTTGATCGGGGCAAAGGCTTCAGAGCCCTTAACCGACTTTCCGTTAAACTCAGCCACGACGGGGTCGGATCCGCCGCCGCCCAAGCCGCCATTCATTGCTAGCGTGCCGAGAACGCCGACCGCAAGACCCGCTATGACGCAGGCTGCGTAGACGATCACATTCGGGCTTTGCGCGGGGTTACCGGCGCCACCCGTGTTGGTTGTATCTGCCATGAATTACTCTCCCCGTTCTCAAAATTGGTTATAAAGCGACCAGCCTATCAGTTTTTCGCTCAATGGGAAGCTTTTTGACGCCGAGCTCTTGCCTGTCAATCGAAAAGTCAGGCAGTGAGTTTTTGAAGTCGCCGAGCCAGCTCCAGGGCTGTTGGCTCCCATCCGGAAGCCTTTCCTAATTGGGTGAGCGAGGTGAATCTTTCGTCGGTAACTCCACAAGAGCGAATTCCCAGAAACGACAAATCCGGGCCGTCATAGTAAAGCGCTAGGCCGTGGCTAGCGATGCCCTGATGGACAGCAATTCCAAAAGAGACCAGCTTTTGATTTTCTACATACAAACCAAAGGGCGTCTCCCGACGATCGACGGAGATGCCCAAATCATCCAGGAACGATTCCGTGAGTTCCCTTAACCCCGTGACTAATCGTCGGATCTCGGTGCGAGCATAGCCGCCTTGAGCGAGATCAAAAATCGGGAAGAGGACGATTTGTCCCGGCCCGTGATAGGTCCACTTGCCCCCGCGATCGGCGGCAATGATCTCCAGCCCTCGGCGGGCCAACTCGGTTTTCGACCACAATAAATCGTCGGGTGAGGCTGATTTTCCATAGGTGAAAGTGGGAGTGGGCTCGCAGATAAGAAAATAACCTTGGTCTGGATCGTGTTTCACCTTCTGGATTAAACGACGTTCTTCATTTTCCAGATCGTGCCAGGAAATGCCGCGATGGACGACGGTGTTCCATTGAAGTCGCAAACTCAGCCCCGCAGCTTTGCAAAAGGAAAATGGGCTAAGACATGCCCCGAACGAATCAGATAACTAAGGAACACTACCACCTGAATCAGGCCTAGAACTAGATAACCCAAGTGAACCCAAACGTCGGTGACGGCGTAGGGGTTGGGAGCCTTGCGATGTGCGACGAAGGTAACCAGGAGACAACCGATCCAAGCAAATTGCAGGGCAGTATTCCATTTTCCGATTTTCAAAGGGGAAAAAGGGGACTTCGGAGCCCAGGGAGCGGTCCAAACTACCAGCAGTCCGATGGCCTGAAACACGGTGACCGCGATGATCAACCAGAGAAACCAGGCCGGGCAAACTTTGAGTGCCAAAAGGAGAGCGAAAAAGGAGATGGTTAAGACTTTATCCGAAAGCGGATCGAGCACTCTTCCTAGTTTGGTCGAGGCGTCCCAGCGGCGGGCAAGGTAGCCGTCTAAGAAATCGGTGAGGCAAGTGATGATGAAGAGCACTAGACTCAACAGAAACTGGGCGCTCAGTACGAGATAGACGATCAGTGGGCAGAGCAAACTGCGCGATATAGTTAAGACATTGGGAATCGCGCGATAACTTCGATGACTAAAACTCATTTACCTCTGAGGCGGCGAGTATACCTCGACATGGTCTTGTTCGCGGAAGCCCCCTCCGGAGTGAAGCACCGCTACAGCGCCGTCTTTCCCCAGATAATCCACCACTTTAAGGAGCCCCTTGAAACGTCCTGGCGCCATTCCCAGTACCGTTCCGGTTTGCGCATCGGTTACTGGAGCGCCATCACCAAAGACTTTGAGCAATTGGCCCAGAGTAATGCCAGTTTCCTCGCCGGCGTTGATATAGTAGCGGTGCAAGTCGATTTTTGCAATGCGTCCTTCCCAGGCGATTTTGTGAGAATACTCGGGGAACTGCGCTAGCACTGGCTCCAGCGCCTTGGCGATCGCGAGTTTGCCCCGTTCGGCATCTTCACTTCCGGGTGCTCGTTCGCCCGGAAAGCGGGTCCGTTCTTCGTTGACCATGCCGGTAAGAACTTTGGTTACCAATTCTCTTTCCGTGGCCGCATCGTAAAGTCGAAATTTGATGATGGCTCTGGCGGTGTAAAAGCGGGTACGGAAGATGCCGATCTCGTCACCTTTTTCTTCGATGGTTAAATCGTCGATTGTTCCAAGTACGACGGCAGAAATCCCATAAGCCCGGGCCTTTTGAAAAATGGTTTTGTAATTATAATAGGCGGCGTTTTCCGAAAAATTTTCGTGCCCGTCGAGTTCATTTTCGCTGACTACGACACATTCCGGACATTTCTGAACCGCACTTCGCACTAGAGCGTCCACTTCATTAGAAAGCAAGTCAGCTCCCAGGGGGGTTTTGTTTAAAAATTTCAAAACTAGGATCCGTTTCTTGGGACCCTGGCTGGCTTCGGAGGCCGTGGCACTGGGCGGAGCGGGTGGAGGTTCGTCGGGATTAAAGATCTCATGCCATGCGGCACAGGAACTTAGCAGAACCCAAGGGAATACCATCAGGAGTAGAAAGCTTATTTTCATGAGACCTCTGGGCGATAACGATGGAAGATGAGTTACTTCGAGTATCTCATGACGAGCGCTTGGGGATCAATGCGTACCGGCTTCAAGTGAAAGCCCCCCGGTTCGGCTTGTTGAAGCCGAGCATAGAGTTCGTCCGGTTTCATGGAGCAGAGCAGCTCAAATTCAGCCAGCTTTGGCTCACTTCGCTTTAGGACGGATTGATCGATGAAATCCATGCGGCTGATTCCACTTTCGACTTGCTGATACACCCGATAGGAATCGATACCTTCGATAATCAAACGATGAGCGGCAGTAAAGAGTGTCCCTTCGGAAGCTTGATCTTCGAGGTCACTGCGGAACTGTTCGAGCGGAAAATGAACTGCACTGCGCAATTTCTCGGGTTTAACGAGATCAGCGGTTTGTAGAGGCAATTCGTCGCTGCGGGAGAGGGCCAAGCGAGGCGCGATCAGATTATAAAGATAGGTATCCATTCGAATGCTGCTTTCATTGCAAGCCTTGCAAGGAGCCAGCTGAATCCATAGCGCGGTATTGTAGCCTTCGGAGATGCCATATTCCTGCAGCCCCTTCATTTCCGTCTGACTGGTAGGCGGCTGACTGATGGAAAGTTTGGGGTTCGAAGCCGGCGTGGCTCGCGTGCTAAATTTGTGAAACACCGCATTGGATTCATTATAGAGGGTTTGGGCAAGCTGACTATCGTGTAACCCAGTCGCGGTGGCGCTGGCGTAGAGGGAAATTCCCGGCAACGTAGAAGAAAGAAGAAATAAAACTTTGAGCGAACTGCCCCCGCGTTTGGCTTCTGCCACTCGCACCCATTTTTTCAACCCTTCAGCGTCGAGATGTCCACTTAAAACCACCTGATTGCGATCGGCCGAAGGGTGGCCAATCGAATAATCCAGGATGTAGCGCTTAGCAAACTCAGGCGTCACTTTTCCCTGATACTGGGCAAAGCGATTGCCCAGGTAGCGCTGCAGCCATTCCACCACGGCTTGGTATTGGAGATTGCCGGTCAGATCCCCGCTGTCTCCCGTCGCAGTCGCCGAAACCGAGAACGCAGCTTCTTCAGCCTGACTCGGAGTGCTACTTAAAAAATAGCTCGAAAAGATGAGCGCGAAAAGCAGGGCCGAGATTTGATTTTTAATGGAATTCAATGGTGGCTTTCTCCTCTTGAAGCAACGATTGGATCGAGTTTACCGTGTCCCGCTTGAGGGGAATAGCTTCTTTCAATTTCAAAATGGCGCGAGCCTTTCCCCCATCCAAAATCACGTGCATGAATACTGGCACTCCGGCGCGATCTTGGACGGACTGCAAGAAAGTCTGTAGCTTTTTCACCTTGGCTTCGGGCAATCCGCCTTGGGTCTGATTGGCGGGAACCTTGATATGGATTTCTCGTCCTAAAACTTCATAAGCGTACCGCAGAGGAAGAACCTGGGCTTTACTCTTCTTGGAGAGGATGACTTTATTGGAGCCGTCACCGGGCTCCAATTGCGCTTTCACCCATATGGGCTCGCCGCTTTTTAAAATCACGTCATTTTCCAGAAAAATATCCGAAAAGATCACGGCTTCGATTTGGCCGGTTGTGTCTTCCAGAGTCGCAAAGGCCATGCGGTCGCCGCGCTTGGTGAAAATCTCTCGCAGGGCCACGACCTCAGCTCCCAACATGACTTCGCGTGCTGAAGTAAACGTTTGGGCATCTCCAATCGTACACGTGGTGTAGCTCTGCACTTCGGTTTTGAAATCGTCGAGAGGATGGCCGGTTACGAAAAAGCCGATAGTTTCTTTTTCATTCTTAAGTTCCTGTAAACGCGGCCAAGGGTCGACGTTGGGATAGCTAATGGTACGTTGATCAAAAGACGAGGTTTCTTCTCCGCCTAAGAGATCAGAAAAGCTGGGTTGATTGTCGTCTAAGCTTTTCTGCATTGCAGAGCCCATTTCCAAAGCTTCGTCCACCGCCGCGAAAAGTGAAGCCCGGTGGATCTTAAAACCATCGAGTGCTCCGGCTTTTACAAAAGCTTCGATCACTCGCTTGTTGGCGGTGCGGGTGTTGGTGCGGGCACAGAGGTCAAAGAGATCTTTAAAGGGCCCGTTCTTTTTGCGGGCCTCTAGAACAGAATCGATAGCGAGCTGACCCACTCCCTTGATGGCTCCCAACCCAAAACGAATTTGCCTTTCCGATAGCACCGTGAAGTCGGTTTCCGATTCGTTGATATCGGGCTGTAATACCGCAATGTCGTGCCGTCTCGCATCCGCGATGTATTTGGTGATCTTATCTGTGTTTTCACGTTCGATCGAGAGCAAGGCCGCGTAAAACTCTACCGGGTAATGGGCCTTAATATAGGCTGTCTGGCAAGTGATGAGAGAATAGGCTGCGGCATGGGATTTATTAAATCCGTAGCCGGCGAATTTCTCCATCAGGTCGAAAATCTTTTCGCTTTTCGTGAGATCGAAGTTTCCCTTCTTCGCTCCCTCTAAAAAGATGGCTTTTTGTTTGGCCATCTCTTCGGCTTTCTTTTTTCCCATGGCGCGACGGAGCAAATCGGCGCCGCCCGCGGTATAGCTCGCGATGACCATGGAGATTTGCTGCACCTGCTCCTGATAAACGATAACTCCGTACGTTTCTTCTAAGATAGGTTTGAGCTCGTCGAAGTCGTAAATCACGGGAACCGTCCCGTGCTTTCGGCCGATGAAATCGTCGAGCATGCCGCTACCGATGGGGCCCGGTCGATACAAAGCATTACTGGCGACGATATCACCGAAGGCATCGGGCTTTACCTTCTTCATCAGATCCTGCATGCCCGAACTTTCTAGCTGGAAGATACCTGCGGTATCTCCCTTGGTGAGCATTTCATACATTTTCTTGTCGGAAAGACTTACCAGCTCGAGCGAGAACTTATCTTCCGGGTGTCGCTGACGAATCAGTTTCTCGGCTGCGGTGAGAAAGGTAAGGGTTTTCAATCCCAAGAAGTCGAATTTGATCAGCCCAATCCGATCCGCATTGTTCATGTCGAATTGGACGATCATTTCGTCGTTCTTGCCTTTGAATAGCGCGCAATGCTCGACCATGGGACGATTGGAAATCACGATTCCGGCGGCATGCATTGAGGCATGTCGAGCCAGTCCTTCTAACGAACGACAGACCTGGAAGAGATGGTGAAGTTTGGGGTCTGTTTCGGTAAGTTGGCGCAGTCTTGGTTCGGTCTCGAATGCTTCGTCCAACGTGATGTTGAGCGTCTCCGGAACCAATTTTGCAATCTTGTCGACGTCGCTAGCTTGCAGTCCGAAAACGCGGCCCACGTCACGAATCACTCCGCGGGCTTGGAGCTTTCCAAAAGTTGCTATTTGTGCGACGCAGTCCTTACCGTATTTCTGCACCACGTAGTCGATAATCTGCCCTCGTTTATCCATGCAGAAATCGACGTCAAAGTCGGGAAGAGAAATTCGTTCCGGATTGAGAAAACGCTCAAAGAGTAAGCCATGCTCCAAAGGATCGAGATCAGTAATCTTCAGGGAAAAGGCCGCCAAGCTGCCAGCTCCGGAGCCGCGACCCGGCCCCACCGGGATGCCGTTGTTCTTCGCATGCTGGATGAAATCCGCCACGATAAGAAAATATCCGGTGAATCCCATCTCGTTGATTACGCCCAATTCTCGCGCCAGGCGATCGTCGTAAACTTTGCGTTCTTCTGGATTGAGCGTTTTGTTTTCGAGCAGCGCTTTGGTCTTTAATCTTTCCTCCAGGCCCTGATAAGCCATCTGATTCAGATAATCGACCGCGGTAATTCCGCCCGGTGGCTCGAACTTCGGATAGTGATAAATCTTTTTCTTATGCTCGTCTTCAAAGACAAAATCAAAATTGCACTGCTTAGCGATTTCCATCGTATTGGCAATGGCTTCCGGACAGAAAGAAAACTCTTCTTTGATGACGGCTTGAGGCTTGAAGTAGAACTCATCGCATTTCAAATTCCCGCCAGCCGGATCTTCCATCTGGCGACCGGTTTGGATGTGGAGCAATACCTCCTGAGAAAACGCATCTTGCTTTGTGAGGTAATGGCAGTCGGCGGTAGCGATGAGGGGAATCTGCAAATCCTTCGCTAATTCCTGAAATCTTTGATTCACCACCATTTGTTGGGGTAAACCGTTACTTTGCATTTCCAGATAAAAACGCCCTTGGAAGATATCTCGGTACCACTTGGCGGATTCGCGGGCCCGGTCCATATCGCCGATTAGCGCTTGCGCGGTCACTTCCCCCTTCAAACAGGCAGAAGTCGCAATCAGCCCTTCGCTATATTTCGCCAGGACTTCTTTGTCGACGCGAGGCTTATAGTAAAAGCCTTCTAGATACCCGATACTCACCAGGCGACAGAGATTGCGATACCCAATCTCGTTCATGCAAAGCAAGACCAGATGATTCATGCCGGAGCGAGCGGTGGCATAGGGCGGGGCTTCTTCATCGCCGCTAGTGTGAGTGCCTCGCATCAGTCGACTACCGGGAGCGAGATAGACTTCACAACCCAGAATAGGTTTGATGCCGTGCGCTTTGGCTTTTAAGTAAAAATCCAGCGCGCCAAACATATTCCCGTGATCGGTAAGGGCTACGGCTTCCATCTTATCGGCGGAAGCCGTCTTGAAAAGCTCGTCTAGACGAATGGCACCGTCGAGAAGGCTGAACTGACTATGAAGATGTAAATGAGTGAAATCAGCGTTCACTGGATCAGGGTTCCGACACGTTCGGGGCGCAAGCGCCATTCCCAGCTCGAGAACCAGATGAACATGGCGCGCCCTTTTAGGTTTTCCATGGGAACAAATCCCCAGGCTCGCGAGTCGAAACTATTATCCCGATTGTCCCCGCTAGCAAAAACTTCCCCCGAAGGCACAACGACCTCATCGGTGGTGCGATGGCGCATGTATTGATCTTCGGGATTAGAATCTACCTTACGGTCCAAAATCATATAATGTTTGAGACCAGTCAATGTCTCGACATAAAGCGTTTTATGGTCTGCTCCGCTAATATCGTACATCACCGGGGAGTTATCCAACGTTTCCCGAGGTTGGGCCTGCCCATTCACATACAAAACACCGTCGGTATATTTGATATGATCGCCGGGAATCCCCACGGCTCGTTTGACGTAAGTGACACTGGGATCCGGGGGGGCTTGAAATAAAATCACATCCCCACGGTGGACGGTCCCGGTGCGAAGTAAAATCCAATTCGTGAAGGGAAAGCGAATATCATAGGCACACTTCAACGCGTAGAGTCGGTCTCCCGTCTTCAACGTAGGTTCCATCGAACTGGTAGGGACCACGTAAGGTTCGACCACCGTCCAACGCAGCGCCAATAAGGCAACGACGAGATAGATCAGCGGGAGAGAGGACTTTACCAACTTGACCGATTTTTCTTTCGTAGTTTCTTCCATATAAGAGAAAACATACTAGTGGATGAGGCGTTATTTTCAACCTTAAGATGGGGATATTTCAAACCGAGGTATCCCCAAGCCTGAAGCGGGGTGTTGCGCTGGGGCTAGGCCCTTGCCTCATTAGAAAAGGGATTGGAGCAGGCTGGCGAGAGCCAACCCCCCCACCAGGAGTCCACCGCCTCCATAGAAACCTAGCTGGCCCATCTCGTTTCCTTCGAGGGCACCTACGACGTCTTCCAGCTGGATATCCGGGCGAGTGATATACACTCTGACGGGGTAATGATTGCCTTGCGCATCGACAAAACCATTTTTCACCATCATGGCAAAGAGCTGGGACGGTCTCAGGGGAGTCTTTCCTGCATGGTTGACCACCTTTAATCCTGTTCCGTCGTGGACTTGACGACAAGCATCGTGGATGCAGTCGAGTGGAAATCGTAGCTTGCGCTTTTCCCCCAAGATGGATTTTGCCAGATCTCGGGCTTTCTCCGGCGGCAGGCCCTCGATTTCCAAGATGATGCCTTCAGAGAGGATATTTTTGGGCACGATGTCAGCTAGGGGGTGGTTGAAATTTCTTCCCTCAATGCGAACATGGCTTGCGACCAGATAAGCATGGCCAATCGGAACGGCAGAGATCATGGGGTCTTTGGGGAAACGAAAACCGATGAAAGCTGCGGGATGATCTTGGCCCAAGGGATGGTGCGCAGAATTTCTGGTTAAGGGCAGCTCGCGGATTTCTATTAATTTTCCCTGGAAGACCTGGGTGGTTCGGGCCAATTCCGGCAGGGCACAGCGAATCTGCGCCCAACCCGACACGGGGAGGAGACAGAAAAAACCGGGCAGTACAAGCCAGTAATGTAACCCTCTTCTTGCCAAAAAAACCTCTTTAGGTAAGTGAGCCGAGCGCAGTGTCTACTTTCTAAACTAAGCAATTTGCATACCGATGGAAAACGAGGGTGTCGGCTCGGAGATTCAAGCTGGTAGCGGGTTTTGAGGGGTGGGCTAATTGTCTAAGTTTTGAGTGCTTGTCTTTTGCGCGAGTAAAAGAGTGGGGAGAGAATCCCTTTCTAACTGGGCTTCGGTCCGTGGTTGGGAGCTCGAGCGGGAATACGTCGTGACACTCACGGTGATGATAAGCACGATAAGGATGAAGAAAGAATAGATGGCTTGGTGTAATTCCCGTCGTTGCATCGGATGCCTTTCCCAGTTGTTCGCGTTACCAGTGTTGACTCAAGCTAGAAATTGCAACTCTGATGCCGGACAATTCCTGCGGAATACGTGTGCAAAAAAACGACGCTAGTGCAGAAAAATCAGTCAGGGCTAGAGAGTGACCTAAAAAGGGTAGGGAAATCCGCGGACTGGATTGCCTAAGCTCTGAACAGCGGTTTTGTCCAGGAAACGGGCGGAATCAGCTTCGGTTGAAAATGGCTTTTTCGAAAGGTATGGTTAGGCGTTTCACCATGAGCTTGGATTAGGAACGGGAGTTATCACCATGTCGTCTACCACAGACTCGATCCGCCCCGGCAGTTACCGAGTCGAAAAAGATTCGATGGGGGAAATGAAGATCCCTTCCGAAATGCTTTATGGGGCCTCCACCCAAAGAGCGGTTGAAAATTTTCCGGTGAGTGGGTTGCGCTTTGGCAGGGAATTTATCCGTGCCCTGGCTCTAATCAAGGGCGCTTGTGCCGAAGTGAATGAACGATTAGGGAAACTTGCTCCTAAACTTTCGGCTCCCATCGTTCAAGCGTGTGCCGCGATAGCAGAAGGAAAATACGATAATCATTTTGTCGTAGATATTTTTCAGACTGGGTCGGGCACCAGCACTAATATGAACTTTAACGAGGTGGCGGCCAATCTGGCCAATCAAAGCCTCGGGATAGCGGTGGGAGCGAAAAAAACGGGGCATCCTCCGGTGCATCCTAACGACCAGGTGAATTTAGGGCAGTCCAGCAACGATATTATTCCTACGACGATTCACGTGACCGCGGCACTCAGCGTGACTCAGGAGTTGCTGCCGGCCTTGCGCGGGCTCGAGGCAACCTTGGAGAAAAAAGCAGAGGCCTTTAAGGCTATCGTGAAAACGGGGCGAACGCATTTGCAAGATGCGACTCCGATTACTCTGGGCCAGGAATTTTCAGGTTATGCAACTCAGGTCAAGAAGGGCATCGCTCGCATTGAGCGCACGCTTCCGTCGATCTACGAATTGCCAGTCGGGGGAACCGCGGTAGGCACCGGTATCAATACCGATCCTAAATTTGGCAAATTAGTGGCTGCACATTTAGCCAAGACGTTGGGGCTGCCTTTTGTGGAAGCCGAAAATCATTTTGAAGCTCAAGCCGCTAAAGATGCTTGCGTCGAGTTAAGCGGAGCCCTAAAAACCGTTGCCGTTTCGCTGATTAAAATCGCGAATGACATTCGCTGGCTAGCGAGCGGCCCGCGGTGTGGAATCGGAGAACTGATTCTGCCCGCAGTGCAACCGGGAAGTAGTATTATGCCGGGAAAGGTGAATCCCGTAATTGCTGAGTCGTTGCTTCAAGTTTGTGGACAAGTGATCGGCAATGATACGGCAATTATGTTTGGCGCTCAGTCCGGGAATTTTGAGCTGAATGTAATGATGCCCCTGATTGCCCATAACCTCCTGCAGTCGATTCATTGCTTGGCTGGAGGCATTCGTATTTTCGACGAGAAATGCGTTCAGGGAGTGCAAGCCAACTTTCCTCGAATCGAAGAAACGGTCGAGCGCAGTTTGATGCTGGCCACTCCCTTGGCGCTGGTCGTTGGTTACGATCAGGCGGCGGAGATTGCTAAAAAAGCCCATGCCGAAAATAAGACCGTGCGGGAAGTGGCTCTGGCCACGCTTAAACTTTCCCCCCAAGAAATAAAGACGATTTTGGATCCCTCAAAAATGGTGGTTCCAGGGTCCGGGGGTGGCGGTGAATAATGGCTCAGGCAAATGAAAAAGTAGTGGTGATCACGGGAGCCAGCTCAGGCATTGGTCGGGCTACGGCGGAGGAATTTGCGGGGCATGGCTATGCCGTAGTGGTGCTGGCGCGGCGGCAAGATCGCTTAGAGACGCTGACTGAGCAGCTTAAAAAAGAGCATTCCCACCCTCATTTTCTTTCGATTCCCTGCGACGTTACTCATTGGGAGGAAGTTTCTGGCGCAGTGGAAAAAATCCAGAAGGAGTTTTCCCGGGTTAATGTTCTAGTCAATAATGCCGGCGCTTACGAATATGGATCGTTAGAGTCAAGTTCCGTCGGCAAAATCGATGAAATGATCAACGTGAATCTCAAAGGCATGGTCTATATGACCAAGCTTCTTCTGCCCCTGCTTAAGGCAGGAGCTAAAGCCCATCCTCCCGCTAAAGTAGTGAATGTGAGCTCAATCGGGGGGCTCTGGGGATTTCCCAATATGAGTGTTTACACCGCTACCAAATTTGCGGTTACCGGATTTTCCAGCGCGCTTCGTCGCGAACTAAGAGCAGAGAATATCGATGTTTCCAGTATCCATCCCGGCCCGGTGAATTCGGCGGATAACCCGCCGGCGAAGGCTGATCGCAAGCGAATGGTGATGTTGCCCCCTCAAATTGCTAAGCAAATCTTTACCCTGGCTTCGTCGAAACGCAGTCGCTATATTTCGCATCCGGCTTTCACCTTGCTGCATGCCTTAGAAAATTTTTCGCCCGAATTAGTGGATCGTCTTTTAAAGCGAATTCTAAAGTGAATGGAGAACCAGATGCAGTTTGGGGAGTACGAAGTCACTACGATTGAGACGGGCGAGTTTCGTTTGGATGGTGGCGCTATGTTTGGCGTCGTTCCCAAAGTCCTCTGGGAACGGACCAATCCCCCCGACGAAAAAAATCGCATCGCGATGGCGTTGCGATCTCTGCTCATTCGAGGGAAAGGAAAGGTCATCTTGGTAGATACCGGAATCGGGCATAAGTGGAGTGATAGCGCACGAGACCGCTATGGGATTGATCATTCCCGACATGAGTTAATGAAGGAGTTGGAGAAATGCGCAGTGAAACCAGAAGAGGTGACGGACGTCATTCTCACTCACTTACACTTTGATCACGTGGGCGGTTCGACAGGGCTAGGGAAGGATGGAAAGCCCGGCTTAGCCTTTCCCCATGCGACTTATTATATTCAAGAGGAGAATCTCACTCACGCTCATGCGCCGACCGAAAGAGATCGAGCGAGTTTTCTGCAAGAAACGATTCTGCCTTTGCAGCAGAGTGGAAAGCTTCGTGCCGTCCAGGGAAATTTTGCATTTGCGCCGGGAATTTCCGCTTGGGTGACGCACGGACATACTCCCGGTCATCAATTGGTGAAGCTCACTTCGGGGGGCAAGACGGTTTTGTTTTGTGGAGACACCATCCCCACCTCCTCCCATATTCCGATTCCCTACATCGCGGCTTTTGATTTGGAACCGTTGAAAGTCATCGAGGAAAAGAAGATGATTCTGGATGCTGCGGTGAAAGAAAACTGGGTGCTGGTATTTGCCCACGACCCGACCGTAGCGGCTTGCACTGTGACTCAGGCCGAAGGCAAGGTGGTGCGGGGTGCGGTGGTGATCTTTTAGAACGAGGCCTATCGATTTCCTCTTGCCCACTCTCTACTCGATGCGCAGTCGGAATCGGCAGGCCTCGCAATCTGGAACTAGTTCGCTCCCATTCCGTTAGTGTTCATGCATCCGTCAACGCCACAAGCACATTCAGTATAGGCATTGCCAAGGGCCGTTGTACCGGTAAAGCAACGGGTGGTCGCCGGCAATCCACCGTTAGGACAAAGCGTGTTAGCTTTGGACTGGCAGTATTTGGTTAAAGTCGATGAGTTGCAGCCTGAATCGGAATTGTAACAATAGATCCACATATCGCCCATGGTAGTTGGACCCCAGTCATAGGTCGTATAAATCGTAGTCGCTTGCGCGATGGAAGCCAGAGCGAAAAAACTAAATAGAAGCTTAACCCATTTCATTAATTCTCCTTTGTTTTGATTACGATGCAAAAATGCAAAGCAGGTGCCAGCAGGGAGCTAGACTATGCGAGGCGGCTTAAATTTAACGGGGAAAAAGTTGAACAGCTTTTAGACAGTTTTTTATCTGGGAGCAGTTTTGGTAGAAAATTCTGGAAATTAGGTCAGCGGCTAGGTTTCGGACGAAATTGGCCTCCTAAACACGCCAATCGTTTTCAACGCTTGTTTATTAGACACTTCCCCCATGTCGTTGATCCCCATTACTTCAAGGTTCGGGGTGGGAGTTTTTTGACTTCCTCTCGCAGAGAACGAGTTTGTGGAGCGGAGGGGTTGGGCAAATCTTCTTCATCACTGGCAGCTGAAGTTACGAGGTGAGGACTACTTTCCCGGGCTTCTCTCTCGACGAGATAGGCGGAAAGCTTGTTCATCATGCCCATGAATTTCCGGTGGTCGGGGGCTTGGTCTTCGGGAAATAGACTTACGAAGACGGCAGAATAGTCCTCATACTTAGCGACTGAATTTAACCAGCGATCCCCAAAAGCCCATTCCTCTCTCCAATCCGGCTGATATCGCTTCAAAGTGGCTTTGGCAGCTTTGGTGGTTATTGCGGATTCATCTCCGTTATTTGTTTTGTGAATTTCGCGGATGAGATCTTTCGCGTACCACACCATCATATTCACCGATTCGAGAATGATGGCTTGCCGCGCAGACTCGACGACTTTCGCCTTCAAATAGTCGAGCGAGTGATCATTGAAAATATAGGGGTGATGTGTTTCCTCCAAATTATCCCGCTGCATTTTGGAAAGCTCGGCGAGCAAACCATCGCGTAAGGGAATTCCCCAGGTACGATTCGTACTGAGCTCGGTCAAAAACGGTTCGATTTTTTTTATCCGCTGGATGAGAAATTTTCGATCTTCAATCACTCGATCTAGTAATTGTTTTTCTTCGGAGGTTAGCTGAGCCAAACCGTTTCGAATCGGGGGCGGCCGGGTGCGAAGTCCGTTATCCCGGGCGAGGCTTTGCGGTGGCACCGCATCGTGGGCTTCGTCATCGGCTAGGGTGAGTCGGGGCAATAAAGGGAACAATAGCCCTAATAAAAGCAAAACCGTAAAACTGCCAGAAACTCGCCGCATCTTCTCCCCCCAACTTCCATCGCGCGTCTGAAAGAGAGTGCAAACCGCATTCCATGATGGAACGCAGTTCACAACCTATTCCAAGCGTCTACGCGGAAGGTAACCTTTTTTTAGGCGGGGATTTTTCTGTTCCGAGGGGCTTAAGCGCGACCCACCTTCGACGACCCGTCGTACCTCTTCGGGCTACTAACACCCCACTAAGTTTTGTGCATTCTCTCGCTGTGTCCTGATTTAGCGACGTTACCGTGTATTCGCTAAGAAGAGGCGTCCACGCCGGAAACACTGTGATTGTGAAAGAACCCTCATGATTGGTGATGACCCCAAGCGGGAGCGATTTAAGATGTTAAGTTTTTCTCGCATTACAATGCGATGCGTAAAATGGGGGTATACTGAGTGGGTAAGCTTTCTTGGGGGTGAGATGAATTTATCTCTGCCGCGAATTGGGACGATAGCCTTTTGTGCTTTAAGTACGTTGGTCGGCGGTTATTTTTTATGGCGCGGGCAAATGGCGATGGCTGAAATGCAGGCCCAGATGGTGGTACCGGCTGCCGACGAGTCCAATGCGGCAGGTAGCGAAAGCCGTGCCCCTGCGGTAGCTTCCTTTGTGACGTTGGAAGAAATTTTCGCCAATGTGAGCTCCAAGGATAAGGCCAGTCATACGCTGGGAATGAAACTCGACTTGGAGCTTTTTGCCGATGCCGACCGAAGCTTGTTTGAGCAACGTCAGGCCGGGGTCAAGAATGCCATCATTCAAACCGCCCTGGAGCAGGACATCCAACGGTTGAGCTCTATTTCCGGGAAACTCTTCTTTAAGGAGCTCCTGGTGTCGCAGCTGAATACTTTCTTTAATCGCGCAGTGGTTCGCGATATTCACTTCAGTTCCTTCTATCTGCAATAGGCCTCTTTACAGCTCCGTCACCCGCCGCTATGGTACGGGGCATAGTGAAATCAATAGAAAATACCGCTCGACGTACGAAAATAGTGGCCACCGTAGGGCCGGCTGTCACGACCCGGGAAGGGCTTGAAATGCTGGCCAACGAGGGGGTGAATGTAGTTCGCCTCAATTTCTCTCACGGCAATCATTCCGAATTTTCGCGGATCATCGATGATTTGCGCTCGATTGAGCGCAACTTGGGCCGCCCGCTGGGGATCATGGCCGACGTTCAAGGACCCAAGATCAGAGTTGGAAAAATCGCTGGTGGCGAGATCGAGTTAAAAGACGGTGCCGAGCTTTGGATTACCACCGAGCCGGTCGAAGGTGCGATTCGCGACGGGAAAATGATTATTCCCACTGGCTACAAAGATTTTATTAAGGATGTCAGTCCGGGTAACACCGTCTTGCTTGACGATGGGCTAATGTCGTTGAAAGTGCTTTCTCGCGATCCCGAAGGCTTGCATTGTCGGGTGATCAACGGGGGGATGCTGAAGAATAATAAGGGCATCAACGTTCCGGAAGCTTCCTTTTCTGCTCCAAGTATCACCGAAAAAGATTACGAAGATATTCTTTTTTGCGTCGAGAAAGGCGTGGATTTTATTGCTTTGTCTTTTGTGCGCACCGCTCAAGAAGTGCGTCACTTAAAAAAATTCATTGAAGCCCGCGGCAAGAATATTGGTGTGATCGCTAAAATTGAAAAACGCGATGCCTTGATTCACCTAGAGTCTATTATCGATGCTTCGGATGGCATTTTGGTGGCCCGGGGAGATCTCGCGGTCGAAGTGGGGAACGAGCGCGTTCCGGTTTTGCAAAAGAAAATCGTGCGCAAATGCAATTTGCGAGGCAAGTCCGTTATTATTGCGACTCAAATGTTACTTTCGATGATCGACAATCCTCGTCCCACTCGAGCGGAAGCCTCTGATGTCGCCAACGCGATTGTGGATGGTGCCGATGCGTTGATGCTTTCCAATGAAACCGCGGTGGGAAAATTTCCAGCAGAAACTTTGCGCATGATGACCAAAATTATCGCCGAGATGGAGCAAGAGCCGACGGTTCAGCCGATTCTATACAACGAGTGGCAGCTTCCCACGCCGGGACAATTGGCCGTAGCGCTACTGCAAAGTGCGGTGCGGTTGGCTTCGATTGTTAAGGCTAGAATGATTGTCGTACTTACGCAGTCCGGCCAGTCGGCAACCTTAGTTTCCAAATGCCGTCCTCGCAATATGGTGTATGCGGTCACCTCTAGTCTTGCCACCTATCGTCAGCTTTCCCTGAAATGGGGAGTGGAAGCTTCCTATATGGAAGATATGGATTCGCTTTTCACTCAGACCACCGTGTTTGAAGCGATTGGTCAACGACTTTTGGCCATGGGACTCTGTAGCTCGGGGGATCGGATTGTCATTACGGCGGGATTGCCAAGGCTCGCGCATGGTTCTACGAATACGATTAAAGTGCATCAAATTTGATCCCGGGCTATAATTGATCTTAAGAGGCACTTGAATTAGCTCAGGACCTCCTCGTCAGTCCCCGTATTACCATACGAATCCTCTAAACAAGCCAAGTCATCAGGTAAAACCTTTCGATCCGTTCGCCCGTCATTCGATTGACTAGCGATCCCGGGGTCAAAGGTGATTCTCCAGAGTACCGGCTAACGCTTAGCAGGGATTCGATGCTCAACCTTTAATTCGTAAATCCCAAGACTTTGGAGCCTACCATCATGAGGCCTTCGGCCAGTTTCTATTTATTGCGGGTATTTCTCGTTGCTCTTATTTTCGGTTTGATCAGTATGGGAACCTTTGCCAAGCGTGGATGGTTGGATTGGTGTCGCATTGATCGGCAAAATGCTGAGCTACAAGATGCGATTGATGCAGCACGTCGACAGATTGAGCGCGATGAGCGCCAAATTGAAGCGCTACAGACTCGACCATCGGCTCAAGAAAGAGTGATTCGCCAAGTGCTCGGCTATGTCCGACCTAATGAAACTGTTATAGAATTTGATTAAATCGCAGGGCCTTGGAGGTTCTCATGGACTCATTCAAAGTGACGGCACCGGTTCGCGCTGATCTAGCAGGCGGTACTTTAGATCTCTGGCCTCTGTATTGTTTGGTGAATGGGGGGAAGACGATCAACGTGGCGTTGGATATCAAGGCATCGGCGAGCTTTGAAGTTCTTCCCTCCGTAGCGTTCAAAGTAGAAGTGAAGAGTCCCACCTCGGAAGTGTTTGCTTTTGAAGAACCGCTTAGTTTTGAGGATGCAGCGAAACTTTCCCCGTCGCTACGTTTTCCGGTGGCCGTGGTGAGCCAATACCTGCGCCAGCAATCTTTTCTGCCAGAGAAATTTTTAAAAATTAGTTTAGAAACTGAAGCTCCCGTCGGCAGCGGATTAGGCGGTTCCTCAACCCTTTGCATTGCCATGGTCCGTGGGCTTTCCCGCCTTTTTTCCGACTTTGTTGAGCTGGGTTGGCAGTGGAAAATGCTCGCTTGGTCTCGCGATGTCGAGGCTTGTTATCTGAAGACCGCGACGGGAACCCAAGATTATCTCAGTGCGATGTTTGGCGGCTTGGCTTGTCTGAATTCTCAAGTGGGCAAAGTGGATAGGACGCCCTATTCCGATGCGGCATTTGAAGGACTTTCGGAGCGTTTGGTAGTGTTGTTTTCAGGGGAAATGCATCATAGCGGGATGAGTAACTGGGAATTATTTAAGAAAGCCCTGGACGGAGATGGCGAAGTTCTAAAGGGATTAAAGAGTATTGCAGATGTGGCAGAAGTGCTGGATGAACAACTGCGCGCCCCGGAGATTCAGTGGAAGAGGGTGGGGAAATGTCTGACCGAAGAATGGGAGGTTCGCAGTCAGACCTTTCGGGTGGCAACGCCTCGTTTAAAGGAAATTACCCAATTCCTGCAAGGACAGGGAGTCTTGGGGGCGAAAGTCTGTGGAGCCGCTCAAGGGGGTAGTCTTATCGCCTTGGTAGAGCCGGAAAGGAAAGCTGCCTTGCAAAAGGTCTGCATGGAAAAAGGAATCCAGGTGTTGCAGACTCGTCCCACCCGTGAGGGAGTGGTAGTCTTAGACCCGAAAAAGAATCGTCCCGCCGTGAAATAGTCCCTTTTTGACCGCAGCTAAAATTCTCTCTTCTCTTTTTTGATGCGTTGTGTTGGAGTGTTTTTATTCGGCGCAGGGAAGGAGAAAACCGGGAGTGGTGGAATCGGAATACTGCGAGAGTGGTAGTGGATGGCGGCAGCGGTTTTTAATTGTCATAGTTGTCATTTCTTCGGTTTACCTTCCTTGCCTCGGATCTGAACTTGCCCCTTATTTATCTAGTCACCAATTAACCCTTATCCATGAAATTTTAGCTGCGCGGAATGGTTCAAATCCGCTGGGGTTTGAGTCCATCCGAGAATGCTACGCGCTGGTGAAGTTTGTTCCGCCCTTAGCGATGAATGTGGAGGGGGGACTGGTAAATTTGGATGCGATGGAGAAATGCTATCAGAAGTTGATCCAACCTCAGATTTTTTCCGATCTCCGTTCTCTCTACGCGCCCGAAAACGAGTCACGCGTCAGTATTACTTACGGGAGCTTTCGAGCAAACGACGAATATGACGAGTTAGGGGATTTGGGATTTGGACTACATTTGATTCGCCGTTTGGAATTGCCTCAAAGCAATGGCGAAAACAAAGTCGTAGAGGTGAATGAGCAGTGGTTGCAAAACCCGGTGGATGGCGGTCTTTTTCTTCCGGACGAGATTCGCATCAAGACTCTGGTTTTTGAGGGGAAACGTCGCGTTCCGGGAAGTGAGTCCCTTTATCTCTTTGATAGTTTGAAATTGGGCTGGGGGGCAGAGAACGAGCTTACCCTGGCCCGCCGGACGCGTTCTGATTTTGTAAGGAAATATGACGCTCGGAGAAAGCGGGAAATCTGGACGAATGAACCGAAGGTGATGGGCGTCCCGGTAAGCAGCCCTTTTGCGTGCATTAATTGCCATAATGGTGACATCCGACGCGGGAAAAGATTTTTAGCCCCCGGGGAAATTCGAGATCATGAATCCATGATTCAAGCTAGCTATCGGCGATTACCGTTAGCCGAAACCTTGGGCTACCGGAAATATATCGCGGCGTTGGAAAGGCAGAATCGTCGGCCTGAATTTATCGCCCAGGTGAAAGAGGCTCTGCTCCATCCTGAGCTGACCCTTACCTTGCCCCAGATCGTGGAGAAATTAAGCGAAAATACAAATACTGGGAATTTCCTTTGGCTAGGCTCCGATCTTCGCCTGACGCCCCAACAGGCCGAGGAACAAATAGGACGTCGGGGAGTCTTTGGCCTTGGGCAGCCGGACACGGAAGATTCTCACCCTGCGGGGGCTGGCCATTTCCGGGATGCCATGGAAGACGAAATTTTTGGAAGTTACATCTGGTGGAAGCCAGCGAGCTATTTGCCCTCCTCGAAAAGGTAACCCAGCCAACGCTTAGAAGTTTGCTAAATCTTCCGGTTTCCAGTAGTTTCTTCCCTATGTCGGGGCGTAGCGCAGCTGGCTAGCGCATCTGCTTTGGGAGCAGAGGGTCGTGAGTTCAAATCTCGCCGCCCCGACCATTTCCGTTCTAGCCGTCGTTGTGAGGAGCCGAAGGCGACGAATCTCACCGCTACTAGCCGTAGTATTTCTGGAGAATACACCTACGCCGGTTATTTTCCCGGGCTCAAGATTATATCGTTCCGCCTTACGGAAAACGCATTCCGTTAGTAGAAAGACCGTAAACGTCTCCGTCCTTGGTCGAGGCCGAGCCAAAGAATCGCCAATCGTCGGGCAATTCGCCCGTGGGGACCCGAGTACCGCCAACTGTCGCTAGGGTTCCATAACCCGATGTGGATTCGTGCCACGCAAATCCATGAAAACCATCGGTGGCAAGAATGCCTTCCATAGCTTTCGAGTGAATGAGCAATTGGTACAGAGTTACTGAGTCAAAACGCCAATACCCGTTCTCACTCCCGGTGTAATAACCCTCCGTGGAGATTATCAGTGGGTATTGTTTGCCATCTAATAGTACCGAAACCTCTTTTCCCAGAGGAATCCGAAAATAGCCAAAGCTATTCCCTCCCGATGGAAAGTAGGTTCGCTCCCTTACCTGACACTTGCCCATTAACGGAAAGGAGAGTTGAAATTTGATTTCTATCTCTTTGGACGCAGCGGCGTTTAATGCACTTGTTGCTCGAAATTTCATGGCAACGTCCAGCCCATTTTTCTGTATATGGGTTAACTGTCTCGCACACATTCCCGCAAAGTCGCGGGGGGTGAAATCTGCGGGGCCCGCAAGGGATACCCGACCAATGCATAAAACTGCCAAAACTAGAGAGACCGATAGACTGTTTTTCACTTTTAAGCACTCCATAAAGGCAGAAATAACATAGAAGGAGCGCTATAGCCTTAGTTTTTTCCTTAATTGAAGCGGACGGGCTTCAATTTGAATTCCAGCTTAAAAGGGCGTCGTTACCGATGAGAAGCCCGTCAGTACAAACCTATTTTGGCAGCTCCCAAACCGCCAGAGAAAGTTCCTCTCCCAATTCCTTCATTTTCCCACCTACCGAGACCCGACGTCCGTCCGCGGAGATCTGGATCGACATAGGCTCAATGAGCCGACTTCCGAACTGGTGAAGTAGTTTTTTATTCGCTACATCCCAAACTGCAACCGTGCCTTCCGCGAAAACGGCGGCAAGATACTTTCCGTCAGGCGTGGTGGAAAACCGAGCTGCGGCATCGATATCATATCCATGGTACTTGGCTATGCCGCTGGTGCTGATTTTGGTGATCTTGCCCTCCGGCGATGAAACCGAAATCTCCGCAGAGTAAATGTTCGGCTGGGAAGCTGATGCTTTGCCTCGGATATCGTCCACCATCCCATGGATTCTCTCGTAAAGCCGTTCACTTTCGGGATGGCGGGTGAGGGTATTTAACAATTCTGGATTTCCAGCCCACCGGGCCTGTAACTTTAATCCTTTTTACCGGTCACCTTAGCATCACTGATTCAACCCTCACGGCAAAATGCCAATCGACCTAAGCCATGCTTCGGCGAGCGGAGGCCAATGCGTGATGGGCAGACGAGTTGGCCTGATCCCAAAGGCGTGGCCGCCTTCAGCAAAAAGATGAAGCTCGACGCTGACCTGCGCATTCTTAAGCTCATGGTAGTAGGCCAATGAGTTCTCAACCGTGTCGACCGGATCATTGGTTGCTTGCAGTAAAAATGTAGGTGATGTGTTAGCCGTCACCTTCGTGTCCGGATCAAATCGATTTGGGGTGACGTCCTCTCTCCAAAGGTGCCCCGGATAAAAAGCTAGGGCGAAATCCGGGCGAGCGCTGATCTGGTCGACCGCATCGATCGGCGGATAGGATGGCTGATTAAAAAGCGTACTGGTCTGAGCAACCATATAGCCACCCGCCGAAAAACCGATGACTCCGATTTTATGCGGATCGATCTTCCATTTCTTGGCGTTAAATCGAACCAAGCGTATTGTGCGTTGAGCGTCTTGCAGCGCTGCGGGAGTCTTAGGCGTAATCGCACATTTGCATTGGTCATCCCAATAATGGGCAGAACGAGGGACTCGGTATTTGAGTAAGATGCAGGTGAGGTTTTTTGCATTTACCCAATTACATATTTCTGTGCCTTCCAGATCGATGGCCAATATTTGGAATCCACCACCGGGGAATACGACGATAGCTCCTCCCTTATTACCCGTCTTCGGAGGAAAGACGGTCATCGTCGGAATGCTTACATTGGAGATGAATTCGTAGGGTTTTCCCGCGATGAGCTCGTTCTTGTCCTTTGCCAGGGTTTCTGGTTTCCCCGAAGCCTCAGTGTCCCCGGGAGGGCGGTCCGGC
>Ga0206903_10068_pt1 | contig 33240 bp, 34 predicted proteins | sample Alteio_BWOrgHeat_45_FD_152959 | JGI IMG/M metagenome (GOLD analysis project Ga0206903, IMG submission 152959) | Enriched cells from forest soil in Barre Woods Harvard Forest LTER site, Petersham, Massachusetts, United States -... | ecosystem: Environmental > Terrestrial > Soil > Temperate forest >... | reverse complement strand
AAGCCCAGCGTCGAAATTTTCGCGGAAAGAAAAAGAAAAAAGGAACGACTAATTCCAGAAAGAAAACACCCAGGCAGGACAGCTCTTGAAGCGCAGAAGGCAGTCTCGCCAGATACCAAGCGATCCAGGTCGGTAAGGGTTGTGTTTCATAATGAAACCGCAGCGCAGTGAGCCCACGCCAGGTGGGATCACCACTCATTAATTTCACCACCCCCGAAGAAAAGAGCAGTCGAAAAAGCAGAAAGCGATGCAAAAAGACCGCTAGCCGCGAAGGCTCGGCGGATGGCAGGTGAAAAACTCCACTTCCTCTCCACGGAGCCACTAACAGCGCTAGAAACCCGGCCTCGAGCAAAAGGCTTTCCCATTGGAAACTAAGAAAGACATCTCCCACCGTCACCAAGGAAAGCAGCAAAATCCAAAGTGAAGCAGCACAAAGCCAGGGAAGGATCCCAGCCATCAACCCCAACGCGAGCAACGTGCCTATCCAACACAGGGCCTGCAGAAAAACGTCCGAGGAGGAAAACCAGGTAAGTGTGGGGACGGCCCAAATCCCCGCTAATCCCAATTGCTCGCGGACAGCGTCGAGAAATGGCCCCACGGGTGAAATTCCGTGACTTCCCAACAGCCCCCGGACCTGCACAGCCAAGGAAGTAAAGGCCACGAAATAAATCATTCCCAGCAACCGCAAATAAAGCCCGCAAACCCCACCCATCGACGAATTTTCGTCGTTATCTGACTTCAACCACTGGGGGGAGTGGGGTAAAGGTAAGGTTTTCATTGAGCTATTGTAGCCTGGGATTAATGGGGCGGAAAGATCGTTGGCTTTTTGCTGCTTCCCTGCCTCCAGCCGCCGCGCTAGGCCCTGAATTTGGCCAGGAGGTAAAAAGTATCCCTCCTGCAGATTCCTCTTTGATTTCAGAGAACTCCGTCGCCGCCGATCGACAAAATTACTCCATTAACTCGTGAGATAATGGCGAAATGCTACAGAGTTTTAGACGATTTGGCATTGGGATGATGACCTTTTTCTGCCTTTTTTCTTCGTGTAATTTTGCCGAACGATCCTCGCTTTTATCTCCGAATACGGTTTCGGGAGGAACGACCAGTGGCACCGCCGGCACCACTTCGGGAAATGGCACCGGAGATGCTAGCTCAGGAGGGACAACCTCAGGAACAGCGACCGGAGGCACGAGCTCCGGAACGACTACCGGTGGTACCACTTCAGGATCAGGAACCGGAGGTACCACCTCCGGCTCTGCGACGAGTGGCACAACTGCCGGCACCGGCACAACTACCGGCACTGGCACAACCACAGGCACTACCAGCGGGAGCAGCACTTCCGGAACCACCGGGGGTGGCACTTCAGGAGGATCTACCGGTTCTGCGCCAGACACGACTTCCGCCGCGCATTGGTTTCCCAGTTCGATATTTTTCAATCAGTCAGTGGAAAATGCCGCAGTCGATGCCAGTTCGGGCACTATCCTCAGTCAGCTCAGTACCAATGGAGGTTGGGGGAATTCCAATCGATTCCAAATCGATTTTAGCATCGACGTTTATTATACGGATAGTTCCACTGTGCAACTTCCTTTCACCGACGGCGGAGTGTATCAGCCAGATAGTGATATCCCGACTCAAGTCCCTGTCCCTCCGGGTGGAGCTTCTATAGGGTTTGAAAGTTCGCAGGGAACCACCTGCGATGGTGGCGACTGTCATTACCTCGCGGTCGATACTGCGAATAAGAAGCTCTTTGAAGTGGACCAAGGCAGCATAGTTAATAATTCGTTTACCAGTGATGGCTCGGTTGCGATTTGGGACTTTCTCAAGATTTACCCGAGCAGTCTCCGGGGCGACGTTTGCACCAGTGCAGATGCCGGGGGACTTCCGATCGCTCCGCTGCTATTCACTGCGGAAGAAGTTGCAGCCGGGGTGATTACTCATGCTATCCGCTTTATCCTTCCCAATAGCCGAATTCAATGTCGGCAGTATGTACGACCAGCGACTCACGGCACGGGTTCTTCCAATTGTTCGGGTTGGGCGACGAGCAATGGAGTGCCCTATGGGGCTCGTCTGCGGTTAAAACCAAGTTTCGATCTCAGTACCTTACCTTCTGCCGGAGCCCGCGTCGTTGGCCAGGCGCTGAAAACTTACGGAATGATCTTAGCGGACGGCGGCCAAATCGCGCTTACCGCGAAATCCGACGCGAGCTCCAGCACGAAATGGAGCTCACTGCTTGGTCCGACCGATCTTCGCGCTTTGCAGCCCGTCGACTTTGAAATGATAAACGCGGGAACCCGAATTAATTTTTCTTCCTTTGATTGCGTTCGCAACCCTTAAATGCCGGCGAGCGACCTATGGTTGAGCAGAGAGATGGTCTCTCGGAATTCAATGCCTCTGGGTCTAGTCTAAAAAAAGCTCGCGCTCTTCGCGAGTGGGAAGACGGCAGGTCTCTTTTTTTCCAAACCACCGATAACGGTTTTTGGCTACGTAGTCGTAAATCGCGTCGCGCAGTGGGCGAGGAACCAGAGCGAAAATCAGAAATCCCCTCCAAGGCCATCCCAGATATCTCATTACCCGTAAGACCGCCGCTGATTTCTGATGAACCCCATTCGCATCGAGCACTAGTACCGAGCGCAAGGATTCTGCAACCTCCAGCGTTTCTGGCGGCAAGCGTTCTTTAGCCGTTTGTCCCTGTAAGGGACTGAAACGTAGCGCTCGCCGATGATCTCGCGGCAGGACCCAATCCACGAAATGGTTACAAAGGCCGCAAATCCCGTCGAAGAACACGATAGGAAAATCAGATGGGGTAGGAAGTGGTGACGTCGTCATCAGGCGCGCAGAATAGCAGGGGCTTCCCACTAGCGCTAGACCGTTTTAGACCACCCGGGATTTAAAGACGGCGTTGCAAGCCGACGACTTTTCCTTGGATTTCAAAACGACCTTCAACCCGGATTGGACTCAGACGGCGATTCGCGGGAACAAGGAGGATCTGTTCGCCTTCTTCCACATAACGTTTTACGGTGGTTTCCCCATTCAATAAGGCAACCACGATATCGCCGCTGCTAATCACCGCTCTGCGTTCGACAATCAGAAAATCGCCTTCAAAGATTCCGGCATCAATCATGCTATCGCCAACCACTCGCAAAGCAAAAGAGGGATCCTGAGCGACTTGCTCTGAAATCAAAAGTGATCCCATCTCCAGTTGATTCGCATCGCGCGCCGATCCCGCCGCAATCTCTCCGTAGATGGGAATCCTTCGAACTCCGTTGACAACCTTTCCCGCAGGAACCAGCCCACGGGCTCGTCTCCCTCGACTGGTGGGCATTTTTTGCAGAGCCCCCTTTTTTAACAGGGCCTTGATATGATCCTGGACCGTACCCACCGCTTTATAACCAAAGTGCTCTTGAATCTCGCGATAGGACGGAGAACTGCCTGCAAGCGCCACCTGATCTTTAATAAACCGAAGGATTTCTGACTGAGGCTCGGTCAGTTCAGAATGAGGAGTCGCAAGGGAGGTGGGTTGTATCGAAACCTGACGGGAACGAGTTTTCGAGGAACCACGGTTAGGTGCCATACAGCTGTATGGTTACTGTTTTCTTCTTAAATGACAATGTTTATTCGAGTTCTAAATGAATTTGCTGATTAAAACTTTTAACTTGCAGTGCCCGACGGCTCGATCGATAGGGCTCGTAATAGTAGTGAGCATTGATGCTGTCGTCTTCATTGATTCTTAGCACTCTGAAGCGATCTTGGATCATTTCTCCCTTAGGCCTGAAATTTGAAATCGTTGGCCCGGTCAGTTCACTTAAGTCGTCTCCAGCTAAAACGATTCTTTCTTTCGAGATCGGAAACCCTTCGGCGGCGGTCTTCCATTGGATTTCTGCCGTCCAATGGAGCTCATTCGGTAATTTAACCGGAAAAAATCGAATGCTCATTTCGGTTTCCGCAATGACGGAATGAGATTGAAAAATTCCGTCCCTCACTTGAAGATCTTGTTGGAAATAGGCCTTGTACACTTTGCCAGGGTAGAGCTGACTTGCGAAGGTAGGGATTGTCGTCAAAAAGACGAGCGAGATGACGAATCGAAACCGCATCAACAACCTCCAAAAATTGAGCAGCAAGAGCGAAGAGAACGCAGGATTTTGCCTGAATCGAATTGAGTTCTCAAGCGGCAAGATTTGTCACCTGTCGGTCCACGGTTCGGAACGAACTAGCGAAATCTTATCCATTGACCCGTTAACCATACAAATGTATGGTATTTGAAGAAGCGGGCAAAACCATAGCGTGGAGGTAGGGATGGCTCTTTCTCAAATGTGGCGCGGCTAGAACCGCTGTCGCTGCGAGAAGCGAAGCGACGAAGCAGTCTCGCGAAAGCACCTCGAGCTCGGCGCGATGCTTCAGGTCCCTTTGGGACCTTCGCAAAGACAGCATCAGTGGATGAACGCGCCATATTTGGCGGAGAACCATAGGGATGAACTCGATGTCCGCCAAACTTTTTTTAAATTCTGGTGGTTTAGCGAAAGTAAATTCTTACCCTGGGGGATCGCGAATGAAGCAGGCCCTTTCTTGGATTGGGCCCTCTTCCGATCCCCCCTCTCCTCTTTCCGAAGCGATCCACCCTACGGAGTATTTCATCTTTATTTCCGATGAGGGATTTCTCTACCCTCCAGCACTCCAGGGAAATCGTCCCATTCCCCTCTCCCGCTTAGTTCTGGTGAAAGTGAAAATCGCAGAAGACGTGTGGAAAGTGGGATTGGAGACGATTCAAACCGGAATTTTTTCTTGGATTTTTTTACGCCCGTCTCGTGGGTGTTCTTCCATTCATTTGAGAAAGATGCAATTGGAGTGCGAGAAAACGAAAAGCCGAGTCGTGGTTTTAAGTCAGAGCAATCTGCCCCATTGGATGTTTAAGTTTTCTCTAGATGCGTTCCCCCCAGCTAGCTTTTCCGAGGATTTTGCTGATGAAAAGAATCTTGTATTTTCGCCCTCGTCTCATTCCACCCCCTCTTCTCCCTCCGCCATTAACCAGCTTCGGGCCAAACTCAAAGCAGAATTTGAAACCAAACTTAAAGGCAAACTCGATCCCTGCCTTCGCCGAAGCTTGTCTGGCACTCACTCCCAAGGTGACTCTCTATGAGAAAACGGGTGAAATTTTCCTGGATCTTGCTCCTACCTTAAAACTTTTTGGCGGAGAAACCGCTTTGCTGATTACGGTAGAAGAGTTAGTGGATGCGTTTGAGCTAGATGCTTATCAAGTCCTTACCGATCGCCCCGAGTGGGCCAGGGCTCTTGCCCTAAAACGGTATGTTGAAATCCCCCCCGGCCAAAGTCAGGCGCGTCTTCTAGAACTCCCTTTAGAGCGACTCATGGGCTGTGGAGATCCTAATGAAGCGGAAGACTCTCTTCATTGCCGACACGAACTCATTCGCTTCATGCAACGGGTAGGTTTAAAGCGAATCGGTGATTTTGCGTCTCTCTCCCAGTCCGCAGTGGGGCGGCGCTTTGGTCAAAAAGGAGTGCAACTTCTAGAATGGACTTTAGGAAAACGCGAGCTTTGCCTGCCACTTTTTTCTCCCGAAGAATCTATCGTAGAAACAATTCCGACGAATGAAATCGTGTCTTTGGATGCCTTGCTCTTTCTCTTGCGCCAATTATTAGTTCGAGTGGAAGCAAGATTAGTAGGGCGCGCTCAAGCAGCCCGACAACTCAGCTTAACTTTTTATCTGGCTTCAGGGCAGAGAAAAACCGAGCGATTTACCTTTTCCGAACCCTTGCGAGAAGCCCAGAGTTTATTACGGCTGCTGCGAGAATTTTTAAATCATTCTACCCCCCCATGGGACTCTCCCTTAGAATCTTTGATCCTCACCGTATCCGACACAAGCCCGTTTACTGCCGGACAGCTTTCTCTATTCGACGAGGGAGAGAATCGATATGCAAATCTTGCCGAATATATCGCGCGACTTCGCGCTCGCTATGGAGAAGAACAAGTCGGTTTTCCGCGATTGCGCGAAAGTTATTTACCCGAACGATCTTGGGAAAATCTCTGGCAACCCTCCCCTTCGACTCCTGACTCTCCCCTTCCGGAGCGACCTCTCTTTCTCTTCTCTCCGGCTCGACCTTGTACTCCACTTCCGCAATGGCAGCTGACTCCTTCCGAAAATTTAGCTGTGGAGTGGTGGGAAGAAGGAGGAAATCGTCGTTATTATACCGCTGACACGCCTGACGGAAAGCGTCTTTGGATCTACTGGGATGGGCAAAGAAACGCTTGGTTTCTGCATGGAACGTTCGATTGACGTAACCCGGTCAGCGCCATTACATCAAAGCTATGAACAAAGAAAATCTTTCGCCCTGGTTAAATCGCGCAGTGTCCCTGATGCTATCCTGGATGATTCTAGGGGCGCTTTTTCAGGACTCCAACGCAGAAGCTGGAATCCTTCCCCCCAGCAATGCAGCATGGCGAACCCTCACCTGTCGAGGGGATGGCATCACGATTCAGCTCGATAAATTAGCCAGTACAGTAACCATCGAAACGCAAGAAACCGGACTCAAAACTCTGCTCTCTGGATTATTCTGCCAGAACACCACCGATGCCGATCCTCGCATTGTCTCCTGCTGGCTTAGCGACTCCTCGGATACTGACGTTGTCTTCAGCTCACGTTTGGCCGCCGGTTTTCTTAACGCCGCTGCCTATTTTGCGATCGAAATCCGATCCCCCGAAGTCATGAAAATCTCCCAGGCTCATCAAATGCAGAAATGGCATTTGTTCCGCAACGGGGGCCGCACTGAAGACGTGGCCAACCAAGCTTGCCCGCTAGATAACTGCGAAATAAAGTAGCCTTATCCCGACGAATCGCCACCCAACCCAAAGCTTTGGTTTCCTGAATAGCTGCCACTACTGCACTGCCCCATGACTCCCCCTCGTTTCGCGCGTTCACTAGACTGAAATATTTTGAAAGGACGCCGATGCGCGAGCGGAAATTTTTAGGCAGTTCATGGGTCTTCACTCTGATGTTTCAAGGTTTAATCGGAAATAGTTCTCTTTCACTGGCTCAAGGGGTGCCGGTGCAAACCAATCTTTCCGTTCGGGAGATTACCCAGCTCGATAAATACGAGCCCTACACTGACGCTCAGGTCTTTCACGCGGGTCTGCTCTGGGTCGGAAGATCCCGAATTAACGCAAATACCGCCTATCAAGTGGAGGCCTACGATCCCGCCGGACAACCCGTGGGGAATCCCTTGTCCCTTCGCCACACTCCCAGCTATCTTTATCCGTTCGGTACTGATTCCATCATCGTCGTCGGCAAAAGCGCCACCCCCAATTGGAAGACCCATTACTCCATCGTAAGTGTACATCACGGCCAACTCTCTTCGCTTACCTATACTTTCCCCGAAGAGATCCAGGCAGACCGTTTTGCCGGAGATTCCGATCACCTGTTTTTTTCTGAGCCGGGTGACGGAGCTCTATTCACCTTGCCGCAATGGTCGCTTCCCCACCAAGCTCAATTTCTTGCCCCTACCATTCACGGGCCAGGCCCCATGCTATTTACGGAAGGAAATCTCTTTGTGGTGGAGCAAAACAATATCCTTTCTTCCACTCAGGGAAATTTAATTAAGCTCAATCCCTACACCCAGACTGCCGAGCGCGTATTTTCGCAAAGCAATCGGAAAGCGCTAACTGCCCTGGTGAAGCTCCCAGGATCTTCCCGCATCGCCATCACCGAGCAAGGAGCGAATCAGGTACTCTTAGTTCACACCGACACTAACTCGGTAAATGAGAAAGAAAATATTCCCGTGGCGGGCCGTCCCTGGGGAATCACTCTCTACGGCAGCAAATGCATTGCCGTTTTAGCCTACAACGATCATGCCGTGCGTTTTTTCGACGTGAGCCAACCGGCTTCGCCTGAGGTTGCCGACTGGAATCTAATGAATACGATCAATCGATTTCACCGTCCCCGAGTGCTTTCCGCAGATCCCCAGAGTGGGAAACTCTATATTCGCTCCGATGAGATCTGTCCCAGCTGTCAAACTTCTTTCAACCGGGAATTCCTAGTGGAAGAACCGGGCGGAGCCACGCTTGCGCAATGCCGCTAAACTGCCCTTGCTGGTCACGGCCAGCACATTTCCCACGTCCTCGCAAGACAGCTGTCCGCGTTTCGTTCTGGATCTCTGTCGGGAACTTGAAGCAACGGGAAGAATTCGATGCCTCACTCTAGTTCCCCATGCTCCGGGCGCAAAAGCGAGAGCCACGCTGGAAGGGATTCGCGTCCACCGTTATCACTACGCCCTTCCCTCAACCCTGCAAAAGCTCTCGGGCAGTGGAATGATGGCTGGCCTTCAAGCGCATCCGTGGCGCTGGTGCCTGGTTCCCGGCTTGATTTTTGGTCAGATGCTCGCTCAGCGAAAACTGGAGAAAAAATTCCAGCCGGCTGCCGTCTTGGCCCATTGGCTGGTTCCCCAGGGAATCACCGCCGTCCTCACCCCAAATCGGCGAAGCAAACTCATCGTCGTCTGTCATGGTGGAGACGTGGATTTCTTGAGCCGCGGGCAAAGCCGGCGGATGCTAGGGCGATGGTTAGTGCAACGCTGTGATCGTCTCATTGCCGTGAGTACGTTTGTCCAGGAAGCTCTGATCCGACGATTTAATGCCGATCCTTCGAAGATCAGTGTCATTCCCATGGGCGTTGATACTAAACTCTTCTCCCGGCAAAAATCGCCGGCAAGTCAAAATGCGCCCCATCAGCCTGAACGATTGCTCTATATCGGTCGCCTAGTTCCCGGAAAAGGGCTAGATATCTTGCTCGACGCACTCCGCTTGGTCATGAAATCCCGACCGCTGGCTGAGTTGGATATCATTGGTAAGGGGCCACTCGATGGATTGCTCAGAAAACGAGTCGCAGCTCTCGGCCTGAACCAAAAGGTGCACTTTCACGGAGGACTTCCCCATTCTCGACTTTGCCAACATCTACGAAACGCTTCAGCGCTTGTGGTTCCCTCCGTGACGGCCGAAGGTTTTGGCCTGGTAATCGCGGAGGCTTTCGCCGCCCAAGTGCCAGTGGTTGCTGCGGAAAGTGGGGGGATCGGCAACTTGATTGCTCACAATCAAAATGGACTTCTCGCTCGACCCAGCTGTGCGACCTCACTGGCCCGGCAAATCAATCGCTTGCTTGCCGATCCAAAACTTCGCCGTCGTCTGGTCAAAACCGCCTGGCAGCGCTGTCAGCAGGACTTTCGCTGGGAGATAACCGCCAATGCCTTTCTCAAGGAAATCGAAGCCGTTGTCGGTCTACCGGTCCGCGAAACTCCGATGGCGTAGTCCGCTTTGAGCTTAAAAGCGGCTTGAGGTTCTCCGCCTTCCCCCTCCGTCAGGCACCAGGTGCCTAATCTTGCTAATTGACATGACGAGTCATTTTTCGCTATCTTCCCGCCGCCGACCGCTTAAAGCCAAATTATTCAAATGGCTTACTGTCGGCACATTAAAAGGAGTTCCGATGAAATTCTTAATTTTATTAGTCACGCTATCTACCGGATTCGCTTTCGCGGCAAAACCGGATCATTCCCAGTTGCAAGCTTGCATCGATCGCATCCCCTGCGACTTATCCAAAAACAACATGAAGAAAATCCACCACAATGTGGAGATTTGCGATCAAGTGGTGAGCAAATCGGGCAAGACCTCACTTGAGCTCTTCCTGCTGAAAGACTCGGACAAAATCGTGGTAGTGAAGACCAAAGGCCCGGGAGTTGATGTCAGTAAGAACATCTGTCCCATGATCAAATACCCTTTGGGGAATGGTTACTCTGCTAAGGACTTTACCGTCATTGACAACAAAGTCTGGATTGAAACCCACAACCGCGCGTTATTCGTGATGATGCCTGACCAAGCCATCTATCATCTCACCGCGCCGGGAATCGATGGTTACGTTCATGACGTCGAAGCGGACGTAAAATGGAATTCGCATACCCATAAAACCATTGAGACCGGTGATGCGCGCATCAAGCGTGGATTCATGCAGAAAGACATTGTCGTCGACGGCAAAATGCTGAACGACATGCTGAGCCATAACGCTCGTCGGATCAAATACACCCTGATCACTACGCACGAGAGCCTTTTCAACGACAAGTAATCTGTCAGTTTCTCGGTCGGGGAGCCAGCAACGGCTTTCCCGACCGTCACACCGATCTAAGCCCACCCAACCCCAGTCTTTCCGTCTCGCCTCGCAACCCATACAATAAGCTGAAGAACCAGAAAGGGTATCGTTGCGTTTAATGTTCGGAAGAAGAACCGCGGCTCTCTAAAGTTATCTCGCGACGAGCTAAGAGAGTGAGAAAACCGAGCTCAGGCTTAGTTGCCAACGACTCTGAGCGGGAAGCCAATTCTCTGGAGTCTACCGAAAAATCCCGTCGCAACCTTTGCACCTGTCGTTCCAAGCCTTCCATCACTTGGCGAGACATCATCAACCAATCAGCAACCAATCCTACGCCAACGGATAAAAAGCCGATGCAATGCAGCCCGACGGCCACCACCAACTCGGGCAGGTGCGCGCTGGCGTCTCCCCGAAGATAGCAAAATAGAAACTGTAACCCCAAAGCGCTGCCAAACCCGATGGCAGTTAGCCCTGGGATGATGAACACTACGAATGGACGATAAAAGCAGTATTGCCGAACAATGGTCAGCGCGGAACGCAACACATACGAAGGAATGCTTTTCACCAAACGCGAGGGACGAGTCACACGATTGGTTCGGACCGGAACCGAGGTTACCTTCATTCCCTGACAACCGGCGTGAATGATCGTTTCCAGCGTATAAGTATATCGCCCAAACACTTTGAGCCTTAGCGCGGCGTCTCGACGGAAAGCCCGAAAACCGCTGGTGCAGTCAGCGACTTCAGTGCGACTGAGCCGCCTCACCACCAAGCTTCCCCAACGTTGAAGGAGTTTCTTTACGCCAGAAAACTCTTCCATGCCTTCAATCGGACGTGTTCCTACCACCAAATCGGCTTGGTCTTCTAAAATCGGCTCGATCAACTTAGGAATGTCGGCCGCGCGATACTGGTTGTCGGCGTCGGTATTCACGATAATGTCCGCACCCAGTTCCAGGCAGGCTTCAAGGCCCGCGCTAAAGGCCGCGGCCAATCCGCGGTGCCGAGAAAACCGCAACAGATGATGCACGCCATAGGCCCTAGCAATATCTGCCGTAGCGTCCGAGCTGCCATCGTCGATAACTAACCATTCGAGCTGGGTGATCCCGGGCAAACGACGCGGTAGTTGTGACAACGTCGTGGCCAGGGTTTCTTCTTCATTGTAAGCCGGAATCTGAATGATAAGCCGCATGGTGTTAGGCTTTGAATTTTACCTCTCCGTGGGTTCAGTGCCAAGAGTCAGCTCAAGGTAGATTTTTTCTAAATGATCTAAGTGGGTCGGCAATTCGTAGGTCCGAGCAGATGCCTGGGCCGCAATCTCCAGCTCACGGCGCAGAGTTTCATTGCTCAAAATTTCCTTCATCGCCAGGGCCAGTGCTTCGACATCCCCACTGGCGACTAATTTCCCCGCCCTGCCTCCCTGCAAAAGCTCGGAAGATCCTCCAACCTCCGTTGCAATCACGGCCGATCCTAATGCCAGTGCCTCGATAAGAGAAAGAGACGAATTTTCTGGCCACCGAGAAGGTACCACCACAACGTCGGCTTTTTCATGCCACTCGACGAGAGACGCGGCATCCAGTTGTCCAAGAAAACTTACCGAACGATAAATTCCCAAATCCCCGGCGAGCTGCCGAAGCACCGAGGCTTGCGGCCCATCCCCTGCGATAATCAACTGAGCCCAAGGAAGAGCACAAAGTACCGTAGCAAATGCGCGAATCAACGTATCCACGCCCTTAATTTCGGTTAGCCTCCCCGCATACAAAACAATGCCTCGCCCATTCTTTTTGCTCCGACGACGACAGCTAAAGTCAGTGCCGTAAGGAAGATGGCGAATTTCCACTTCGGAGACCTCACGTCGAAACACCTGCTGCAAATACCGACTCGGAGCTAAAGCTAAATCAATACCGCTCCACGCCGAGCCACTGCATCTGCGTTTCAACCACTCATGAGTATATTCTAAACGGCTAAGACAGCCGGCTCGAACGCAGGAACCAGCGAAGGGCTGCTCACAAGCAGAAGAGTCAGGCAGCTGTTTCGTGCCTTTGGGACAAATCGCTTTATAGGTGTGTAGAGTGGCAACCGTAGGAATTTTCTTAAATACGGTTAGGATCGAGGGAGACAATTTCCCCAAAAAGCTATGTAAATGGATGACTCCCGGTGAAAATGTTTTGACCGCGTGAAAAGCGGCTCGCTGGGCGGAGGGATTCCGCCACTGCTGCAATCCACGACGAATGCGCGATCCACCGGTAAGGCCTGCGGCAAAGAAATCTTGATGAAACGGGGAGACAGAGCGCGAGACCTCACTCAACCAGCCGCCGCCTCGAGATTGGCTAGTGAGCCAGCGCAACTCATGTCCCCGGGACTTCAACCCCTCGGCTACCTGAAGGGCATAAGTCTCAGCCCCTCCAAGTGGATAGGCATAGTCGTTCACCCAAAGAATCTTCAAGCCCTTTGCCAAGCGTCCTCCCAACGTTCGGCCAAGTCCTTCCACGACGGCGCCAATAAGGCAGGACATTTCGGAGAGTGCTGAGCCAAGGTTATCATTCGAGAGGCCAGATCTCGCTGGTCTCCGGCTTTAAAGGTTAGCTCTGGATAATCGGCGAGGATTTTACCCAGGGGACCTTGATCGCTGGTTAACACAGGAACGCCGCAGGCAAGGGCTTCATAAAATTTAATCGGGAAGGCATAGCTACCGAAAGTTCCGGCTTGAGTCGGTACCAGAGCAATATCAATCTGGCTCAAAAACTCCCTCATTTTCTGGTGCGCAATCCTCCCTTCGTAAGTGATTCCTTCCGGAAATCGCCGGGGAAAACCAGAATGCTTCTTCCCCACCATTCTCAGTCGCGCTTGGGGAATTGTCTTACGAACTTCAGGCCATGCCGCAAAAAGTAAAGAAAGGCCTCGGTTCTCGCTGAGTGCTCCCGCATAACCGAAGACGGGAAAAGGGCCAGACACTTTGGCTCCCGGTCGAAAAAATTCCGGGTCCACTCCATTTTCCAAAACCACAACCGGTACTGAGGGATGACGCTGGGAAATCTCGACTGCCAGGGATTCGCTGACACAGCTGATAAACTTTGCCCCTGCCAACGCTTTCCTAAATCCCCTGGCTGCCCCGGGAAGGTGATAACTTTGGTAGGATTCAAAGTTATCGAATAAATCGACGATATAAGGAACTCCGAGACGAGCCGCCAATACAGCGGCTAAGATGAGGTAGGGAATATCTGAACTTCCCACGACGACTTCAGGTCGAAAAGTCTGGGCCGAGGACAATAGGTGCCGCCAATAGGAAACGCCGAAACTGGGAAAGAGATTGGTGGAATTAATTTGAAAAGAACTTTCCACCCACCTTACCGACCTCCGAGGTTGGTAGGATAACGCTTCCCAACAGACTTGATGTCCTCGTCGGCCCAACTCACGAGGCAGGTGAAAGAGGCGACCAAAACGCGCGGAAATACTATCTTGTCCCGTAGTCTGTCGCTTAGCTAACCAAAGGATGCGCAACGAAAGTTTCCCATCAAAAATCTGCAAAGCTTAAGTTGAATATAGAACATCCTCTGCCATTGCTCATCTAGGAAAACAGAATACGTTTCGACACAAAGCATAAACCAGTCTCCCGCCTGCGGATTAGCAAAAGAGGCTTGGGGGAAAAAAGAAATCGCGACGGAAATTAGCGGTCGAGAGGTAGAGGCATCGAAGCTTGCGGGCGCAGGCGACTCATTTCAACTTTATCCCCGGTGGAATAAAGATTATCGCTGATGACCCGTAACAAACGCTGTTTCAAATTATATTCAATTTGCCCATTGGGTCGAAAATTCGTGACGATATCGCGACACTCACCGAGCTTGGCATAGATTTCTCGATCGCTTAACGGGATGAGTGGTAACTCACTTCCCATTTCACTCATCGCCATATAGTCCTTACGGGCTATTTTCCCGACTTGCATCGGTCCCTTGTGATCGCCCATCCGAACTATAAACTGGGTGTCGGCGTCGATTTGATCTAAATAGGTGAAAAGCACTCCGCCATTAGGATCAAACCAGAGTTCACTCTCATTCAAACCATGGTAATGCCGAAGCTCATCAGTCCGCCAATCTTCGATTAACGACTCACCGACTTTCTTAGGTGAGAGAAAAGAACGAAGGTGAGCACGAGAGCTGGGCACCATTTTCTCAAAAGCAAAGCGCAGCCAACCTTCTCCTTTGCCCCGAAACGTCGTAATGGCGGGAAAAACCTGCCGGTCCAAAAGAAGTTGCAGAGAGAGGGATTGATTCTCCGCCAACTCGGGCCATTCGTTGGTGGCTTGCACTACTAGCCGAGTAAAAGAAATATCTAAAACTTTCGCCGTCGCGTCGCCGAATTGGACCGAACAGTTATGCAATGCAATAGGATTTACGATGCTTCTATCCATTAATTCACTTTTCAGGATAATTCCTTATCAGGAGCCTGAGTCTAGGAACTCCAACGCGGAATTTCAAGAAATTTTCTACTATTTACGACTTCCCGAGTCGAAAAATAGCTGAGTCAGCTTTCATTGAAAGGAAACTCGGGCAATAGCTGACAGTTAGGCACAGATGAGCTAAGTTTTCCTACTTTAAACGGGAGAATTTTGAAGTTGTCCGGACAGGTTCTCGCACCCCCCGATTCTAGCGCTTCGACCAGGCGATGGTTTTCGCTTTTGGCTCTAATGGTGTTTTCCTCCCTGCTGCCCCGGTTAAGCGCAGCGCCCTCCCCTTCAGTGCCAATGCAATTTGGCGGAAGTCGATTTGAGCGGGTCAACCACGTCCTAAAAATTCGGGGAAACGCGTGGATACGTTATGGCCTGAAGGAAGTTCATGCCGACGAGCTGGATTGGGATCCGACTACTAAGGAAGCTTTGGCCTCCGGTAATGTCCACATCTCAGATGGGCCATACGATGTTTGGTGCAATCATGCCGAGTACAGTCTGAGTGAAGAAAAGGGAGTCTTAGAAGAAGGAACCGTGGCGGTCGGGCAATTGGTGTTCAGCGGAGCGGTGGTTAGAAAACTCAATCGCACAGATTTTGAAATCGAAGACGGTAGCTACACCAATTGCAACGTCGACTTGGTTAAGGACAAAAATGTCGGCAGCTGCCAATTTGACTGGAAGATCTACGGGCGACATTTTTCCATCACCTTGGAGAAGTATGCGCATGTTCAAGATGCCATGCTTTACGTCAGTCGCCTCCCCGTCCTTTACACTCCCTATGTAGTGGTTCCGGTAAAAACGCATCGCGAAAGTGGTCTGCTGATGCCGCAATATGTTTACACTTCCAATTTGGGGAGTGGAGTGACCTGGCCTTATTTTCAAGTGTTAGGCCCCTGGCATGATGCGACCTTGACTCCGACCTGGTATGCGAAAACCGGCTACCATCTCGGGGTTGAATATCGCTACCTCTATTCTCAGGACAAATATGGGACCTTCGATTTCTATTTGACCCAACGGCGGTTTAACGCTGATTTTTTTCATATTGAGGACGAGAATACCGGTCGACCTCGTGCCTTGGGATTCATAGGCGAAGGCGCGATTTCGGTTCGCAATATTTATTCTTTTGGAGAACGAGGGGTCAGTCGACAGATTATTCATCTCGTTTCTAACCCTTATTATCCCAATGACTATGGTGCGGATGTCAGCACCGAAAGTGCTCTCTCCTGGCTCCGTTCTCAGCTCAGCGTCACCTACCCCACCGACGATTTTCTCTTTACCGGAAGGGTGATGTATCACCAACCCTTAATCATCTCCCGGGACACCGGAGTGGATCGGGGCGCGGTGATGGAAATTCCCACTCTCACCGCATCCAAAACTACGTCCTCGCTTTGGGGAAAGTTACTCTCTTACGAAGTGGATACCCAATTCAATAACTTCTATCGCCCTTGGGTTTTCGATAACGTTCCGGATCATCCCATCGAACCGCTGCCCAGTATGGGAGCTCTTAATTTGGGAACTCACTCTGCCTTCGGTGGAAATGATTATCTACGGGTCGGGCGCCGTTTCCAATTTGAACCCCATTTGATTGCGAATATCCCAATGCCTAGCGGGTTGCAGCTTCAACCCTCCTTAACCGCGGGGAGCCTGGTCTATCAATTCGACACCCCGACCACTCAAGTCTTGCACCGAGAATACTTGCAGGCAGAGGTGCCATTATCGATTTATCTGCATCGTAATTTTGATACCTCAATCTCCGGGTTTGAGCGAATAAGCCATGTTTTCCAACCCCGTCTGATTTATGGCTCCAGTGTTTTTCAAAGCGATGATCCGGATCACCCGTTTTTTTACCGAAACCGCAGAGCAGATTTAATCTTACCGGCGGGAACTCCGGTTACCGCCAGCCCCTATGTTTTACTGTCCAATCCGCGCTTTGATATCTGGGATCAAATGCCGGCGTATCATTACGGAAGAGTAGAGTTAATTAATCGTTTTCGGCGCAAGTCCGGAAGCTCGATTGAGCGTTTTCTCCTGCTGCAAGTTGCCGATCAATATAATTTCCGGCTCTCCGACGAAGATGCTCGGTATAGCCGCCAATGGGGTCCGTTGGAGCTTTTCGGCCAGTTCAATATCTGGCGATTCAGCGCTCAAATCGAGGCCAATTACCAATGGGAGCTCAGTCAGCTCGGCACCAATCCGCCAGTCCATGAAGGTTTCTGGTCCAGCTCTTTGACCTACGCTAGCCCGGACAAAGATCTAGTTACCGTGAGTACCCGTTTTTATAATAATGCAGATCCGACTCTGACCGAGCAAACGTTGGTCCTAAACGTCTACAAAACCCTTCCCATCTTTTTCGATCTGGAGGGAAATATGGAATATTCCATGCGACAGGGTCAGCTGCTCGGATATTCCATCGGATTTCTTTTCGCCTCCAAACCGAGATCCTGTTGGGGCCTGGAATTTGCCACCGGTCAAAATGCCTTTCACGTAACCACTGCCACCGTCAATTTCAAATTCGATTTCGGAAATCCTCGAGGAGCCAAACCCCTGTGAGCCTATTTTATATTGTTGGAATGCCTCTAGATGAAGAGGCCGAGCTGAGCCCTCCGGCGATTCATGCCCTGAAAGCGGCTGAGTTGGTTATCGCGGAATCACGGAAAGTCGCTTTTCCCTACCTCAAGCAAGCAGGAGGGACCGAAGGGAAACAGATCTTCCTGCTGGATCCTCCTAGAGACGAGGTAAAAACTGAAATCAAAGCCGCGCTTAAATCCTTAAAAATTCGGGGAGGCAATGCTGCGCTTTTTTCTGACGTCGGAATGCCTCTGCTTTTTGATCCAGGTCGCGAAGTTCTGCACTGGGCTCGTGAACTAGATTATGAAGTGAAGTCCATCGCAGGCCCCACGTCTTGGGGAATGGCGGCTGCCCTTTCCGGGTTTGAGCCTCCTTTTCATTTACTGGGCTTTTTGGCTCGTGACCCCGGTGACCGCCGTAAACAACTCAGCGAGCTCCGAACATTGAAAGCGCATCTCATCTTGATGGACACTCCTTACCGTTTCAAACCCCTGCTGGAACAAAGTCGTGAAGTGCTGGGAGGAAAACGTGAGGCCTTTCTAGCTTGGGAAATTGCGAAACCCTCAGAAAGGCTACTCTGGGGAAGTCTTGAGCAGTTAGAAAAATTAACCCGGTCCACCGGAATGCAAAAGGGCGAATTCGTTTTAGTGGTTAAGAAAAGTTAAGCAGCCAGAGAGTCAGCGGCCACGCGCCTCGCGTCACTTAAAACGCCCCTTTCCACGTTATGATTAAAAATGGCCTTACAGAAAAACGCAGAACGTTCTCTCTTTCTCACACTGTGGGGAATTTTAATTCTAGGCTTTGCACTTTGGTCTTTCTGGCCCAGTCCCAAGCCCTTAGCCGATCCGTCTCCCCAAGTCGAATTAGGCGCCGAGCTCCGCTCCTGGTTTGAAGGAGTCACCCTCACCCAATCAGTTCCTAGCCAATATTCCGTGGAATTGCGATTGCTTCCCGGCTATCGCGCCCGACTCAGCGCACATCCAGTCCCCGTCGAGCTCAGTTATGAATATTGGAGTCAAACCAATCCCCTCTATCGCGGGCAAGCACTCACCGTGATCCGTGCCGAACGAAGTTCCGTCCAACTGGAATTACCCAATCCCGAACATATTTCCGCCCGCCGCATTCAACTGCACCTCGCTCACTAGGGCATGATAAAATAACCCTGAGATGTCTCTTCCCCCCATTCAAAAACTTGGCTTAGTTTTACCTGCCGGCGGTGCTCGAGCCGCTTATCAAGTGGGAGTGCTTCGTCACATTGCAGAAAATTTTCCTGAATTTTCGCCTCGCATTTTCTGCGGAGTTTCGGCCGGTTCGATTAATAGCACCTATTTAGCTCAAGGGGAGCCCTTTCCTCAGGCGGTGCGAGAATTGTACCAGGTCTGGGAAAATCTCGAATTCTCGCAAGTCTTTCGAACCAATTTTCACTCGCTTTTCAAAATGGGCTCGCGTTGGCTTGCTGATATGTTCATCTCCAAGGTGACTCATCGTCTGCTTTTGAAGTCTCTTTTGGATGCAAGTCCCCTAGCCAATACCTTGCTCTCTCATCTTCATTTTTGGAAAATAGCGAGTGCGGTTCGCAGCGGAAAAATTGACGGCGTGGCGATTAGCGCCACCAATTACCACAACGGAACCACCATGGTGTTTTACGACTCTGCCCTGCCTGTGCCGGTGTGGCAGAGAGAGCGAAGGCGTTCGGTTCGCACGCGCATTCGAGTTCGTCACATCATGGCTTCCTGCTCCATTCCGATTTTGTTTGCTCCGGTTCGAATTGGAGATTTTCTCTACGGCGATGGAGCGCTGAGATTCAGTTTCCCGCTTAGCCCTGCCATTCATCTCGGAGCCACCCATCTTTTTACCATCGGAACGCGTTGTCCGACCCCGGAGAATCCCCTGGGCTACCGTCCGGATCACGTCGGCATTGGCTTTGTAGCTGGGGCAGTGCTAAACTCGATTTTTCTGGATAGTCTGGAAAGTGACTATGAAAATCTCTGCCGCCTCAATGAAAGCCGTAATCCGCGCATCCGCACCATCCACCCGTGTCTAATCCGACCCAGCCAAGATCTAGGTGCCACCGCCAAAAATTTTCTCTCCGAAGTTCCTTTCCATTTTCGACAACTCCTAGTTTCCACCGCCAACCCCGAAGAGCTCGGAGATCTCCTCAGTTATCTGATGTTCACCCCCGGCTTCATCCGCAATTTACTCGAACTGGGCAGAAAAGACGCCGCCAACGCCCACGACCAAATTGCGAAATTCCTGGGTGCCCATCTACTTTCCAGCTGAAAAGGTAGCGGGTGCACGACTGGCAGAGTTACCCCGGTCGTAAACAGGGTTGGCCAACTACCACAATGCCTGTGCGGTGGCCTGGCAGACCGTTTCGTCGGCGAAACGTCCAACCTCTAGACGCAAGAGTGGAGAACGATAACGGGTGAACTGGTATTGTAGCCCGCCACCTGCCCCCAATCGAACGGGGGAGTGGATCAGGGTTCCGAGATCAGAAGCTACCGTCCCGCTTTCGGCGAAAACTAAGACACTGAGCGGCCCCCAAACCCGTCCGCGATATTCGATCGCCCCCACTCCCAAACTGCGATCTTGAAATCTTCCCACCCTTACGCCAGGTAACGGGAAAGCTTCGCCCATTGCCGGATATTCCCCAAATGGCGCGTCCGACGAGAGTCCGACCACTCCGAGCCCAAGAGCAATTCCCTGATCGAAACTAAATTCCCAATAATAGTGCGCTTCCCCCCGCCACTCTTGGAAGCTAAGCCGACTACCCAAATCATGAGTAGGAAAAAATCCCTGAATCCCTAAATACCCGCCCTGATGCGGATCTACCTGGCTATCCCGAGAATCGAGAGCCAATTCGGCCCACGGACCGCTAAAGGTAAAACCCCTTCCGGCAGGAAGAGAAGCCAAATCCACCGGTGCGCCCTCGACACTCTTAATGCTGTGCACTTTAAACCGCCACCCCAGGCTGAAGTGAATCGATTCGCTGAGCCTTTCTCTTATCTGAGCCTCGACTACCGCTCGCTCGGTATTAAACAACGTATGCTGGCTGTCCGTTGCTCCGATTCCCAATCCGTAGAAGTCTTCGGTCTGTCGTTTGACTTCCAATCTGGCCCCAATTTCCACGGGCTCGAGTAATCGGGGATCGGTATAAACCAAATCGCCCTCCCAGTAGTCCCGCGTGCCAAGAGAAAGACTGGCAGTGGCGGAACGAGCAGAATCCCCCAGTCGGTCGTCGGAAAATGCCAATCGCCCGCCGAACCCTAAATTGGGGATATAGAAAAGCGAAGGAGCCAGTCCGTAACGAAGACCATCAAAATCCGCCGGCAAAAAGGGAGGTGTGTGAGCGAGAGCCAAAGTGGTGCGAACGTCATGCAGAGCTAAGGCCTCTTGAAAGAGCGTTTCCGCCCGGGACCGATTTCCATGCCATTGGTATGCACGCGCCAGCCAATACTTAATCGACGAGAGATCGGGGCGCGCTCGGGATAAAAAGTTCAGAGCGATGAGCGAACGTCGGAAACTTTGTCCTTGCCCAGGGGGTAACTCCAAATAAACTCGCCCCTCAAAATACCATCGCTCTGGTTGGGACATTGGACTGAGCTGTCCTTGGCTTAATTCTCGTTGCAGGCGAGAAAGCCTTCCCCATTGCCATCCCGAAGGTCGATTGCCCAAAAGTTCCGCGCGAACCAGAACGCAGAGATAAGCGGCTCTTCCTCGATCCGATTCGGAAAGAGCTGCGAAACCATCGAGGTCAAAGAACTCGCAAGCATCTTCCGCTTCGTAGAGATACTGATTTTCTAGATGAGGGTGTGCTAGTCGTTCTTCATATTCCGCTAAAAAGAAAGCGATGAGAGTGCGGCGAAAACGCTCTAGAGGAGAGGGAGAAGGAAGCGCGGCAAGCGCTTCCCTTTCGCGTAACATGGCAGCTTGATCGAGCTGTTCAAACCAGGGGGAAAATACCGTTAACTCCGAACCACCAAGACTCACCCGGCAAATTCCCCAGACGAGCAGAGCGAAAAGAAAAATACCGTTTCGCTTCAAACGCATCCGGGTTGCCAGTGAACTCGGCTCTTATCCTTCCTGTTCGTGCTCGTCATCATCATCATCATGATCGTCATGTGAGTCAGAAACAGAGCTGGGTAACGCGGCCGATTTGCCATTGATCCCGTCGCGCAGAATACGACTGGGAGTAAAGGTCAAAACCTTACGAGCAGAAATCACCATGGCCTCTCCAGTCTGGGGATTTCTTCCCATTCGGGCCTTCTTCGCCCGGACTCGGAATTTCCCAAAACCAGAAATCTTAATCGCAGCGCCCTTACAAAGCTCTTCTTTCATGCTTTCAAAAACCAACTCCACGAGATCCGCGGCTTCTTTTTTCGAAAAGCCTACCTTTTCATATACCGCGTCGATGAGCTCGGCTTTTGTCAGAGTCATGGTTGCTCCTTAGGTTAGAAGATGGTTGGCGGTGGCTGGCCGCCTATAGTTATTATTATAGTAATGTTTTCAATGAGCTACAAATTTATCTTTAGCGAGTCTTAAAACTATGTCGTCTTGAGAGGGGAAGATAAATCGGGAATGAGGAGTCTAAAGACGAAAAACCACGACGCGGCCCGGCTTTTCAATGGTTACAACGCATCGCTCATTAGCTCAAAATCTAGTCTACTGAAATTTTTCACCCGGAACCGGCCTTACTACCCTCGGGTCACGCGACTCACCGTGTAATTCCCGTTCTTCATCAGATCTTCTTTGGTGTAGATGAAATCATTGCGATCGAAAGCGGCTAATTCGTAATTCGGACCCATTCGAATCGCATCTACCGGACAAGCTTCTTCGCACATTCCACAGAAAACGCAACGCAACATATCAATATTAAACTCGCGCGGAAACTTCTCTACTTTAGGATCGGGATGTTCCGCCGCCGTAATATGAATGCAAGCTGCCGGGCACGCCGTCGCACAAAGCATACATGCCGTACAACGAACATCGCCATTTTCTTTTACGGTCAGAATCTGCAAGCCGCGAAACCGAGTGGAATAAGGGCGACGTTGTTCGGGATACATAATCGTCGGCAATTTCTTGTAATGAAAGACGTTATAAAAAAAGTGCCGAGCCGTAATGAACATCCCTTTCAAAATCGCGATCAAGTAAACCCGCTGGCCTAACGGCAGCTTGTATTTGGGACGGGGGGCAACGAACTTATCCATGAACCGTGTTCTCCATCATCGCAATGCCGAAGGGATTGAAACTTCTCCACTTCTGATTCGAACTCATAAGGATTTTTTCTACTACGGTGTTTTCAAAATACTTCTGAGCACGCCCTGGGGTGGGAATATCCCGGTCATTTCCCCGCTCGAGCCCAAACGCTAGGGCGTGGCCGTCTCGCGCGGTTCCCTGCCAGGGCAACGCGGCATTCACTTTCTGCAATCGACCGACCGCACTAATCACTGTTCCATTTTTCTCAAAACAGGAAACATTGGGCAATACATACTCCACCGTTTCCAACAGCGGCGAATCTGAAGTCGCCTGCACTGCTACCGGCACTGCTTTGGGTATGGCAGCCAAAAACTTGTCCAGGCCAGGCATCACTTCCCCTTCTAAGCCCAGCGCCAGTACTCGTTTGATCGTTCCTTGCTTAAGTAACTCCGAAGCTTCTTTCAAGCGGAGCCAAGGAACGCCGAGCGCTTTCATCACCGTTTCAAATCCTAAGGCATTGGCCGTGAGGTCGCGGTGTTTTAAGATGCCGTCGAAAGGCGTTCGCTCACTCACTACCGTTTCATCCACAATCCACGCAAAATGTTTCACCCCTTTGCTTTTCAACGTCAGCACGAGATCGGCTAGCTCTTCATTCGTCAATGACGTCCCCAGCCCCACCAAAATGCTTTCCGGCTTCGCTACAATTGCCTCGTGCAGATCTTGGAACGCGATATGCCAGGATTGTTCCACCCAACGCCCATCGACTTGTTTACGAGGGACTTTGATTCGCTTTTGATCGGAAACATAGTGAAAGTCCCACCGACCGGTGTCGCAGATCCAACTCTTATTCACTTCAGGATTACGACGGGGTTCCACCCGATATAAGGTACGGGTATTCGGATTCACCGATACCGTGGTGTTACAGCCACGAGCACACATGGTGCAAACTGAGTTGGTTTTTTCCAAAAACCAAACCCGACACTGAAAGCGAAAATCTTTAGCGGTCAAGGCACCCACCGGACAAATATCAGCTAAATTTCCAGTGTAGTCATTGCGGAGCGGGCCATCATCGTAGGTACGCAATTCACTGCGATCTCCCCGGTTGAAAATACCCAACTCATTGGTTTTGGTTACTTCGGCGGTGAAACGAACACAACGGGAACAAAGAATGCAACGCTCAGAATCCAGAACGATAGTCCCAATGTCCACTACCTTCGGTTTATGGACTTTCTTATCGTATTCCATGCGACTCTGGTACAAGCCGTAGTCGACGTAAAAATCCTGGAGTTTACATTCCCCAGCCTTGTCGCAGATGGGGCAATCCAAAGGATGATTGATCAAATGAAGTTCCAAGACTCCTTTGACCGTTTCCTTCACTTTGTCGGTGTCGGTACGAACCACCATCCCTTCAGTTGCCATGGTATTACAGGAAATCTGCAATTTTGGATTCTTCTCGACATCGCACATGCACATGCGACAGACACCAGCAATGGAGAGATCCGGATGATAACAATAGTGGGGAATAAAAATTCCAGCATCCGCCGCGGCTTGGAAAACTGAGGTTCCCGCGGGGACGCTAATCGCCTTACCATTGATGGTGAGGTTTACCATTTTGGGCTTTTCTTGTGCTTTCTGTTCCATCTAAACGCAAACTCCTTAAAGTGCTACGTCCTTCGGCTTTTTCAGTGAGACATCCCGTCAGTAAACGGACATCCCTTATGCTCGATATGGGCTTCAAACTCCCCGCGGAACTTCTTTAAAAATCCGACGATGGGCATCGCCGCCGCGTCACTCAAAGCACAAATCGTGGTTCCCATCATATTCTTACTGGTCGAGAGCAAGTCTTCTAAATCTTCCGGTTTTCCCCGACCGTGCTCGATATCCTCGATCGTCTTATAAAGCCATCCGGTGCCTTCTCGACAGGGAGTGCACTGACCGCAAGATTCGTCCCAGTAAAATTCCGAAAGCCGCTCAAGAATCCGCAGCAAGCAGAAGTGCTCGGGAATCACGATAATGCCGCCGGATCCGAGGAATGTTCCAAATGCAGCCATCGATTCATAGTCGAGCAAAGCTTTTTCGCATTCCTCCGGCGTGAGCGGAGGAGTCGAACTTCCTCCGGGAATGACGGCCTTCAACTTGGCACCGCCCTTCATTCCCCCGCCGTAGTGATTGATCAGATCCATGAGCGGTAAACCCAATTCTTCCTCGTAGGTGCCGGGTTTATTGACCCAACCGGAAAGACAATAGAGCCGGGTACCTTTGCTCTTCTCGGTTCCGAAGGCAGCGTAGGCTTCTCCACCCTTTTCAATAATCCAGGGAACGTTGGCCAAAGTCTCGACGTTATTCACCACCGTCGGAAACCCTAGAAACCCCGAAACCGCAGGAAAGGGCGGCTTCAATTTCGGCTGCCCTTTTTTTCCTTCCAGAGAAGAAATGAGTCCGGTTTCTTCGCCACAAATGTAAGCACCAGCTCCCCGATGTAAAACCATCTCCACATCATGCCCACTGCCTAAGACATTCTTGCCCAAATAACCTTTGGCATAGGCTTCTTCGATGGCTTTCTCTAAGACTCGAGCCCCATAAACGTATTCCCCTCGGATGTAGATGTAGCATTTCTTGCTCCGCACCGCGTAAGCCGAAATGATCATTCCTTCGATCAGGGAATGAGGGTTTTTTTCGATGATCACCCGGTCTTTGAAAGTTCCGGGTTCTGATTCATCGGCGTTGCACAAGAGAAAAACCGGGCGACCGCTGTTGAAAGGAACGAAACTCCATTTCATTCCCGTCGGAAAACCGGCACCGCCACGTCCCCGCAGGCCACTCTTTTTCACTTCATTAATGATATCGTCCTGCTTCATGCCCAAGGCTTTTTTCAATGCTTGGTATCCACCGGTGCTTTCGTAGGTATCGATCCGATTAAGACCGGGAAGCTGAATGTCTTTGAGCAGAATTTTCTTTTCCGGCGCAAGTAACTTCATGGCTGAGTCACGACCTCCGAAGGCAGGACTTTTTCCCCGCCTTTTAATTTCTTGAGCAACTGTCGAAATGATTCAGGCGTGAGGTTCTCAACGTAATCATCGTTCACCTGAACGACCGGGCCCGTGTCACAGGAACCCAGACATTGCACCGGAACCACACTGAACATTTTATCCGCGCCTACTTCGTTCGGTCCCAATCCCAACTCATCGCGAGCTACCGAAAGCAGAGTATCAGCACCCATCATGTTACAAGTAATGTTATTGCAGATCTGCAAACAATACTTCCCCATGTCCTTTTTCTTGTACATGAAATAGAAGGTGACCGCTTCGAACACCGCCCGAGGAGGCATTCCCAACAGACTAGCCACATAAGTCATGCTTTCATCGGTCAAGTAGCCCCATTGCTCCTGAGCTAACCACAGGGTAGGCAAAAGCGCACAATCAGGAATTTCATACTTCGCCACCAGCTTGCGAAACCGATCCATCCGCTCCGGCGTAAACTCAAGCTTGCTGGTTCCGCTCTTTCCTTCACCCGTTTCCTTCATCGATCCAATTCTCCGGCGACAATGTTAATGCTTCCGAGGGCTGCCACCACATCGGATATCGTTTGGCCCCGACACATATCTGGAAAGGCCTGATAAATGGCAAAACAAGGCGGACGACAACGAACGCGGTAGGGCCTGCCTTGCCCATCCGAGCTCACGAAAAATCCAAGTTCTCCGTTAGCGGCTTCCGTATATGAATAGACTTCACCCTTTTCGGGGCGAATGCCATGCATGAAGTGCTTGAAATGGGCCATCAGCCCTTCAATGCTATTGTAGACCTCTTCCTTAGGCGGCAAAACCACTGACCAATCGTCGACATTGACCGGGCCATCTGGGAGATCTTTGAGGGCTTGATCCAAAATCCGAAGGCTCTGGCGAATTTCCGCCATTCGCACTAGATAGCGAGCATAGGTATCCCCTTCGGTTTGGGTAGGGACTTCAAAATCAAATTTATCGTAATCGTAATAAGGATGGGCTTTGCGAATATCATAGGGAACTCCGCAAGCACGAAGACAAGGACCGGTGAAACCATAGTCCATCGCCAATTCTTTGGAGATGATTCCTGCGCCTTTAGTTCGCTCAATCCAAATACGGTTGGCAGTCAAAAGGCCATCCACATCATCCAAAGTTCGTGGCAAATTCGCCAAAACTTTCTTGCACCAATCTACCCAGCCTTCGGGAAGATCTTTATACAAACCGCCCACCCGGGTATAGCTCGTGGTTAGGCGCGCGCCGCAAAGCGCTTCAAAAAGGTCATAGATATTTTCTCGCTCGCGAAAGAAATACCAGAAACAGGTGAGAGCGCCGATATCCACCGCATTAGTGCCAATGCAAACGAGATGGTCGATAATGCGCGCCATTTCGGAAATAATGACTCGAATACGTTGGCAACGCTTTGGCACCTCAATGCCTAACGCCTTTTCCACCGCCATCACGTAACCGACGTTATTCATCATCGCGGAGCAGTAATTGAGGCGATCGGTGAAAGGAATGACCTGATTCCAGGTATGAGTTTCCGTCATTTTTTCGAAACAACGGTGGAGATAACCAATCTCCAACTTCATGTCATGAATCAGCTCCCCCTCCAACTCGACGAAAATTCGCAGAGTTCCGTGAGTCGCCGGGTGGGAAGGCCCCAGGTTCAACCGCATGTAGCGTCCATCATCGGCCGGAGGTTCCGCCCGAAGAGGCATAGCCCCCCCTGCAGTCGATACAGCGGTTTCTGACACTACGCCTTTATTCTCTGTCGTTTCCAGCATGATTTAGAATTCCGTCGAAGGAGCCGCGTTTTTTAGCCGTTGGTACTGGTCGGCTGGATAGTCTTTCCGCATGGGGTGTCCCACAAACTCCCCATGACAAAGGATCCGAACCAGGTTCGGATGGCCTTTGAAGACAATTCCATACATGTCCCAAGCTTCTCGCTCAAACCAATTTGCCATTTTAAAAATGTCATGGAGTGAGTCAATCTCAGGGTTCACTTCACTTAAATAAACTTTCACTCTGACCCGGCGTTTCGTCGTCATTTGGTAGAGATTATAAATGACCGCAAAGCGCTCGGGGGTGGGAGGATCCCATTTCAGATAATCCATTCCGAAAAGGTCCATCATCATATTGAAACCGAGATCATGCTTCAGGAAACGAATGATCTCGCGAATCCGCCCGGCCTTCACTACCACTTCAAGATCGCCCCGATGGTCAGTTGCCCCCTCGAGTTCCTCTTTAAAATTCTGAAGCAGTGCTGGCAGTTTATTTTCGATCAAGTTTGTAGCGGTCTCGAGCACGTACAATGCCTCCCTTGGTGATCTTTTCTTGTAGCTTCATTAGACCGTAAATGATGCCCTCCGGCGTCGGAGGGCATCCAGGTACATAGACATCAACGGGTACGATTTCGTCGATTCCTTGCAAAACATGGTAGGCACGGTAAAACCCGCCCGAAGAAGCACAGACCCCCACCGCGATCACCCACTTCGGCTCCAGCATCTGATCATAGATCTGACGAAGAACCGGCCCCATCTTTTCCACCACGGTACCCAACACCAGCATGCAATCGGCTTGGCGGGGACTGAAGCGAACTACCTCCGCTCCAAAACGCGACGCATCGTAGTGAGAAGACACCACCGACATGTACTCAATCGCGCAGCAAGCGGTTCCGAAGGGTAAAGGCCACAAAGAATTCTTTCGGCCCCAATTTACAAAGTCTTCCAAACGCGTGGTGAACGCGACTTCTTTGGCATTCTCAACGAGGTCTCTGGGATCGGTAACTGACGGATTATTCACAGGAAGATTACTCATTTATTAGCTCCCAAAGGGATGTACTCTAGAAAATCATAGAATTCAAATTAAATGGGATAAGACCGGAGCAAAGTTTCCCCGCTGCCAAGTGAACTCAAGTAGTTCAGAAAATAGGGATTTTCGATTGCTCGTTATCGGCCAAGAGTATTTCGAGCGTAGCGAGCTTGCAAGAAGAAAAGGGGATCTTTAGGCTCTCGCTTGAAGCGGACTTCGAAGTGAAGGTGGGAACCGAAGGCATGACCTGTGTGACCAACAAATCCGACTACCTCTCCTCGGGAAACAAAGTCACCTTTTTTCATTCGAGGAGCAAAACGGGAAAGATGGGCATATACCGTCGAATAATCGTCGGCATGTTTCACGATGACCATATTGCCGTAACCACGAATTTTATTACCGGCATAAATCACATGTCCCGATCTAGCGGAACGCACCGGAGTGCCCTGCCGTGCTCCAATATCAATGCCCTCATGCCGTCGATGATGTCGAATTCCAAAATAGGAAGTGACGGTGGCACCTAAGAGTGGCCAGCTAAAATGAGGACTGTCTTGAGGAGAAACATCCGGAGACGGGCCTTGAGTGCCCGAACCGGCAATGTCGATATCTTCAGAAGCAACCGGGCGATCCCAGTCAGCACGGGATTCAAAAGGAATGTAAAGCTTAGCCCCGGGTCGAAGACCGGTACTAACCACGTCCTCGTTATATTGCTTGAGCGACCCTACCGACACGCGGTAGCGCGAAGCAATTTTCGAGAGATTTTCACCCGGAACAATTTCGTGGTAACGAGGTTGTAAACCTGCGCACGAAACTAGGCCCAGGGAAATAAAAAGTAAGATTATTAATTTCATTTGGGACGTGTCAAAGACCCACCTTACTACTCTATTTTACATAACGCGTCAAGGTTCGGTGACAGCCCTGAGGAAAATGTTGGCCAAACTCACCAAGTTACCTGAGAGGTTGAGGCTAACTGAATCGTAGTGATTTCTCAATAAATTATATCAGAGAATCGGAATTAACCGGTCAGCACTGCAGCATTAAACTTCGTTAAGGAATCTACATGATGTGCCGATGGAACTTGTGACCGCACTAAGATTTTAAGCAAAGTCATAGAAAAATCGGACGCAAAGTGTCGACGTATCAAGCCCCGATTCCTGAAGCTGGGCGACGCTCGACGAAATACGACAGATGAGGAATGCAACATGATCATCGGGATTACAGGCGGATGCGGGTACGTTGCCTCCATCTTGGGCCCCCTTCTAGCTCGCAGAGTCGACCAAGTAGATCTGATTGATATTCGCCCTCCGGTGAATGAAGTCGCGAAATTGTTTTCCACGAAACGCTGTGCCTATCTCAAAGCCGATGTCTCGCAGGCCGAGACCATGAAAGAGATTGCGGCTCGTTACGATGTGATTATCCATCTAGCTGCCTTAGTGGGATACCCGGCCTGCAAAGAGAATCCCGAACTCGCCCGACAAAGCAATGTAGTTACCACCGAAAATGTAATGCGGTTTAAGAAGAAAAATGCGCGAGTCATTTACGCTTCGACCATTAGTGCCTTTGGGGATCAGCCCGACGATGTTCTGGTGACGGAAACCACTCCGGTTCATCCGAATTCCATTTACGGACAAACCAAACGGGAAGCCGAACTGGTGGTGCTGGCTAACAAACCGAATGGCACGGTACTTCGTTTTGCGGGGAGTTTCGGTTTTGCACCTCAGATGCGGCACGATTTGCTGATCCATGATTTCGCGTGTAAGGCCGCAGCCGGCGAACGGCTCTCGATATACGAGAATACTTTTGTGCGCCAGTTCATTCATGTCCGAGACATGGCAGAAGCTTTGATCTTCACCCTAGACCACGGAAATCAAATGGGCGGAGAGGTTTTCAATGTAGGAAATCCCAGGGTGGAAATTACCAAACGAGATTTGGTGCAACAGATCGCCAAACAATGTCCCTTCCCCTACGAATTTGAAGAATCGGGCAAAGATTTGGAAAAAAGAAATTATCGAGTGTCGTTCAAAAAAATGCTGAGCGTAGGTTTTACTCCCCGAATGACCTTGGACGCCGGATTACGGGAGCTCATCCCTTATTACAAGCAATCACTGCCAAAGGAGCTGGCCAATGTCGGGTAATTCAACTCTGCTTCCAGATACGGGATTTTGGCGCAATAAGAAGGTTTTACTCACTGGCGGAAATGGTTTCTTGGGCCGCCAAATCAAAGAACGTTTGGAAAAGTATGGCGCCGTAGTCGCCACCCCCCGACGAGCTGAATTCAATTTTACCAGTGCGGAAGCTGCGCTCCGCTGCATGGCCACCTATAAGCCAGAAGTGGTGATCCATTCCGCTGCTTACTATGGTGGTCTGGGAATCACGTTGGCCGAACCGGGCCGCATCTATTATGAAAATTTGGTAATGGGTGCACATCTTATGGAAGCGAGTCGCCTCCATGGAGTGCAGAAGTTTATCGGTGTCGGCACCGCATGTAGCTACCCAGGGCATTTGGAAAATGAATTGGCAGAGAGCGATCTCTGGGCTGGCCCTCTTCATGATTCAGTAATGGCCTATGGTTCGGTGAAAAAGATGATGGCCATCCAAGGCATGGCCTATCGCAAACAGTTTGGATTTAATTCCATCCATCTGATCCCAAGTAATCTCTACGGCCCTAACGACTGCTTTGACGACTATCGTTCCCATGTGGTTGGAGCTTTGATTCGCAAGTTTTGCGATGCCCACGAAACTCGAGGGAAAGTCACGATTTGGGGTTCCGGAACACCAATTCGAGAATTTCTCTACGTAGAAGATTGTGCTGACGGCATCCTGCTCGCCGGGGAGAAGTACAATGCCGGCGAACCACTCAATCTCGGCACTGGAGTCGGAACGACGATTAAAGCCTTGGTCGAAAGTATCTCCAGCGTTTTAGATTTCCGAGGAGAAATTGTCTGGGATCGTTCTAAGCCCGATGGCCAGATGAAGAAAATGCTCGATGTGACTAAAATGGAGAAGGTCTTGGGCTGGCGTCCCCGCTACGACCTAAAGGCCGGTCTCGAACGCACCATCCGTTGGTATCAGGCCCATCGCACCACAGCAGTCACCCCGATGCGACAGGCCGCCTAAATCACCGCTTGAAGGTTGCGAGGCTTCGCGCGCGAGCTCAAAGCTACGAAGCAGGCGCCGAAGTCTCTTCGAGTGCCGTCAGATCAAGCTCGCGCAATTTCGGAACCAACCAAGCCGACATTCCCACAATCAAAAGCGTCGCGCATCCGCCAAAAATGATGGATGGGACTAGCCCCAGTAGGCGAGCCGCCACTCCGGATTCAAATTCCCCAAGTTCGTTGGATGAACCCAGAAAGTTCCCGTTCACGGCGGAAATCCGGCCTCGCATCTCAGGCGGCGAAGAGAGTTGTAAAATAATTTGTCTCACCATGACGCTGATATTATCCAGAGCCCCGCTCAGGGCTAATAGTCCCACCGAAAGAGTAAGAGACTTGGAAAGGCCAAACCCAATCATGCAAAGTCCAAACCCCGCCACCGCCCAAAGCAGAAGTTTCCCGGCGTTCCGCCGCAACGGATGAAAAATCAGGTATCCCGCCATCAATAGCGCACCGATCGAAGGCGCCGCTCGCAACAATCCGAGAGCCGCAGGCCCTTGATGCAGCACTTGATCGACATACATGGGCAAGATGGAGGTCGCGCCGCCGAAAAACACTGCAAACATATCCAGAGAAAGCGCTGCCAAAATAATTTCATGGGAAAAAACAAACTTAACTCCGGAAGAAAGGCTTTCCCAGAGCGATTCCTCGGGTGGCGGCGTCGAGACCGTAGAAAGCTGCATGAATCCCTGAAAGCCCACGGCCGCCAAAATGACTATGGCCACTATCGCATAAGTGATGCAGGGACCGCCCACCGCATAGGTTAATCCTCCCATTGCAGGGCCGGTAATGGTTGCCACTTGCCAGGCGGTCGACATCCAAGGTGCGCCGAATTTGAGTTGTTCGCGCGATAGCGATTGGGCGAATAAGGTGAATTGCGCCGGTTCAATAAAGCCGCGAGCAATTCCGGTCAAGAACACGACGGCAAATAGAGCGAGAACTCGGAAACGATCCGGGGCCCCGATTTCACTATTTGAAACCAGTGCTAGCACGAAAGCCCCTGCGAAACAGATCAGCGAGGCGCGAATGTAAATCCTCAGGGGATGGCGACGATCCACCAAGTACCCAGCGTAAAGAGCCACTCCAATCGCCGGGATTACCTCCGCAAGTCCGATCAGACCTAAGTAAAGTGGATCTCTTTTTATTTCGTAAATCTGCCATCCTATGGCAACCGATTGAATCTGTCCTGCAACGCTAAGTAATAAACGGGCCAGAAACAAAAATCGAAAATTGCGAATTTGGAAAAGTCCAAAGTGAGCCATACGGATGGAAGACCGCTATGTCAGCTGGCAGAGAGTGAATCGCCAGTGATTTTTTGTAACGCCCGTCTAGCTCGGCTGTCCTGGACCTGAGCTCCTAGGGAAATCAGCTGGAAACCGACGAAAACGATGAACCAGAGCCAGTTCCGAGATGGTAGACGCAAGGGGACCCTCCATACCAATCACCCTATCACGCTGCACCAAGTCAATCCAGGCTCTTTCCGCTTATTCTTTCCTCCAACTCCAGGCTTTGTGCTGACCACTTTCTTGATCGAGATCCTGGCCCACATCTTCTTCTCCCACCTCTTCCTTGTGCCGGCTAATCCATTCCTTGGTGTCGGGGTCCGTATGACCCGGGATCCATTTGTAGAGCCGATAGTGCCCTCGGTTGCTTCCAGTATGGCGATGAACTTTTTCTTCCTCCCCCTCTTCCTCGACCAACTCACCGATGACTCCATTCCCGAAAGATTTAGTTTTGGGGAGACGGCGAATGCTATTGGAAGGCGGTGTGGGGTTGCCCCCTTCCTCGGGCGCATCGTTCTCACCCACTTCTTCTACGCGGGTTCGGAAATAACCATCCCAATACGTTCGTCCCCATTGGTCCGATCTCCACTGCGGGGGATCTTGCAAGACCCGAACTCTCACCATCTTAGTTCGGACATATCCATCCCAATAGGTTTGC
>Ga0206903_10067_pt1 | contig 33245 bp, 26 predicted proteins | sample Alteio_BWOrgHeat_45_FD_152959 | JGI IMG/M metagenome (GOLD analysis project Ga0206903, IMG submission 152959) | Enriched cells from forest soil in Barre Woods Harvard Forest LTER site, Petersham, Massachusetts, United States -... | ecosystem: Environmental > Terrestrial > Soil > Temperate forest >... | reverse complement strand
GTGTTGCCGGGGTGATGCTTAGGTTGTTGCCGGTGTAAGCTATCGTGTAATTGCTGTTCGATGCAAGCGTGCCCTGGATGATTCCATAAGAACCAACGTTCTCGCCAGCGTTACGGTCTAGGCCGCCGCTCAGTACGGTTGCGCCGGTGTCAGCGAATTTGAAACCAGATGCCGCGTAGGTCAATGACGGATCAGAGTCACCATAAACCTTAGTTTGCGCATCAGCCAAAATGGTTAGCGTAGCTGGGGTGATGGTCAGGCTGGCGCTGATATAGGTTATTACATAATTACCCGCACCGCTTGCTATCAGCGTGCCTTGGTTGATCGCATATACGCCGACATTCTCACCTGAAACGCGGGTGAGGTTGCCATAGAATGAATCGCCGGAAACCAGTGCGCCGGAGGTTAGTACATAGGTGAATAGAGGGTCAGAATCGCCATAGGTTTTAGATTGCGCGTCAGCGGTAACGGTAAGGTTAGTTACAGGAACAGGGTCAGAAATCGCGCAGCCTGCGCCGCCGGCAGCGAAGCATACATGATTGCCGGTGAGGATCTTGCCGGTGATATTGATGGAGCCGCCATTTTGGGTGTTTGTGAAGAAGTTGGTTGCGTTGCCATAGCTTGCAGTAGGTATGCCTACACCATTTTCGGTCAGGGTGATGCCGCCTGCGGATGGGGAAAGCGGAGATGTGGTATCTATAGTGTTAGACGCCATGGTTATCTTGCCGGTGGTGGCAGCGCCAACTGCTATAGCCGTAAGGGAAACATTACCGCCATTGGTAGCGATCGAGGTGCTGGTGTTGGAAGTTATATCACCTGCTGTCAGCGCAACATTGCCGCCGCGTGTGTATATGGTGGAGTTAACGGTGATCTTGTTACCGGCGAGTAAGCTTACATTGCCGCCGTTGGTCCTGATATAGTTAGTGCCCACGGAGATATTACCCGCGCCGGCAGTGAGTGATGTTGAAACGCCGTTAACAACCGCAGAGATATCAGCGCCAGCTGTTCCGGCTATCACGCCGAAGCTCACGCCTTGCGCGGCTATGTTAACGTTGGTGTTGAAGTTCACAAGATTGGTTGCAGAAAGGGTTACGTTCGAAAGCGCCGAGTTTATCGTGTGAACGTCAATGTGCGAGGTTCCGGTTGCAGGAAGGCCTACATATGATACGCCGCTGGTTTCAATAGTGATGGTTGCCGGGTCTAACAGCCAGTTACCGGCTGAGCCTTTTGCGGCCAAAGTGTTAACATAAGCGCCATCTACGTTAAGGGTGCCGGCGGAAGAGGTTTCAACCAAACCACCATTGCCGCTTTGTGAGCCACCACGCGCGGTGAAGCTGGCTGGGGCATTGGTGTTTTCATTGGACCATGCGATTATCGAACCGCCATTGCCGTTTGTTCCGGCATCAGCGTTGATGGTTGTGCTTGCGTCGATATCAACGGTTTTGGCTTTTGCCAGGGTGCCTTTGCCCTGGTAGTCACCACCAATCTTTACCGAGCCGCCATCAGTGTTCACGCCTGAAGCATCAATTTTGCCGCGAACTTTCACGTCAGCGCCTTCAGCGGTCAGGATGATCTGGCTGCCATGTTTAACCAGTGAGCGCGCCTGGATATTGCCGGTGTTGTTCACAACTGAAGTTACAACATTGCTTGCAGCGGCAGCGGTCATGAGAACCTGGCCGCCATCAGCGATGATCGAACCGTTATTTTCGGCATTCAGCGTGCGCGTAGGGGAATTTTGTGGGGCATCAACGGCGAAATTCATCAGGCCATCGCCATAGAAATCAACCGCGAATTTGTCAGCGGCGGCGAGTTGAACCTTCGCAAGGTTACCCTGGATAACGCCGTTATTGCGTACAGTTGGGGCAACAAGCGCCGCAAGGCCTTCCTGGCCAACGGTTATAGTGCCGTTATTTTCAACAACGCCGTTCTGGCTGCCAGACTGGTCAAAGTTCAGGATGCTGGAATTATAGTTATTGCTATCCATCCGGGCGGTGGTTGCAACGAAGCCGGCAGTGTTGATATTGCCTTTTGGCCCGATGATAACGCCGTTCGGGTTCATTATGACAACCTGGCCGTTGGCGAAAAGGTTACCGTTTATGCTGCTGATCTGGCCGGGGGTGGTTACACGGTTCAATGCGATAGCGCTCGAGCTCGGCTGGATGAACCTTGTGGTTTCGCCCTGGTTGATGTTGAATGAGTTCCAGTCGATGAAAGCACGGTTGGAGGTTTGGTTGATCTGAACGCCGGCTGCGCTATTGGAAATTGTTGCGGCACCTTGTACCACTACGCCACCGGTTGGGTTTGCAACTGCCATGCTGGCAATGGTCAAATGCACAATGCTGAATACAGAGAACCTGGCTACAGCGTTTGCAATGTTATGCGTGAATCTGAAGATGGCCGAGTTGAAAAAACCGGCTTTTGCAGTTGATGTGATTCTCATAAAAAACCCCTTTTTATTTTAAATCTTAATTTCTCTGTTGCGCAGTAACTTGCTATAGCTGTTGCGAAAAGTCAACAATTTAATTAAAATTTTATTAAAATCTCTTGGTTAAACTAAAAAACACTCTCGGGTCACGGTCAGCCATCGCAGCGACATCTCTTGTAAGCGGCTTGCTGAGTTGAAGATCACCAGAAAAATCATATGCAAGGTTAAACCTTACACCAACGCCGGCAGAGGTAAGTGTAGCGTTAGGAAGTTCACCCACGACCACATCACGGTTCCAAACCTCACCTGCATCATAGAAGGTATAGAGCTGGTAGGATTTAAGGATTTTGGTCATGGTGTCCTCGCCATAGCGGAACTCTATTATACCCGCAATGCCCCTGTCGCCGGTAAGCTCGCCGGAATCATACGCGCGGCCGAACTCTGCGCCGCCGAGCGAGAACTGCTCGGAAACCAGAAGCGGGTCGTTGGAATATTGGCCGGAACCGGATAATTTGACCGAGAAATTATTGGTCAGATCCTGGATGCGGGTGACGGTGGAATTCACGCGGGTAAAATCATTATTGGCGTTCGGGTGGGTGCGGCCTGCGCCATCTTGAGTGGCACCTAAAGTATCGAGCCCCTGGGTCACTATAAGTTCGGCCTGGTTGATGCCCGCCATGGAGTCGGTGAAATCAAAACGGCCACCGGCGCGAACTGTCCTCACCCTGTCGTCCGACACATTGCCGCCGAGAATGTCTGATTTGGCATCAAGCAGGTTGAAGCCGCCTATCACATTTATATTATATTGTCTGCTGCGAACCAGGGGATATAAAGCCTCAAGGTCGAACAGGCTGCTGGTGCCCACTGAATCAAGCGGGGTAAGCGTTGAGCCGGGTTTGGTTTTTGTGTAAGCATAGCGCCCGGTTATTTTTGCGCCTTCGGTTCCGACCTGCTCCTCATGGGAGATATCAATGAAACGGAGTTCATCGGTATTGCTTGTATTGATACCGCGGATGGTTGTCCTATCGTGTATACCGAATGCAGAGTTGACCACACCAAGCAGGCTTCCCTGAAGCGGGCCTAAATATTTAGAGCCGCGGTTATCAATAGAGGCTGAGCCTTCAAGCGCTTTTTCCTCGATATCTATTATCATGTCAACCCCGTCAGGAGTTGCAGATGGCTGGAACAAACTACGCGCTTTGATGCCCGGAAGATCATTGATAAGCAGGAGGTAGCGTTCGATAGTTTTTGAATTCGACGGGCCCTTCTCAGATTTTATTTTCTGGACGTAATCATTTATAAGGCCGTTCTTGTCTTTATAATTACCGTTAACTTTAACATCGGAGATCTTTCCTTCGATGGCTTTGAAATGCACATGCCCTTCTGATATTTTTTGCGGCGCAAGGATAACGCGCGAGAAGATATAGCCGTCGTCACGATATTTTTTGGTGAGGATATTGCTGATGGCGTTAAGGTCAGCGAATGAAACTTCTTTGCCGAGGTAACCTTTCACCAGTTTATAAACTTCGGTTTTATCATAAACGGTTGAGTTGAGCAGAGTTACGCTGGTAAGTGTAAAAACCTTTTTATCGCTGAGGTCTTTTCCATCGGCCTGTGATTCCTTCACAACAACTATGTCTTTTATTGTAGAGGGCTCGCGTTGCTCCTCTTCTATATTACGCATCACCACACCAGGTTGCGCAGAGGTTGGAACGGCAGGCACCGCAAGGGCTACGCCCGGGATAGAAACAAAAATTGCAGCCAAAATTGAAACTATAAAATTCTTATGCATATCTGGGTCCCTTTTCATTCAAAGTATGAGGACAAACTTTTTAAACCCTTTTAACAAAAAAGCTAGAATAATATCATTTTTATGAAGTTGGTTAAAAAACGGTTAATTAATTCGGGTAGAAATTTATCCCGGCCACACAAACACACCCTTACCCGCTGTCGCCCCGCACTGGTTGCGGGGTCTAGTGGTTAACAATAAGTTTATACGAAATTAACTGCACGACTGGGCCCCGCAACCAGTGCGGGGTGATAGCGTATTGCTGATAGATATTTATACCAAATGGACAAATGTGAACTCCGGCATACCGACACTACTATATATATAGTAGTGTCAGGCGATATTATTTAATAATAATATTCGCCATTATAATCTGTTGAATAACCATCTGATGCCTGCGGGTAGGCGACCGGGTCCTGGTAATTAATTATATTGGGTATTTTTCCGGAAGGCGGGCGCGGGTTATTTTCTATCACCCTCAACCTTCCCTCACTCGAATAACTTAGCTCCGGCGAGGCGGGATAATAATTTTGCTGTGAAATTGGCGAATAGGTCGGGGGGTAAACAGGCAGATCGTTATTATTGGGAAAGTTTTGTGCTTTGCACGGAATCGCTAAAAAGAAATTTGCCGTGGGTATTAGTAGAAATAATAGAAAAATTTCTATCTTCCTCATTATGTTTCTCCTTGCTGATTAAAAATCTTAAAGCCAATTCAAGTTCATTTTAATCAACCGGAGGCGCCTCTGGTCTTGGCGCGCCAATACCCCCATTCCCGCCGCACGTCAAGCGCCAAAGATCTTTTCGCGGGCGATTTTTTTGACGTGTTGGAATTTTGTGACGGAGAGATTTTTGCAATATCTATAGGTAGTTTTTTCCTCAGAAACAGGTGATGATTTTCTATATATAGAGTGATGGTGTTTTATGTAAAAAAAAATTAATTTTGAGGGCGGGGAGAATTGGATATATATAAGAATTTTTGAATCTATGAATTTCAATCATCCCAAAATTCATCACCCCATAAAAAAAAAGGCTGCGCAACTTAACCTGCGCAGCCTTCGTTACCCGACAACAACTAACTATTGTTGGCGTTCTTCGTTACGGTGTTCACCGCGTTCATTATGCTCTTCGCGTTCGTGCTTTTTGTGCTCACGACGGTCTTCGCGTCTTTCGTGACCTTCTTTGCGTTCGCCACGTTCAGCGCCACGGCCACCATTTTGCCCCTCAGCCCTTCTGTCAGCGTGAAGTGCGTTTTCATTAGCGCGCAAATTCTGGCGGTCTGCCGACAGGTTTGACCTGTCTGTAGCTACAGCCGCAGTGTTGCCAGAGCGTTCATCGGCACGAAGTTGCTGCCTTGCAGCCTTATCGGTCTGTTCGTCAGCGCGAATATCTTGCCTTTGCGCCCGGATGTCCGCGTTAGGGTCAACCGTTTGTGCGTGCACAGGCGAGCTCAAAGCTGAGCCGGCGATCAGTGCCAGCGCGAAACGTTTTACGATCACAGTATTTTTCATATTTTTCCTTGGGATTAAATTCGTTGATAAAGTTTGTGAGGATATTTCACAACCTATTATACGAGCAAGTTTAAAAAAACCTACGCAGAAAGAAAAATAATTTTCCGCCTGAGATGGAATGACGGCGAAAAATATCCGGTAAATTTTAAATAACAAAACCACCGATCGCACATAAAAAAAGGGCGGTGAAAATTTCCACCGCCCTTTTCCTTAGCAAATAATGCTAACTTAAAGAGAACTATCTGTTAACAGTTTCTTTAAGTTGTTTGCCTGGACGGAATTTAGGTTGTTTAGACGCTTTGATTTTGATAGGAGCGCCAGTACGTGGGTTACGGCCAGTTGTAGCTTTACGGTTAGCAACATAGAATGTGCCAAAACCAACAAGACGAACTTCTTTTCCGCCTTTAAGTGCAGCTTGGATAGCAGTAAGAACTGCATCTACTGAGCGAGAAGCATCAGCTTTTGTACCTTTAGTTGATTTAGCAACGTTTTCGATAAGTTGAGTTTTATTCACGGTTATTCTCCTTTGTTAGGTTATAGTGAATTCAAGCCTTGTGAACTTTGTGCCCCTTAGAACCCAGAGCCACAGTGCTTTACAAAAATACTAAATAGCCCTTTTTATGAAAAGACAAGAGAAAAATGAAAAAAGTTTAATTTTTTTTTCTTGCATTTGCATTTTAATTGAACATCGCAGAAACCAGTTGCCATCTGGTTTGCACTGGTTTATAAGTTTTTCTGAGCGCTAAATATCTGAAATAAATATATTTTAAATATGAAAATTTTGTTGGTTGAAGGCCGTTTCTACGAGGATATCTCAAATGAGCTTGCGGGCGGTGCGATAGCAGTTATTGAGAAAGCAGGTTTTCAATTTGAGCGGTTGTTCGTTCCCGGCGCACTCGAAATTCCGGCTGCAATTAATTTTGCAAATGAGAGTGGAAAGTTCGTTGGCTTTGTAGCTTTGGGTTGCATCATCCGTGGTGAAACATATCATTTTGAAGTTGTATCAAATGAAAGTGCGCGTGGGATTTCTGATCTTGCGATGCACAAAAATATTGCGATAGGAAACGGGATCTTGACCGTTGAGAGTGACGACCAGGCCTGGGCAAGAGCCGCTACAAACCAGGGAAACAAAGGCGGTGCAGCGGCGAGCGCGTGCATCGAGATGATAAAGATAAAAGAACAATTCCTGCCGGAAAATAATTCAAGAAGAAAGAATTAGTAATTTAGTTATTTGGTAATTTGGAAAAATTCTAAATCACCAAATAACTAAATTACTAAATAACCAAATTACAAAAAAGGAACCAAGTGAACGAAAAAAATGTTGTCGAACTTAAATTAAAAACCTCTGCCAATCCAAAAACGGCGGCACGGCTTTGTGCGGTGCAGGCATGTTATAGTTTACTCATAGATGTTGAGCAGGAAAAAGAAACTGCGCTCAATGCTGCTTTTGAGATCATGCAGCGTGACAACATAAAGGTGAAGAGAAAATTCTCTGAGAGCCTGCTTGATTTTTATCTCGCTGAACGCGAAGCACTTGAACAGATAATAACAAAATATCTTGAGAAAGATAAAACCATAGACAAGGTAAACCCGCTGCTGCTGGCCATTTTAAGCATTGCCCTCGCAGAATTGAGTGCCGACAAGGAAACCCCGCGCGCAATTTTAATGAGCGAATATCTGTTCATCGCCTCAGAATTTTTCAACGGTGCCGAAACCGGCTTTATAAACGCGGTGCTGGATAAATTTATTAAGGATGATGATTTGTAAACCATTAATGTCATTCTGGCGAAAGCCAGAATCCCAGCAAAGAAGTTCGTTTTGCTGAAAGCAAAACTCAAAACCAAGTGTTTGGTGGGATGCTGAATCAAGTTCAGCATGACAGCTTTATAATTAAAAACTATGCAATATCTCATCACGCCACAATCGTTCAACAAATATTCCCGGCTCCTGCTTCCGATATTCAGCGCGGCGGCCTGTATATTTTTTCTCGCCGGAATTTATTTTGCGCTCATCGCATCGCCACCAGATTACCAACAGGGTGAAACGGTGCGCATAATGTATGTCCATGTTCCATCGGCGTGGCTTTCGCTTGGGGTTTATTTAAGCCTCACGCTTTCGGCGGCGTCTTATTTAATATGGCGCAATCCGCTTTCGGGCATATTTTTAAAATGCTCAATCCCTATCGGCGCCATCTTCTGCCTCATCTGCCTCATCACCGGGGCGTTGTGGGGGCGGCCTATATGGGGCGTTTACTGGGCGTGGGATGCGCGGCTTACATCCATGTTGGTGCTATTCTTTTTATATCTCGGGCTATACATATTATATATGTCATATGAAGATGAGGAAAAAGCCAGCCGTGCAACTGCGGTGCTCGCCATCATCGGGGTGGTGAACCTGCCGGTGATCCGTTTTTCGGTGAAGTGGTGGAACACCCTGCACCAGCCCGCCAGTGTCATGCGGCTCGATAAGCCCGCCCTCTCCCCGGAAATGCTGGTGCCGCTGCTGGTAATGTTCGCGTTTTTCCTGTTCCTGTTCCTAAGCCTGCTGCTACTTTCGGTAAAAACCGAGATATTGAAAAGGAAGAATAGAAGGGTATCGGCAAATATTATCTTGCAGCAAAATAAATAATACGCCAATAATGCTATCAGAATTATTAACTAATTTGTGGGTTTTAACGTGAAAAATATATATTTCGTTTCAGCAGTTTCTCTATCGCTAACGCTTCTTTCATCATGCTCGTCACATCATGACGAAGTAGACCTGGCGCGTGAGCAGCGCAGGCCGGTGAACACGGCAGAACAGCAAATGATGATGGCACAGCCGATGCCGGGCAGCATGCCGCCGGCGGCCGCAATGCCAGGCAATATGCCGGCGCCAACACAAGATATGATGCGCTCACAAGTGCAGGCCGAGATCCAGGCGCAGAACAGCGGAACAATGCCGCAGATAGGCGCTCCGCAACCCGGCGCACCTGATATTTTCGTTAACCAGAATGGCGGCGCTAACGCCGCTGCTGGCGGAGTTCCGGCCATAACGCCTGAGATGGCGCAGAACCCGGCGATGCAACAGCAGATGGAACAGCAAATGGGTATGGCGCCGATGCAGGTGCCAATGCCACCGCAGCCTGGAATGAGCTTTGGCGCGCCTGGCCAGAACCAGATGCCGCCGCAATTCAGCCAAATGCCGCAGCAGCAATTCCCGCAAACACCGCCAATGCAAAATAATATGGGCGCGCCGATGCAGCAGCCACAGCCCCGCCAGCTTATAACCCAGCCGGCACCGGTTGCCCCGCAATTCCAGCCGGCGCCTGTTTACGCGCAACCGCAAGCAGCGCCGCAATATGCACCGCAACAAATGGCGCAGCCTGCACCACAATATAATTATACTCAGCCGCAACAACAGCCTCAGCAACCGCAGCCTCAGCCACAATTCCGTGCAAACCCGCCTTACCAGGGGGCTCCGGCATCTATGTCCCCAGGATATAGCAGCCCGCTGAATTTCCAGCAGAACTATCCGCAGCAGCAAAACCCATACCAGCAGCAGGGCGGCGCACCGCAGAACGGCTATAATTATTTCCAGCCGACCTCGCCGGTGTATGACATGCAAACCTCGCCTGTCCAGCGCACACAGACCATCCAGCAGACCACCTACCCGCCAACTTACACACAAGGCAGATAGTTTAATGGTGGAGGATATATATGTCTGAAAAGCTTTATCCTTTAATGAAAACTGAAAAGCCCCTCATAGATGAGGCACTCTATGAGAAAATGTATGCGCTTTCCATTTCAGACCCACAGAAATTCTGGGGCGATATCGCAGGAAAGGAAATAGACTGGATAGAAAAATGGAACAAAGTTTCTGACTGCTCTTTCGATAATAACAATATCCATATCAAATGGTTTGAGGGCGCAAAGCTTAACGTCTGCTATAACTGCGTTGATCGTCACCTGCCGCAACTTGCCGAGCAGACGGCGATAATCTGGGAAGGCGATAACCCTTCTGAGTCCAAAAAAATAACCTATGCAGAGCTGAAAGATGAGGTCTGCAAATTCGCGAATGTGCTGAAAAATCTCGGTGTGAAAAAGGGTGATGTGGTAACAATTTATTTACCGATGATAGTTGAGGCAACCTTCGCCATGCTTGCCTGTGCGCGCATCGGCGCTATTCATTCGGTGGTCTTCGGCGGGTTCTCGCCTGAAGCTTTGCGCGGGCGGATCGAAGATGGCAAATCGAAAATCGTCATCACCGCTGACGAGTCACAGCGCGGCGGAAAAAAAGTTCCGCTGAAAACCAATGTTGATGAAGCTACTGCCAATATGAACGATGTGAAAATCCTGGTGGTAAAAAATACCGGCGGAAAAATTTCATGGAATAAAAATGACATCTGGTATCACGAGCAATATGCCAAAGCTGCCGCCAATTGTGCGATCGAGGAGATGGATGCCGAAGACCCGCTGTTCATCCTCTACACCTCCGGCTCAACCGGAAAACCGAAAGGTTTGGTTCACACTTCCGCGGGGTACCTGCTCTATTGCGCCATCACCCACCGCTACACATTCGATTACAAAGAAGGTGACATTTACTGGTGCACCGCAGATGTGGGCTGGGTAACCGGCCATAGCTACATCGTTTACGGCCCTCTCGCAAACGGCGCAACCACGCTGATGTTCGAAGGTGTGCCCACCTACCCTGATGTTTCGCGCTTCTGGGATGTCATCGACAAGCACAAGGTCACCCAGTTCTACACCGCGCCAACCGCCATCCGCATGCTGATGGCCAGTGGTGAGGAGCCGGTGAGGAAAACTTCGCGCAAAACTTTGCGTGTGCTCGGCAGCGTTGGCGAGCCTATCAATCCGGAGGCGTGGCGCTGGTATTTCGAAGTGGTGGGTGATTCAAGATGCCCGATCGTTGATACTTGGTGGCAGACCGAAACAGGCGGCTTCATGATAACCCCGCTACCCTACGCAACCCGCCTGAAAGCCGGCAGCGCGAGCAAACCATTCTTCGGCGTGGCGCCCGCGATCGTTGATGATAAAAATAATATTTTAGAGGGCGAGGCGCAGGGAAATTTATGCATCATTGGCAGCTGGCCGGGGCAAGCCCGCACCATTTGGGGCGACCATGCGCGGTTCGTTGAAACTTATTTCACCCAGTTCCCCGGAAAATATTTCTCCGGTGATGGCGCCAAGCGCGACGCAGACGGCTATTACTGGATAACCGGCCGCATTGATGACGTGCTGAAAATATCCGGCCACCGCATCGGCACCGCCGAGGTTGAAAGCGCACTGGTGCTTCATCACTCCGTGGCCGAGGCCGCCGTGGTCGGCTTCCCGCATGAGATAAAAGGCCAGGGAATTTATTGTTTCGTTACTTTAAAAAATGGCGTGAACGCAACTGACGAACTCAAAAAAGAACTGGTTGAAAAAGTGCGCAAGGAGATCGGCCCCATCGCCAAGCCAGATTTCATCCAGTTCGCGCCGCAGCTTCCCAAAACCCGCAGCGGCAAAATAATGCGCCGCATCCTCCGCAAAATTGCCGAGAATGATTACAGCAATTTAGGCGACACCAAAACCCTGCTCAACCCGGAAGCGGTTGATGAACTTATTGAGAACCGGTTGAATAAATAATGTTGAGCTTGGTATATGCCTTCCTGCATAGCCGTCATTCTGGCGAACGCCAGAATCCAAATGAATATCAACTTGTTTTTGCTTGCAAAAACTACAAATAAGTAAGAAGTTTATTTTGAATTGCTGCACAATAAAATTATATCAATTAGATTCTGATGGCGTTTAAACAATAGATAGCATCAACTTAAAATTATAAACAATGTCCAGAAAAACCAAGGTCCTATTCGTGTGTTATGGCAATATCTGCCGCAGCCCCACTGCGCAGGGTGTGTTTGAAAAATTGCTGGAGCAGCGCGGCCTCAGCGGAAATTTCCAGGTAGATTCCGCCGGAACGGCTGGCTATCACGTCGGCAACCCGCCAGATATGCGTTCGCAGCAGGCCGCGGCTAAACGCGGATATGATCTCTCCCACCAGCGCTCGCGCAAAGTGGATTTCGCCGATTTTTATGATTTCGACCACATCATCGCGATGGACAAGAACAACCACAAAGACCTCACGGCCTTCGCCCCCAAAGATCTGCGTGATAAAATAAAACTAATGCTCGATTACGGCACCTCCGGCCTGAAAGAAGTGCCAGACCCCTATTACGGCGGCGAACACGGCTTTGAAAAGGTGCTCGACCTGCTGGAGGAGGCATGCGAGGGGTTGCTTACGAGTATTAAAAAAGATTAAGAAACTAACATAGGTTCTTTTACACTGACTCGCGCAGATTGCTTAAGTATATCTATATAACTCTGAGTGCGCTGGGCTATTGGGGAAAGCGATTCAATAATAATTTTAGAGCCAGGATTGGTATTATAATCCAGAATATCAGATATCTCTTTCTTTTGGGCATTATCGATCATTATATATTCTTTCGGCATGTGAAATAGTTCATAGCCGTGAAAGCTTCCAACATAACCGCCTGCATTTTGCTTAAAATTTTCATTCTTATATGATGCCATTATTATGGTTCCGGATATCTCGGGGCTTTTTTCAATGTCTATTTTATTAAATTTATTTAACTTAAATTCAGGCATAAAATCATAAGAACTAAGTTCAACGATTGAGCCCATCCCGTTAATGCCACGGAGTCTAAAACTTTCCATGCTGTCCTGAAATTTTTCTATCTGCAACGCCGGTTTAAAATCCCCTACATATCCTGCATATGTCTTGATCGCTTCAATAAGCCTGTCTGCGTTTTTTGAATATAAGGCGCTTTCCGCTATCGCCACTTTTATTTCTCCGGCAAAAGTATGCGCACCCTCGGCTATAAAATGACCAATACTATGATAAATATCTTGATACTGGCCTCCAAAAGCCATTTTGAATGTATTTCCGGAAAATACCGGGTGTCCCTTGTAATAGTTAGGGTATGCCTGGCTAAATGGAACATTGCCCAAAAAATTACCATCTAAGCCTTTATACATTGCATGCTGGGCATCACCAATGGTCTTCACGTTATCATTCTGAAAAATATATGCATAATAGCTCTCGGCTATCTGGTCTTCATAAGCCCTGGATGGACCTTTACTGTCATATTGAACCACCCAGAATGGATATTCTATTTTTTTAGTCATAATAAAACTTTTTGCATGTTTCATTATAGACTAGAATGGTTAAAAAATCGTTAACAAAAGTAACTATTTTTTAGGTTTTTCTATCAAATGACGCGTAAACAGCTCATTGGCATCCGGTTATGTCGAGGTTTAGCGAAATCTACGGCTCCGAACATGTGCTATACCTGCCAGAGCAGGCGAACGCGGACTTACTTACTGAAATCAAAGCTAAATTTTAATTGTTACCTCATTAACGATTTGTTAACTTTTTTGTGCTATCATAAATTGCCTAAACCGCGAGGAAATTATAGCAGACATTCATCACAGTGATATCTACAAAAGGGTTATACTGGAAAACGGCCAGCACCGTTCTGACGTGGTTGAAATTCCTACAGACGAAATAAAAATTGATAAAGATTATATATTCTGTTTTCCCGGCAGTTCCGTTTCAAAAGAAGATACATTTGATATGAAAACACATCAATTCAAATATGTTCCGTCGGAAAAAGGCAAAGAAAAGCTCAATGGTTTCATAAAACTTATATACAAACTTTTAGGCGAAAAAGAAGTTGCCTCAAGCAAAAAAGTTATTGGAATAATGTATAATTACTCTGAACAAGAACTTACAATGGTACGAAGAGAATATCTTGCTGACCACAATAACTATTATGACAAACAAGCTAAAGGGTTCGTAACAAATATATTGTCACAACTTTATATCAGCAAAGAAAGTGATAGCGGCAAATTTTCTTCCCAGGAACTGCACGACAATTTCTCAAAATTAAAGATCATGTCATTTAGTCAAGGAACTGTTTTTGCAGCCATGGTTGGAAGCTGCCTGGTTGACAAGATGTTACAACATAAATACCCTCCTGAGGAAATAGTTTCGGCATTAAAAAAAGCTCAGTTGATCGGTATAGGCTCTGCAATTGAATTCGGCGACACAGAAAAAACTTCGCTTTTTTTCAATACAATACTTTTTACTGATAAAAATGATTGCTTGGCAAATTCTACCGTTAAGAAAATAGGGAAAAATTATGTCAAAAAAATTTCTGATAACATAATGCAGGTAATAACAGAAAATCCGATGGAGTTCAGGTTTTACGAACAGGGAACAAAGACCATAGGCACGCTTAAGGATAAACAGTACCATACACCATTCTCATATGCGTTACCTAAGATAGGCTTAAAGGGGGAAAAAATAGATAACCTTTCATCTTTTATGGTTCAAAACTGCGTAATAAATGCTTTTGTAAATGATGAAAAAGATATCACCAAGATACCTCTCTGCCTTAATGAAAAACAGTTGAAAAGTGCGTTCAAGAAGGTTTATCAGGAACGTGCCTCCTTCATGATAAATAAGGCATTTGGAACCAGGCCAACCTTAAAAGAGGTTACTATAAAAGAAGAGATAAAGATCTCTTAACGCACAACATCCGTAAACAGCTCATTGGCATCAGGCTCAGGGCTGTTTTTGGCGAATTCTACGGCTTCGTTGATTATTTCCTTGATTTCATTTTCGATTGTCTTGAGGTCGTCTTCGGTGGCGAATTTGTTGTCGAACAGTAGCTTCTTAACATGGTCGATAGGGTCGCGTTCTTCCTTGTATTTCTCGACCTCTTCCTTGCTGCGGTATTTGGCCGGGTCGCTCATTGAGTGGCCGCGGTAGCGGTAAGTGTTCATTTCCATCACATATGCCCCGTTCCCGGCGCGCACATGCTCGATCACCTTCTGCGCGGCCTCATAGACCGCCACAACGTCCATGCCATCAACCTTAACGCCAGGGATGCCGAATATCTCGCCGCGTTTGCTGTAATCTGTGCAGGCGGTGGAGCGCTTGGTTGAAGTGCCCATTGCATAGCCGTTATTTTCGATGATGAATATCACCGGCAGTTTCCACATTCCCGCCATGTTCATCGCCTCGAACACCTGGCCCTGGTTGGCTGCGCCATCGCCGAAATAGCACATGCACAGGGAATCATTCCCGCGATATTTATTCGCAAAGCCAAGCCCCGCGCCGATCGGAACCGAAGCGCCCACGATACCATGGCCGCCATAAAATTGGTTCTCAAGGTCAAACATATGCATTGAACCGCCCTTCCCGCGGGAACAGCCGGTTTCACGGCCGAGGAGTTCAGCCAGTATAACTTTCGGGTCAGTGCCGGCGGCCAGCATGTGTGCATGGTCGCGATATGTTGTAATTACCTGGTCGCCCTTTTTGGCGGCGGCCTGCATGCCTGTCACCACGGCTTCCTGGCCGATATATAAGTGGCAGAAACCGCCGATCAAACCTTGGCCGTAAAGCTGGCCGGTCTTCTCTTCAAAGCGGCGGATAAGCAGCATGTCTTTGAAAAATTTGAGTAGTTGCTGCGCGGAATATGGAAATTTGGTATTTTTAACTTCTTTGACTGCTGGCATCGACATAATTCCCTATGAATCACCCTGTTAGATTATACCACAATTTTGCTTCAATATCTTCAAAAATATGGGGCGTAAAATAGGGTAAAACCCTGGTTTCGGCAAGAAGTTTTAAGATGTTGATTTATCTCGGTTTTGGCGCTATTTATAGGTTTCAGGCAAAATTATGGATTTCGTTAACGATTAGTTAACCTTTTTATGGTAAAATCAGACTGTACCAAAATATAACTGGATATGACAAATATAACTGAACATTTAACCTCCTCCGGCTGCACACAGGCGGAAACGTTTTTTATGTCGCAATTGCTTGCGCAGGAAAAACCGGAAGTGGTTGCGGCGCTGGTAAAGGGCAATATCATCCCCAAGTTAAAAGCCGCGGGGATCATAAACGGAGATGTTGGAACCAGCTCACAGGCGCTGGAAAATATTTTAACCGGGACGCCGGAAAATATATTGGCCATTGGCAATAGCGGGCTTATCGGGGTGCTTGCGAAGCATATGCAGGCAGATCAATTTCCCGTCCATATCGGCACAATAGCTGCAAAACTTACCCCGGAAAAAACCAAAGCCCTGGGCGAAGCCCTTACGGCGAATAATATTGTGGTAAATGAAAAGCGTATCCACAGCGCCACCAGCTTCGTTATGCGTTCTACCGGGACACCTTCCGCTACAGATATCAGAAAAAATATGGATGATTCTAATTGTTTAGTGACAAAACATAAGCCGGATATACATGCCGCTAACCAGCCTGAGACCGCTCCGGTGGCTGAAAAAACGCCAGTTTTGGAAAAAACCGTGAAGCAGCGAACTGTTACTATAAGAAAAAATAATCTATTAAAAGTTATACAAAGTATAGATGTAAACGCACCAATTTCTCTCAAAGATTTACAGAGCGTTGCCGGTCAATTCATCACTGGCAATAGTAATGGAACCCACAGTCCGCAGGCATAGAAAATGACGCTGTCCCAAAAAATAATGGCAGAAAAAAGCGCGGTGCTGGAGCTTATAAAAGGCATTGATGACTCCGGGGAGAAATTTTTTACCTACATCCTCATCCGCGTTTCCGAGCTGGATAAGATAAAGAACAAGAAAGATTCCGAGATAATAGACCTCGCGCAGAAAGGCCTGATATTATACACCGGCCCCGGACACGACATTCCCGAGGGGGTTGAAGAATATGTGATGCAGGAATTCAAAAAACTCCTCAAGAACCCTGAGTGAACCACATCCAGTAGCGGCTCCTTCCCCGTGCTTTCATGGTACAAGTTCATACCCTCCACCGCCCCACATTCCGCAGCCCACCCACTGTCGCCCCGCATTCATTGCGGCGTGACAGTGGGTGGGATACAATGATGCAAACTCCCTCCTCTTTTAGAAAGGGCGAAGGAATTTATACAGATCGCTTCACATCTCCGGTTTTTGGTGCAATATAGATTTTTTAGTTTATGGATAACAAATATGATCAATTTTTTACTCAGAACCGGGATATTATTAATGGCAGTTGCAGCTACTATAATAGCAACCGCGTTTTTTATGTTCACGCTTTTCGCCTTCGCCCTGATGCTGCCGGGATTGCTGGTATATAATATCGGGCTGAAGATGGGGCTGAAGAATATATATTACGACGTAAAACGCGATGAAGAGATCTATGACGGCGAAGGAATGAGGACAATAAACGGTTCTACTTTAAAACAGAACGAGTTTGTTGGTAAGGCAAAAACCGGAGCGAAAACTATTGTAAAAAAGGTTAGAAATTTCCTCAATAGATACGCTGATTAGTTATTAAAAATTAGAATTTCCTGCTGCAATGAATTATTGGTTGGAATTCTGGCTTTCTCCAGAATCCCACTAATATCTGTGAGCGGAGCGAACGCAAACGAATTAAAATATGGAAGAAGAGAAAAAAAAGCCTCATCTGATAAAAAGGTTGTTCTCAGTTCTGGGGCCCGGGCTGGTCACCGGCGCGGCAGATGACGATCCCTCTGGCATTGCCACTTATTCCATCGCAGGTGCGCAGCTTGGCATGCGGCTGCTATGGCTTTCGTGGCTCACCTGGCCAATGATGGGGGCGGTACAGATGATGTGCGCGCGTATCGGCATGGTCACCGGGCGCGGTATAACCGGGGCGCTTGGTGAAAAATTCCCGCGGCCGCTGATATTATTTGCGGTATGCGCACTGTTCATCGCCAATACCATAAATGTGGGCTCTGACCTTGCGGGCATGGCAGATGCCGCTCAGCTTTTAAGCGGCGTCAGTTCGCATATTTTTGTAGTTATGTTCGGCATCGGCATTACCATTGCAATTGTCAGGCTCAAATATCACCAGATAGCAGGAACCTTAAAATGGCTGGCGCTTTCGCTGTTTGCCTATGTCATCACCGCGTTCTTGATCCACCCTGATTGGTCAGCGGTAAGTTCGGCAACCTTTTCCCCGGCGATACCAAAAACTTCCAATGAATGGTCAAATATAGTTGCGATACTCGGCACAACGATCAGCCCTTATCTGTTTTTCTGGCAGGCATCTCAGGAAGTGGAAGAAGAAAAAGCGATGGGCAGGCGGATGTTGCGCACAAGGGTTGGAACCTCCAAGCAGGATCTGGTCAACCGGATGATGGATGTGGGCGTTGGAACCTTCCTCTCAAACATTGTGATGTTCTTCATAATCCTTACAACAGCACTCACCCTTAATGCACATGGGATAACTGAAATAACCACATCCAAACAGGCCGCAGAGGCGCTGCGCCCTTTGGCGGGCAACCTTGCAACCACGCTTTACACCGTGGGCATACTTGCAGTTGGGTTCCTTGCCATTCCAACACTGGCTGGTTCAGCCGCTTATGCGTTTGCAGAGTTTTTTAACTGGGCGGAAGGGCTTGACAACAAACTCAGGCAGGCGAAGGCCTTTTATGTGGTGATAATATTTTCTATATTCTGTGGGATAGGGATAGATTTCCTCAGGATAAACCCGATGAAAGCGCTTTACTGGACAGCCATAATAAACGGGATAATGGCTCCGTTCATGCTAATTGGAATAATAATGGTAGCGCGGGATAAAGTTATAATGCATGACCACCCCAGCTCAAAACTGAGCCTGGTAGTAGTTACCATCACCACGCTGGTAATGTTCTTCGCCGCCATCGCAATGTTTGTTTTTTAATCTTTATCGAGCTTCCTTCCCCTCAGGTCATCCAGCACCGGTACAGATGCCATCAGCATCAATATAATTGCAAACGGTATCGCGGCTGTGGTGCCGAAAATATTGAACGCAGTCGCGCCGATTATCCCGCCGGATAAAAATGAACAGACCAGGCCGCTGTGCAGTGCCAGTTTTTTAAATTTCACCTCCGCACGGAGAGCCTTGCTGCCAGAACTATAGATATATTTCCCCAGTTCGATGCCGATGTCAGTCACAAGGCCGGTAACGTGGGTGGTGCGTATCTCGGCGCTGGATATTTTCGTGATGATGGCATTCTGCAAACCCATTATGAAGCACAGCAGCGCAATTATAGTGTTGATGGAAGATTCTGCCTGGCGGAATAAATTATCCGCATAAAAAGCGAACACCAGCAGCAACAATGCTTCGAGCATCAGCGCCAGCGCGAACTCGCTGTGGAATTTCCGTGCCCTGCCCCAGCTTATCACAACCGAAGATGTGATCGCACCGCAGATAAAACAAGCAACAAATAAAACAGATATGAGCGCCGCGTGGAATTTATGCAGCGCAATAAGATCGGCAACGGTTGAAAGCACCCCGGTCATGTGGGATGTATATTGCCCGACCGCCAGAAAACCGCCCGCGTTGATAGCGCCGGCGATGAACGCCAATGCAAGGCCAAGCTGGATATCGCCCCTTCTTGAGCGAACACTTCCGGTTAAATGTCTTGCAAACCTATGGGGCATTTTAACTTCAATTAAGAATGGATATATTTCTTCTTAAGTTTAAACTATAGATGATTTTAGCAATAACAGATTTTTGAACACCGATATACAAATGATAAAATTTTTGCAGGGGATACATCCGATATTTTTTCTTCTGGTAGCAACTTTGCTTGTTTAATAATAACATTCTGGAAAGGTGAATAATGAACAATAACCCAACCACCATAACTGCACTGAAACGTGGCCTGTTTTGCCGCTGCCCGAATTGCGGCAAGGGAAAGATATTCAGCGCCTTCCTGAAAACCTCCGACATCTGCCCGAGTTGCGGCGAGGAGATCCACCATCACCGCGCGGATGACCTTCCTGCTTACTGCGTGATAATCATCGCCGGGCATTTTGTGCTGCCGCTGATGCTGCTTTCAATGGCATATACCGCATGGCCGAACTGGGTGCATTTAAGCATCTGGCTGCCTTCATTCCTGATCATCTCGGTGGCGTTGCTGCAACCGGTCAAAGGCGCCATAATCGCACTGCAATGGGCGGTTGGCATGCACGGCTTTTCCGCCGCGAAAAAGAGAAGGAATAACCGGCAGGAATATTGAATTGCTGCGCAATAAGTTTTTGCTGGGATTCTGGATCAAGTCCAGAATGACAACCAACAATCTATTGCCGCGGCAATTCTAAACTACGCCATCCCAACCCACCGTCACCCCGCACTTGTTGCGGGGCGGCAGCGGGCAAATGGTGGTTTGGGGTGCATAAGTGACTTAATTTATGCCAGTGGGATGAATATTAGGCGCGGGATAATTCCTTATCATTACCGAACATATTGTTTAAGATATTCCTGAAATAACCAGTGTCGAGCGGGTAACACCTGTCGAGCGGGAGGTTGTTGGCGAGGCGGTTCATCACGCGCTTGGCGGTTAGGTAGAGATGGTCTTTCGAGCCGGCGGCGAAAATTACCGGCAACGGGTTTTGTTTTATGTGTTCAACCAGCTTTATATTCTGGTCAAGCTGCGCCTCGTTCATGGTGAGGAATGCCTCTTCCCATTTGGGGTGTTTTGCAAGAAGGGTGGTGAACTCCTTCATATCCGCTATATTTTTTGTCTGGTTCTGCGTGGCGTGGATGGCGATGATGCCGGCGAAGCCTTTTGTTTCGTTGCTCCTGTTCTGCATATAGCCGAGCATTCTTGGATGCTGCGTGAGGATGGCGGGCAATCTTTTTATCTCCGCCATTTTTTTGGCGATATTATCATACCTGATAGCATCCCTCAGCACAGCCTCATTGGCAGCGATTAATTTCAGGAACTCGAATGCATCGGAAGAGTTAGATTTTGGCAGGTTGCCTTTTATCTTTTTCAGATTCTCACTGGCAAAACCATGGATGCCCAGATCCTCATTGCCATCTTTAGCGCCCGGTTCGGCGGTCAATGCGGGGAATAAAATCTTTCCGGCGAGCTGGGCGGTTTCCTTGCTGCATATCTTTTCCGCCAGTTCCTTGTGCCACGGAATGTTCGCCGCTATCTGGCTTAGCACATCATGCGCAGATTCCCTGAAGAATTCCAATGTAGATATTTGCTCCTGCTTTTCGGAATAGCTGATATTTTTCTCGCCATAAGAATAGAGAACGCGTTCGGTGCCGAACCGGATGGGGTCTGAAGCGGGCTCTGGTTTAAAAAGCACGGCTTTTGCCGCGTATTCCTTTTTATCCTTATCCTGGTTCAAAATTCCTGTAACGCCGTTGACCATTCCGTTCAGCTTGTCATCAGCATAATGCACCACCCTGCCATCATCGAAAAACACCCTTGGTGGCGGGGGTGGCGGAAGAGTTGCAGCCTGCGGCAGAGTTGAAGATAGTGGCAGCGCTGTTTTATCTGCCTCAAACTCCTTATATTCCCTGCGTCTTTCAAGGATGGATTTTTTTTCCTTGTCCGCATTTTTTGCCGCTTCTTTCTCGTTAAAACTTACCAGCGCCGCGAATGTCCCTACAAATATATCCAGGCTATCCTGGAACCTGCCATAGGCTTGTGCGCAATATGCCTCCTGCCGTAGCCATGCATTTGTATTTCCCAGCATTTTTTCGCGGTCTTCGCCTTTATATCTGGAGCTGACTATCTCGTGCATCATATACGAGCCCCATCTTGTAGTCCCTTGCGGGTCTTCCTTTTCACCCGGGCCATACAGGAATTTCAAATTCCCTGTCATCTTTTTTAACATATCCAGCTGTTCTTTATCATCAGCAGATTTTACTCCCGTTCTTTTTAACTCCTCCAATAGCTCCTTATCGAACTGGCTATACGTTATCAATCTCACAATGTCTGTAATGTTAGCCATCACCCCGGCAAATGTATCAGTTCTTTCCAGATGCAACCTTCTCGGAACGACTGAAAGCGGGCCACCCACTTTCGGGAGTTCCTCAGGGTCTATGATCTTTTTCCGCTCTTCCACTATATCACTTCTTATCCCCTTGAAGAAATTCATACCATTATTAAAACCAAGATATTCCGGCCCATATGGTTTCTTAAGATCTTCCTCGCTGGATTTCGGGTCGATGGCAAAACACAAGGTAGATAATGCCAGGGATAACTGGTCGCTGGCCTTGGTAAAATTCATATCGAGTTTGACGAACCCGGCATTTATAATATCCGCCGAAGATGGCTTGAACAGCTCCCCTTTCCATTGCGGCGTGGTCATTTTTGGCGCGGCGGGCTTTTGCGGGGCGGACTTCTGCTCGAATTTAAGCAGCGCATTAGCGGTTTCTACGTACACATCCATATCCTGCCGGAACTTAGTAAAGCATACCATGCTGAGCGTTTTATAATTATCGAACAGATCAAGAGAAAAATTTATTAATTGCCCCTTGCATTTTATATCTATTATCTCACATAAAATATGGATGCCGCCTAACGTTTCCTCTTCCATAGGTCTTGAGAGCTTGTTTACCGGCGTTTTCAGATCGGGCCCGAATATATCTTTTAAATTCTGTGCGGATATTTTCAGGCTTTCCAAACGGTCTTTGTCAATCGCCTGTTTTGCACCATCCACTCTCATGATAGTTATTATGTTATCAAGCTCTGTAAGAAGGTTGATGGCCTTATCAAGGTAATATACTTTTGGTAATGTCTCCTCTACTTTTAGTGAAGGCATCTTATTTGGGTCTGTTTTTTCTCTGACCGCTATAAGCCCCTGCTTTACCTCGCTGAGGTAACGGATCGTATTATCAAAACCAAGATAGCGCGAATCATAGGTTTTGAAATCATCATCCACCTGTTTGTTATCATCCAGCACAAAGCATAAATTGGATAAGTTGAGGTCGCACTGATCCCGAACCTTAACGATCTGGTTACCGAGGTTAAAAGCATTAAGCGTTATTTTTGGATCCTGGGTTATAGATTTAACCGCATCAATGCTCCATTGTGGCCTGATAATTTTTTGTGGGGCTTGTTTTTCACCGAACTTCAGCAGCGTTTCGCCGGTTTCCATATAAATATCCAAACCATGCACCAGCACGCCTAATGCGCGCGTGCTGTAAATTTTTTGCAGCCCGGCGAGATCGTTACCCTGATCTATGGAAAGGCTTTTATGTCTTGCGTTAATCATAGCTTCAAGAAGGCTTTCGGGTGATTCATTACCTTTTTCCTGGAGTGGCCTTTCGGGAAGTTCCCCCTCTATGGTTTCTTTGCCATAAGTATGGTTGTGGAGAACCTGGTATATATTGTTCCACGCACCTTTCATAAATTCGAACCTCAGCGGGTCAAATTTATGTTCGGGGGCGCTTGCCTGCAATATATCCACTATCGCGCTCATTTCATCAACGAGCATAATGGCATTGCCTTGGGGGTTATAAGTTTTACCCGCCCCGGTGGCATCAACAGGCTCCGTTTTTTTCTCGAGCTCCTGTTTCAGGCTCTTCAAAAACCTGCCGGTATTCGCCAGGCCAATATGGTTTGCGCCATATGGCTTATCAAAATCTTCCGCGGCAGATTTAACATCCATAGCGAAACAGAATGTGGATAACATCACCTCCAGTTGTGTAGCGGCCTTAGCAAAATTATTGTTAGCGGAAATAGAGTTGAGTTTCATATTATCACGCAGCGTTGGCTTCCATATACTCCCGCCATATTGCGGCGTGACCATTTTTTCGAGCTCCTTTTTCTCCTGGAACTTCGCCAGCGCCTCAGTGCTTGATATATAAACATCCACCCCCTGCATAAGCCTTGAATAGGCTGTCATACCAGCAATTTGATACTTCATGGAGAGCTCATCATCAATATCTCCAAGGTGCTGGCGGTTACCCTTAACCATTTTCAATATCAGTTGTCCCGCCATGGTTGTTTCACCCAGGACAGGATTTTTTTTAGCTTCCTTGATGTCAGGGCCGAATATGCGCCTTATATTGGTTGCTGCCTCTTTGAATTTCTCCAGCTTTGCCTTATCAACATCCTCCACATCTGCTTTTGTTTGCAGGGTGGTGGCGAGGTTGCTGAATTCCGTAAGCAGTAAAACAGTATTCCTCACAACATCCATCTCTGATGATGACTTGAATTCTTTCCTAATGCCTTCTGGTATGTCGGGCGAGTATTCTATACTTCTCAATACATGCTCATATTCATGCTTCGCCCTGTTAAAGAAGTCCTTTGAGTTTGAAATTCCCATGTAACTCAGGTCATAAGGTTTTTTGAAATCTTTCACTGTATCTTTATGGTCGAGTACAAAGCAGAGGGTAGAGAGCATCAACTCCATCTGTTCGCTTGCACTGGTAAAATTCCTGCTAAGTATGACAGGGTTTGGTACAACGGAACTCTTCGGCTTGAATATCGGATCAGCAAAGTTTGGCATGGTTATCTTTGTGTTCCCCAGTAACTTCCTGATATATGGCTCCTCCTCATAATCAAGCCCGCGCACCATTTGCGATGCCTTTACCGGGTCGAACTCCAGCACGGCGGTTGATCTTTCTATATAATTATCAACGTTAAAAACCATGTCCAACGCCTCTTTGGTGGTATAGGCATGGAAATGTGCGTTTATCCCTCCATAATTTTCTGTGAACTGCTTCTCATTCTTCAGCGCCAGAATTTCCCTTATGGCAAACCCGGTGTCGAACATAATATCTTCTTTTGGCCATACCGTTGCATAGTGCTTTGTTATTTCCGCCTTATCGTAATCCATGGAGCTGCTAAGTTTTTTAACTTTTTCTTTTAATATCTCCAAATGCTCTTTATCGGCGGCGGTTTCAGTCGGTGCATCTTTTAACGTGTCGACCATATCCCTCACGTCGGAGAGGATGGTTATCGCCTTTTCGATGTAATATTTGCGCGGTTGCAGTTTGGCTTCCCTGCTGCCGGCATTTTTATATCTTTCCTCCGGGTCAATAGATTCGCGCCTTTCTGCGAGGCGGGTGAGTACCTCGCCAAGGAAATCACTCGCGATGTTCAGGTCTGTGTATTTTTCTTTCTTATTTACCCCGCCACCGGCATCGATCATTCTGCAGAAAGAAAATATTCCCTTGTCCAGCGCGCCTTTTGCGGCAGCGCTATCTTCAGTAAGTGTATTTAAAGATGGGTTTTTAGCACGCGTTTTTATACCCTCCCTCATCATATTTAAACTAATAACCGAACTACTATAATTGTAGAGGTCAAGCGGGTGCATGTTGTTTATATCTACATCTACCACCTCCGGTTTATTATCTGTGTTCTTATCGGCCATATAAAATTACCCCACCATCGCTTCCGCTGCCATCACCTTTGGCGCGCAGCCTGTGAAGCGCTTGTAAAGGGCGCTAAATTTTTCAGCGTCTTCGGTTTTGTTCAGGACATTCAGAACGGCCTCAAGGGTCCTGCCGTGTTTTTCCCAGTCCTCAATTTTCATGGTCTTTATCGGGCCGGTTCCTAAAATTTGTTTGAGCACCGTATCGTTAAGCCCGTTCTTCGGGTCAATGCTGAATGCGAGGGCGGTGATCTGCTTATATTCCAGCGGGATGAATATCTGGTACATCTGCAAGCGCAATGCGTCGATATTTTCTTCCGGGGTGATGGCGAGTTTATCGCGCTTCCTGATAATTTCCTTCACCGGGTCTGTTTTTATACCGGCGAATGCATCGAACATGCCTTGTTTCTCTTCCTTGCTCAGCACGCCTTCCTGGTCGATTGCCTTGATGATGGCGCGCGCCAGGCCGAATGATGGCTGGTATTGGTTGGTGATTATATCGAGTATCAGGTCTTCATCAATATTGGCCGGGGTTTCCTGTTCGCGCAGGCCATCCCATTTATATTTTTCCTTAACTTCCATGGCCAGTTCGTGGTCGGTGAGTTTTACCTGCTCCTGGTAATGGTCGAGTAGTTTGCTGAAGGCCTGCACATCTTCAACCTTAACATCTTTTTTATCCTCGAGCGCCTTTTTGGTTTTTTCGTATGCATCAAAGAATGCTTTCGCCGCCACATCTTTTGCGATGGGCGGTATCTTATCGTTATCGTGGATCAAAACCTGTTCCAGCGCCTTATACACATCATATTCCGGCACTTCGCGGTTGCGGTGCCACAGGCGAACTGTCCGCTCGGTTATATTGCAAGGCGCTGTTATCACCCCGCACACTTCGCGTGCAACCTCTTCCGGGTTCATCCCGCGTTCAGAGCTGCGGCGGATGACAAGATGCCCGAAATCCTTGCCGCTATATTGTTTATACAGAACCACCGGGCTCTTTTTCCGCCCGCGTTTTTCGTTCTGGTTCTTTGTTTCATCTTCTTCTGCAGGCGTTACTGATTCTGCCGCCGGGGTTTCTACTTTTATATCTTCAGTGAGCTCAACCACCGCAATTTTTTCCGCCACTTTTTTCGGCGGGTCGATGAGGTTGCGGATATTTTCCAGCCCGTCAAGTTTGATACAATTTTCCATCCAGTATAATGGGATTATCACAGGCTCCTCAAGGTCTTTGCCTTTTATCTCGATAGCGTCCCGGCCGTTATGTTCAATGAAATCCCATTTGAAACCATTTTTATCCAGCCCGTCACATTCGCTGAGCCTGGCGTCATAAATATTTTTGACCTCATTCCTGAAGGCGATGAGCGTGGCTTGCAGATCTCTTACAGTACCGCCGCGGCCCATCGGCAGGTTTCGTTTTACCCCGGCATCAAGGTCTGGCTGCATGATGTAGCATATGCCGTCCTTATCATCACGGAATGCTTCAAAGCCATATCTGCTCGAGAGATATTTCAGTTCCTGTTTATGGTTGTGAACCGTATCACGGAATGCGCGCCTGGCGAGAGCATAGGTTCTTTCATCTTCCTGGTTCTCCTGCAATGTATGGCGGAAGACCAGTTCAGGGCACTCCTTATTCCAGGTTATGAGCGTGTTATTGAGGCGTTCACCGGCATTGCCATCTTCAAAACTCAGCCATGCTGGCAGCGGTTTTTGCTGTTTTGATGGGTGCCTTATAATATCCAGTTGTTTGGTACGCACCTTGTCGCATATGCGCGCGCCTTCCTTAACTATGTTCGGGTGGGCTATTGGTTTTGCGGGATCGAGGTCGAGCTTGAGTTCCGGGTGATCGGGGTGGCTCCAGCTTATTTTATCTTCGCCGGATTCAAACCCCCATTCACGCAGCAAACCTATAAGCGCGAAGGTATAAACGTTCCTTTCGCCCTTTTTGGCTTCTTCAATTGTTAAGAATGACGGCATATCCCCCAGTGATTTTCCTTGCTCGCTTATACACCATAAAACCCCATTTATCCAGCTAATTTTTAACGCTATATCAGGGTTTTGCCATCCAGGCTGCCATTCTAGAAAAATCCAGAGTCCCAACCAATACATGATCGCCTAAGCAACTCAATTTAAACTGAATTTTTACCAAAACAAAAATAGTTTATTGGTTGGGATTCTGGCTTTCGCCAGAATGACAGATCGCGGACCGTCATTCTGGACTTGATCCAGAATCCCAACCAATTATCTATTGCGCAGCAATTCAACTTTAGAAGGACAAGCACTTACAATGCAAAAAAGCTATCCCGGGCGGCTTTTTCCATCTTCTGAACATGCTCCTTGCCGAGATAATATTCATAAATATTCTTCAGCTGCGGTTTTTCTACCAGGCTGTCCACCACTTTTTTGTTCTCTATATTTATTTCCCTTATCGAAGGTGCTGTGAACTCTATTTTTTTGTTTTGCTTATCTATATTTAAATTTGAATGGTAATGCAGAACCGGCAGGTCAATTCCCGTGCCCTGTTTCACTTTTTCCCTGACCAAATTCGCCAGCATGATCCCTTCGAAGAAAAACCCCTCTGAGATGCCGAATTGGGATTTATTATAGCCGAGTTTGTAGTTCTTGCTCGTATATGCGACCACTCCCTTAATGGCCTCTGGCGGAACATTGGCCAGGATCTCCATCATCATGGGAACCTCATTAGGCATTTCAGAGATATATTTTTCGATGGATCTCGTAATTTGCTCTGTGAAGCCCGGCTCTCCGGGTTGGTGCCCGCCGGAAAAAATATCCCACAGATGCCCGTTGAACAATTTACTAAGCTCCTTATGTTTTTCCTCACCACTATCCATTGACATTACCGCATATGCTTTTGCCAGCGTGGCATCTTTGAAGTTTGCATCATCCAGAATTTTATCGTTGAATATATTGCCGTGGCGAACCCTGAAGCGGTCGAGGTCTACTATCTGCGAGTAGCAATCCTGGGTCTGCACCACCATGAACTGCACTTGTGCAGGGTCTATCAGCACGCCGACATTTGCGCGCTCGCTGAAAAGCTGCATCGGGAACCCGGTTCTTATCCCGCTGCATGGCAATGCCCGGAAAACATTGTTTTCCTCATCGAAAAACCGGTGCATCCCCTTGCCCATCCTGTATTCCGAATAATATCCGGTACTTTTACCCAGAAGGCCATTGGTAAAATTCATGAATTTATCAGAATCATTATCACTTGTTTTTCCCCTCGCCGCCACATCATCCGTACGGAACTCGAACATATGCACCAGCGCGCCCTGCTCCAGAAGCTTCCTGGCCTCCTGCGAGATGAACGTTTTATATGTAAGCCCGCCAGGGGTTCTAATGTTCATTTACTCCCCATCACTATATCGGTTTTGCCCGTGATAATTTCCTGGACACGATCTTTTCCTAAATAATGCCCGTAGGTATTTTTTATTGCGGGCGATGAATTTAATATACTGGCTATTTTTTTATTTTCTATATTCACCTCCCTTATAAAAGGCTCGGCGAAGTTAAATATCTCGGCACGGTGGGAGATAACATTTAAATTTGAATGGTAATGCAATATGGGCAGGGAAACATTCTTTTCCATTTTGAGTTTTTCCCGGAGAAGGTTTGCCAGCATTATGCCTTGCAGCGAATAATCCCCGTCTTCAAATTTACACTTATCATAATCAACAAAACTATTTTTATTATCTGAATACACAACTATCCCCACGATCGCTTCAGGCTTAACATGCGCCAGTATCTCCGTCATCATCACGCTGCCATGGTCGGCTTCGGTAACCAAATTTTTTTTTATCGCGCACTCTATATTTTTTCTAAAATCTTTTTCGCCGGGTTCTTTCCCGCCGGAATATAAATTCCAGAAATGTCCTTTGAATAATTCCTTAAGCTCTTTATATTTTTCCTTTGTCCGGTGCACATTTATGTACGCTTTATCCCAACTTTGCTCTTCATCACCAAAATTTGCTCTCCTTAAAGTTTCATCCCTGAATATATTATAATGGTTCAGCAACATTTCATTATCACCCTGTACAAATGAGAACGAATCCTGAGTTTGCAGCGCCATTATCTTCACCTTATCCGGGTTGATAAGCACCCCCACATTCGACTGGTCGGTGAAAAGTTCCATCGGGAACCCCGCCCTTATCCCGCTGCACGGCAAGGCTGTCAGAATATTGCGCTGCTCATCAAAAAACAATTTACTCCTGTGTATGCTATATGCCCCGGTTGCCTTGCCGAGCAATGCATTGGTAAAATTCATGAATTTATCCTCAAATCCCGGGGGTGGCTTCACCACATTGGTTTTCGGGGCAAACTCGAACATATGCACCAGCGCCCCCTGCTCCAAAAGGTTCTTGGTACCCCGCGGGATAAGCGATTTATATGTAAGCCCGTTTACACAGGCGGCAACGTTTTGAATGGTCATTTGCCCCCCATCGCTATATTGGTTTTGCCCATGACAATTTCCTGAACACGGTCTTTTCCCAAATAATGCTCGTAGGCAATTCTTATGTGTGGTGTGGCCTTTAATATATCCGCTATTTTTCTACTCTCTATATTCACCTCTCTTATGGAAGGCGCGGTGAAGTTAAATATCAAGTCACGGCTAGAGGTAATATCCAGGTTAGAATGATAATGCAGTATCGGTAGGGAAACATCCTTTCCCACCTTGAGCTTTTCGCGCAGAAGATTTGCCAGCATTATGCCTCGCAGTTCATAATACCCATTATACTCAGACTTGCATTTATCATAATCAACGCGCTTCTTTACATTATCTGAATACATAACTATTCCCACGATAGCTTCAGGCTTAACATGCGCCAGTATCTCCGTCATCATGGGTGGGGTACCTTGACCGAGTTCCAGCCCTCCCTTTATCGCACTACTTATATTTTCTATGAAGCCTTTTTCTCCCGGGTTCTTTCCGCCGGAATATAGATCCCAGAAATGTCCGTTGAATAATCTCTTGAGCTCTTTATATTCTTCCTTTGTCCGGTGCACATTTATGGATACCTTGTCGCAATATTCCTCATATTCCTCTGTATCACCAAAATTTGCTTTCTCTAAAGTTTTATCATCAAATATGTTGTGAGGGTTCAGCGCTATCTTTTTAGCACCATATACATCCGAATATGCATCCTGGGTTTGCATAACCACTATATTGACCTTGGCCGGGTTGATAAGCACCCCCACATTCGACTGGTCAGTGAAAAGCTGCATCGGGAAGCCGGCCTTTATGCCGCTACAAGGCAGCGCCTGTAGAATATTGAGCTGCTCATCAAAAAACACTTTCTTCCTGTAGATGCTATAGATCCCGGTTGCCTTACCCATTAAGGCGTTAGTAAAATTCATGAATTGATCTGCCTTGCGGACGGTTACTCCATTCCTTGCCACCATATCATCCGTCTTGAACTCAAACATATGCACCAGCGCGCCCTTACCCAAAAGGTTCTTGATATCCCGCTGGATAAGCGATTTATATGTAAGCCCGTTTACAGAGGCGGTGACGTTTTGAATGGTCATTTATGCCTCCACTGTCCCGTCGGTTTGCCCTGGATCAGCCTCTCCACTCTTTGCTTTCCCAAAAAGCGTTCATAGAGGGCTTTTATGTGAACATCATCCTTCAATATCCTCGCAACTTTTTGCGGTTCCGGCTGAACCTCATTTATTTTCAGCTCACCCGACATATTCAGGTCATAATGGAGGATAGGCAAGCTTATGCCCGATTTCTGTTTCACATCCTCCACGAACAAATTCGCCAGCATCATGCCTTTCAGTTGGCCGCAATACCTGCTGGTATAACCCACATTGCCGCTTTCATCTAAATTCACACGGCCATTTCTTTTGTAAGAATAAAGCACTACGCCCCTAACCGCTTCCCCGGGGAAATTCACGCCCACCTCATTATGCAGGAAACATTTTATGGTTTCATGGGCGATCTTGATCGAGTCACCTTTCTTCCATTTTTTGAATTTACTTAGGAATTTGCCGTTGAAGAATTCGGAGAGGGCTTTACTATCCGCCTCATTCCTGCGTATTGGCATCCGGATGGATTCGCGGATACGAACCCCTTCTTCGCCCACATTTTCCTCAGGCGTATCGAAACCCAGCAAAGAACGTTTCGGAATGATTATAGTATCCATGGGAGCGAGAATAGACCTCAGATCACTATCACATATATAACTAAAATTCACCATCGCCGGGTCTATCAATATCCCGACATTACTGGTCGATGCGAACAACCTGATGGGGCACTTGCCCATAATGGCAGTTCCCGCAACCGCTTCGAGCATGCCGCTGTCGCTTTTATAAAAATCCACATTACGGTACTTGCTGCACATCCCCGAATTTTTTCCAGAGATCGCCGATGCAAGGTTGCCAAGATAATCATGATCAATGACCCTTCCATATGTTTCAAACTCGAACATATGCACGATCCCGGCATTCTCGATAACGTCTGCCAGCTTGCGGTTCATTATCGGTTTATATTTCAACCCATTTGGCGAAGTGGCTTTATTTCCGGTGTTATTACTGGTCATCCCACCCCCGGCTCTTTGACGGTTTTGCCCAAGATAATATCCTGCACTTTTTTTGCGCCCAGAAAATGTTCATATGCGACTCTTGTCCAGGCATCCTCCTCCAGCACCCTTGCCACTTTTCTTGGCTCCAGTTCGATCTCATTTATTTTCAACTCACCAGATCTATCCAGGTCATAATGGAGGACAGGTAAGGCTGCGCCGCCTTTTCGCTTTACAACTTCCACGAACAGGTTTGCCAGCATCATCCCGGTTATTTTTTCTTCAAAGCTTTTCTCATAACATGACGGGGTCTTTTCCTCATAGTCCTTATCCCCCGCGGAGCTTCCGTAAGAATAAACCAATACAGCCTTCACCGCCTCTTTGGGGAAATTCACACCCACCTCATTATGCAGGAAACATTTTTGTGTATAACCATGCTGGGGCATATCACCCTTACGCCACCTTTTAAACCTATCTAGGAATTTGCCGTTGAAGAATTCCGAAAGTGTTTTCCTGTCCGCTTCGTTCCTGTGTATCGGCACTTCAATCGTTTGAAAATGACACTTCCCCTCTTCGCCCAAATTTTCCTTAGGCGTAACTCCTCCCCAAGCAGAAATTATGGGTAGGATTATAGTGCCTTTATCAGTCAGCTTCGACTTCACATCAGTTTCACATATATAACTAAAATGCGCCAGGGCGGGGTCTATCAATATCCCAACATCAACATTTACATCAAACAACCTGATAGGGCACTTGCCTATGATAGCGCTTCCCGCTACCGCTTCGAGCCTTTTGGTTTCACTATTATAAAAATCTATTTGCCTCCAGTGGCTGCATTTCCCAGAATTTTTTCCAGAAACCGCCGATGCAAGATTGCCAAGATAATCCCCGCTCCAGCCAACTGTTGTGAACTCGAACATATGCACGATCCCGGCATTCTCGATAACGTCTGCCAGCTTGCGGTTCATTATCGGTTTATATTTCAACCCATTTGGTGAGGTGGCGTTATTTCCGGTGTTATCACTGGTCATCCCACCCCCGGCCTTTTGACGGTTTTGCCCAGGATAATATCCTGCACTTTTTTTGCGCCCAGAAAATGTTCATATGCGGCTCTTGTATAAACATCCCCTTCCAATATCCTTGCCACTTTTCTTGGCTCCAGCTCAACCTCATTTATTTTCAGTTCACCAGACATATTCAGGTCATAATGGATGATCGGCAAGGCTGCGCCGCCTTTCTGCTTCACATCCTCCACGAACAGGTTTGCCAGCATCATGCCTTTTACTTGACTACCATAGCTGTTCAGGTAACCAGCATTTTCAATTTTATCCGGCGCCGCACCTGGTTCAGAATCTGTATAGGAATAAACCACCACTCCCTTCACTGCCTCCGGGGGAAAATTCACCCCGACCTCATTATGCCAGAAACACTTATCCGGATAGCCGGGCTGGGGCGTATCGCCTTTACGCCAGTTTTTAAATTTATCCAGGAACTTGCCGTTGAAGAACTCAGAAAGCGTCTTCCTGTCCGCTTCATTCCTGCGTATCGGCATCTGGATATGCTCATAAAAACGAACCCCTTCCTGGCCAACATTTTCCTCAGGTGTAACGAGGCCTAACATGCTCTTTTCGGGAATGGTTATGGTATCCTTAAACGACAAGGTAGACCCCACATCACCATTACATATATAACTGAAGTTCACCAGGGCTGGGTCTATCAATATGCCCACATTAGCACCCAATCCAAATAATCTGATGGGGCACTTGCCCATAATGGCCGTCCCTGCAACCGTTTCAAGCATTCCGGTATTGCTATTATAAAAAT
>Ga0206903_10063_pt1 | contig 34685 bp, 36 predicted proteins | sample Alteio_BWOrgHeat_45_FD_152959 | JGI IMG/M metagenome (GOLD analysis project Ga0206903, IMG submission 152959) | Enriched cells from forest soil in Barre Woods Harvard Forest LTER site, Petersham, Massachusetts, United States -... | ecosystem: Environmental > Terrestrial > Soil > Temperate forest >... | reverse complement strand
GTCGTTTAAGGCGCAGGCGGTGAAGAAATATTCCTGAATGAACCGCAGGCGGCGTCCGGACTCCGAAACGTCATTGGGATAAAGAACACGCGAGACGGACTCGGTCAGAACCTTATCCTGAACCGCTTTCATATAGTCCCCATCGTTGAAAATCTGCATGTCAAAGTCATTGGAGGTTTGAGCGGAAAAAAGCCGCAGGAAATTGACCGTTTTCCCGCCGTATCCAACGATGGGCATGTCATGTGGAACACCCTGAATGACCTGGGTGTCAATCCAGTGGGGGCGGGAGCGGCCCTGCATATCCCGCTCGTCCACCACGCGCCCGCCCACCCGCACCGCCGCGATGCGTTCGGGGCGTGAAATTTGCCAGTAGCCGCTGTCTGACAGCCAGCGATCCGGCTTTTCCACCTGCCAGCCGTTATCAATCACCTGACGGAAGAGACCGAACTCGTAGTTGATTCCGTATCCGAATCCCGCGATTCCTTCGGTCGCCATCGAGTCGAGGAGGCAGGCGGCCAACCGGCCAAGCCCGCCGTTTCCGAGGCCCGGATCATGCTCTTCGCTCAGGACCTTTTCGATATCCGTACCCAGAACCTTTAGCACATCGCGGCACTTATCATAGAGCCCAAGATTTAACAGATTGTTCCCGAGAGTCCGCCCGGGCAGAAATTCCATGGAAAGATAATAGACCCGTTTTGTGTCTTCATCAGCAAAGCGGCGGCGCGATGCCAAGAGGTGATCTACGGAAACGTCTTTAACGACGAGGGATACAGCATGGAAAAAGTCTTCCGTGGTGACGTCTTTTAGGTCTTTGGCGATTGTATAGTGCAGGCGGTACCGGATGGCGGCTTCCAAATCGGAAGGATTGGGTGGAATTTCTACCATAATTCACATCCTACAATAGAACGGATTATTTGGAGCCGAACTGGATCACGAGCCCACCGGCGAGGATAAGCCCTAGCCCAAACCACGTTGCGAACGGAATCGCTTCTTTAAAATAATACCGTCCCGTTAGGACGCTGACCAACGCAAAAATCGCAATATAGACACCGAGAAGCTTGGAAAAGTCCCACCGAACCAGGTTTACAACCATGCCATAACATCCCAACAATGCAGCCCCAGTCAGAATGAAAAGCACATGGGAACCGCGCAGGCCTTTTCTGATGAAAGCGTCTCCGCTGACCTCGAGTGTGCCGGCGGCAACAAAGATAAGCCAAGCCAGTAATGTCATGATCGCTACTATGCCAGATTGGAGGATTCTTTTTCAACGGCTGTGGCCTCCTGTTTGATATAAGGAACTATCGGGTTACAGAACCGTTCTAGTGCAAGGAGGCGAGATCTTATGATTCCAGTTCAGCGTTTAAATCATGCCGTTCTGTTCGTATCGGATCTGGAGCGCTCTGTCGATTTTTATTCGCGCCTGTTCGGGTTCACCTTGGTTGCTAAGCAGCCTCCGATGGCGTTTTTACGGGCCAAAGGATCGGAGAACCATCATGATCTCGGCCTCTTGAGCCTCGGGTCGGATGCCCAACGGCCTCCGGAAGGATCAACGGGCCTTTATCATCTGGCGTGGCAATTGAGCACGATTCAGGAACTGGCAGCTGCACGTGAAGAACTTCGTAAGGCGGGAGCGTACACGGGAGAAAGCGACCACGGAGCGACCAAATCAGTCTATGGCGCCGACCCCGATGGGAATGAATTCGAACTGATGGTGCTTTTGCCCCGTAGCCAATGGGGTGCTTACGAAAAGCAGGCTCCCGTCATGCCTCTCGACTGGGCGAAGGAATTGAAGGCCTAGCGAATTTTCTTCGGCCATTTCGCGAAAGCCGCCTTGATCTGACTGTCCTTGGCGAACCGCTTTCGCTCCGCCTGCCGAAGTCCTTCCTTCATGTGGGCCAGCTGCCACTCATGGGTTTCGAGGTAAGCATCAATCGCCTGATTCAGAATATAGGAACGGTCGCGATCCAACCCTGAGGCGATCGCGTCCAGCGCTTTTTTCTTGTCCGGGTCCAACCGTAGCGTCACCATATGTCGATTCATAAAGCCTCCTGATAGCCTTAAGGATATCAGCGCGCGGCAGAAGATTACAAACAGCTCTAGATCAATGGGAATTTTATGAACCTCAGGCTCCCGTCCTGCCCCTCAATTGGGCGAATGAATTGAAATAAGCTGTATATTCGTTCTTTTGCTACGAGCAAAAGACGCATTACGTTTGAGTTTTTGTTATGTCCTAATTTCTTGATTGAGGGTCATTCATCGACGACAATTCTAGAACTTATAAACTGAGAATAGAAAGCAAGAGGGGGTCGGCAGCGGAGGTAATGGGCTACTTTGAATTTTCCAAGGCATCCAAGTCTGAAAGAAGGGACGCGGCAGTCACTCCAGCTTCAACATCCTTAGACGAAGTGAATTTCAATACTTCGACATGGTCATTATCAAAGAATCCGACTTCCCAAACCTCTAGGCCTGATCGAATTCTGACCATGATCCCGTCGCAATGTGTTGCTGCGCGCCGATACTCTATCTGATAGGCAATCTTCCGGTCCTCGAGTCCTCGGAGCAACTCCATCAGCTCGTTCCCATCGAATGGATTAGTTATATCTCCCTTGTCCATGAACTCCCCCTTCAGGCGCACCATCTAGTCACGGAATTTTACAAAGGATTTAGACTGTTTGCCCGGGTCCCGGACGGGCTCTAAGGAAAGGAATGTTGGAATGCGCGGAGTTTTCAACAGCGCTGGTAGATTCTGAATCACCCTTCTCGAGACCGTTGTTCAGACGGAAGAAAATGCCTAAATTTGAGGGCTGTTTTGATACACGGCTATTTATCTCCGTCATGACTTCTTTGAAGTCGCAGATCAACGAGCGAGGGGTGCCGTCTTCGCGGCGAACGATTAGCGATTTTAGTGAGCAAAACCCGGCTTATGGGAGATCGTTTTCGCAGCCGTATGTGGCTGCAAAAACGAGCGGCCGGGTTGGCGGAACGACCGAAGGGAAAATCGCGAAAGTGAGCGTGAAGGCGGCACACCGAGCAACTTTATGGATCCCCCACCAGTGGCCCTGCCTGCCGGCAGGCAGGCGTGGGGGATGACGAACGAAAAATCAGAGGGTTTTGAGGTCGATGACGAAGCGGTAGCGGACGTCGGACTTTAACATCCGCTCATACGCTTCATTCACTTTGGCCATGGGAATCACTTCGACGTCCGCGAGAACCTTCTTTGCAGCGCAGAAATCCAGCATCTCTTGAGTCTCGGGAATCCCACCGATAACAGACCCTGCCAGCGTGCGTCTCCGAAGAATCAGATTGTGTGCTGCAAGTTTAAGTTCTTCAGCCGGCACACCTACTAAAACCATCGCTCCGTCCACTTTGAGCAATTCAATGAACGGATTCAGCTCATATTGAGCCGAGATGGTGCTAATGACGAGGTCGAATCGATTTTTGAGCTCAGCCATTCCCGCTTTGTCCGAAGATAGGGCAAAATGTGAGGCACCGAGCCTCTTGGCATCGGACTCCTTCGATTTGGACGTGCTAAATACCGTCACTTCCGCCCCCATCGCCGCGGCCAGTTTTACACCCATATGGCCAAGGCCACCTAGACCCACGATGCCCACCTGCTGACCGGGAGCTACCTTCCAATGCCGGAGCGGGGAATAGAGCGTGATCCCCGCACAAAGCAGTGGGGCCACTCTTTCAAGCGGCTGGCTCTGAGCAACCTTCAGCGCATAATTTTCGTCGACGACGATCTGCGAGGAGTAGCCACCGTAGGTGCGGGTCTTGCCGTCTCTTTCTGTACTGTTATAGGTCCACACCACGTGATCGCAATATTGCTGGAGTCCTTTTTGACAGAACTCGCAGCTACGATCGGAATCCACAAAACATCCGATGCCGGCCAAGTCGTTCACCTTGAACCGCTTGACGGCAGCGCCCGCGCGGCTCACTCGACCAACAATTTCATGTCCTGGAACCATAGGGAATGCCGAACCACCCCATTCATCGCGCGTCTGATGAATGTCGGTATGACAAATTCCACAGTAGAGAATGTCGATCAGAATGTCGTTTTCGCCCGGAACCCGGCGCTCGAACGCATAAGGCGCCAAGGGTGCACCGGCTTTGGACGTCGCGTAGCCTTTAACCTGCAGTTTTTCAATGGTTTGCGTGGTCATGGAAAGACCCTCCTATCTCTTTTTTTTATTTTACTACGCCCAGGCGGGACTTCATCCAGTCAACTACGATTTTTCTGCAGGGGGGTTGGCGATTTCCGTATCAATGACGGTGAGGAGGTCACCGGACATTTTTTCGAGGCGGTCGGATTCATCTTTGATCTCTTTCATGAGGGCTTCGCGTGATTTGTCGGTCAAGGGACTCGAGGGATCCAGCAATTCATGAACTCGACGGGACAGGCGTCTCAGGGGATCGCGCAGGTCATAGGAGAGGGAGGTCAACAACAGGTTTCGCAGACGTTGGGTTTCGATTTCCGCCTGGCTGCGCCCGGCCGCTTCCGACATCTGCGTGCTTTCGAGCGCGCCGCCGAACTCTCCTGCCAGCGTTTCCAGAAGTTGAAATTGCTCCGGGTCCTGAAAAAAGTTGGTATCCGGGGGTTTGATGGCCAGAACGCCCACCGGTTCTTGAAGCCCTTTTAAAGGAAGGTAGAGAGCTCCCAGGCTGGCCAGTGTATCTGTACCGGTCCCGGCGGCTTCATTTCGAAGCATGACCCATTCGACAGCGCCCATCGATTCATGGGTGACTCCGAACGCCGTGGAGTCCCCTGCGACAACTTGTAGCTCCTTATTGTGCTGAGGTAGGAAAATTAAAATAGGGAGCTGATAGAACTCGGTGAGATGCTTCCAGGCTTTTTGAATAAGACTGTCCGGGTCTGGCGTTTCTGACAGCATGCGACTGAACTGATAGAGAAGCCTCGTTCGACGTACGCGGCGCTGGAGGGATTCGGTTTGCTGCGAGAGACGCCCGGCCAGCGTACTGATGGAAAGCCCAACGGTCAGCATCACGATGAAGGTAAACAAATACTGGGTATCCGTTACGGCAAATGTCATGGTCGGCGGCACAAAAAAGAAATCGAAGGCCAAGACGCCAATGAAAGAAGCCACGATGGCTGGGTAACGGCCCAGACGGTAGGCCGTCCAGAGGATTCCGAGCAGATAGGTCATCACAAGATTTACGCGGTCAAAATAATGCGACAACGGCCAATTGATCAAAGTACACAAAGCCATCACGGCCGCCGCAATTCCTATATCCTTCCAGGGAAGGCCTTCCTTTATTTCGGCGACCCGGCGCCTAGAGAAATCTCTTCCTTCGCCATTGATGATATAGAGGTCTATATCGCCTCCTTGACGGGCCATATCATTTACGACGGATCCAAACAACCATTCCCGCCAGCGGGCTCGAGCGGGTTTCCCGAGAATAATTTTGGTGACATTCCGGGAACGCGCAAAACTGAGAATTTCTGGAACCACTTTCTGGCCACTCAGCGTAATGGTTTCCCCACCCAATTGCTCTGCCAGTTTAAATGTCCGCAACAATCGATCCTTGTCTTCGGCGGCCTGCTGGACGGAGTGCGGCGTTTCCACATTGACGGCCAGCCACTCGGCTTTAAGGCTGGAGGCGAGCCGAGCCGTGGCGCGAACGAGGCGTGGAGACATGGGGCTTCCGGTCACACTCACCAGGAGCCGTTCTCGAACCCTGGAGATGCCTTCATCCGCCAACCGCTCCGCGGCATGACGCACGGTCAACTCACGAAGGGCTGTCAGATTCTCCGGTTTGAAGAAATTCTGGGCCGCTTTTTCGGCCTGCTCGCCCATGTAAACCTTGCCTTCTCTGAGACGCTTCAAGAGGTCTTCCGGCGAGATGTCGATGAGCTCAAGGTCATGGGTCCGTTGGAGGAAACTATCCGGCACGGTTTCCCGCACCACAACCCCAGTCACCTGGGCCACGACATCGTTTAAGCTTTCCCAGTGTTGGACATTTAAGGTTGTGTAGACATTGATCCCGGCATCCAGAAGTTCCTCGATATCCTGCCAGCGCTTGTCGTGGCGCGATCCGGGGGCATTGGTATGAGCGAGCTCGTCGACGAGGATCAGGGTGGGTTTGCGAGCTAAAGCAGCGTCGATATCAAATTCTTTTAGATTGACGTTCTTATAAACAATATCTTTTTTGGGGAGGATCTCCAGGCCTTCTAAGAGAGCGGCTGTTTCGCTGCGGCCGTGGGTTTCGACCACTCCGATGATCACGTCGACTCCATCTTTCTTGCGCTGGCGGGCAGCTTCCAACATTGCGTAGGTTTTCCCGACACCCGCATTGGCGCCAAAAAAGAGCTTCAGCTTGCCGCGATTGGGATCGGCTTCTTCTGCCTGAACTTGTTTGAGGAGCTGTTCCGGGTTGGGTCGTTCGTCCACAGGCCTATACGATACTGCGTAGACAGGAAGAGTGCAATATCAAGGGTGCATCTGATCGAGGGCCAGATTGAGTTTCAGGACGTTCACACCCGCTTCGCCGAGAAGGTTTAGGAAGCGGCCTTCGGTGTTTTCGTCAACCAAATGCGCGACCGCCTCTTCAGAAAGTCCGCGAACCCGAGCCACACGCTTGATTTGGTACTGGGCGGCCGCGGGCGTGATGTGAGGGTCGAGGCCACTGGCCGAAGAGGTAACCAGATCGACGGGGATAAGATCCTTATTGTCAGGGTCAGCTTTTTTGAGCGCGTCAATCCGTCCCTGGACTTCCTGAAGGAGAGCCGGATTGGTAGGCCCGAGATTCGAACCGGATGAATTGGACGCATTGTAGGCCGCAGGACCGGTGGCGGACAGCCGGCTCCAGAAGTATTTCGGATTGTCAAAGGGTTGCCCGATGAGCGAAGATCCCACCACTTTATCCCCTTGCTGGATGAGGCTACCGTTCGCTTGGTGAGGAAAAAGCTTCTGCGCTACCCCCGTGATCACGACAGGATAGAGAATCCCCGTCAGAATGGACCAGACGATCAAGGAGCGGAGTGAGATGATGAGTTGTTCGAAGTACATAAGATTCTCCTTAAACCAGGTGACAGGCAACCAGTGCCATGTCGATCAATTTGATGCCGATGAAAGGCGCAATGACTCCACCCACACCATAAATAAGCGCGTGGTCACGCAAAAGACGGCTGGCACCCAGCGCCCGATATTTGACCCCACGCAACGACAGGGGAATGAGCAAAATAATAATAATCGCATTGAAAATTACCGCGGACATGATGGCGCTGGATGGCGTGGCCAGATGCATCACGTTCAAGAGTTTGAGCACGGGATAGGTGCTCGCAAACGCCGCCGGGATGATGGCGAAGTATTTGGACACATCATTCGCGATGGAGAAGGTGGTCAAAGCACCACGCGTGATGAGTAGTTGTTTACCGATTTCCACAATTTCGATTAATTTCGTAGGGTTGGAATCCAGATCCACCATGTTGCCGGCTTCCTTGGCCGCCTGAGTCCCCGTGTTCATGGCAACGGCCACATCCGCCTGGGCAAGCGCAGGAGCATCATTGGTGCCGTCTCCAGTCATCGCAACCAGACGACCGCCAGTTTGAGTATCTTTGATTAGTTTTAGCTTCGTTTCCGGTGTGGCTTGGGCCAGAAAATCATCGACACCGGCTTCCGCCGCAATGGCAGCAGCCGTTAATGGATTATCTCCGGTGATCATGATAGTCTTGATACCCATTCGCCGTAGTTCGGCGAAACGTTCCTTGATACCACCTTTCACGATGTCTTTCAAATAAATTACGCCGAGTACGGCGCTGCGGTCAGCCACGACGAGCGGCGTCCCGCCCGCTTTAGAAATGGTTTCGACGGCGGCCTTCACTTCCGGAGGATAAGTGCCGCCTTCGCTTTTGACATAGGCTTCAATCGCCGAAGCAGCGCCCTTGCGGATGTGACGGCCGTCCTGGAGATCGACACCACTCATGCGCGTTTGCGCAGTAAAAGGAATAAAAGTGGCCCCCAAGTCGTGTACCTGCCGTTCGCGAATGTTGTATTTCTCCTTCGCGAGAACAACGATGCTGCGGCCTTCAGGCGTTTCATCGGACAACGAAGAAATCTGTGCGGCGTCCGCCAGAATTTCGGGATTAACACCGTCCGTGATCACGAAAGACACAGCCTGTCGGTTGCCGAGAGTAATCGTGCCGGTCTTATCCAACAGAAGGACATCCACGTCACCCGCCGCTTCCACAGCGCGGCCGGACATCGCAATCACATTGGCCTGAATCATGCGGTCCATGCCGGCGATGCCAATCGCGGGTAAAAGACCCCCGATTGTCGTGGGAATAAGACAAACGAGAAGAGCCACCAGAACGGTTACTGTGATCGGAGACCCGTGGCCCGCAGACGAGACACTATATAAGGACAAGGGAAGAAGTGTCACGGTCGCAAAGAGGAAAATAATTGTCATACCAGCCAGAAGGATGTTCAGCGCAATTTCATTCGGTGTTTTTTGACGTTTGGCGCCTTCCACCATACTGATCATGCGGTCGAGGAAGGTTTCGCCGGGATTGGTCGAAATCCGAACCACAAGCCAGTCAGAAAGAACGGTGGTCCCTCCGGTGACAGCACTACGATCACCTCCGGATTCGCGAATCACCGGAGCCGATTCGCCGGTAATGGCTGCTTCATTTACAGAGGCCACGCCTTCAATGACTTCCCCATCCATCGGAATGTCATCGCCGGCTTCTACCAGAACGACATCGCCCTTTCGGAGATCGTTGGCGGATACCGTGACCGGAGCTTTCCCTCGTTTGCCTTCCATCAGTTTTTTGGCAGGCGTGTCTCTGCGAGCTTTACGTAAATTAGCCGCCTGTGCTTTGCCGCGGCCTTCCGCCATGGCCTCGGCGAAATTGGCGAATATAACCGTAAACCAGAGCCAGAGAGAAATCGCCAGAATAAAACGTCCGGACGCTTCTCCGTGGCCTCCAAGAGCCTGAAACCAAAGACCGGTCGTCATGATGCTGCCAATTTCGACCACGAACATGACGGGATTACGGACCTGATGGCGCGGATCCAATTTTTTAAACGAATCGACCAGGGCAGGTCTTAAGATAGCCAGATCAAACAAAGAACGTGATTTGCGTGTGGACATTAAATTCTCCTATTAAGCGATCATGAGCAAATGCTCAACAATGGGTCCAAGAGCCAAAGCTGGGATGAACGTTAACGCACCAATGATGATCACGACCGACACGAGGAAAAACACAAAGAGTGGCGTGTCTGTCGGCAGCGTTCCCGGGCTGGGTGGAACGATTTTTTTACGCGCCAAAGATCCTGCAATCGCCAAGACCGGGATCATGATCCAGTAGCGGGCAAAAAACATGGCGATCCCTAACATCACGTTATAGAAGGGCGTGTTGGCATTGAGTCCGGCAAAGGCACTCCCGTTGTTGTTACCAGCCGATGCGAAGGCATACAGGACTTCACTAAGGCCATGGGGTCCGGGGTTCGACATCCCAGCCAAGCCCGCCTTAGTCACGACGGCGATGGCCGTGCCGAAGAGGACCAGAAATCCGGGGACCAAGGTGGCAATGGAGGCCATCTTCACTTCATAGGCCTCAATCTTTTTCCCTAAATACTCCGGCGTACGGCCGACCATCAGACCAGCAATAAACACGGTAATAAGAACTAAAACCAGCATGCCGTACAGCCCCGACCCGACCCCGCCGTAGATCACCTCACCCAGCTTGATGAGAATCATAGGGACAAGCCCACCCAGCGGTGTGAAGGAGTCATGCATCGAATTGACCGAGCCGTTTGAAGCGGCGGTTGTCGCCGCCGCCCAGAGGCCGGAGGTGGCAATACCAAAGCGGACATCCTTGCCTTCCATATTGCCCCCTGGTTGAAGAGCCGAAGCCATCTGATTGATTCCAAGTTTTGTGAAAGCGGGATTGCCCCCCTGCTCCATCGAGACACAAACCCAGAGAAGTGGCAGAAAGATAATGGTCATAGCAGCCAGAATCGCCCATCCTTCGCTTGTTTTCCCAACCATTTTTCCGAAAGTAAAGCAGAGAGCCGCCGCAATCAGAAGAATAGCTTCCAGCTCGATAAAATTGCTAAACGGGGTGGGATTTTCATAGGGATGAGCAGAGTTCACATTGAAATAACCGCCCCCGTTGGTCCCCAACATCTTGATCGCCTCCTGTGAAGCGACAGGGCCTACCGCAATCACCTGCTCGGTGACGGGTTTTTTATTGGAGTCTACGGTCGGTTGAACAAGCGAAGCCGTAACGCTGGGTTTGAAAGTTTGCGGCACCCCTTGCCAGACCAGGTAAAACGAAAAAAGGATGGAGAGCGGAAGAAGAATATAGAGGGTCGTGCGGACAAGATCAACCCAGAAATTGCCAATCGTCTCGGATTTCTTGCGGGCAAAGCCCCGGATCATGGCCACCAAAACCGCCATGCCCGTCGCGGCCGAAAGGAAATTCTGCACAGTCAATGCCAGCATCTGGGTGAGATAACTCATCGTGGTTTCTCCCCCATAACCCTGCCAATTGGTGTTCGTTGCAAAGCTGACTGCCGTATTAAAGGAAGAATCAGAAGAAACTGGCGCCATGGCCATGGGATTTAATGGCAAATGCACTTGCACGCGCTGGAGGATGTAAACAGCCACCATCCCCACCGCATTAAACAGCATCATCGCAACCGCATAGGTTTTCCAACCCATCTCGGTCTCCTTACGTACCCCGGATAACTTATAAATCAGTCGCTCGATCGGGCCCAGGATCCTATCGATCCACATGGGTGTCCCTTCATAAACCCAGGCCATGTATAAGCCCAGCGGCTTAACGAGGAGAAGTAGCACCGCCATAAAGATGGCACATTGAATGATATTGTTTGAATTCATTAGAAAATCTCCGGCTTAAGTAGCGCCACCAAAAGATAGACCAAAATCAAAAAAGAAACGACACCGCCAATAACGTAAATGGGGTTCATAAACAACTCCTTAGAGTTTCTCGCACAAGACTATTAGTCCGATCGAAAGGACAATGAGGCCGACCATTAAACTAATGTAGAGAATGTCCATCTTGGTTCTCCTTTGTATCCGTTTGCTGCAAAGCTTTCTGATCCGCTTTTAGATCCTGCAGGACGCGTTCAAGACGCAATTGATCTATCGCCAGCTTGTCCGCTACCTGGCTGACGCTCCTGGGCGACGTACTGTCAGAAACGTCTTCTTGATTGAGTGCGCTCTCCCCCTCAACCGATGGAGGATAAGGCACCACCGAATAGGCTTTGGGTGAAAGAAGCGTCCCCAAAACGACACACCAAATCATCTTTGAAATGATCTTGATCATGATCGCACCTCCATATTGAGGATAACGCGAGAGCCCAGGAAGGGACCATTAAGGGACCGTTAATAAAGCGTTAATGGAGAGGCTTAGGGATTTGGAACAACGGCAAAGCGGTACGTCAGCTTTGTCTGGAAGAACCACGTCGGTGGTAGGCCTGCGGTGGGGACATCACTGTAGGAAGAAGAATCGTTGACGAAAAAGCGCTGGTCAAACTGGCGCCCCCCGGACACATCGAACAAAAATCCACCGGGGAGAGGAGATCGGAGTCCCAGCGCGACTCGTTTCTTATCAAAAATGAGTCGGTTGGAATAATCCTGCCGGTCGGCGATCAGCCATTCCTGTGCATTCCATTGAAATGCTGTATAAGCTTTTAAAGGTCCTAAAATCCGGCGGACAATTTCAGCATTTACATTCCTCGGACCAAAAATTGAGATCTGCGCATTCCAATTTGGTGTCGGGACGTAGCGTAGGGAAGCAAAAGGGAATCCGATTAATCCCTGCAGACGATTGTCATAAGCCTGAAAATAATACCCGACCCCCGGCAGAGGAACGTTATTTAAGAAGTAGCGATTGTTCGAATAATTCAGGAAAAAAAGCCAGGCGTTATGATCACCGGAAGGTAAGCGGTAGTTCGCTGTGACCCGGAAAACATCTTCATGAATGGAATAGAAGGGATGGTCGCTATCCGAACCAACGTTAAAATTCAAACCAAATTGGCGCCCGTTGTTGAATTGATGGTTATATCCCGCTCCCCCCTCAATGGACCAAAGATCCTGCGGGACAGAGGTATTAATGCCCGGGATAGAGATGGGTTCCCCGATGCCCAAGTGACCAAAACGCTCGTTGACGGACCAAGTATCGCTGTCCGTCTTGGAAACGATAAACCGTCCAGTCTCTCTTTGGTCCACCATCGTGGGCGAGGCGCCGGAGCGGCCCGGAACATCCCACAATTGATAATCGACGGCATCCGACGTGGGAGCAGATCCTTCGCCCATCATTAATGGCGGTTCACGATCGACAGGGCGGTCGTCGGCATGGACAGGAAAGGAAACAAAAATGAGGAAGCTTGCGAAGACGAGGCTCGGAATCAGTCTGGGGTGCACAACAATCATCTTATATCAAATGAATAGGATTGCAGATTAGTGGCGCAGCCTTTGGCGCAGATCATCGTAATAGCAGTTAATTTCGACCAGGAATTTACGCAACTCAGGCTTGCTGATGCCCTGGCGGTCGAACTTCAGACAAAGCTCCTTAAAGGCTTCAAGATCCCGGCGCAGGCGCCAGATGAGCAGCGCTTTTTTGTGTTCGGCAGTTTCGGACATAAGACAGGCTGCTTATAGGCTCATTACTGAGCCGCGCGATACAACTGGACGATGTCGCGTTGAATGCCGCCCACCATACTCACGGCCTCATCGACCGTCACGGATTCATCTTCTAATACATTCAACATTTCCTGGATGGAATGAATTTCACCCAATAAGCTCGAAAACAACTTCTGATCACTTCCCGTCGCTTCGACTCTACTCATTTGCATGGACAGACCCCCTCCTATAACTAAATCCTTTTCATCCCCTTAGACGTAGAAGGGTTTGAAAAAGTTGCAGGAGTATTTAATTATTGAGGTTGAGCCCCCCACCCCTTAAGATTTGGAGGATTCCAAAGGCATCTTGTAATGCTTCCAATATTCAATGCCGCCAGCCAGCTCGTGAACGACGTAACCTTTTTCTGCCAAAAAGAGCGAAGCGCGAGTCGCCAAATGGCAGACCACACTCCAACAATAGGGAACAATCTCTTTATCCTTTGCCAATTCGTTTAAACGCTGAGGTAGCTCATCTGTGGGAATGTTGATTGATCCGGGAATATGCTCCTGAGCGTACGATTCCGCGTCACGCGTATCCAGCACAATCACTTTCCCAGGATTCTTTTCCAGGGCGCCTTTCACATCGTAAGGTCCCCACTCGGCGTCCATCTTGGCCCGATAAAATTGGGCTCGCTCAGCGGATGAAAGGGGTGCCGCCTGACCTACACGTGTTGATGCTGTTGCTGTTGCCATGATTGATCCTCCTTGGTTTGGTAATTACCTACTTGAATAGAACAGATTGGAAATAAATAGGTTCCTGCTATTGTTGCGGCTGGCCGGCCTTCAGGATCAATTCTTTTTCTTTAATGATAATTCCGGTCAGTGCTAGTTTTGGGAAGGCGGGCAGGAGGGTAGCAAAATTCACGGTGGCGCGGATCGCTTCGGAATGGTCCGATTCTTTGCCGATATATTGGAAGGTGCATGCCCCTTTGAGTGCTTTATCCAGCCTGTTCTTGGCCGCGTCCAGGACAAGATGCGTCAGAAGTTTTATATCTATGTGCAATATTTTAATTTCCCGGACTCGGATATCAAAAACATTGGGAGCCACCCAGGTAAAATCCACAATTGAGGAAAAAGGAATGGAGGGGAGGAGTGGCTCGTGCCATTTCCCATCGGCATGCAGACCATCTTCTTTAAACTCGATGGAAAAATCTTTAAGATGCTTATCCATGTCCTTTTGCTCGGTTTCGACCAGGACACGGCTTTCGAAGAGCGCCTGGTTTAGACGAATCATGATCTCTGGTGGCCGCGCCGTGGTTTTCGGCCGCGACGTATGGGGCCCATTTTCCGTCGAATAACTGTTCATGAGAGACGCATTGATATCTACAGCGAGGAAATTTTCTCCAGATCCATCCCGTTCGTCTTTGAGGAGCCGCACCCCTCCTAGCTCAATGCCTTGCAGATAGGGTGCCAGCTGGCCTAATTGAATGCGCAGGATCAAAGCATTACGATGCACCGCCAATTCCTCATTCAGATTGATTTCTTTTTCACCAACAAATTTAAGAAAACCTGCCATTTTCTTGGCCATTTGCTCTCCCTGCTTTCGTTCGAGAGGAATGGCTTCCAGCTGATTTTCCGCGGCCTTGCGATTGACTTGAAGTTCATCGCGCTCGTCAGGATTTTTGGCTAACGCGAGATCATGATCGATCTCCGCAATTTGTTGTTGCAGTTGCTGAGTTCTTTTGTCGAATCCGGAGAAGTCTCCAGACATGACAGCCAGAGATCCACGCGCGGAGGCCAGAGCCAGGGAGATAAGTTGGGCGGGGATGACGACTCTGTCTCGCTCCGGGTTCTTGGACGCGGCAGGGTAAAAAAATGTCTGATCCAGCGGAAAGATGATGATGAGATGACCGCTTCGTGTCGTCTTAAGCTGGATCGCTAACTGAAAGCGAAAATCTCCAAGGCCTTGCTCAGCATTGATCGCCTTCAATTCGTCCGTGGGAATCTTGAGCAGACCGCGAGCCATAATTTGATTGCGTGCCGGATCCAGGGCAATCGATACGTCCTGAAGAATTTTGGCCTTGAGATGCTCTTTAAGCAACTGATTGATGAAATCCTCAGAAAGAAAAAAGCTGGCGATGCGGCCGGTGGGTGCCGGAGCCGGCGTCAGCGCGGGGATAGGACTCTGATCGGCGCAAGCGGGCAGCAGGATTGCCGCGCTCAGAGCCAAAGCGGCGGCCTTCGCACGCCAATACTTCAGATTGATTTTATCCACGAGGTGATTTTAGAAGTTGTGACGCTTTCACGACAATGTGTTCTTCACATAGGTGAGCGATTTTTGTAGTCGGATGACTTTGGCGTCCAGCACTTTCTTGCGATTGAGCCAATCGTTAGGCGAGGACCCCACTTGTTTCCAGAGACTTCGCGCGTCATGGAGTTTGTTTTCCAATAAACGAACGTTTTCGGTCAGGCGGTCTCGCGCGGGCCCATGAAGCGATCGCTCTTTTGCGCGCAGATGGCCGATATGCGCATCGAGATCCTTCAATTGTTCATCGATTAAATGGACGTAGCGCTTTCGTGACATTTTGTGTGAGTCCTGCGTATGTGTTGCCGATGGAGCGCTCTCGGGTTGGTCCGAACATACATTCACGCAGAGACCCCAGGTGATCAGAAAAGCCACGGAAAGAGGGATGACGTTATCCACGCAGGTTACCCAATTGCTTTGTCGCTGCGTTCGCCGGTCCGAATCCGGATTACATCCGTAAGCTCGGACACAAAAATCCGTCCATCCCCCGCCATGTCCGTTTTGGAGGTCTGCATGATCACTTTGATCACCTGATCCAGATCGAGATCCTTCACTACGATCACGAGCATGATCTTGGGGCGAAGTTGGGCTTCATGATCTCCCTGCCGTTCGGCGTGACTTCTCTGCTTGCCGTGCCCCGCCACTTCGTAGACGGTCACGCCGTGATAGCCTGCCATTCCCAGAGCACTGATGACGGAGTTTACTCGCTCAGGCCTGATGATCGCTTCAACCTTTTTCATAGTTTTGCCCCCGTATTAAGGTCGTCCTTCTCCTTCATCCGTGAGACCCAACGGCTTGTGAAGCAAATAAATGAGTGTCGGTTGAAAGACCCGCGTTAATAAGGCGATCGCAATGGCGCCTCCGATCACGACGATGGCCAGTGGCCGTTGTGCCTGCGATCCGATGCGGGTGGATAGCGCCGCCGGCATCAGACCCAAAATAGAGACGAGTGCGGTCATCATGACCGCCCGGAACCGACGGTCGGCGCCCATCACGATAGAGTCCATCACGGTATGGCCCTCCTCCCAGAGTTGACGGATGTAGAAATTCAACAAAATGCCGTCCATGATGGCTATGGCAAAAATAGAAATAAATCCGACGGCGGCTGAAACGCTGAAAGGAGTGCGTGTAATCGCCAAAGCCAATATGCCACCGAGGCAGGCAACGGGCACCTGGGCCATTAAGATCAGGGTATTCAGTACCGAGGTGGTGGCAGCAAATAAGATCCCCATGATGAGGAGTAGTGCGATGGGGACAATGATCGCCAAGCGGCGGTTAGCCTCTTTAAGCTCGCCATATTCACCTACCCAGTCGAGGCTTACCTCTTCCGGTAGCTTCAAAGTTTTGGCAACTTGCTTCTTCGCTTCTTCAATAGCACTCGCCATATCCCGTCCACGCACACCAAAGCGAACGGGGACATACCGTCGAAGACCTTCTCGGTAAATAAACGAAGCTCCTTCTCCTGTCCGGATATCGGCAACCTGCTCCAGTGGGACATACCCACCCGCCGGAAGTGCAATCCGGATATGCCGAATGGCTTCCAGACTCTCGCGGTACTTCGGCTGCCAACGGACACGCAGGTTGAAAGACCGTTCGCCCTCGAGCACCTGGGTAACCGTTTGGCCCCCAATGGCGGCCTGGACAACGGCATTCACATCTCCCACGTTCAAACCATAGCGTGCGCAGGCTCTCCGGTCTGGGGTGATCAGAAGGTTCGGTTGTCCAAGGGAGCGATAAACGGCCGTATCCACAATCCCGGGGATTTTGCTGATGATGGCATTGATCTGGTTAGCGAGATTCTCATCCACAGCCAGGTCCGACCCGTAGACTTTGACCGCGTTAGTCCCTTTCACACCGGATAGCGCTTCTTCCACATTGTCTTCGATGTTCTGGGAGTAGCCCAGATTCGCTTCAGGGAACTCGCGATGAAACTGGTCATCCATCTGGGCAATGAGTTTTGGTTTGGTGATCCCGCGCCGCCACCGGGATTCCGGCTTCAACTCGACAGAAAACTCCACATTGAAGAATCCCGTCGTATCGGTGCCATCATCGGGACGGCCCAGCTGCGAGACAACGGTTTGGACCTCAGGAAAGGCGCGAAAGATCCGGCGGCCCCGGCGCGCCAGATTATTGGCGTCCTCCAAGGAGGTGGTCAAAGGGAGGGTGGCCCGCGCCCAGATATTGCCTTCTTCCAGCTTAGGAAGGAACTCTCCGCCCAAAAAAGGAAAGATGGCCAGTCCAATCATGAGCATCGCGACGATCACCCCGACGGTTCGACGGGGATATTGAAGAACTCTTACAAACAGGTTATGGTAAAAACTGTGGAAGGTTTCCCAAACGATATTGTGACTCTCCTTCATCCCGGTGTGAAGAAGATAGGAGCTGAGGACTGGTGTAAGCGTCACCGCCAAAAGGATCGCCGTACAGAGCGCGAACGCGTAGGTGTGTGATAACGGAGCGAAGATCACACCCTCAACTCCCCGCATTGTAAAGAGCGGTAGAAAAGCGATCAAAAAGATCAAGGTTGAGTAAAACATCGGCCCGCCCACTTCCGCGGAAGCGCGACGGATACATTGCAGTGTCGTTTCTCCCTCCCACTGATCGGTACTCAAGTGCCGAAAAATATTTTCCACCACTATGATGGTGGAATCGATGATGATCCCGAAGTCGACCGCCCCCAAAGAGAGGAGATTCGCCGGCGTCCCGGTGAGGTAGAGCAGGAGATTGGCTCCGCACATGGCCAGCGGAATGTTAATGACGGCAATGAGCGCGGTCCGGAGATCGCCTAAAAAGAAAATCAAAACCAGAAACACCATGAGCATTCCGATGGCTAGGTTCTCCGTGACGGTATGGATCGTCGTCCGTACCAGATCGGTCCGGTCATAATAAGGAACGACTTTAAACCCCTTTGGGAGGATCCCGGAAGTGTTGATCTCCTTCACCTTATTGACGACGCTTTTCAGGGTCTTTAAAGTATCCCCGAATTTCCGCATGAGGACGATCCCTTCGACGGCATCGTCCTGTTCATTGATTCCGACAACTCCAAGGCGAGGAGCATAGCCAACGGACACATCCGCCACGTCCTGAACGCGGATCGGTGTGGCATTGGTCGACGCCAGGGTCACGTTGTGGATGTCATCGAGCGTCTGAATGAATCCGATGCCGCGCACATCAAAGGCCTGATGCCCGACCTTCAAATAGCTGCCACCGACATTCGTGTTGGCGTTGGCAATGGAACTGTCGAGCGTCACCAGGGACGTTCGGTAATGGCTGAGTTCATCGGCATCCACATCCACGTGATATTCCTTGGAGAGGCCACCAAAACCCGAAACATCTTCCACTCCGGGAACCGTTTTCATCTGTTTTTCGAGAACCCAATCCTGGATTTCCTTTTCCTGAATGAGATCATGATCCGGGCTCTGAATGGTATAGCGATAGATCTCGCCGATGGGGTTGTCCGGTGAAATGCTGGGGCTGAATCCCTGAGGTAGGGAAATCAGACCCAGGCGATTGATGGTCTCGACGCGATCCCAATAGTAATCGCTGTCCCAGTCGAAATACAGCTTCACGTCCGAGAGGCCAAAAATTGAAATGGTGCGGATGGCTTTCAGATTGCGGATACCCGCTAGTCCGACTTCGAGCGGAATTGTCGCCAGCTTTTCGACTTCTTCGGCGCTTAGACCCGTCGGCTGGGTGATAATTTCCACGCGCGGTTGCACGGGATCAGGATAGGCTTCCAGATCAAATTCGTGAAAGGCATAAAGCCCCGCGGCTAAGAGAAGCATGGCGGCCCCAAGAACGACAATGCGCTCTTTGAGCGCCAGATCCATCAGCCACTTAATCATCGTTTTGGATTAGTAGCTTTCTCCGCGTGTACCATGCCACAACGCATTGAGCTTGAGCGATTGGGGCATGACCTGTTCACCGGCTTTCAGCCCGGAAACGATGCGGGCATAACCATGTTCGTTCCAGGAGCTGATTTCAACACGGCGTCGCACAACTGTGTTTTGTTCGATATTCACAAAGGCATAGTAGGCATCGCCGTCAAACACCAGTGCCTCCTGCGGAACCACCAGGGCCGCTCCAGGCCTGGTGATGACGCGAACCCGCGCCAGCATCTGAGGCTTTAACTTCAATCCGGGGTTTGGCAGCTCACACTTGATCTGGGCTGTGTGGGCGTTGGCATCAATCGCCGGGCTTACGCGCGAGATCTCACCCCGGAAGATTTCATTCGGGAAGGCGGTGGTGACGGCTTCGAAAGATTGGCCAACTTTGACTCGGGCGATATCTGTTTCATAAATATCCGCCGTGATCCAGACCCGATCAAGAGTGGCGACTTGGTACAACACATCGCCAAGATTGACGGCGGAGCCGATGACCGTCTGGTTTTGGGTGATCGTTCCGCCCATAGGTGCCCTCATTACGATGGTGGGTGAAGCGCTGGTAATGGCCTCAATGTCGGAGTCCGACATGCCTAGGAGCTCCAGTTTGCGTTTAGCCGCCGTGACCATCCACTCCGACATTCCCGCGAAAGCCTGCGATCCTTGAAGACTGGATGTGCTTTTCGCCTGAAGATATTCTTCTTCGGCCGTCATAAAATCGGGGCTATAAAGAACGAGGATGGGCTGGCCGGTCGTCACGGTGTCCCAGAGACTCACGCGAACTTCTTCAATGCGCCCCTGCACGCGAGACGTAATCGTCTTCACCAGACGATCATCGAAAGTGACCTGCCCGGTTGTTTCCAATACGCCGGGCAATTCGACTTCCTTCACCTTCGTGGATGTCAAATTGGCCATGTCTTCGGGACTAAACACGAGCGAGGACTGACCGTCCTTTTGGACTAGTTGAGGAGACGTTTGTGTCTCTTCCGCGGATTTGTGCCCGCATCCTGCAGAAAGAAAGACGGCAAGGGACAAAGGAATCAGATACCGGCTCACGATTTTCATTTCAGCGGTCCTCCCATGAGTTGCTCCAGCCCGACTTTCCCGGCCAAATACTGATTCATGGACGTCAGATAGGTGAGGCGGGCGCTGTAAACATTCTGAAGCGTGTTTGCCAGCGTCGTGAAATCGATGTGTTTGGATTGGTAGGCAATTAAGGCCACCCGGAAGTTCTTGTCTGCCAGGGGTACTAGAAAGTTCTTATAGAGCAGGGCTGTCTGATACGCCAGATCTGTGGACCGATACAGCTGTACCACGCTTGTTTCGGTCTGAAGCTCTACGCTAGTCCGGTTCTGCCGCGCGGCGTCCAGCAGATTTGATGCGGACTGGATATCTTCTTTCTGTCTAAACCAGAAGAAGATAGGGATGTTGAAACCGATAGCAGCTGTATTGTCTTTGGAGTCAATCGCTAATGAACCCGCTGGAGAAGCCGCATCAAAGGCATACCGGGTCTGGTTGTAAGAAATACTGAAGTCCGGCAATAGTTCCATCCAAGCCAGTTTTAAAGCTGTTTTATTGTTCTTTTCCGTTAAAGCTGCTTCCAGTATCTCCTGCCTCATCGTAAGGGACTTTTCCTTAATGGTGTCCAAAGATAACGTCAAAGGCTCTAATTCCATCTGACTGGTAAGTTGGATAGGAGTCTGTGGCTTACGTCCCAAGATCTGGTTTAAAGATGCCTCGTCATTGGCTTCAGAAACCTGGTCGGCCCAGACGGTCTGGCTGGCCTGCGACATTGAAAATTGAGCGCTGATAAGATCTGATTCCGTTACCTGGTTGGCGGTATAGGCGACCCTTGCCACTTCTAGGACCTGGTTGATACTGGCCGTGTTCTCCGCCGCTATTTCTACGGCGGCACTGTCTAAGAGAGTCTGGTAATAGACAGTTTCGGCCTGGGCCCGGGTGTCGCGGATAGCAGCCATATAAGTCAGCCTAGCGATTTCAGCAGTTCGGTGGGCCTCGTCACCCTGGAGCCAGCCTTTGCCAGGGAACTGGATGGATTCACTGATCCCTCTGGTATTGGAGGACGGATGGAAAAGCCCATTCGGGCTATTATTGTTTGAGTAGTTAAACTCCGGATCGTTTGGCGTATAGGCCTGATCCACTTGATGTAATGCAGCCTGGTATTGGGCCTTGGCCGAAAGCACCTGCGGGTTGGAGACCAGGGCGGCTTGAACAGCATCGTCTAGTGATATAAAAGTTGCAGTGGATACGACCGGAGTTGCCACACATCGTTGGGAGAAAACGACACATACAATCATCCAGACCCAAGGGACGATGAATAATTTCCGATGACGCATGGAGTTAGGTTTTTTTCGGGAAGAGGTAGGGAAACCGCTTCACATAATACGCCGCGGCAAACCCCAGGACGACAAAATCGTCCATATAACCAAATACGGGAATCCAATCGGGGATCAAGTCGAACGGGCAGATGAGATAAAACAAAGCGCCGTAAGCCACCAGCTTATCAAAGGTGTGCAATTCTTTGGATTCCAATACCTTCATCAGGGAAGAGATGCGAGTGGACCATTCCTGCCCCATCTTCTTAAAGGAGAGAATCTTTTTCTTATGGTGATCCACTTCCGCCTGCTTGGCATCATTCGCACCAAGCACTGACAATGTTTCCATTAAAGCCTTGGGATTTCGCTCGGCCAGCTTAAGCATATTCTGAGTGACGCCCAGGCTGTTGTCCGCCGACACCATGGGCAGGCTCGTGCCTTCTATCGTAATAGCCTTCACGGCCGAAGAATCCAAACTTAAACGACTTTCAGCCACCAATTGACGCACCACATCCTGCAACGCCTTTTGATACAAAAGAGGAAGTTCTTCCTGCGGATTTTTTTCACCCCAACGGCGTACCGTCATGCCGGAGATCCCCAGCCGCTTGGCCAGCTGTTCGGGAGACATATCGGCTTCCTGAAGCAAACTTAACAAATGTGAATACTGCATACACAAAATTTACACCGGTATTCACATTTTGTCAACCATTTTTAATTGAATGGGATTCTTTTAATTGGCGCTTTCGGCGCTGTAACGGGCGAGGAGACCACTCTGCATGGATTGGCGGTGGACCCGCTTAAAGAGGGCGCTGGCGACCAGAATATACAGGACGGCCAGGGATCCCCCCCACAAAAGTCTGGCGACAGAAGCGTGGCCGCCAGAAACAATCGTGCGCATCCCATCAAACACGTAAGACGGAGGCAAGAGACGACCGACTCCGCGCATCCAGCGCGGAAGAGTCGAGAGTGGATAAAAGACACCGGCAAAGGGAGCGAGGACAGCGGGGATCGGCCAAACAAACCATTCCGCCGCGGGCCCCAGCCGCAACACCATCGCACAAGCAGTAATCCCCAACGCAATTCCAAACAAAAGCAGAACCGCCAGAAACGGAATGAGCATGACCCCGTAGGTTAGAAAGGAAAGACCAAACACCAGAGTCGCCAGAGCCAGCATCACGGCAAGACCGATGGCGCTTGACGCCACGCTGCAGGCCACCAGACCGGTCACGTATTCTGATACGGAGAGTGGCGTCGAGAAAATGTTCAGGAAATTACGCGTCCACACATCCTCGAAGAAAGTCATCGTCACCCCCTGCATCACACGCGTGAAAAAATCCCAGAGGAGAACGGCCCCGAGAAACGTGGGGACGAAATTGATGCCGGAAGCGCTGATGCTGTTCAAGTAGCGCGTGATGAAGCCCCAGAGCACCATATCAATGGCCACCCACGCAAAAAGCGGCAACATGCGCGAGAGGCTCCCCTTCATGAGGTAGAACTGACGAAGAATGACAGCAGCGATGCGGCGCCAGGACATAGGCTAACCTAGCTCCAAGGTCAATGGCTCGCGGGCCACGGTGATAAAAAGTTCTTCAAGGGTACTTTTCCCATGTTCCTGCGGCAGGGTTTTGGGATTCCCCTCCAGAAGGATTTTCCCATGCGACAGAAAGAGCACGCGATCGCAAACCTCTTGGACCTCATACATATTGTGCGACGTCCACAACACCCCGCAGAGTCCTTGCCCAACGAATTTGCGGATCTTGCTACGGATGTCTTGGGCCGTGGAGGGATCGAGGGAGGCTGTAGGCTCGTCTAAAAGGAGCAGGCGAGGTTTATTCAACATGGCCTTGGCAAGGCTCACGCGCGTTTGCTCTCCAGAAGAAAGCAGTCCGCATTTGGTGTCCCGGAATTTCTCCAGATCAAACTGCTGCAGGAGTGACCCAATGCGCTTTTGGAGATCATGAACTTCGTAAAGCATGCCAGACACACGCAAGTTTTGATAGACGGTCAGATTGCCAGGGAGTGGAGCGTAGACGGCGGCGAAGTTGGCGTGCTCAAGAGCCTGAAGGCGCTGCGTAGCGATATCCATGCCCTCAATACGGATGGCCCCGCTGGCAGGCTCAAGGACCCCGAGGACCATATTGATCGCGGTGGTCTTTCCCGCGCCGTTGGGGCCTAGAAGCCCGACAATTTCGCCCAACTCCACGTCAAAGGAAATACCGTCTACGGCCACCATGCCGTGGTAGTCCTTACGCAGATTCGAAACAGAAAGCACTTTAGACATCGGAGGTCGCGCTTAAATCCATTTACTCGTAGTGAGTCCACATCCGGATGACTTTGACCGTCCGAACATTGGGCAAAACCTGATACACGAGACGGTGTTGGATGTTGATCCTGCGTGAGTAAGCTCCCGAGAGATCGCCGCGAAGCTTTTCGAAGGGTGGCGGATCTTGAAAAGGATTCGGAGAGAGAATATCCAAGAGGACCTGGGCTTTTGGACGTAATCCTGAATGGGCAAGCTTTTTTGCGTCTTTCTGTGCCTGTTTGGTATAGACGAGTTGCCAGTTCACCATCCGGGCGATTTGGCGCAACGTCGGACGGATGTTTTGAGACCTTGGCGGATGGATTCCCGCATTCCAGGAATGGACACAAGATAAAGGGTTTCGACGATAGCGCGCCAATCCTCTTCCGATACAAGAACACCGCTCGCTTTTTTCCCGTTGATCTGAATCGGAGTATGGGAATTCGCCGTATGTAGGAGAAGTTTGTAAAGATTGGCTCGCGCCTGGGTCGCTGTGTAGCTTGTCATTTGGGCCTCCTGTCTAAGCGTACCAGATCACGTACGTCAATGCAAGGGGCCCTCAACCCTGCGGCGGGAAGGGGAGCATGATTATTTTTCCGCTAATTGTCCGTGAATATTTTTCCTCTTTCTTGACTCTAATGGTTAGGGGCGCCAGCTGGCGCCCCTGCCAATCATTACGGGACAATAAAGAAGGAATCCAATCCATCCAACCATCCCATCAATCATTGGCCAGAATGGTAAATCAATTCAAAGCCACAACCACACGTCGCATCAACGAGATTCATCGGACGCCAGGCAAACCTGTATGGCAACGCGGCTACCATGACCGCGTCATTCGCAATGAAGTTGAGCTAGATAAGGTACGAATTTACATCAGGACAAATCCGGAAAGAGAGTGAATTACCCACGGATTAGCTATCGTCTCAACCCTGCGGCGTGGGCATCGGTCAAGCTAAACCCTTTTACCTTCCTACCGTCCGCCAGCCTGAAGTTGCCGGATCCCTTCCAGGAGCAGATGCAGGCCCTCAGAGGGGGTCGTTCCGACCTCTTCCCAGGTTGAAAATGTGACGGCTTGGGTCACCGGACTGTCCGGACCATAAATCCGATCATAGACCCCTTTAGGACCCGAGGTGGCGGAGATGGCCTCGAGTTCAGCCATTTCTTCGGGAGAATTTGGCAAACGCGGAGAAGCAGCCTTTACGGCAGATTCTGACGTAGCGGCAGTCTCCGCCGTAACGGTGGCCTTTGATGACCAGGTAAGATAGGCCGTCCTGAGATCGGCAAGGAATTTGTCCAGATCGCCAGTTGCCGGGAAGGTCGCAGCCATGGTGATATTTTGTCCCTTTTGTGTGAATTTGAAGGGGCCAAGAACCTGATCACCTGCCTGTTCGGCTTTGCTGGCGGGCTTGGCCAGCATGCTGTCCACAAGCTTCCGGGTCGCTTCCCAGCTCAACTTCTTGTCTAAAACCTCTTTTGCGGCATTTAATTGATCTTCTGGGGTGTTCAGCCTCAGAAACTCCAAGCCATGGCTTCTAGAAAATATGCGGGCCCGCATATTTTGAACAATGATGTCAGGCAGACCAAGCAGTGCAAGTGAGCGACTTATATAGGTTTGTGTTCTTCCAGAGACCTCTCCGATTTTGGTTTGATTCCAGTAAGATGGGTCAAGTTTGCCTATTTCCGAAAAACCCTCAGCTTCTTCTATAGGGTTTAGATCCTCCCGTTGAAGGTTCTCCACCAACCCTTTGGCGGCGGATTCAGCCTCGCTGATGGGTTGAATGACTTTGGCCTCAATGGTAGCCCAGTCCAGAAGCTTGGCGGCGCGCAGGCGTCGTTCCCCGGCAACCAGCTCATAGGCGCCCCCCATCTTACGGACGGTTATGGCCTGCAGTAAACCCTCCTCTTTCATGGACTCTGCAAGTCCTTTAAGACCTTCTTCGTCAAAGTTCTTCCTGGCCTGGTGACTTGAGGGGTTTATCTGGTCAACAGGAATGTTTTGAATCAGAGTTGATGCAGGAACGACGGTTGAATCGGACATGGCGGGATTCCTCCTGTACGGAATTGACAACGAAGCGACCGCCATTATCGTAACTCCAAGGGTGGTTACGATTCAACTGATTAATTTCAAAAAATGAAAAAGAGCCCGTGGAGGTTGTCCATGGGCTCTTAATGGAAGTATGTGTCTTATTACCGGGCGTCTAAGCCGGATTTATTTTTATCTGACAATCTCTTCAGCGCGGCTTCATCCTCTTTGAGCTGCTGAACGAGCTGCTCCAGATGACGTTCGTCTTGTTCAAGTTTTGCGGTGGCCGCTTGAACATCGCGGGGCAGAGAGGGCGCCATTGCCTCTCCCTGGGCGCCCGCCGCCGAGGCCTCCTCCTCCAACACGGTTGAAGGAGGCCAGACGGCCAAAAGCCTGGCGGGCAACGCAAATACGGCTGCGGCTAAACACAATGACTTGAGAATAGAGCGATTCATAACGATCACCCTCTTTTTAACACCTTAGGTTGATTCCGCTTATGCCGCTATGTCCATGGCGGAAGGCATCTTAAGGTCTTGATGAGTCGCTTCAAGCTTGTTCTGCAGCCAGACGCCAAGGCCAATTCCTGCACATATCACTGCACCAATGAACAGATAGATTCCAACCAACATATAGCACCTCCTGGATTTTTTTATTTCTTACGTCTACATTCAGAATAACGCGTCTTGGCGTTGCGGCGCCATTTCCAACGCGTTAAAAACCCGTTAGCGCCGGGACTGCTTCAAAATCGGCCTCCCTCCCTGAATGAAGGGCAGGAAGGGAGCGCAGAGAACGGTGGCTCAGCTCCGTTCTTAACTGGGAGCTCCGTAGCGTTTGCGGAGCTCTAAATTTACCTGCAGCACGTTGATGATCTTCTCGCCCGCCAGGCCGAAGAACGGCGCCGAAGCATTCTGTTCGAGAATCTGCTCGATCTCCGCGCGGACCGTGGCGGGATCGCGCTTGAGATCCGCCGCCCATTTGGCGCCCACGCGGTCTAACTGGTACTCGGCATTCTGCAGCGTAATGTGCGGATCAAGGCCGGACCCTGAGGTCGTTACCATATCCCCAGGGACTTCCTGCAATGCGACGTCCGGATGGTCCTGACGCCACATGTCGAAGAAGATCGACTGAATATCAGAGCCCGCATTCACCGGCCGGATCGCGGTCTGCGGTTTTCCGTCTTTGCCGGTGGTGGTTACGGCTGATGGAAATTTCCCCGGGTTATTCTTGGAGAAGTTTTCGAAGAACACGATGGCCAAATCCGGTGCCTTCGGCTGGGGTATTGCCGGATTATCTTTGATGAACTGCGCCACCACAGCTGGATGAGCTTTCGACCAGTCGTCCACGTAAGCGCCATGCGTCGGGTCTCCCGTCACCCAGGCCGCCGCCAGCGCATTATGCGCATCAGCCCATTGAGCGACGATATGCGGCGCACTCTGGAACATATCTTTTTGGAACCAGACTTCCACGTCCGGAGCCACCAATTGGTCAGCCTTGGGACCGCCGGCGTATTTGGCGATCGGGCCGATTTGCCGTGCTACGCGGTCGCGCAGCGCATAATTGGAAGCGGCCAAAGCCGAAGAGGCGGAAGAGGATCCATCATAAGAAGCCGCCGAAGGCCGTGGCTGGAAATAGCCATCCTTTGTAAACGGCTGCGCGATCAAGAGAGACCCCACGAACTGGCCGTCAGGACCCTTCAACATGCTGCCGTTGGCCTGGAACGGAAAGACTGTCTGCCCAATCGCCCACAGGACCAGCGGATAAACGCCGCAGCAAAGGACGACCGCGAAGCCCAACAACCACACACTTTTCGATATATGTTTTCCCATTGGATAATCTCCTCTTAAGCAACCATATGCAGCGTAACCATGACCATGTCGATCAGCTTGATGCCGATGAAGGGAATGACGACCCCGCCGGCGCCCCAGATCAACAGATTTCTTCTCAGCAAGGCGTCCGCGCCCAAGGCCTCGTACTTCACGCCTTTGAGCGCTACCGGTATGAGCGCGGGAATAATGAGAGCATTGAAGATGACGGCCGACAAGATCGCCGACGTTGGCGAATGCAGATGCATGACGTCCATGGCTTTGAGCCAGGGCAGTGTGCCCGCGAATAGCGCCGGAATAATGGCGAAATACTTGGCAACATCGTTGGCGATCGAAAACGTCGTTAGTGACCCGCGCGTCATGAGAAGCTGCTTGCCGATCTCGACCACTTCGATTAACTTGGTAGGGTCAGAATCCAAATCCACCATGTTGGCCGCTTCTTTGGCGGCCTGGGTCCCTGCGTTCATCGCGAGCGCGACATCTCCTTGCGCCAAGGCGGGGGCGTCGTTCGTACCATCACCCATCATGGCGACGAGTTTTCCTTCCGCTTGTTCTTTTCGAATATAAGCTAACTTGTCTTCAGGTTTAGCCTGAGCCAGAAAGTCGTCGACGCCCGCTTCTGCCGCAATCGCGGCCGCCGTTAGGGGGTTGTCGCCCGTAATCATGACGGTCCGCACGCCCATCTGGCGCAAATGTGCAAAGCGTTCCTTGATGCCTCCTTTAACAATATCCTTGAGATGCACCACGCCGAGAACCTTCGCACGGTCGGCGACGACCAGTGGCGTGCCGCCCGATTTCGCGATGCGTTCCACCGCGGCTCTAACGCCGTCTGGGAAAAACCCGCCCTGCTTTCTCACATGAGCTTCAATGGAGTCAGCCGCGCCCTTACGAATCTGCCGGCCATCCTGCATATCCACGCCGCTCATACGAGTCTGAGCGCTGAATGGAATGAAGGTGACATTTCCATTCGTCTGCCAATCACGGATCTGATACTTTTCTTTCGCCAGAACGACGATGCTGCGACCTTCCGGCGTTTCATCCGATAAGGAAGATAGCTGAGCCTCATCCGCGAGCGTTTCGATCGGAACGCCTTCGGCGGCGATAAACTCCACCGCGCGCCGGTTGCCGAGAGTAATGGTTCCTGTTTTATCCAGGAGCACCACATCGATATCCCCGGCGAGCTCCACAGCTTTCCCGCTTTTGGCAATAATATTGGCTCCTAAAGCCCGCTCCATGCCGGCGATGCCGATGGCGGCCAGAAGCGCTCCGATGGTGGTCGGGATCAGGCAAACCAGAAGCGCAATCAGCGTCGGGACATCCGTCCCCAAACTGTGCAGCGGTTCTTTAAGTCCGAGATAACCCATCATGTATTGCTCCGCGTTCCAGGCCATGGGCCAGAGCGGGATCACCACAATAAGGAAGATCAGGGTAAATGCCGACAGCGCCAACGTGAGCGCAATTTCATTCGGCGATTTCTGCCGAATCGCGCCTTCGACCAACTTAATCATCCGGTCCAGAAACGAGTCGCCCGAAGAGCTCGTGATGCGAACGACGATGCGGTCCGAAAGAACAACAGTTCCGCCCGTCACACCGGAACGGTCGCCGCCGGCTTCGCGAATGACTGGTGCGGATTCCCCCGTAATGGCCGACTCGTCCACAGAGGCGATGCCTTCGATGATCTCGCCGTCTCCCGGGATCATTTCCCCGGCCTGGACGACCACGCGATCGCCCGATTGCAGAACTTTGGAAGAAACTTTCTCGATGCGCTGACCGATCAAACGGTTGGCAATCGTGTCATGCCGGGCACGCCGCAGCGATTCGGCCTGCGCCTTACCGCGCGCTTCCGCCAGAGCCGTGGCGAAATTCGCAAACAGTACCGTCGCAAAGAGCCAGGCATCCAGCGCGATGAAATAGCTCATCGACACCTGGCTGGCCGTACTGCCAAGAGCCGCCTGGACGATATAGCCTAAGGTCAGAATGGCCCCGATTTCCACAACAAACATCACCGGGTTATTCCATTGCAGATCCGGCCTCAGCATGACGAAAGCTTCCCTAATCGCCGTCCCCAGCAATTCCTTTGTTAAGAGCGCTTTGGTTCTCTTATGCCGCGGTGTCAGTCCGGTCGGCGGTTGAAGATCGCGAATGATTTCTGCAGTTTGAGTCGATGTTTTCATTAGAATGCTCCTTTAAATAGTCTGGTGCTTATCCGCCGAACGGAATCGGCCCTAAATGTTCCGCAAAGGGTCCCAGAGCGGCGATGGGCAAGAACAAGAGCGCGCCAATAATGAGAATCGTCGCCACCATGAGGCAGCCGAACGTTGTCGTGTCGTCGCGCAGCGTCCCGAGGCCGAAAGGCGCCGTCTTCTTGGCACCCAAGTAGCCCGCCATCGCAATAGGAGCAATGATCGGAATAAAACGACTGATAATAATCACAAGTCCCGTGGCAATGTCCCAGGCTCTAGCCATAGGCGCCGCACTGGCGTTGGCCAGAAGTCCCCAGGACACACCCAATCCATCAAAGGCCGAACCGTTATTGGCTGAGGCCGAAGAGAACTGGTAGAAGATTTGGGAAAACCCATGCGCTCCAGGATTGCTGACAGCCTTCATCCCCCAGTCGGTGGCTGCAAAGAGCCCCGTTGGAAAGAGAATCATTAGCGGATGAATCAGGAGGGAGATGACAGCAAGTTTGACCTCTCGCGTCCCGATCTTTTTCCCTAAGTATTCAGGGGTTCGTCCTACCATCTGGCCCGCCACGAAGATCCCAATGATCACATAGAGCAGCATGTTGATCATCCCGACCCCTTTGCCGCCATAGATGCAGTTCAGCCACATCCCTACCATGGGTGAAAGTGCCGCGATGGGGTTCAGGCTGTCATGCTCACAGTTCACGGCACCGTCTGTGACGTCCACAGTCAGAGCGGCAAATGTCGATCCGGCGGAAGTGCCGAAGCGCATTTCTTTACCTTCCAAATTGCCCAGATGTTGATCGACCGGCAGTCCGGCAACAGCCGGCAGAGTCACGGTGAGTTTTCCGCCGGGCGCGGTAGCGCTGGGAATCTCATAGCTTCGCGCGACCGGCTGCGCAACAAGCCCCGGATTGGGTTTGAGCGTGTCGAAATAAACCGCCCAAACAATCGTCCCGATCATTAAAAACATCATGACGGAAAAAATGACGAGAGAATGGTTGAAGCGTTTGAGCATGCGCCCGAACATGAGCACCAGCGCAAAAGGAAACAGCATCATCGCCACACAGGACAGAAAGTTCGTCAGTGCCGTGGGGTTCTCATAAGGATGCGCAGAGTTCATACCGTAGAAGCCACCTCCGTTGGTACCCAGCTGCTTCATCGGGATAAAAGCCGCCAGAGGACCTTCCACGATCGCCTGGGTTTTAGGCTGGTTGTTGCTGTCTAGTCCCATGGCCGCCGCTTCCAAGGTGGCCACGTGATAGGAGCTGCGATACGTCATCGGACACCCCTGCTGCAGAAATACCACGCCGACGATTAAGGAGATGGGAATGAACATGTAGGCAACAACCCTCCACATGTCGATGAAGAAATTCCCCACATGCTTGTCGCTGCGGAAGGCGCGAACGATCGCGGTCAAACCGCAGAACCCGATCGAGGCGGACAAAAAGAAATTCGTCAGACCGAAAAAGATCTGGCTGAAGTTGGAAAACGCTACGTCCCCCGAATAGTGCTGCAGGTCCGTGTTGGTCATAAAAGAAATGACCGTATGGAAGATGGTGGTGGGTGCCAGCATCCCTTTGCCATCCCCGTTCAGCGGCATCCAAGGCTGCAAATAAAGCACCGCAAAGCCAAAGACGAATAGAACCGTGTTGAAGATAATCATGGAAGCGGTGTACTGCTTCCAGTTTTGCGGTCCCGAATCCAGACGCTTTTCAAACCAACTGAACAGACCGGCGGGTCTGTATTCGCCGTTCATAATCCAGGACAGATAGCGGCTCAATGGAAATGCCAGAACCGTTGTCGTGACAAGAATCACGATGGGGAGCAACCAAGTTTGCAGGAACATTGCTGTGTCTCCTTTAATTAGAAACGTCGTTACTTCTCATCATTTTTTTTAGAACCATTCCGGGCGGACGAGCGCCACCCACAAATACACGAACATCAGTGCCGATACAACGACGGTTATGTAGATCATTGGTTCACCTCAGATCTTCTCGCAGGCGATCAGGAACAGATAACAGAGTCCCATCATCACGAGCCCCAGGGCAAACATCCCCGGCATCCAGATTGCAAGATTCATGTCTGACTCTCCTTGTGGCACAACATGTGACCGACCCGCTCAGTGTAAAGCCGGGCCGCGTTAAGCGGCAATTGGCAACCCGTTAGGAACCTGTTAGCGCCAGCTTGGCGGGAGACTCTACCCAGTAACCAACGCCAGCCTCGGTCTTCAGCAACTGCGGTTTGGGCGGATCTTCTTCAATTTTGTGGCGGATTTGAAAAACAAATACCCGCATTAAATCCGCCGTAATGTCCTCGCGGCCGACCCAAACCGAATCGATGAGTTCCTGGTGAGTAACCACGCTACCAGCATGTCTCACCAATTCCGCCAGGAAGGCATATTGCAGAGGCGACAGATGAACTTCCTTATTGCGAACCCAGATACGCCGCGCCGAAAGGTCTACTTTCAGCCCTGCGTGGTCGTAGAGCATCGTTTCTTCAACGTGCTTTCCGTCCTTACGTAAGGCTTTAAGAAAATCCATCGCTTCGCCCTCGGGCAGCCGTAATTCCAACCTGACCAGTCTTGTCTTTGAGTTTTTCATGATCAAGACCAGAATAGCCCGAGTCTCAGTTAAGGGGCCATTGTCTAGCCATTAAGGAATTGTTAGCGGTTAGGGGGCGGGATCAAACCAAGTCGTTTGATATAGTGAACTTATGTCCAAATGTTGGCATACGATTTTGGCCTTTGTCTTTCCGGCGTTGTGGGCGATCTCGGCGCAGGCATCCGGGCTGGAAGCCACCCTGGACCGCTATGAAATCACGGTGCCCATGGGATCGCCAACGATTATTCAAGCCTCCCTTCACAACAGCGCTACAGCCCCGGTTTATTTAACAGGAGTGAAGGTGCAGCTCTCGGAAGGAGCGAGCGGCGATATCTACAATCCGGCGCTGCTTCACGAAAGACTATTTAAGCTGGAGCCAGGTCAGAGCTGGGGTGGCCCCTTGGCGGTGGTTCGACCGAACCATCGCGGTCCTTTATTGATCGTCGGTTCGATTCGGCTGATCGGGGGTAGCACCCCGGCTTCAGGGGATTCTCTTGTCTCCATTCCACTCAAACTGACGATCGATGATCGCAAAAGGAAATTTGATGGAAGTTACGATCCTGGAGATATTCCAGCCTGTGACCGACCGCTCGAGGATTGCTGCGACCCGGACGAAGTCGGATGCTACCAGATCGCCAATCACTGCATTTATGTGGCAGACGGATATGATCGTCAGGAAGTCTGCATCAATCATCAAGCGGAAAAAAGCTATGAGCACATTGCAGACCTTCGGGTGTCGTCTGATGTCGCCCACATCGTCTACTTAGCCAGCTTCCAATGCGCATCCGGCGGTTCTGATGTCCTATGCAAGCGAACAGTTGTCATGGATCATCTGGAACGGACGGGCCCTGCTGTGGCGACTCATCTGGAGTTGTCGCCGGACGGCCAACATTACGCCTATATCGCACGCGGGGCTTGTGTACTGCATGCTGGCGAAGAGGTCTGTTCAGGAACCACTCACCCGATTGTGGATGGAGTTAAGGTCGAGGTGATGCCAGCCTGGTATCGCGGAAAATGATGGCGGCTTATTCTTCCGAGGCTTCCAACCTGTAGCCGACACCGGGCTCGGTCTTCAGGGACTGAGGCCGGACGGGGTCCGGTTCAATTTTGTGGCGGAGTTGATGGACGGTGATGCGAACCAGCTCCGGCGTGACATCCCGGGATTCCCCCCACACATCTTTCATGAGCTGTGCCTGTCGCACCACGCGACCCGCGTTTCTGACGAGAACAGCGAGAAGATCATATTGCAGGGGCGAAAGATGGATTTCTTTCTTTTTTAACCAGACGCGCCGAAGGACCAGGTCCACCTTCAATCCTTCATGTTCATATAAAGGAGGGGCATCCTCTGGTTTCTGAGCGGCATGGCGGAGCGCGACTCGCAGCCGAGCCATCAACTCCGGGATTCCGAAGGGTTTGGTGAGATAATCATCAGCGCCGGCATTTAATCCCCGAACCTTGTCATGCTCCTGTCCTCGGGCGGAAATGATAATCACGGGAGCGGATGTCCATTGACGCAAGGCTTTAAGAACTTGCAGTCCATCCTGATCAGGCAGCCCAAGATCCAGAAGAATCACGTCAGGCTTCTTCGAGGCGGCCAGATCAAGTCCGATCCGCCCGGTCCTGGCTTCCAACATCGTCCACCCGCTTTGCTCCAAAGATGACCTCAAAAAAGTCAGGATGGCGGTTTCATCTTCAATGACAAGCACAGTTTTTTCAGTGGCCATTACTTTTCTCCAAAGGCAAAGTAAAACGAAACGAAGCGCCTCCGCCCTGTCTGTTTTCAACCCAGATTCGTCCGCCGTGTGCATTTACGATAGCTCTGCAGATCGCTAGACCCAGCCCCGCTCCGGGGGAAGAGGGATGATGATAAAACTTGGTGAATACTTTTTCCAGATCCTCAGGAGCAATCCCCGGCCCTCTGTCCTGAACAGAGATCAGAACTGAAGCGCCATCGGCAATCGCAGACACTTCCAGATTGGTTCCGACTGGTGTATGGCGGATTCCATTTTCTAAAAGATTCACAAACACCTGTTCTATGAGCGTAGCATCCATGGGGACAAGTGGTAAATCCTCCGGGATGGCGACGGCTACCTTGCGGTTTCCCAGAGATTTTTCAATCCGTTCGAGAGCGCTCCCGACCACCTCTTCGAGCGGGCAAGCCTCTTTTTGGATTTCGACAGTGCGCGATTCCAAGCGCGTCGCTTCCAGGAGGTTCTGAATCAAACGAGACAACCGCTCTCCCTCCGACTGGATGTTTTCCAAGAGCTCCTTCACCGGCGCATTCTTTCGAAGCTCTTCACGGGCCAGAAGCGTGCCAGCGGAACCCACAATAGCGGTCAACGGCGTTCGAAAATCATGGGACACCGAGCTGAGGAGAGAACTCCGGAGACGTTCCGTTTCCGCTTCTACTTCGGCCTTTTTGGCTTTCTCCAAAAGCCACGCTGTTCGTTGTTCCCCTTCTCGGGCCGCTTGCGCTTCTTCCTGGAGGCGGATCGTGAGATGACTGATGATCATGGCCACCAGAAACATAACGACGAACGTCCAGAGATACTGCATATCGGAAATACGGAAGGTGAATCGAGGCGGGACAAAGAAAAAATCAAAGCAGAGAACGCTCACGG
>Ga0206903_10062_pt1 | contig 34793 bp, 22 predicted proteins | sample Alteio_BWOrgHeat_45_FD_152959 | JGI IMG/M metagenome (GOLD analysis project Ga0206903, IMG submission 152959) | Enriched cells from forest soil in Barre Woods Harvard Forest LTER site, Petersham, Massachusetts, United States -... | ecosystem: Environmental > Terrestrial > Soil > Temperate forest >... | reverse complement strand
CTTACAAAACTCCCCTTTAGGGGATGGGGGCGTTAATTCACCAGCGTGCCAACATTTAAACCTTCAACAACTTTTAAAAGATTGCCCGGTTTATTCATGTCAAAAACAATAATAGGCAAATTGTTTTCCATGCAAAGCGTGAAGGCTGTCATATCCATAACCTTCAGGTTTTTTAAAATACACTCCTGGTAAGTTATGGTTTCATATTTTGTTGCAGTAATATCTTTTTCAGGATCGGCAGTATAAATGCCATCAACACGCGTGCCTTTTAAAATAACATCAGCTTTTATTTCCAGTGCGCGTAAAGAACCTGCTGTATCTGTTGTAAAATAAGGATTGCCTGTGCCTGCAGCAAAAATTACAACGCGTCCTTTTTCAAGATGGCGCATTGCCCTGCGCCGTATATAAGGTTCAGCTACCTGCTCCATTTTTATAGCGCTTAACAGGCGTGTATCAACGCCAATGCGCTCCAGCATCGCCTGCACTGCCATCCCGTTTATAGTAGTAGCGAGCATACCCATATAATCACCGTGCGCACGTTCGATTCCTGTTTCAATTTCGTTTGCTCCCCTGTAAATATTTCCTCCGCCAATAACCAATGCAACCTGTACGCCCATATCTGTAATAATTTTAATATCCTTTGCGTATTGTTCAATCATGCGCGCGTTAAAAGGTTCAAAGCCATCATCACTGTTACCCATTAAAGATTCACCGGAAAGTTTTAGCACGATTCTCTTGTATCTTGGAAGCATTTGGTATTATTATAGATTTTGGAATGATTGATGGCTGCAAATTAAGTGAAAAGTCAAACGATAAAAATCAAAATTCAAATTAGAATTACCTTTTTTACTTTTTACTTTTGATTTTTTAATTCTTTTCGATGAATGCTACCATGTATTACAGCGATTATCTTCAGCTTGATAAAATAACCGGCAGCCAGGAACCTGTAAGCTTTAAAGACGGAAATATACCTGCGCATGATGAAATGTTGTTCATCATCATTCACCAGGCGTATGAACTTTGGTTTAAACAAATTTTATTTGAGCTGGATTATATACTGAAAGTTTTTGACAAGCAGGCTATCAACGACAATTCGGAAGACCTCAATCTTGTTTTACACCGCCTAAGGCGCATCACCAGAATATTTGAATTGCTGAACCAGCAGGTAAGTATTTTAGATACAATGACGCCTTTGGATTTTCTTGAATTCAGGAACCTGCTTACACCATCATCCGGTTTTCAAAGCGCACAGTTCAGGCTTATCGAAGCTACATTGGGTTTGCAAATGCAGAACCGCCATCAGAGCGGCTATTATAAAAGAACCGGCGAAGGTGGCTTTGATAAAGAAGATTATGAACGGATAAATGAAAGAGAAGCGACACAAAATCTTGCGCAACTTATAAACAACTGGCTTGAACGCATGCCTTTTTTTGAAGAACAATTCTGGAAAAATTACAAGTATTCATCTCACGAAAAAATAACAGATCATATTTTTTGGAACGATTACAGGCATGTGTACAATACAAGCTTAACAGCAAGAGAAGCAAATAAGATTATCGATTTCGATTATGTTTTCTTTAATAAAATACCTGAAGATGCAACCGGTGAAAGGCTTAATAATTTAAGAAGTACCTTTTCAGCAAAAGCCTTGCGGGCTGCATTGTTTATAATGTTGTACAGGGATTTTCCTGTGTTTCAAACTTCATATCAAATACTGGATGCATTGATAGAGATCGATCACTTGATGAGCAACTGGCGGCATAAACATTTGATAATGGTGCGCAGGATGATCGGTATGCGTGTAGGTACGGGTAATACTTCAGGCGCAGGTTACCTGGAAGGCGCTTTGAACAAACATTATGTATACCGCGATATTGCCGGGCTTTCTACTTATTTAATTGAAAGAAGAAATTTGCCAAAGCTGCCGGATGAACTTATAAAGCATTTAAGTTTTAATGTTGAATAATGATCATACATAAAAAAGCCGCATGTATTTTACATGCGGCAAAAAATATTAATTGGTAAACCGATTGATTACTTCGTTCCCCAGATCCCGATAGTTGCTTTATCAATTTTAGAGTTTACAACAAGCCTGTACATGACATCCACTTCTTTTATTTTGCGTGTTGCATCCTGCAGGTTAATAGAGCGACTTTCAATGCCTGCCTTGAAATCATAACGAACAGGCACGTTTGCAGGGTCGCCGGTGTCATACACAACAACAATATTATCTACATGCACCGGTGCATCTGTTTTTATACGCAGTGCTTTAAAATTATCTACATTCACAATGGAGACCACGCCTTTCGTTGTTTTAAAATCAAGCGTTGTTTCACCTATCTTATTCCAGTTCTCCGGGTCTTTATTTTTCTGTGCCCGCAAGGCTGTTACACTTATTAACATTAATGCTATTGCGAATAATAATACTTTCTTCATAGTTATACTTTTTAATTATGACGCAAAATCTATTCCACCAAAAATTATGTGATTGGTTGGAGAGATATTATGCTCAAAAGTTTAATCAGTATTTCCATCTGACAAAAGCTTCCATGGCTGCATATTTTGTTAAACCCAATGCCGAGTAAAGATTTGCAGTATTGCTATTACGGTCTTCTGCACGTTGCCAGAATTCACGGTTATCAGTTCCCTGGAAAGGAACGGAATCTTTCTGGCTTTGATGAATAAAGATGCCATTACGTTTTTTTATAACCTGGTCAGGACTCATCGGAATGGCCATCTCAATATCTGCAATATCCCATTCCTGCCATGCGCCTTTGTATAACCACATCCAGCAATCATTTATCCATTCATCGCCGGCTGCTTTTATTCTTTTTAAACTTTCAAAAACAATATCCAAACAAACTTTATGTGTGCCATGCGGATCAGCAAGATCACCTGCGCAAAACACCTGGTGCGGTTTTATTGCGCGCAGCAGTTCCATTGTTAACTTAATATCTTCTTCGCCCATTGGCTTTTTTTCAATGGTTCCTGTTTCATAAAAAGGCAGGTTTTGAAAATGCCAGTGGCCTTCAGGCAAGCCAACATATTTGCAGGTTGCTTTTGCTTCCGCTCTTCGTATCAAACCTTTTACAGCACGTATTTCAGGTGTATCAATTTGTTTCTGTTTTTTTGATGAAAGAAAGCTTTGCGCATCTTCCAGGATCTTACTGCTCTTTTCCGTATTGATATTAAACAAACTTTCAAAGCCAACTGCAAAATCTAAAAAGCGTGTTACGAATTCATCTGTAACAGCAATGTTGCCGCTGGTTTGATAAGCAACATGCACTTCATGTTCCTGGTCGTGCAAACGCATAAATGTTCCACCCATACTTATAATGTCATCATCAGGATGCGGTGAAAAAATGATAACACGTTTTGGATAAGGCTCACTGCGTTCAGGATGTGTTGGCAAATCAACATTAGGCTTTCCGCCTGGCCAACCGGTAATGCTGTCGCGTAACAGATAATAAACCTGGAGATTTATTTCGTAAGCATCACCTTTTTCAACCAGCAGTTCACCCAAACCATTTTCATTATAATCAACCGTTGTAAGACTTAATACAGGCTTATTTAATTTCAAAGCAAGATTTACAACAGCACGTTTGATCATCTTCGGCGTCCATTCAATCTGGCCGGTTAACCATGGTGATTTTAAACGTGTAAGTTCTGAAGCTGATTGTTCATCTAAAATAAAAGTGCAGTTATTATGTTGTTGCAAAATGCTTGCAGGCACGTGTTCTGTAATATAGCCTTCTACTGATTTTGCAACAACCGGCGCTTTGAAACTCCATGCCATTAATAAAACGCGCCGCGCTTTCATAATCGTGCTGATGCCCATTGTAATGGCAAGTCTTGGCACTTTTGATATGTTCTGGAATTCTCTTGCGTTGGCAATACGTGTGTTATTGTCGAGATTGGTTAAACGTGTTTTTGAAAAAATGCTCGACCCCGGTTCATTAAAACCAATATGGCCATTGTTGCCTATGCCCAATATCTGGAGGTCGATGCCGCCTGCATCATCAATTATTTTTTCATATTGGATGCAATATTCTTTTGCTTCTTCTTTTGATAACTCACCATCAGGAATATGAATATTTTCAGGATTGATATCAATATGATCAAACAAATGCCTGTGCATAAAACTCCAGTAGCTTTGAAATGCATTGCGTGCAATGGGAAAATATTCATCGAGGTTAAACGTGATCACATTCTTAAAACTCAGCCCTTCTTCTTTATGCATGCGCACCAGTTCCTTATACATACTGAGTGGTGTTGAGCCTGTGGCCAAACCTAATATACATTGGTTGCCTTCCAGTTGTTTTTGCCTGATAAGTTTTGCAATTTCTCCGGCAGCATATCGTGAGCCTTCCTTTGGCGTTGGAAAGATTTCAACCGGAATTTTTTCAAAAGAATCTACCATGATAAATGAATGTTGATACTGTTATTAATTATTGTTTAGCTTTTTTGATACAGGTAAAACATTTGTTTATTCTATTCGCCTTTATTTATGCCTTGTGCATTATAACGCACGTTCAACAGATCGTATCGTTTATATTGTTGCTGTAAACGATTTTTAAAATTATCCCAGTTCCTGTTTTCTTTCGGGCTCCACAGCACTTCACTCAAAGCATCCAATCGTGGAAACAACATGTATTCAACCTTTGCAGGATTATTCATGTATTCAGTCCATACATTCGCCTGTGCGCCTAAAATATAACTTTGTTCTTCGCCTGATAACTGTGCCGGTAAAGGCTCATAATTGTACACTGTTTCAACAGGCAAATAACCACCAATTGTAAGACTATCTTCTTTTTTGCTTTGTGCATGATCAAAATAAACATAAGCTCCGGGTGTCATCACAACTTTGTGATATTGCTTTGCCGCATCAATGCCCCCTTGTTCACCGCGCCAGCTCATTACCGTTGCATTGGGTGCAACGCCGCCTTCCAGAATTTCATCCCAACCAATTATTGAACGGCCTTTGCTGTTCAAATATCTTTCAATTTTGCTGATGAAATAACTCTGCAGGCCTTCTTCATTTTGTAAGCCGCTGTCTTTAATTAATTGCTGACAGAAAGCAGATTCTTTCCAGTAAGTTTTCGGACATTCATCGCCACCGATATGAATGTATTTTGAAGGGAACAGTTGCATCACTTCATCTAAAACATTCTCTAAAAATTTGAACGTATAATCATCCGGGCAAAACACATCAGGATAAACACCCCAGCTTTGTTGTACCTGTTTGCCAGTTGAATCACCACTCCATTTTACACCTCTTGCAATTTTTGTGGATGAATCGGGAAAACAACTCAGTTGCGGATAGGCAGCAATGGCTGCAGATGCATGACCGGGCATTTCTATTTCAGGAATGATAGTGATGTAACGATCAGCAGCATATTTTACAATATCCTTTATCTGTTGCTGTGTATAATAGCCGCAATCTTTTTTATTATCATTTCCGGCGCCGGGATGATGACCAACTATTGTTCCGTTTCTGCAAGCGCCAACTTGTGTAAGCTTCGGATATCTTTTTATTTCGATGCGCCAGCCCTGGTCTTCCGTTAAATGCCAGTGAAATGTATTCATCTTATGCATGGCGATGAAATCAATGTACTGCTTGATGAAATTAACCGAAAAAAAATGACGGCCACAATCTAAATGCAAACCACGATATGCGAAACGTGGAGAGTCAATAATGTTGCATGCCCGTACATTTAAACTGTTTGATTTTTCTGCAGGCAATAATTGTATCAGTGTTTGAATACCATAAAAAATTCCTTCTTCGTCATTAGCAGAAATTTCAATTTTATTTTTACTAACATTCAATTTATATGCACCAGGAATTAAATTATTATTCTTTTTTAAGCTTAGATCTATAACACCCTCGGTTTTTGTTTGTGACCACGTTTTCAATTTAAATCCATAAAACTTTTTTAAGTAATCATTAAAAAAGTTAATACTATTATTTGTTTGAGATAACCTAGTAACAAATATTGTTGAAGAATTTAAAGTAAATATTCCTTCTTTTATCTCAACCTTTGCCGGTTCAGGAATAATATTAAGTGATGGTTGCTGTGAAAAGCATGTTGTTACTGAAAATAAAAAAACAGCAAGCAGAATTTTCTTCATATTAAACTACAATTAAACAAACAATTGTTTTGATCTCAGGTTTGGTTTAACAATAAAGTGCAGGATATGTTTATTATGTAACCAAAATTTACAAACAAAGTGTAACATTCACACAAAAAAAAATCCCCCGATTTTTTCGGGGGATTTTTTTATTCAACTTTTGTAATCTTTAAAACGTTTGTCGGGAGATGCAGGTTAACCGGCGTGCTTCCCGTATTGATCACCACATCATCTTTTTTAAGAAACCCTCTTTCTTTTAAAATATTTATCTGGTCAAAAAATATATCGTCCAGACTTATTTCTTCATCATAATAAAAAGCACGAACGCCCCAGCTTAAACTTAACTGGTTTACAAGACTGTGTTTTTTAGTGAAAATATACAGCGGACTTTTAGGCCTGTAACTACTTAGCATAAATGCTGTATAACCGGTTTGCGTCATTCCGATCAAAGCATCAGCATTGGCATCTTTTGCGATCTTGCATGCATTATAACAAATGGCATCGCTTAAAAAAGAAGGCGAATGCGCAAGCGGTTTCAGATCTTCTTCCCTGTTATAACGATACTCTGTTTTCTCCACCTCAAGAATGATACGGCGCATGGTATCAACCACCAATACAGGATGTTTGCCTGTTGCTGTTTCAGCGCTCAGCATTACCGCATCAGCGCCTTCCAGCACTGCATTGGCAACATCACTAATTTCACTCCTGTTGGGTTTTATGTGATCGATCATACTTTCCATCATCTGTGTTGCAACAATTACAGGCTTTGCACGATGGATGCATTTGCGAATGATTTCCCGTTGTGCCATCGGTACTTTTTCAACAGGTAATTCAACACCAAGATCACCACGGGCAACCATTACGGCATCAGATTCAAGAATAATATTGCGCAGATCATTTAACGCTGAAGGCATTTCAATTTTTGCGATGACCTTGCTGGAAGAATTTCTTTCTGCTATCCTTGCTTTAAGGTCAATTATATCTTCTGCTTTACGTACAAATGAAAGCGCTATCCAGTCAACTTTATGATCCAGTATAAAATCAAGATCGGCAAGATCTTTTTCAGTTAATGCAGGAAGCGAGATTTCGGTATCAGGAAGGTTAACGCCTTTTTTAGGCAGCAAAATGCCGCCATAGGTAACCGCGACTTTTACTTCATCCCCCGGTGTTATTTCTATCACTACCACTTCAAGCTTGCCATCATCGATGAGAATTTTATCGCCTACTTTAACATCTGCATGCAGGTTTGGATAAGATACATAGATCTTTTCTTTGGTTCCCAGCACTTTTTCTTTGGAAGTGAAAGTGAGAATGTCGCCGTTGTTGATTTCAAGCAAACCGTTTTGCAGATCACCTACTCTAAGCTTTGGGCCCTGCAGGTCAGCAAGCGAAGAAACATTGAAAGGCTCTTCCTCGTTCATCCTGTCGATGAACTTTAGAATTTTGGCTTTGTCTTCTGATTTTCCATGCGAAAAATTCAGCCTGAAAACATTTACGCCTGCTTTGGCAAGCTCTAACATTTTTTCATATGTATCGCAGGATGGGCCAACCGTTGCAACAATTTTGGTGCGGTGGAATGTGTGCTCAATACCTGCCTGGCGATCCATATCCTTGTGCAGGTATTTCGTAATATTTTCTGACATTAAGTTTTAATATTAATTTTTTCGAATCAACTGAGATCAACTCGCTAATATTTTTACAATGTTCATCCAGTCTTCACTTATTTTCTGCTTTTCACGAATCGCAATTTCAAGAGGAGTGTAATGCATATTATTATGCAGGATACCCACCATAACGTTGTGCCTTCCTTCTATTAAACATTCTACGGCATGGTATCCCATGCGGCTTGCAATAAACCTGTCCATACATGATGGCGGGCCGCCTCTTTGAATATGTCCTAAAATGGTAACTCTTATTTCAAGTCCTTTCAGTCTTTCTTCGATAAGGCGTGTAGTTTCTGCAGCGCCTTTTAAATGTGGTTGTGAAGGATCGGGCATGTAGCCTTCGGCAACAATAACCAGGTTTACCAGTTTCTTTCTTTTCTCCTGTTCTGATAAAGATGCCACCATTTCATCGAGCGTGGTATTTACTTCAGGCATTAATATATTTTCTGCGCCTGTTGCAATGCCACTGTGCAATGCAATGTAACCCGCATGCCTGCCCATTACTTCCACAACAAAAAGCCTGTCGTGCGATTCTGCTGTGTCCCTGATCTTATCAATTGCCTGAACAGCAGTGTTGGCTGCCGTATCAAAACCAATGGTAAAATCAGTGCCATATAAATCTTTATCGATAGTGCCGGGAAGACCAATACAAGGAATACCGAATTCTTTACTGAGCTTATAAGCGCCGGTAAAACTTCCATCACCACCAATTACCACGAGGCCGTCAATGCCGCGCTTTACCAGGTTTGCATAAGCTTTTTTACGTCCATCTTCGCTATAAAAATCTTTGCTTCGGGCAGTTTTTAAAATTGTTCCTCCACGTTGAATAATATTGGCTACGGAGCGGGAACTCATCTGGTAAATATCATCTTCAATCATACCACTGTAACCACGCATAATCCCAAAAACTTCAAGCCCGCGATAATTGCTCGTTCTTACTACAGCCCTGATAGCTGCATTCATGCCCGGTGAGTCGCCTCCTGAAGTCAATACTCCTATTTTAGTAACTTTTGCTGACATCTATTGCAATCAGTTGATACTTGTTAAATAATCATCGCAGTTTAAGTTTCTTGCTCAACGCGCCAAAAATAAGGTTTTTTACCGATGTAGTTTAAGCAATTACAGCTGTAAACACTTATTGATTTTTGGGTAATGATCCCTGCATAAAAATTAAAAAATCATTTTTTAATTGTGCAAGAGAAGGTTTGTTTATGTACACCATATGACCGGTTTCATAGAAAGTAAAATGAAGATTCTGCCGTATATCTTTTTTCAGGAACATATGCGCCACTACATTTTCAGTAGCAAAGTAAGGTGTTGCCATATCATAATAGCCTTGCGCTATCCAAACTTTAAGAAAAGGATTTTTTGTCATTGCTTCGCGCAATTCTTCTGCAACATTCAAATAGCGGTCATTGCTTAAAGGCCAGTAACCGACACGGTTGGTTAAAATTTCATAAGGTAATTCACTATTGAAATTTAATTCGCGTTTAATATAATCATTTACTACCGCAGTAAACGGGCCGTAAATGGTTTTATCATAACTGGGATCGTATTCAAAATTTTCCCCGGCTTCATCATAATCATAACCGGTAAAACGGCTGTCTAAGCGTCCAACCGTTAAGCCGGAATCGCGTAATAATTCTTTATTAAATCTTCCAACATACAGCCTGAGATTAGATTGAAGTATATAGTTTTTTGATAAACCTGTGTAATCATGCAGCTTATCAGCAATACGGTTTTTTTCTTCATCGCTGATAGCATCACCCTTTAATAAGGCTGTTGCATAATCATTCATCGAGAAATTTTCTACTTCAGCCAGCAAAGATTTTAAGTCAGCATATTGCGGAGATAATTTATGATGATACCATGCAGTAGCCGCGAAGGTTGGCAGTTGCAAGGGATATGGCCTGTCGTTACCGCGATCTGTTTCATCTGCGCTAAAATCAAGAATAGCCGATATAAGGATAACGCCGTTCAGGTACATGCCGTAACGTTCCTGGAGATAGTTGGCAACACCGGCGGAACGGGTAGTGCCGTAACTTTCACCCCCGATAAATTTGGGTGAGTTCCACCGGCCGTTTTTTGATGTATATAACCGGATAAAATCTCCAACAAAGCGGGTATCATTTTCATAACCTGTAAAATCAGATTTATCCTGTCCGTGTGCAGGTCTTGTAAAACCCGTCATCATCGGATCAATGAAAACAATGTCTGTTTTATCAAGCCAGGTATATTCATTATCAACATAAGAAAAAGGAGGCTGCAACATTTCGCCTTTATCACTCAATACCACTCTTTTCGGACCGATAGCACCCATATGCAACCAAACGGAAGATGAACCGGGTCCGCCATTGTATGCAAACAATACCGGCCGTTTGGCAGTGTCTTCTCCATCTTTTGTATAGGCAACATAAAACACTTTTGCTTTAAGTGAGTCGTTCTCATCCTTCATCAACATAAAACCTGCGGTGGCTGTATAGTTGATAACTTCATTGCCCAATTTTAACTGGTGCCTTGTTACAACAACATTATCATCTGTAGCTGGTTTGTTTTGCGCATTTGATGTTACAGCAAAAAATATTGCCATTACAGCAATTAGTTTTTTCATGAAGTGCGTACTTTAATGATGAACAGGAGATTGCGCTAAGATAAATGAATAGCATTCATACTATTCATTATTGGTATTACTTTTCTTTTTATAATCACCCCGCTTCCATGCCTGGATAAATTCAGCCCATGCCACAGGATTAAAAATATTTTGGGGAGGCAACTGGCCCGAATAATAATACTCCTGGGTCTGTTTGCGTATCTGTGCGTTCATGGCTTCACCTGCATCAATAGGAAGCGTCATCATTAAAGCTTTGCGCGTGGCTTCATCATTGTTTCTTCTTGCAATTTCAATGGCATCTGCAGGCACATTGGTGGTGACAAAATCCCGTTCAAACTGCGCACGGGTTGGCCTGGGTTTTAAAATGGTTGCAGGCAAATAAGCTGTATCATTTACCATTAATTGTATAACACTATATTGATTACCCTGGAGATTCAGTGGTACAATACTGAACTTATCTTTAAACCCAACACTTGAAAAACGAATGGTATCGCCTTTTAGAACGGCAATGGAGAAAACGCCCTCATTGTTGGTGATCGTTCCGCGTCCCGTTCCTTCAACAATTATGCTCGTAGCTTCGAGACCGCGCAAACTGTCAGCACTCATTACCACACCATACAATTGAACAACCGAATCTCTTCTTTGCGGCTGGTTTTGTGCTGTTGCATACAGCGACGACAGTAATAAAGTAACGAAGAGAGAATATCGTAAAATTTTGTTCATCTTTTAATTCTAAATCATTTTTGTGCAAAGAAACTAAAGGCATAACAAATAAACCGTATGCTCAGTTAACTTTGCTGCCCTCTGAATGTTTTTAACAAAATTATGGAAGATGAACGAAAATGATATCCTCAGGGCTTTAAGTAAAGTGCAGGAACCCGACCTCGGAAAAGATTTAGTTACCTTAAACATGGTAAAAGATATTTCAATCAATGATAATGCAGTATCGTTTACCATTGTGCTTACAACACCTGCCTGCCCGCTAAAAGAACTATTGCGTACAGATTGTATAAAAGCGGTTCAAAGTATAAATGATGGAATTGTGGTTAATGTGAATTTTACTTCTCACACCTCAAGCAAGCGCATCGATAGCAAAACAATTTTACCCGGCGTAAAAAATATTATTGCTGTAGTAAGTGGTAAGGGTGGTGTTGGAAAAAGTACGGTTGCGGCAAATCTTGCTTTGGCTTTATCGCAACACAATGCCAGGATCGGTTTAATGGATGCTGATATTTACGGGCCCAGCGTGCCTATCATGTTTGGCGTACGTGGCGAACGCCCGATGATGCGTGATGTAAATGGTAAAGGCATGATCGTGCCACTGGAACGTTACGGTATTAAGTTAATGAGCATTGGTTTACTGGTTGATGAAAAAAGTGCAGTGGTGTGGCGCGGGCCAATGGCAAGCAGCGCTATCAAACAATTTGTTACCGACGTTGACTGGGGCGAACTGGATTACCTGGTAATTGATATGCCGCCCGGTACCGGCGATATTCATCTTACATTGATGCAGACTGTTCCGGTAACAGGTGCCGTTATTGTTACTACGCCGCAACTGGTAGCATTGGCAGATGCAAAGAAAGGCATTGCCATGTTTGCGCAGGCGCAGTTAAATGTGCCGATAATTGGTTTGGTGGAAAACATGGCTTACTTCACACCTGAAGAATTGCCTGGTAATAAGTATTACATTTTTGGCAAAGACGGAGGGAAGCGCTTGGCCGAAGAATATGACCTTCCGTTTCTTGGTCAAATTCCCCTTGTGCAAAGCATTCGCGAAGGTGGCGACGAGGGCATTCCTGTAATGATGAGCGACGATGAAATTTCACGCGCTGCTTTTGAAAGCTTTGCGGCCATTACCGCAAGAAGTGTTTCTATGCTGAATGCAAATTTCTCTGAAGAAAAAGTGGCTGAGATAGTTTAACATAAATTGGATTTACGAATTAAGAATAAACACACGCTTTTGCACGTCATTTCCGCGACCTGTCCCGATCATTCGGGAAAGCGGAAATCTCATAATAAAGCGCTCTTCACTTTCCCGTTAGAAAAATATCACTCCTTCACAAATTGCTTTGCAACACTATTAGTACCTGTTTCAACTTTAAGCACATAATTACCTGCATGTAATGATGAAACATCAAGATTGTACAATTGGCTATCAGCTCCCGCATTTGGCGGGACAGGTGATAGCTGTTGGCTGATAGCTGTATTGCCGCTAAAATCAACTACGGTTATTTTTATTTTTTCATTTATGGCTAAGCCTGCAATTGATAAGGTGTTTTTTGCAGGATTGGGTGATAAGGAAACATTTAATTCATTGTTGCTTATAGCTATAACATTGGAAGTAGCAACCGCATTACTTGTGCCTGTTGTTTGTAAGCGATAGTACGTTGTGCCTGTTGAAGAATGTGTTGGATCACTGTAGTGTGCACTGTAAGCAGTAACCTGTGAATGGTAAACGGTTGTCCAATGTTGGCCATCTATGCTTCTTTGTACAGCATAGCTTTGAGTGCCTGGCGTATTATCCCATTCTATGCCATTGTGATGTTGTATCCATTTTTTTATTTTAGTGATGAGGATTTGCTTTTTGTTAAAATCATTATTGTAGCGGGCAAGTACAATATTTGAAACATCATCTCCAACTAAAATTATTTTACCGTCTTTTTGAAGATTTGCATCGTGAGCTGTTGCAAAACCATTAATATTAGTTTCAGTTTGCCCGTTTTCTGCAAATGTTGAATCATTACTGCCGTCATTCTTCAAACGAGTTAAGGCAAAGCGAGCGTATGAAAAAAATTCATCATGAACAAACCCACTTAATATAATTTTATTATCACTTTGTACCAATAATTTAGTAGCCTCAGAGTAATCTTTACCAAATAACACTTGCACTATTCCATTATTTCCAAAACTGCTGTCTATTTTTCCATCTGCATTTAAACAGGCGGCGCCCATATTGCTTCCTGCATAGCCTCCCCCAACTATTTTTCCATCCGTTTGCAACGCTATACTATTGGCTACAAACCGGCCTTGAAAATAGGCTTCACCTTTATTGCCAAAGCCTCTATCAATGCTTCCATCGCTATTAAAACGATATACGTAAGGTTTAAAATTATTAGTGGCAACAACTATTTTTTCATCGTTCTGCAATGCAATTGAGTTAAGCGAAACCATACCCATAGGGCTGCTGATTGAATCTAATATTTTAATTCCTTTATCCCCAAAATTTTTATCTAAACTTCCATCAGGCATATAGCGAATTAAAAAACCATCTCTTGGTTCGTTTGAATTATTTATACTATATCCACCTACTAAAATTTTACCATCCGGTTGTATTAAAACTTCAACAGGCACATCATTGTCTTCAACATCGGTAATTACTGTACCGTTTGCGCCAAATGTTTCATCCAAACCGCCATCTTTTTTATACTTTGCAAGCTTAATGTCCTTTGATGTATGGCCTAATGCAATAATTGCATCATCTTTTTGTACTGTCATTCCAAAAACTTCACTAAGCTCAGTTGTTCCTGTAACGCCATCGTTGCCAAAGCTGCTATCAATAGAGCCATCAGTGTTATAACGTACCAATAAAAAAATGCCCGATCCGTTTACGGTGCCCCCTCCTGCGGCAATTATTTTACCATCGCTTTGCAGCCCAATAACATTGGCAATCCCTTCTAAAGTTTTATTTAATGCTACTCCGGTATCTCCAAAACTTTTATCAAGTGTACCGGGTTGGGCATAAACCTTAATAAACGCAAACAAAAAAACTATTAATAAAGTTGTTTTCATAAAAGAGTTTTTAAAATTTAAAAATCAATGGTTTGCCCGTTGCAGGCATGGAGATCACAAATAGTATTCGCACCACAGTTGTGGCTTGTGTTTTCACAATCAATGAAAACATTATGCGTAAAGCTGCTTTGAGATTGGTGTAAAATTTTTTGAAAAAATACGGTTATACGTTCAGACATGTATTCGGCTGTTCCTGCCTGGTTGGATGCGGAGGTACCAAAATTGCTTCCATAATTACAATTTACTGTACACAGTTGAGTTGTTTTGTTTTTTTTCTTATCAGGTGGGCTAAGGCAGCAATCATCATCCAGGCCATGTCCCATCGAACAATCTATATACAGTTCACATTTAATAGAATAATAAGTAAGTATTTTATAAATATTATAAGAGCTTCCGTTTATTAGATCTGGCGTTAAAGCCGTATCATTAACTGAAAAAGGGCCATTATTAATACAATAATTTATGGAATTAAATTGTGGTTCTGTAGATGGTGAAAAATTTACAGCTTGCGGAAATGGCATGCTATCAATTAACGGAAAGGTTGGATCATTATATCCATGGAACATAATAGCCGGGGTTAACCTTGCATTAGCAAAAAAAGCGGGTTGTTGGCTTATTTTTTTGTACGGATTCCATGGCATAGGTATAGCTCCCCATAAACTGCACACCCCTTTAATTTTTGGCTGATAAAAACTATAAAAATCCAAATCCGGTTCTCCATAATAATCATCTTCCGCATCCGGTGTACCGAGTACGCTGCTTATGCTCCCAGATGTAATTGGTGGTGTAAATAAAGAGTACGTCATAGTATTGGTGTATCATGCTACATTTAATGCACTAAAAGCACCAGCGCTCATACCACCTATAAAAATATTATTGGTATCAATTCTCCACACTTCCGTTGGAAAGCTGCTTTTGTTTCTTTCTTTTTTTATCATGCTGCGAAAAAATCCTCGTTCATCTTGTTCAGCACGGTACGGAGCTAATTGCTGCTGAACGGTAATATAAGTTCCGTTAATAGTATCCTGTACAACACCTCTGCGGTATTCTGCATCATACACAACAAAACCTTTTTGCGCTAAATCTGTTGCTAATGTTGTAATAAGATATAACTGGTAATTGCTGCATTCAGCAAAACCACCGGCATGAAATAATACAATTGCTTTTAAAGGGCATGCTGAATAATCATGATCTTTTGGATATGTTACTGTGTAAACGAGCGATGAACCATCATTAAGGCATTGATCGCCTGGAGGAGGCGGACAGGAACTTGTTGTTGAACCATATTTATCATCAAGATATTTTACATCTTTAAATGAAGTTGGTAATGGATTTTTTGCATAAGAAATCGGAGATGAAGTAGTGATGTTAAAAAACATTTGTTGCCTTAAATCCAAAGAGCAATCCAGCCCGGCAGAATCACATGATGTTAATGGTTGCGCATTGGAATCAATACATAAAATTTGGAGGCAGAGTAAAAGAAAGTACAGTTTTTTCATAGCAAGAATTTCAGGTGAAATGATAAGCTAAGCTAAGAAGTTTTGCTGAAAAACCTATCTTGCAGAATAAGGAATAAATTTCTTCCTGCAATATCGCTTCACACGGCTACATGCAAACGAAGGATGCCGCAAGCGTGGTACGTTTGAATAATAATCCGTTTAATTAAAATATCTAATTTAAGTTGTTACACCTTTCATCACAGTCCTTATTGAGAAACCACATAACCTGCCGATACAAAAGTCAGAACTATTTTCACCTCAACACGCTTTCAAACTCGTACCATGTTCGTACCAACACCCTGCCTTGTTCATCTCCAATACAAACAAAGACGAACATGATATGAACGAAAGCCTTTTCAAAATCCCACAGAACAAATTGTGAAGGCTTAAAGATTTCCGGTTTAAGACAAAGTATAATCAAACAGCTTATTTCAACGAAAATTAATCGTTATTTCTTCGGTAGTTCTTCGATGCAATAGATCGAACAACTATCGAAGAAGTATCGAACAACTATCGAACAACTATCGAACAAATGAGCTTGTTGGTTGCTTTGTATGAACGTTTCGGAACAAACGTCTTCCTGCAATGAATTTAACAGGCGAGTATCCCTGTAAAAACCGGTTGCTTAAAATGGATATATTAAATTAACAAGGGGTTTATTATGGGATAAATGCATGTGTTATATTAAAGACGAAATAATTGAAACAGGTGCGGACAGGTTTTTTAGTAATATCTATGTTTAAACATCATGCTGTAAATCTAATTGAATCGCCGGTGCCTGCTATAGCACAAAGAATAAAGGTTGTGAAAGAGCCAAAACTAACGCACCAAATATTTAACCGATTTCAATAATTATTTCACCGATGTTTTTTAATGTCGGCTAATACAATTTTTAAAATAAACTCGTTTCATCTGCATTAAAACTGCATTCACCGATTATCGATTGCCGGCGGTAACCATCATGAGTTTCTTTGTGCCACAATATCAAACAAAGAACTTATGAAAAAGATTTTACTGGTACTAAACGCATTCATTTTTTTCGCTTTTACAACAATGGCTCAAAATATAAAAGGTGTTGTAAAAGATACTGAAGGAAAATTGCTTGCCAATGCAAGCGTGTCGTTATTAAACGCAAAAGATTCTGCAGTTATAAAAATTTCAATCACCGATGCTTCAGGTGAATACAAATTTCAAAATATAAAAGACGGAAAGTATTTAACTGATGTAAACTACATTGGTTATGCTGTTGCACATTCTGCTCTGTTTGAAGTTGCCGGAGGCGATGTTACTATTCCTGCTGTTTCGCTGGCAAAAGCAAACAACGGTTTAAAAGATGTTGTGGTAACGGCTAAGAAACCAATCATTGAAGTAAAGGCAGATAAAACCATTTTAAATGTGGAGAACACTATTAATGCAACAGGAAGTGATGCATTGGAATTGCTGCGTAAATCTCCCGGCGTATTGGTTGATAAAGATGATAATTTAAGTCTTGCAGGAAAGAATGGCGTGCGGGTTTTTATTGATGGAAAGCCTTCACCGTTAAGCGGCGCAGACCTCGCAGCGTATTTGAAATCAATACCATCATCACAAATAGAAGCGATAGAGCTTATCACTAATCCATCTGCAAAATATGAAGCTGAAGGCAATGCAGGCATCATTAATATACGCCTGAAAAAGAATAAAGCTTTGGGTACGAATGGTTCTGTAAATCTTGGTTATAATATCGGCACTTATCCAAGATACAATGCAGGCTTTGCTTTCAATCACCGCAATAAAAAAGTAAATATTTACGGCAACTATAATTACAATTACAATAAGAATGATGGCTTCATAAATATCTATCGTATTCAGCTGGATACCATATTCGATCAGCATTCAAATATGATGTATAAAAACAGCAGCCATAATTTTAAAGGAGGTGTTGATTATTTTCTCAATAACCACAGCACGATTGGTGTAATGATAAATGGTAATCTTTCTGATCCTGCAACAAGCAATCAAAGCAATACATTGATAACATATCAGCCAACTGATTCATTAAACAGAATATTAAGGGCTGATAATTCAAGTGTTGGGAAAAGGGATAATATTAATGCTAATCTGAACTATCATTATGCAGATACGTTGGGACATGAATTAAACATTGATGCAGATTATGGATACTACGACATTAAGACAAATCAATATCAGCCCAACTATTATTACGATCCAAGCGGAACAGTGTTGCAAAGTCAATACATCTATAACATGATCGCGCCAACAAAAATTGATATCTATTCTGCCAAAGCTGATTACGAACAAAATTTTATGAAAGGCAGGCTGGGCTACGGAGGAAAGATATCTTACGTTAAAACCACCAACGATTTTGAACGCTATAATGTTTATCCGAATGACAAATTTTTAGATACACTGCGCAGCAATAATTTCAACTATAAAGAAAACATTAATGCAGCATACGTAAATTACAACAGGCAGTTTAAAGGGTTGATGATACAGGCCGGGCTGCGTGTGGAGAATACAAATTCTGAAGGCGTATCAAATGGTTATAACTGGAACGGCAGTTATGTTGCGTACGATTCAACATTCAAAAGAAATTATACAGATTTCTTTCCAAGCGCTGCAATTACATTGAATAAAAATCCAAAGAATCAGTGGGCGCTTGCATACAGCAGGAGAATTGATCGTCCCGCTTACCAGGATCTGAATCCATTTGAATTTAAACTGGATGAGTATACTTATCAAAAAGGTAATACACAGTTAACACCGCAATACACCAACAGTATTTCTTTAACCAATACTTTGTGGTACAGGTTAACTACTAAATTATCTTATAGTCACGTGAATGATGTGTTCTCACAGATAATAGATACGGCTGATAGATCAAAAACCTACATCACAAAAAAGAATCTTGCAGACCAGGATCTTGTAGGGCTTAATATCAGCATGCCTTTTCAATACAAATGGTACAGCGTGTTTGCAAATGTTAATACTTACTATTCTCATTACAAAGCAAACTTTGGTGAAGGCAGAACAATAGATCTTGATGTATATGCAGTAAATCTTTATGCGCAGCAAACATTTAAAGTAGCAAAAGCAACTACCATTGAAGTAAGCGGTTTTTATTCATCTCCATCCATCTGGCAGGGAACATTTAAAACAGCATCAATATGGAGTGTTGACGGTGGTGTGCAGCAAACTTTTTTTAAAGGAAAAGCAACAGCAAAGGCAAGTGTGAGCGATATATTTCAAACGCTGCGCTGGAGCGGCACCAGCAATTTTGCAGGACAGTATTTGAAAGTGAATGGCGGTAATGACAGCAGGCAATTGCGGTTAAGTTTTACATACAGGTTTGGCAGCACACAGGTGAAGAGTAACCGCCAGCGTAAAACAGGAGCAGAAGATGAAAGCCAGCGTGTAGGCAGCCAGGGAGGCGGATTAAATTAGGTTCTTAGGTGATGAGTAAATACAAACGGCCCGGAATTCTTTCCGGGCTTTTTGTTTATTTCAACTAAACAATTGTTTGCTTAAGCTTATTTTTAAAATAGGTAACGATTAATTGAATTGTTTTGAAGATTATGAGTCCAATTAATATTCCTCCGATACAGCCACCTGCCGCACCAATCCAAAGAGCATTACCTGCAGATAATTGAAGATGAAAAAACTTTGTGATCAACAATAAACAACCGGCACCAAGAAAAGTCCCTGCGAGGATTCCGAGGATAATCATAAACGTTTTAAATCCTGAAGCAAATGATCTTTTATAAATGCCCATTAATATTGAAGCGGAAGTTATGCCTGTAATTATCAACAAGAAACTAAAGCCAATAACAGTTATTGCAGCAAGCGCTCCAAAAAATGATGCAACGATAATCGCAGATAAAAACGCAATACCAAATGTTAGAAGGAACAAATTAAATTCATCATCGGGCTGTGTCTCAGCATTGTTCTCATGTACAATGCTTGAAGAGTCTTTTTGTATTGTTGTATCAGTTTGTGCGCAAGTTGTATTACAAACAGGCGAAATTGCCAGTAATACACTTAGTACGGAAAGAATAAGAAATTTCATTTTATTAAAGATAATTTCCAAAAATATTCAATCTTGTGCTTGAATTTAAAATTCATCTGAATGTATAATCTTCCACATTTTAAAGCGGCTGATGATAAAGAAGTGATCGCATTTATGCACGCGCATCCGTTCATAACATTATGCGGCTGCGATGCAAACAACCAGCCCGTCGCAACACATGTACCTGTTCTTATTCAGGAAAGGAATGATAAACTTTTTTTGCATGCGCACATCATGCGTAAACAAAAACATACGATCGCATTTGAACATAACCCGAATGTGCTGGCAATATTTTCAGGTGCGCATACTTATGTGAGTGCAAGCTGGTATACAACAAAAAATATGGGCAGCACATGGAATTACCAGGCAGTGCATGCAAAGGGAAAATTGACTTTTCAGGATGATGCATTCCTGTATGGTTTACTTACACGGCTTACTGAAAAATTTGAAAACAACCCGCATTCTCCGTCATTGGTCTCTAAATTAACGGAGGAATATGTAAGCACGATGATGAAAGCGATTGTTGCATTTGAAATTGAGATAACATCAATAGAACATATTTTTAAATTAAGCCAGAACCGCGATAAAGAAAGCTATGAAAATATTATTGAACACCTAAAACAAGGTAATGAAGATGCAAAAGCAGTTGCGGAAACAATGAAAGAAAGGCAAGGCAATGTTTTTAGTTAATAAACCTGATTGCACGTCATTCCCGCGACCTGTTCCGTCATTCGGAAAGGCGGGAAATACAAAGCATTCATTCCTGCTTTATTAAACTTTAGAATAATCAATCAACCCCATGTACGTCATTCCCGCGAAGGCGGGAATCTCATAATTAATCCGTTCAAAGCCTCTGATAATGAGATGCCCGGTCGGGGCCGGGCATGACGGGCAAGAGGTTATGCTTTACGCCTGCTTTATTAAACTTTAAGAGTCAATAAACCTGATTGCACGTCTTTCCCACGACCTGTCCCGCTGTTCGGGAAAGTGGGAATCTCCTGATTTTAAGCCTTTTCGTCTTTTGGTCTTAGCAGGGTCTTCGTTAAGGGCTCATGTGTTTAGCTACGAGACCCTGCGTGTTTATAGGTGTTATCATATTATATCGCAGGGTCTCATTCAACGCACAAGGCTAAGCTATGAAGACCCTGCTGCGACATAAGCTCCCGGAACCGGAGACGAGGAGCTTATTATCCTTTTGCAATGAGGCATCTTTAATAACTAACGTATTGCCATAAAATGGAGTTACTATTTTACCATCCACACCAAAACTACTATCCAGCATTCCCGCCTTTTGTGCATTCAATAAACAATAAGAACATAAAGCAATCAGCGTAAAGGTTAGTTTCATAGTAAAAGTGTTTAGTGTATTGAAAATAATTATTTCAATGTGTCATTAAAATACCTGTGCATAACCAATGCGATGATGATGGTAATTCAGGTAAATTCAACTGCAAACACAATTAAGTATTAAATAAAAAATTGAAAAGTGATAAACGGTATACGAACATACAAATCATTTATAAAACTTTAGCGAATCAAATACGCAGGATATGATAAAAAACTTATTGCTTATTGCTTTACGCAATTTGAAAAAAGATAAATGGTACAGTTTATTAAATGTATTAGGTCTTACTATTGGAATTACGTTCAGTTTGTTTTTAATTTTTTATATAACAGATGAACTAAACTATGACCGCTATAATGAAAAAGCAGATCGCATATACCGCATCAATTCTTTTATACAGGAAAAAGATAAAAATACAAATTGGGCAATAACACAAGAGCCGCTTGCACGTACATTAAAAAAAGATTTTCCTGAAGTAGAAGAATCAGGAAAATTGATGCAAAGGGAGAGAACATTATTTAAGCAGGGATCAAATGATTACTATGAAAAGAAAGTGTATTATGCTGATAGTACCATCTTCAACATCTTTAGTTATAAGTTTATTGAAGGCAATCCCAAACGCGCTTTAACTGAACCAAACGATATCGTCATCACAAAATCTATTGCTGAAAAATATTTTGGAAAGAGTAGGGGAGTGACTGGAAATACATTAAAAACCGTATACGATGTTTATAAAGTTACAGGTGTGATTCAAGATGTACCTCAGAATTCGCATTTGCGATTTGACATGCTTATCTCATGGATCACGCTGCCAAAAAATTATTTTGGACCGGTAGATAACTGGGGTGGATTCAACTTATATACATACGTTTTATTAAAACCAAATACTAATGCAGCTGCTTTTGAAAAGAAATTGTTGCCTATGTATGATAAATACATGGCATCCATCTTTGCTCAGTTCAATGTAAAGATTCATTATGGCATAGAAAATATAACCGACATCCATTTGCACTCAATCTTTGAGCAGGAGCCTGAAGAATTAGGAAGTATGTCCTACATCTGGATATTTTCTGCGGTTGCTTTTTTTATGATATTGATCGCTTGTATCAATTATATGAATCTTACCACAGCAAGGTCTGCAAGAAGAGCAAAAGAAATTGGTGTGCGTAAAGTAACAGGTTCATCAAAAGGTCAGTTGATATTGCAATTTTTAAGCGAATCTGTGCTTACTGCTTTCATTGCGGTCATTCTAAGTTTTGGTTTGGTGTTACTATTGTTACCCGCATTCAATTCTATCTCCGGCAAAGAATTTACTTTTCACACACTATTTCAACCAAACAATATTCTGTTGTTATTAGGAATAGGTTTATTCACAGGTTTGGCAGGCGGAAGTTATCCTGCATTTTATCTTTCTTCATTCAATCCTGTAAATATTTTGAAAGGAAGTCTTTCAAAAGCATCAGGCAATGTAAACCTGCGCCGCACATTAGTTGTATTGCAATTTTCTATTTCGATGATCATGCTTATTTGCACATGGGTTGTATATTCTCAGCTATCTTATTTGCAACATAAAGATGTGGGCTTTGATAAAAACCAGGTGATGATGGTAACGGTGAATACCGGCCAGGATGAACGCGGCAAGATCAATTCGATGAACAATGATTTTCGTTCAATAGCCGGAATAAAAACAGTTGGAAGCGCGAATAATTATCCCGGAAGCCCGGGCATTAACCTTAATCTTTTTACAGTGCAAACTGATAGCGGTACTACAGATAAAGGAATTGAATGTTATGGTGTTGATGAAAATTATTTATCAACGTTGAACATACCGATTGTAAGAGGGCGTAATTTTTTAGGTCTTCAAGATACACTGCATAGTATTCTTGTAAATGAAGCTATGGTAAAACATTTTGGATGGAAGCAACCAATTGGCAAACGTGTAAAATTTCCGGGTGATACTTCCGGTAATTATTTGGAAGTAGTTGGTGTGGTAAGAGATTTCAACCAAAAATCATTATACAATCCTATTGCACCTTTATTACTTTTTTACGGAGCTAATGGAAATGTTATTGAATTAAAAATGAACACATCCAACTTAAGCAAAATCATTGCACAAGTTGGTAGTGTATGGAAAAAATATTTTCCTGAATTACCTTTTGAATATAAGTTTTTAGATGAAGATTTTAACTCACAATATGTAGCTGATCAAAAGCGCGGAAAAATATTTGCTACTTTTTCTATTCTTACTATTATTATTACATGTTTAGGATTACTTGGTTTAACTGCATTCACTACACAACAAAAACAAAAAGAAATAAGCATTCGTCGTGTGATGGGCGCAAGCATTATGCAAATCGTAACATTAACAACAAGAAACTATTTATGGCTTGCATTAATTGCTGCAGTAATTGCATTTCCCGTAGCTTATTATTTTATGAATAAATGGCTGAAAATTTTCAGTTACAGTAATGGTTTATCTGCGGTTCCATTTATAGTATCAGCAATAATAATTGTGTTGACTGCAGTATTAACGGTTATGTTTTATTCTGCAAAAGCAGCATTGGCTAAACCGGCTGAAAATCTGAGAAGTGAGTGAACATTGTATTACTATACTTAGGCAATTATGTGTTGACGATAAAGCAGGCTTAATGAAACAGTAACAAAGCAATTGGTAAAAAAGTAAGATGTGTTCTTTCACAGAAACCAGCATCAAATAAATAGTCGGTTTTAAATGGGAAGATAAATATTTAGTGTATTGAAAATAATTACTCTTTCACAAACTGCTTAGTTACAACTTCACCATTCGTTTCAATCTTCAACAAATAATTGCCTGCATGCAAGGAAGCAATGTTAAGGTTGTAGTATTGGCTATTAGCTGATAGCTGTTGGCTGATAGCTATATTACCGGCAAAACCAACAACGGTAAGTTTTGCATTTGCAGATAAGCCTTCAACATGCAATATGTTTTGTGCAGGATTAGGATAGATGGAAATAGTATTCAATGTTGTTGCCTGCGCATTATTATGCGTTTGTATATAACGTTTGATCTTTTGAACGATGATTTGTTTTTTGGTTTTATCATCATTGTTATAACGGGCCAGGGTAACAAAATAATAAGGGGGAGCAAGCTTAAATAAATAACCACCTAAAACAATTTTATTATCATTTTGCAATGCTATTGAACTGGCCTGTTCATTAAATCCTAAATCAGTGATTGTAATACCACTTGTGCCAAAAGAAGAATCGATTGCACCATTTTCCAAATAGCGTATTAATGTAAACTTCGCACTGTCTTTTGTGCTTGAATCAAATTTATTACCTGCAATTAAAATTTTGTGATTGGTTTGCTCAGTTATGTCTTTTATTTCAGAACTATAACCTGCAATTTCAGTAGTTACTAAACCCAGCGTTCCGAAACTATTGTCAGCACTTCCATCTGCATTAAATCTCACTAAAGTTGCGTTATTTCTTTCAGAAGAAGAATAACTGGAGCCTGCCGCAACAATTTTTCCATCATCCTGCAGGTATATTGAGGAGATATGGGAAACAGCATCTCCAAATCCATAAGTTGCTTCCCCATCTCCGCTAAATGTATTATCGGGCGTACCGTTTGGCATATATCTTTTTATAAAAAAGGCGTGTTCCCTTGAAAATTCATAATCGCCTCCTAACAGAATTTTACCATCCGGTTGTAAAGCTGCACCGGCTGTTTCCAGGGGATCCAAAGAAGCTTCTTTGTAAACACCATTTTTTGCGAAGCCTGCATCCAAACTGCCATCTGTATTATAGCGCAAAATATAAATTGTATTGGGTCCGCTTCCTTCATCATAGTTGTGCAAAGAGCCGGTTATTACAATCTTTCCGTCAGGCTGAATTAAAATACCTGAAGGATCTTCAATCTCCGAGCCAAGATCATTTATTATTGTGCCATTATTACCGAAACTATTATCCAGGCTGCCATCAGTATTGTAACGAATTAAAGCAACACTTTGACCTAATACACCGCTAAGGACAACAATGCCTGTCACAACAATTTTACCATCCGGCTGAAGAGCACTATAACCACCATTCGAGCCTAATTGTGAAAGTGTAGTTGCAACTCTGCCGCTATCACCAAAAGAAAGATCGGTACTGCCATCTTTATTGTAACGCACAACTAAAAAACCACCAATATTATTATAGCCTCCTGTGCCCGTAGAAATAATTTTCCCATCAGTTTGAATTAACAGGTTCCGGCACTCTCCGGAATAGGTTGATCCCATAACAACGCCGGTATCACCAAAAGATTTATCCAGCGTTCCCGCCTTTTGTGCATTCAATAAAACAGAAAAACATAAAGCAACAAGTGTAAAGATTAGTTTCATAGTGAATGTGTTTAGTGTATTGAAAATAGGTTATTCTTTCACAAACTGTCTGGTCACCACTTCACCATTCGTTTCAATCTTCAACAAATAATTACCTGCATGCAAGGAAGAAACATTAAGATCGTATCCATTACTCACAACTCCCGTATTTGAAGGGACAGGTGACAACTCACGACTCACAATTACATTACCATTAAAATCAACAACAGTAAGTTTTGCATTTGCTGCTAAACCTTCAACATGTAATATGTTTTGCGCAGGATTGGGATAGATGGAAACATTATTCAGTGTTGTTGCCTGCGCATCATTATGCGTGGCTATATAGTGTTTGATCTTTTGAATGATGATCTGGCGTTTGGTTTTATCATCATTATTATAACGGGCGACAACAAAGCTTGAACCTAAGGTATCTGAATATCCACCAAGCAAGATTTGACCATTCTTTTGTAACAACGAACTGTTTCCTACCGCAATATTTCCCACTTCTGTTATTGCTTGCCCATTATTTCCAAAAGATGAGTCAAGTATCCCGAAAGGGCTAAATCGAATCAAGGCTAAGTTGCTGGAAGACTCATTTTCAGGATGGGTTCTTCCTGTAACAATTAATTTTCCGTCTTTTTGTAGCAGGATGCCAGTTCCTTCAGATGGATTGTTTCCAAATAATACATGCTGCAAGCCACTGTTGCCAAAAGTACTGTCGATAGTGCCGTTGCTATTTAATCTTGCCGCAGCCATATAATGAAGAGGGTTACCTCCGGCTTTGGTTGAACTGCCGCCACCAATAATTCGTCCGTCAGGTTGAACAACAAGCCCGTACGCTTGAAAGTTTACTACAGAATTATCTTTTGTTTGGAAATAAGCCGTGCCGTTGTTGCCAAAAGTTTTATCCTGGCTCCCGTCTGTGTTGAACCGGTAGACAGCGCCTTTGGTAAGATAAACGCTAGCTAATATTTGTCCATTAGGTTGCAACGCTAATGCATTTAGAGAATAAAAAGCGGGTAACTCACCTCCGCTTACGGCACCCAAAATTACTATACCATTGTTGCCGAAACTATTGTCTAAACTTCCATCAGGCATATACCGAATTAAAAGAAGCTGCCTATTTTCATTTGGCTCATTTATAATATAACCTCCGACAACTATTTTATTGTCGGTTTGTATCACTACATCTGTTGGCATATCAAATGCACCTGCAATTGTAATTACCGTTCCATCATTGCCAAAAGAACTATCTACAGTACCATCTTTTTTGAATTTGGTAATGTTAACATATGCAGAAACGCGTCCGAGGGCAATTATTGCATCATCGGGTAGTATCGCCAAGCTAAGCACATCACTTAATTGAACACCAATACCACTAATTCCGCTATTGCCAAAACTACTGTCAATACTGCCATTGTGATTATACCTAATAATTAAAAATGGAGGTTGACTATCAAAATTACCTGCGCCTGCACCAATAATTTTACCATCGCTTTGTAATGCAATTTTATTTAATAGGCCATTGGCAGGTGTGATCACCTTTCCATCCACGCCAAAACTGCTATCCAGCGTTCCTGCTTTTTGTGCATTCAATAAACAGTAAGAACATAAAGCAATAAGGGTAAAAGTTAGTTTCATAGCAAAGTGTTTAGTGTATTGAAGATAGATTATTCTTTCACAAATTGCTTTGTAACCACTTCACCATTCTTTTCAATCTTTAGTAAATAATTACCTGCATGCAATGAAGAAATATTAAGATCGTATTCATTACTCACAACTCCCGTATTTGACGGGACAGGTGACAACTCACGACTCACAATTACATTACCAGCAAAATCAACAACAGTAAGTTTTGCATTTGATGATAAGCCTTCAACATGCAATATGTTTTGTGCAGGATTGGGATAGATGAAAACATTATTCAATGTTGTTGCCTGCGCATCATTATGCGTGGCTATATAGTGTTTGATCTTTTGAATGATGATTTGTTTTTTTCCAAACTCATTATACGCGGCAAGTGAAACATCAAAAATGCTGGTTGGATCATACAGTTGAGAAGAACCCGCAGCAACAATAATGTTATCGCTCCGTATTCCTATGCCCCAAGGCACATCATATAATTCCGAAAAATCTGTAATAACAGAACCGTTTGTGCCAAAGCTTGAATCAATGCTACCATCAGTTTTTAGCCTTACCAAAAGATAATCCACATCAATATTTGAAGTTAGTGGCCCTGTAACAATCAATTTATCATCACTCTGCAAAACTGCATTGTATCCTGTAGCTCTTTCATTTGGGTATTGCAGTGTGCTTTTACCATTTATGCCGAACGTGCTGTCTAAATCACCATTGGATTTATACCGCGCAACAGCTATATATTCATGTTTAGTATCAAAGTTTAAACCTGTACCACCAACCGCTATAATTTTTTTATCTGGTTGAATAATTATTTTAAAAATCTGATCACTGTTTGCGCCATAATCTGTAGTTACAAATCCATTTATACCAAAGGCAGAATCAGGAGTACCATTGCTGTTATAACGTCCAATTTCAAATTTTGAATTGCCTGCATCGGTAAGTCCACCTGCTACTATTTTTCCATCAGGTTGTATGGCGACAGAGGCTATTGAAGATATTTCACTGAACATCTTTATTACTTTACCCTTGTTTCCAAACGAGCTGTCCAAGCTTCCATTTGTGTTGTAGCGTATCAATAAAAAATCAACCTTATTATAATATCCGCCAACAACTATTTTACCGTCTTCCTGGAGGCATACTGAACTTGCATTGTCTCCATCACTAAAATCAGTGATCACTTTTCCGTTATTACCAAAGCTACTGTCCAAACTGCCATCAGTATTTAGCCTCGCCATTGGTATATCATAGTTTACATCAAAAAAGCCGCTTACGCTATAGCCAGTTATTACGATCTTTCCATCTTCTTGTACAACTACAGCGTCTGCAACTTGAAGATCATACCCAAAATTTATTATTACTCTTCCATTATTGCCAAAGCTTTTATCTAAGACACCACTCGGCAAATAGCGTAAAACTAAAAAGCCATTTAGAAAAAAGTTGTTGCTTGCAGAATCATATTCTCCAACAACTATAGTTTTATTATCTTTTTGTATTGCAGAAGCAAAGCATTGCAATTCAGTGTTATTAAAACTGATAAGCACTTTGCCACTATCTCCAAATGATTTATCCAGCGTTCCGGCTTTTTGTGCATGCAAGAAACAGTAAAAACATAAAGCAATAAGTGTAAAGGTTAGTTTCATAGCAAAAGCGTTTAGCGTATTGAAAATAATTATTCTTTTACAAACTGCTTTGTTACAACTTCACCATTCGTTTCAATCTTCAGCAAATAATTATTTTCATGCCCGCAATTGCATATTGCCATTGCGCAGCGGTTATATGGAGGTTTGTCCTTCCCTATCAACAGGCAGGTAACGGGCAGGCTAAAGGCTATCTAAGGGCTACCAGGAGGCAGGTTAAAGGCATCGAAGGGCACATTATTGCACTCAAAGGCATGAAACCATTCTAAAAGATGTCGTCCCGGTAACTATAAAGCCCATTTAGCAATAACCATAGATATGTAAAGTTTCCAGGGGAAGACACAAGCAACCTGCAGGCTCATTTGCTTGGTAGTTGTTCGCTTTACCGACCGAACAACTACCGGCTAAATAATGATAATAAAGCAGCTATAATATACAGGCAGATCCGTTGATAAATAACCGTTGTAAGGCAACCGAAAAACAATTATATTTATACCATCATCACCTACAGATTCCAGCTATTGTTTTTGACAATTCAATTCCTGCACATCAGCCCCGTTATGCAGAAGGAATTTGGAAAGACCACGCAGTAAATATGGTACAGGTATGGAGGAAGTATGGAGCAGGTATGGGGAAGGTATGGAGGATTTATCCGAATGTATAGTTCTAAAGAAATGCAGGCTTTTATAGTGGTTTACCAGCACTGTTATATGGTTGTATGGTAAATCTTCAAGTACAAGTGCCTGGAACTGATCTTTAATGCCAGGCACTCCAGCTTTATGCTTATTATCCGGGCTTAACGGTTTGATTGCAAGTTTCAAAGTTCTACGCAATCGTTGCCGGCAACGATTGCGTAGATTAATACTTCCGGTTTTATTTTTTAGCTTTTTTCCAGTTAACTTGCAATAGGTTTTTATGGATTTTGCTTGTAGTATGATTAGAGACTAACACTGTTTACACAAGATTGCCGGAGTTTTGATCATTGATAGCTGCTGCACAGCGTGATCGTTTCTATTCAATCAAAGTACATATTCCTGGTTATTGCTTAACGATAGAAGAGACAAAAATTTTATATACAACTGCACCATTCTGCAACGCTAAAAACTGCAAATATTCCTCGTATGAAACACAACCAATTCAAGTACAGCTTTTATTTAAGAAAGAACCTGTTCCTGTTCTTATTTTTTGTTGCAATAAGCCCTGTGCTTAAAGCCCAGAACATACAGGTATCAGGAAGAGTGACCTCAAATCAAAGCGATAGTGGTATATCCAGTGCAAGCATCGTCATTAAGGGCACTAAAAAAGGCACAGTGGCGGATAATAATGGAAACTTCAAACTGGACGTAGCGGCAAATACTACGCTTGTTGTTAGTGCCATTGGTTATACCCCGCAGGAAGTGCCGGTAAACAGCCAAAGCAATATTATTATTCATTTGATACCGGGAACGCAATCACTTGAACAGGTGGTAGTAGTCGGCTACGGAACGCAAAGGCGCAGAGATGTCACCGGCTCCATAGCAAGTATAAATGCTGCTACTATTGAAAAAGTTCCTGTAACTACTTTAGACCAGGCTATGCAGGGAAGAGCGGCCGGCGTTCAGGTAATAAACAACGATGCCTCACCCGGGGGAAATGTAACTGTACTGATAAGAGGAGTCGGAAGCCTTGCCAGTGGAGGTAATGTTCCTTTATATGTTATAGATGGTTATCCTACGAGCGGGGGCATCAATAATATCAATCCAAATGATATTGCCAGCATAGATGTGTTGAAAGACGCATCTGCAACAGCTATTTACGGTATTCGTGCAGCCAATGGCGTTGTGATTATAACTACAAAAAAAGGCACAAAAAATAAAATGCAGGTTTCTTTAGACGGGTCTGTTTCTTCTCAAAGCACACCTAAAAAATATGACCTGTTAAATGCGCAGCAGTGGGCTACCCTTTCTTCCCAGGTCAAGGCCGGAGATTCAACGCATACGTATAATCCGTTACCGATCTGGAATAATCCCGATTCACTTCATAATGTAGATTGGCAGAATGCTGTTTACAGGCCAGGCCTAACGCAAAGTTATACACTTGGCATTCGTGGAGGAAGTGATAAAGCCCAGGCAGCAATGTCGTTTGGCTATTACGACCAAAAAGGCATCGTGATCGGTTCCTTTTTTAAAAGATATAGCCTTAATCTTAACTTAGATTACCAGGCTACCTCATGGCTCAGATCATCAACAAGTGTGAAATATTCTTACCAGGATCAAAACAATCCTCTTGGAACGGGCAATCTTCTCCAGGTAGCACTGCTTCCGCCTACCATGGATGGTGGCAACATGTTCACTAACCAGATCAAAGACGATAAAGGCAATTATGGCTTTTACTATCCGCTTAATACGCTTGTGAGCAAATGGGGTAACCCGGTTTATTCTGTTGAGACCAACCAATACCAGAATACGTCAAATTTTATCCTGGCAACAACTTCCCTGGAAGCAACTATTTCCCCCGGCCTTAAAATTAAAACGAATGCAGGGGTGAACGTGAGTGATTACTCAAGTTTTTATCTGCAGCCTGAAGATGACAGGGCCGGCGAACAATATCCGGGAGCGGTTACAACGCCTGCAAATTATCACCAGACGCTGAACCGTACATTTGAATGGCTGTGGGAAAACACAATATCGTATGATAAAACCTTTGGTTTAAATACGATCAATTTTGTAGGTGGTATTTCTGCCCAGGAAAATACATGGACCGGTATGGGAGGAGGCGGTATTCCTGCAAACAGTGTTACAAGAGACCTATCGCTGGTTACAAATCTTGTGCTTGATCCGAATACTCCTCCGGGATCGAACACCGGAAATGGCGAGAACGTATATTCTTTGTCTTCAACATTTGCAAGAGTAAGCTATCAGTATGCTGATAAATACATGCTGACCGCTACAATAAGAAGAGACGGATCTTCCAAGTTTGATACAGGGCATAAATACGGCACATTTCCTTCTGCCGCTGTTGGATGGAGAATAAAAAATGAAGATTTTTTGAAAAATGCCAACTGGCTATATGACCTGAAGCTGAGGGGCAGTTGGGGTGAGGTAGGAAATGAAATTCCTATCGGGTTGTACCAATATCAATCATTGTATGCAGGAAATTATGCGTCAAGTGTAAATGGAACGAGTGCCAATGGTACCGTACTGGATAATCTCGGTTATCCGTTTAATAAAATATATCAAAATGGTATTGCATCAACCCAACCGGCCAATCCAACCCTGAAATGGGAAACGGATAAACAAACAGATATTGGTATGGATGCCGCTTTTTTGAAAGGAGCTTTAACTTTTACTGCTGACTGGTTTAACCGCGACTCAAAAGATTTTCTGCTGTTACTTGCGGCGCCCGCACAAACCGGTTATAATTACATTACCCGCAATGTAGGAAGTATGAACAATAAGGGTTGGGAATTTGCTGCTAATTACAACGGAAATGCAAGCAGGGATTTTCATTATGGCGTTGGTTTAACAGTGTCTGCAATTCAAAATAAACTCACCAGCATAGCATCGGGAACCAGCTTTGTAACGAATTTTGGCGGCTTAACTTTAAACGGCTTCCAGGAATGGGATCAATTTACCCGCTCTTATGTAGGGGGACCTGTGGGAGAGTTTTATGGTTTAAAAGCAATTGGTATTTATCAAAACCAAAAACAAATTGATGATATGAATGCAAAAGCTCCCGGTGGCATATATCGTCCGGGTACTGTTGCTGAACCTGGTGACCGTATTTTCGCGGATGAGAACGGGGATGGCGTAGTAGATGATAATGACAGAGTAGCTATCGGAAGTCCGCAACCTAAATTTTACGGCGGCCTGAACCTGGACGCTTCTTATAAAGCGTGGGATTTCAATTTGTACTTCTATGGTTCTTACGGAAACAAGATATTGAACTATGTTGAAAGCAACCTCGAGAGTTTCGGATCGAGAGGTTCAGAAGGAATTGAGAACGTAAGTGAACAATATTATGAGAATGCATGGACGCCAGCCAATGGATCGAACAGGTATGCACGGGCTGTTGCCCCTGGTGGCGATGCCACTTCGCTTAACAATGTTCCCTCCAGTGTATGGATCGAAGACGGAAGTTTCCTGAAGTTGAAAAATCTTTCCATCGGTTATACGTTGCCGGAAAGCCTGTTGAGCAAATATGCTATATCAAAAATAAGGGTATATGTATCTGCTCAAAATCTGTTTACTATTACAAAATACACCGGGCTTGATCCTGAAATAGGAATCCAGGGTGGAAATGCAACTCAAAACGGGGTTGACAATGGAACATATCCATCTTCAAAGTATTTTACTTTCGGATTTAACGTAACCTTTTAAAAAAAAGAACAAATTCAACGATATGAAAAGAATTACAGTAATAATCATAATTTGTGTAATAGCGCTTCCCTGCACGATTATTCCGTTGGCGTGTTCAAAAAGTTTTTTAAATCAGACCAATACATTTGGAATCTCGCCTGACGCTGCAGCCAGTAAGTCGCAACAGGTAGTTTCACTTGTAAATGCTATTTATGACACGTATCAGAATAGTAACCTGCTTAAAAAAGCCCTTTGGTACAGAGCCAATTTCTCCACGCACGACTTCTTTAACTGGGGTGCCGATGTAGCCTGGAATAACTATCAGACCCCGACATCTTTTGTTGGACTCACTTATCTCTGGAACTATTCTTATATTGGTATTGCAAGGGCGAATTCTGTATTTCAGATCATTACGAAAGCAGAACAGGAAGGGGTTGTTGACCCTGCTTTAGCGAACCGTTTAAGAGGGGAGGCTTTTTTCCTGAGAGGAATGACCTTTTATTACCTGGCCGCATCTTTTGGCGGTGTTCCGTTAGAAACAGATACAAGTGGTGCTGTAAATCTTGGCTTAAGGCCCAGGTCTACTAGGGATTCTGTGTTTATGCAGATAGTGAGCGATATGACGCAGGCAGAAACTTTATTATTGTCAAAAACACAATTAGCGCCTGCTGATCTGGGAAGAGCAACTAAGGGTGCGGCGTACGCTTATGATGGTGCTGCACGCATGTGGCTGCAGGATTATACGGGGGCTTTAGCAGCTTTCAATAATCCGGAGCTTACCAATAACTATCATCTGATGCCAAATTTTGCAGATGTGAACGAATATAATCATCAGAATAACGATGAATCTCTTTTCGAAGTTCAGTTTTACTTAAAACCAGGTGATCCGCAGGATTGGGGTGGAAGCTGGAATCCGCCTGGCGCTGAACTTGGATGGATAGACAGCTTTAGCTGGCCAAATGAAATAACACAGCAAGGTTATGATTATGGCAACCCTGCATTATGGAACTCTTATCAGGTAGGAGATAAGCGTAAGTACCTTACTATTGTAGGTCCGGGCGATTCACTGCAAAGTCCGGGAATCATTGCCAAATGGGGCGGAATAAAAGGTTACCCGCCTGTAGTATCAGGTTTTGCTTCCAGCGACACAAATCAGAAAAAAATATATACGGCAGATAATGGTACAATCATAAATACGGTTGGAACTTTAAAGAAGCCATGGTATGGAGATGATAAAGGCCGTTCAGGATATGTTTGCTCAAAAAAATGGAGAGACCCAAATCTTACCGGTAATTATAATAGTCCCACCGATAATACAGCGCATATTTTTGGAGACCAAAACCAGATATTGATGCGTTATGCTGAAGTGCTGCTAAGCAGGGCTGAATGTAAAATTCGCACTGGGGATGTTACCGGAGCAATGGCTGATTTAAAACTTGTAAGAGACAGAGCATGGGGTGGATCTGCACCTTCTGAAATGAAAGACAGCGCTAATTTTGATGGTACTCCCGGTAAGCCGATCACCGATCCCTTGCAAATGGTATTGAGTGAATACCGGCATGAACTGAGCGGTGAGTATTCCACTTTCTTTGATCTTTGCAGGGCAGGTGATGATAATGCGATAAATTTCATCAATACAGCAAATGGGGGAGTGGCCGGAAGCTATACTCCTGTTCCAAACCCGGCGCCTGGTCCAACACATGATGGACAACTACATGGTTTATATAATACG
>Ga0206903_10061_pt1 | contig 35027 bp, 27 predicted proteins | sample Alteio_BWOrgHeat_45_FD_152959 | JGI IMG/M metagenome (GOLD analysis project Ga0206903, IMG submission 152959) | Enriched cells from forest soil in Barre Woods Harvard Forest LTER site, Petersham, Massachusetts, United States -... | ecosystem: Environmental > Terrestrial > Soil > Temperate forest >... | reverse complement strand
GCAGCGTTTATGCCTGTACCATTATAATTTATCTTATTATCCTGGTAAGATGATCCAAGCGTAGCGCTAAGATTAAAATCCTGGGAAAGATTTTTATTAAAACTTGCGATGAAATCAGAGGTAAACAAAAGATTATTAAAAGTAGAAGTTCCGTACGCAGCGTTGTTTTCATTATTATTAGCGACATATTTAGGTGATTCTGTTGTTGGAACGATACCATTACCCTCAGGATTTGAATAATAAACGGTATCCTGCGTTTTAGAAAATTCACTGTAGCTTAATGCACCTATCTCGTATTCATACCTGCTGCTTATATTGTTGATGGCAGCCCTGTACGAAAGATTAAGCCATGAAACCGGTTTAACGCTGATTTGAAAATTACCGGAAAAATTATTTTCGGTTGAGATATTCCTGAAATTATCAATATCCCAGTAAGGATTATCAAAATAGTCGTTGTAGAATCCATCAGGAGTAGCGTATTTATTACTTCTCCAGTCTTTATATTGGGTTAAAGGAATGTATGAGGGTGTGTTCATTACATTCTCATACACAGTTCCTGTATTGGTTGTATTTGAATTTTTATACGTATAGGCAGCAGAATAATTAATAGAAAAAATGCCATATGTTCTTGCGCCTCCTAATCTGAATACATCTCTTCTTCCATGATCTCCCGGCATAACGGCTTTGGTAACTACATCCTGTGCGCTCAGGAAAAAAGTGTTATCCGCATCACCAGAAGAATAAGAAAGATTTTGCTGGGTGGTTATACCGGTATTAAAAAAGTGCTTTTTTTCATCCGGAAGTGATTGAAAAGGTACGATCTGCACAGTTCCGTCTGATAACTTTCTTCCGATAGGTACTGATGCACCTGCACGGTATTCAGGGCCGTAGCTTTGGTTTTCATAAGGAATATTATTAGAAAGATCATCAGGATCATACACAAATTTTTCACCGCCATTTGCTCCAAACCTGTTTTGCAGATCAGGAAGATAAGAAACTGTTTCTGCCGAAACGGTGGTAGAAAAAGTTATGGATGAATGGTTACGTATACCTTTTTTTGTAGTAATAAGGATAACACCGTTGGATGCATCAGAACCGTAGATGGCAGATGCACTTGAGCCCTTAAGTATGCTTACATCAGAAACATCTTCCGGATTTATAGTACTAAGATCACTGTAAAAGATAGCCCCATCCACAACTAAAAGTGGCTGGTTATTTCCGGTTATTGACCTGTTACCACGAAGCGTAATGCGGGTAGGCGCAAACAAACCATTGTTAACAGTGTTTATTTGCAAACCGGCAACCTTACCGGTTAAGCCATTTGCCACACTGATTGGTTTTGCCTGAACCAGATCCTTTCCGGAAACTTTTGCGGTTGAGTAACCCAGCGATTTTGCCTGCCGCTGTACACCTAATGCAGTGGTTACCACTACATCGCTTATTGTACCGGCATTGCGTGTTAATGCAACAGCAAGCGCAGGAGAATCGCCAACAGTTACTTCTGCCGGGTCATAACCGACAGCAGTAATGTGCAACACATCCCCGCTTTTGGCATTTATTGAAAAATTAGCATTGGCGTCTGCAGCCACACTAACCTTCGAGCCTTTAACATTAACTGTTGCGAAAGGAACGGGGTCTCCATTCTGATCCCGTACGATGCCGCTTATTTTACCTTGTGACCAGGCCACAACGCTAATAAATAGCATAAACGTAAGTAGACTTACAATTTTTCTCATTTTAGACAATTTTAGATTTTGCGTGTAAATATAGAGAATATGAATAAAAAGTTAAAAAAACTTTAAAACATTGTTAATTGGTACGAATGGTAAGACAACCCAGAATTTAAAATGCTGCATTGCAAAAAAAAAAGCCGCTTGTTAGCGGCTTTTTGAATATTGATCTGTGTATTTAATGATTAGCGCTGGTAAATTCAAGCTTATCAATTGCAAGCTCGTCCCCGTTCGCACCGCCGTTCAGTTGTACAAAATAGCGTATTGCAAAACGCCCTGAATCTGGTTCATTAAGGCCTGTAATGGTTGCCTCATATTTTGTCCAGGTGGTAGGGTAATCATCCGGAGGTGAAATTTTATAAAGAGGGTTAATATCAATTAAAGGTGTTGTAAAATTACCAACATCAGAAGATGATTCTCCTATACTATCTGACGTATTAAAAGTATTCAAACGTAACTGAAGCCTGTCTCCATAGCCATCATTTGACCCATTTGATAATGTGTAAAAACTTATTTTATCTCCATTTTGAAAATAAAGCTTTGGCGAAATTGCCCAGTTGCTGATGATGCCAGATGAACTTCCAGGATCATTGGTAGCAGCATAATTACTAAATAAGAATTTGCTGCCATCAAATGCAGATTGGCCTCCAAAAGGAGTCACACTCTCGATTGACCATTCTTCCCCGGGATCATCACTTAAATTGGTAAATACCCAACCCTGACTTGTAAGGCTATCCATACTTTCAAAACTTGTGGAAAAAGACTGATCAGTAGGTTCCGGTGGCTTTGGGGCTGGATTTGTATTATCTTTTTTGCAGGAAATTTGCAGTAAGCAAATAACTGCAGTTCCAAAAATTATTCTTTTCATTCTAATCGATTATTTAGTTTGAATTCATTTAAATTTTATCTCGGACGTAAGTAGGTCAAAGTATCAATAGACTGCCTTGCTGTAGGGCCTGCTCCCCAGGTGTAGGCTATATAAAACGTTTTTGTATCAGGATCATACCTGCTGTCATAACCTGGAAGGTTGTAAGCCCCTCCATCGCTGGTGATGGTTATCGGATAAGGCGGTGGAACAGATGTATTCAAAGTTAAAAGCGGGTTGCCAATTGATATTCCACTATTTCCATCTCCCCACAGAGGAATACTTCCAAACCCTACAGAATTAGCTCCTTTTGTTATCAGCGGCATTTCTTTACCTGAAAAATTACCGGTTAAGCTTGCATCACCGGCTCGAAGTGAATAACCTTTATAATCGTAAATTCCATCCCATTCATTCTTCACTCCTATCGCGAGAATACCGGTATTGAAATTACCACTTATTATATAGCCGGAAGAAACACTTACTATTTTCAAACCTAGTGCATAATCAAAGCCTAGGAAATCATCTGGGTTAAGTTTTAACTGCAAATAACCTGTAGTTTGTCCTTTTTGTATTGTAACAACATATCCATTTACAGAATCGCCTGGATTTAACACACTATATAAACCTGTAGGCGCTTCTTCATGTGTGGTACCATTTGCAGCATTATAATCCCCTAATAAAGCGGGGTCATATGCCAGCGTCACCTGTATATCTTCAGGTGCAGCTCCGCCTGCCAGCAAAATAGGAACTGCATCAAACGTGGTATCAACATCTGATTTTTCAAATGCAAGCTGCAGATGGTTGGAATTTGAAGTTGCTGTTAGTCCCACATAAACGACATTTTGTGTGATGCCACCCGAACTAACAGATTGTATCTCATGATTATCAAAAGCGTCGTCTTTTAGGCAGCTTGCAAAAACCGTTGAAAGAATAACAGCTAATGAAGACGTATAGATTATATTTTTTAGTTTCATGTTATTAGTTTTTTATTTAAGGTTCCCAGAAAAGTTTTGAAGAATACGCATCTATATTTCCCTGTGCCTGGGCATTAACTCCGTTTGTTGTATATTCACTTTGAGGATACAATAACCGAAGCGGTAATGAGTTGGCCACTTTTGCCGGGTTGGTAGAAATATATCCGGCAGGAAGGAAATGCAATCTCCTTTCATCAGAGTAAGATTCAAGCGGATCAACACCACAATCAGCAATATATTTTTGATAAACAATAAAATTTGTCATTGATTGAACCGATGTGCCCGCATACTTCCAATTCGCTACTACATTATCGGTATCCGATAAATATAATTGAGCAGATTGTTGAGGCGTATAAATAATAGAATCTGCGCTATTATCTGCATTACGTATTGGAGGATACTTTGCTCCAAGCCATATAAAAGATTGGGTTACTGCATCTTCATAAGCGGATTTCGCATTTCCTGCCATCCAGCCCCTGGCAATTGCTTCAGCCTTTAAAAACAAAGCTTCAAATGCAGGATATATCCACTGTGCTTGTGTTGCTCCTTCGACGAAATTACCGCCAACAGCTGTATCACCAATCAATCCCGGGCCAAAATAAGATGTATTTGCGCCATTATATAAAGAGCCTGTGGGATCTCCATATATATTCGCATTAAAGTTTGTTCCAACAGGCTGGAAGAATCTGCTTAACCGTGCATCTGCCGAAGAAGAAAGCGCGGATACAATATAATTATTAGCTCCTGTGGATGTATTTGCCTTAACTCCTGTAGGATCGTATCCAAAATTTGCAAAGAAAGGCGATTGTTTATTTACATCGTTAAGATAACCGGGATTAACAGCAATATTTTCATCATCACTTAAAACACCGCCGGAGTTTTGTATTTTATCAATTACAGAGGATGGATTAAATCCGGAAACACCAGACTGGCGTATCAACAATCTTAACCTTAGTGTATTGGCAAAATGTATCCATTTTTGCTGATCTCCTGCTGCTATTACATCTGCCTTCGCGAAAGATGAAGGGCCAGCCGTGCCCATATAACCTACTGCAGTATCCAATGAGGCCAATAAATCATTATAAATGCTTTGAGCATCATCATACACCGGAGTAGAATAAGTAGCAGATTGAAAAGCTTGGGAGTAAGGAATATTGCCATACAAATCCACCAGCTCCTGGAACACTTTTGCAGATAATATCATATTAGCTGCTGCTAAAACTGTATTACTATCAGCTAAAGCTTTTGTCTTTGCTTGATGTAAGTCAAACAAAACATTATAAGAATTCTGCCAAAGCGGGTCGCCAAAGCTAAAATCTATTTTGTAAGTCTGTTCTGTTTGGTTAGGGGCGAAATCACCATTTGGTGCAAAGTATCCCATCCAGTTATCAAGAAAACCATAATTATTTGCCGGAAGCGCCCCTACAGCCTGTTCGGCCTGGGTGAATATCAACTCAGGCGTAACATTTTCGTCTGTAACCCTGTTGGGATCGCTGTTTACATCAAGATAACTTTTGCTGCAGCCTGCGAACAACATGGCTGAAAGCGAAATACCTGCAATTATATTTTTATTTATTAATTGTTTCATTTATAATTATATTTTATCCATTAAAATTGAACTGTTAAAGATCCGCCAAATAACCTCGATGCAGGAGCCTGGAATGAGCTTGCAATACCAAAAGTATTTCCTGTTGCTGAGTAATTGAATTCCGGATCACCCCACTGGTTTGATTTCGGAACGAATAAGAGCAAATTCTTACCTACTGCCGAAACAGTCACACTTTTAATAATATTTTTATTTCCAAACCATTTGTGGGGAAGTACATAAGAAATATTTAACTCCCTTAATCTCCAAGCTGAAGCGCTTGCAAAATAATTAGTGGCAATGGCTGTATTTGTATTTCCGTTTGCCCAGAAGTTGTAATTGCCGTCTTGTACTAAAATACTTGTGTTATTTACGTATTTGCTGCCATTCCAATAAACCGAGTTAGGAAATACAAATCTTTGACGTCCGTATTCAGCGCTGCGTGCAGAAATACCCGCAAAATCTTCATCAGAACCCAAACCTGAGAAAAAGTCGTTACCTCCTTTATAATCCCAGGTCATGGTAACAGAGAAGCTGCCAATTGAAAAAGAAGGCGTCATACCTACAACCCATAAAGGTAAAGATCTTCCTTTTACTACCTGGCCTGCAGCTTCAGAAGGATAACCTGTCACCGGATCAACAATTACTTTCCCCGTTGCCGGATCCCTGTTATAGTCAGTTAACTGGAACTGGAAGGCAGACTCGCCAACTTCCGCAATGTTAGCAACGGTCGGAGAGCTTACTGAATTCTGGATAAAACCAGCCGAACCTGCCAACACAACCGGAACATTACCCAAAGTGCGCGTTACCTCGTTATTGTTGTATGAACCATTTATCTTGAAATCGATCCGGCCTTTGCCAATATTTATCAATGGTGTCATATTCAGTTCCATATCAACACCATAGTTCTTGAAATCAGCTGCGTTAGCCAGTTTTGTTGTATAACCTGTGGTTGATGACTGAGCAATTGACAAGACCTGGTTCGTATTTTTCTGATTATAATAAGTTGCATTAAAATTGATCCTGTTCTTAATGAAGCCTAATTCAACTCCACCTTCCAGGGTATTAACAAATTCAGGCTTCAGGCTCGGATCAGGAACAGTATTGTTCGCTGTAAATCCCACTGTACTGCCGTACGGGAACCCTGCGTTTGTAGAATAAGTAGCATTTAAAGCATAGGGATTTAAATTCACATTACCCGATTTTGAATAAGCACCCCTTACTTTTACATAACTCAATAATTCGCTGTTCTTCAAAGCAGGTATAACCTGTGACAATATAACCGAAACATTTGCCGCAGGATAGAAAAAAGAACGGTTTTCTTTGGACAAACGGGAATCCCAGTCATTTCTGCCGGTTAATTCTCCATAAAGCCAGCCTGCATAACTTAAGCTAACAGTACCATAAGCAGAAAGCAGCTTGGATTCTACGTTATAGTTGTTGCTTCCTGTGTTATTTATACCACCGTTGGAAAAGTTTCCATTAAATACAGGAACCTGTGCATCACCGCTGCGTACTGCTACATTGTACAAATAAGGCACTACCAGGTTGTTACCGCCAACAGCAACATCTTTGTAACGGTTATCTCTAACCGAGCCACCCGCTATATAATTTAATGTAAGATCTTTTGCAACATCAGTTTGTCCACTTAGGAAATAATCAAGGTTTACCCGCGAAGTGCTGTTTTCATCATCAAGTACGCTTCCGGGCCTGTTTGAATATTGTGTAGCATTCCTGTTCGCTGCAGCCCAGTCACTTACTACTATAGGTGCATTCGTATTTTTAAAATCAGTAAATGACAGGTTTGAGCTTACCCTTGCGGTTGCTTTGAGCCATGGGAAAAATTTATAGCTAATATCCATATTTCCAAGAAGGTCATCTTCTCTTCCGGATTGCCTTACATTAGCTATCAACCAATATGGATTAACTGCATATTCATTATAATAATTAGAGAACTGGCCAAATTTGCTGTTCAGATCTTTATAACTCAGTAAAGGAACATTATTCGCTGTCTGCATTACAAGAAAGAACAAACCTCCATCATATGCATTGGGAAAGGAGTTCTGAAAACCTGCTTCATTTACTACATCATAATTTTGCAGTATATAGTTTAAGCCATAGTTAATTGAAAAATTGCCATAAGTTTTGCCACCGTTAAAACGTACGCTGGTACGATGGTTTTCATCATCGGGTACTAACCCTTTAATTTTTGCATCATCAATGCTTACATAAAAATCCTGGCCGGCAATTGATGCAGAATTTTGCAAGGTTAAACCTGTATTCCAGAATTTTATTTTGTCATTATAATGATCGTTGGAATAAGGTACCATTTGAATGGAGCCATCTTCCAATGGAACACCCAGGGGTCTTATAACACCATCGAATTTGGGACCGTACTGCTGGTTTTCATAAGGTACATATTCAAAGTTTCCATACTGGTCAGCAAGCTCCCCCGCGCCCTGGCCAAAATCTTTTTGTAATTTGGGAAAGAAAGAAACGTTTGTTGCCTGAACGGTACTGCTTATAGTAACGCTTGGCGTTTTACCCCCTCTTTTTGTTGTAATTACAATTACGCCGTTCACAGCATCAGGACCATAAATTGCAGCAGAAGCAGCACTTTTTAATACAGTTAAAGAAGCAACATCGCCCGGAGGAATTGAACCAAGATAACCCAACGGTGTAGGTGCACCATCAACCACCAACATAGGCTGGTTATTTCCCGTTAAAGAACGAATACCGCGGATATTAATCTTTGCATTTTCAAAAACACCGCTGTTAACTGTTGAAATATTGAGGCCGGAGATTTTTCCGTTCAAAGCCTGCTGAATATTTACAGACTTTCCTGTAGTAAGATCCTTATTATTAATTGTTGTAGCCGCATATCCCAGCGACTTTGCCTGCCTTTGTACACCTAAAGCAGTAGTAACTACTACATCGCTCATATTACCTGAAACCCGTGTTACTGTAATTGGAATTACAGAAGCATCTCCCACAGTTACATCGGAAGTTTGAATACCAACCGCAGAAATTGTTAATACATTGCCCGATTTAGCAGGGATGGTGAAGTTTGCATTCGCATCTGCTGCTACAGATACTTTTGTCCCTTTTATGGTTATCGTTGCAAAAGGCACCGGATCACCATTCTGATCTTTCACAGTACCGCTTATTTTACCCTGTGACCAGGCCACAACGCTCATAAAAAGCAATAGAGTAAGAATACTTACAATTTTTCTCATTTTACACATTTTAAAGTTTAATCTCATTAAGAAACTGGAAATAAATAACCGTTAAGAATTCCTGAACGGATTGTTAATTGCAGCAAAAGAAAAGACAAATAACATTTTAAAAAAGCTGCGCATTTAAGAATGACGGATTTTAAAGATTTATTCACATATCAAATTAGTGTAAAAACATTATAAATAAATGCAGGTCAATTATTTGTGTAAGGTATATATTAAATAATTTAAGTTAGGTTTTATTTGAATGGTCAATAGAGAATATGAACCGTGTAAAATAGATACTGGAACTATTAAAACAGCCCTTTTTTAAGGCTTATTTTCATTAAAAACTTGTGTTAAAAAAAAACATAAAAGAAATTTAATAGCAAACTGGTGTTAGTCTTAAAAGCTGTCTAAAAATAGAATTTTCAATCACCATTATAGATTTTAAGCATTGTAACGTACCCGATTTTGCCTCAAATGGCAGTCAAATCACTATAAAAAGGTAATTTTTGATGCTATACGAAATCATTGAAATCATTTTTAGACAGCTTCTTAGAACTATTTCTGTTATGATAACGGGAAATATTGCGTACGAAAGTAATTTTGCCGCATGCAATTATTAAATGGCAAAGAAGCTTCAGAAGTTATAAAAAAAAAGCTGACAGTTAAAACAGAGGTCTTACAAAAACAAAATTTCCCTGTTCCGCATCTTGCTGCAATATTGATCGGCCACAATGGCCCCAGTGAAACTTACGTGGCAAGCAAGATAAAGAATTGCGCGGAAGCCGGGTTTCAATCATCATTAATAAGATTTGAAGAATCGCTTTCCGAAGAAGATCTGCTGCAGCAAATTGCTGTACTCAATAAAAGCGATAATGTAGATGGCATTCTTGTACAACTGCCACTTCCTGCTCATATTTCAGAACATAAAGTAATAAATGCCATTTCACCTGAAAAAGATGTGGATGGATTTCACCCGGTAAACCAGGGCTACCTGACGCAGGGTTCTCCGGTATTTATACCCGCCACACCTTATGGCATCATCTTAATGCTGGAACATTATAATATAAGCACAAAAGGCAAACATGCAGTTATTATCGGGCGAAGTAATATTGTAGGCAGGCCAATCAGCATCCTGCTAAGCAGCAACCGGCCTTACGGTAATGCCACTGTAACAGTCTGCCACTCCCACACATCCAATATGAAAGAGCTAACTTTGCAGGCAGATATAATTGTAGCGGCTTTGGGCAAACCGGGATTTATTACCGCTGATATGATAAAAGAAGGCGCTGTGGTTATTGATGTAGGCATTACAAGGGTTGAGGATGCAACGGCAAAGAAAGGATTCCGCATAAAAGGAGATGTAAACTTTGATGAAGTCGCATCCAAAACTTCCTGGATCACTCCGGTTCCGGGTGGCGTTGGTTTAATGACAATTGCTGCATTATTAACAAATACAATGAACGCCTATTTAATGCGTAATGGATTAACTGAAGATATTTTTAGTGCGTAATGATTGAAAAGTCTGTATATATAAATAAGGTATCTGCACCTGGTGAAGTATCAACATTACCGGTAATGGAAGCTTTTTACACTTTGCAGGGAGAAGGTTTTCACCAGGGAAAGGCTGCTTATTTCATTCGCCTCGGTGGTTGTGATGTGAGCTGTTTCTGGTGCGATGTAAAAGAAAGCTGGGACGCGTCAGTGCATCCTCAAAAAACAATTGATGCGATAATTGAAGGAGTTAAAAAAGAAGTGAGCAGTGAACAGTCATCGGTAAACAGTAAACCGATCATTGTTATTACAGGGGGTGAGCCTTTACTCCACAACCTTGATGAACTTACCGCACAATTCCAGGCAGAAAACTTTAGCACACATATAGAAACCTCGGGCTCCTCCCCGCTTTCTGGTTTTTGGGACTGGATATGCCTCTCACCTAAAAAATTCAAAAAACCTTTGCCTGAAGCTTTTAAAGCAGCCAGCGAATTAAAAATGGTTATTTACAATAAAACCGATTTTAAATGGGCTGAGGAAAACGCGGCACAGGTTTCTCCCGGTTGCAAGCTTTACCTCCAGCCGGAATGGAGCAGGCAAAACGAAATAACACCTTTGATCATCGGTTATATAAAAGCCAATCCGCAATGGCAATTGAGCCTGCAGGTGCATAAGTATATTAATATTCCATGATCATTGGTTTAACCTGTCAGGTTAAACCGCGACGCCTGCTGTTTTACAAACTGCTTCGTCAGAACTTCACTATCTGTTTCAATCTTCTGCATATAATTGCCTGCATGCAATGAAACTTAATCTACTGATAACAACCTTGCTTCTTCATGATCCAGCTCACTTTCCTTTGAATTAATGATCTCATCTGTATAAATTTTTTCATTTCTTATCTTTTGCAATTCCTGCCTTCTCACGGTCACCAATTGAACCAGCAACTGATGGTATTCTTCAGAAAAAAGATCTGTCTTTTTACCTGTTGCATCGCCCTGACTATTTTCAACAATGGTTACACTTTGCCTGAAACGGGCAATCAGCAATGCAGCGGCGCTGCTGTGGTTTTCTTCACCGGCATAATTATTTAACAGGTAATTCAGGCATTCGTTTTCGAGGCGCGATTGTAACGCTGTTTTCTGGTCCCGGATATCATTTCTTCCTACATAATTAATTTTTAATACGCGTATCAGTAAAGGAAGGCTTAAGCCCTGTAAAACCAGTGTAAAAAGGATTACGCCGAACGTGATAAACAGTATCAGGTTTCTGTGCGGGAAAACAGATCCGTCAGGAAGTAATAAAGGAAGGGATAATGCTGAAGCCAGTGAAACAATACCACGCATGCCGCTCCATCCAATTAAAAAGGTTGCTTTCCCATTAAATTTTTCTTTGGTCGCTGTGCCGCGTTTCCTTCTTGCTACATAAGACATATAGGCAAAAGCATAAATCCATAAAAGACGTATCAGTATGGTAACACCGCACACTATAAGTGTATAAAAAGAAGCCTGTCGAAAAGTGAAAATTTTAAGCCCATGCACTATGCGGTACAATTGCAGGCCAATTAAAATAAAGACAAACCCGTTCAATAAAAAATTAAGTGTTCGCCACACGGCATTCACCTGCAGGCGGCTTTGAAAACTAAAAACTTTATGCGACCGTGAACTGAGGAACAATCCCCCGGTAACAACGGCCATCACGCCGGAGAATCCAAAATGTTCAGCGGTTAAATAAATGATGTAGGGAGCGATAAGGGTAATTGCCGTATCAATATCTGAATTTGTCGGCAGGTATTTGTGTATCGCGTAAAGAATGACCGATAACACGAGCCCGGTTACAATGCCCATTCCTGCAACGACAAAAAAATCGCCGGTGGCTTGCCAAAAGCTGAACTGGCCGGTTAAAATGGCTGCCAGGGCAAAGCGAAAAATTATAAGAGAAGAAGCATCATTCACCAGGCTCTCCCCTTCAAGAATGGACGTAACCCTTGGCGATACGCTTAAGTTTTGTAAAACCGATGAAGCAGCGATTGCATCGGGCGGAGAAATGATGGCGCCAAGCACAAAACCTAATGCCAGCGGGAATGCAGGAATAAGTATATGTGCCAATAGCGCAATGGCCGTAGACGTAAAAACAACGAGCCCGATCGCTAATAAGCTGATCTGTTTCCTGTATGCTACGAAACTTTTCCACGAAGTAGTCCACGCAGAAAAAAATAATAAAGGTGGAAGGAAGATAAGAAAAACAACATTTGGATTCAGCAGCACCTCGTGCACATTAGGAATGAAGCTGATCAGCAACCCGCAAATAACAAAAAGTATCGGGTAAGATACCTTTAGTTTTTCGCTAACCATCGCCAGCATGGAAATCACGAATAACATGCACAATATGGTTAGCAGGTAGGTTTCCAGTGTCATTGATACATATTTTATTTATTAAACCTGTTGGCGGAGTTTTTTGATATAGTTACATGGAAGCTAAACGAAGGTAAAAATTGAAAGGCATCTTTTTACTATCTGCCTGGAGGAAATGATAGATGCATAGCTCTGCAGGTTGTATTGATCATTTTATTCCTTAAATACCTATCGCATGTTTACCATGTAGCATATTTGGACGAAAAATAATCGAAATAAAGTCGGTATTTCTTCGATCCAATAGATCGAAGTTATATCGAAGAAATATCGAAGAAATGAGCCTCCAGGTACTTGTGTGTAGTCCTTGTCTAGTCCTAAATAGCCAAACATCACTTCCTGTTTTATTTCTTCTAAATTAACTCCGCCAACGGGTTTATTAAATCTAAAATTAAGTATCGTTATAAAAATTAAAGAGTAATAGCGCCCTGAAAATTTCAAACCCGGCAACTTTCTTTATCAGCATCTTTCAAAATAAAAAAAAACAGGTGCTGTTCACAGCAAAACCTGTATAAAGCCTGTCGGCTTCAAGAACCTGGCAGGTTAAAACCGCGATGCCTGCTGTTTTATAAACTGTCTTATTACCGCTTCATTACCCACCTCTATCTTCACCACATAGTTGCCTGCGTGCAATTTAAATGTGCTATCAGCGTAAACCGCAGGGTTGCATAGCTTACCCATAAGGCCTGGCAGTGAATCTGTTAAGAACTAACTGAGATCTTGTTACGTTGATTATAACAAGCCAACCAATCTTGCGTAGGTAATCATCCCTGTAGTATCAATACAGTTTGTTTTTTCAAGCAAATGCCTGCGGTGTGTATCTACTGTATGAGGGCTGATAAACAATTCTTCAGCAATTTCTTTACTGCTTTTGCCTTCAGCTAAAAGAGATAGTATTTTCTTCTCCTGTTTGGATAAAGGTTGAACAGGCTCAAGGCAATTCTTATCGAAATTAAAATTCCACCATTTTAATTCTCCCGGAGTTGTAATAATGAGGTTGCCGGTCTTGTATTTTTTGAGATAAGTAATATCATATATGTAATTAAGAAAAACAAAAGGATGTTTATTACTATCCATTTCTATACATACTGTCTGTTGCAGAAAATGAAAATAATCGCCTGTATATCTTTTATATACTCCCTCAAGATTTACTATTACTTTAGTTGGATCGCCTGTAAATTCTTCAAAATATCTGATAGCCCGCTGCTGCATTATAGCAGTGCATTTAAAAGTTTCAAGATGGTGATTAGACATTATAAAATCGACACCGTTTTCTGCCAGGTACATTGAGGCATCATAACCACAAACCTTTCTCTTATCAACCGTATAAATAATACGGTTAATGATCATATTCCAAATCATTATAAACACTGCATTTTGTGCAGAGATTTGTTCAAATAACGGTATAAGCTCAGGCCACTTTTCTTTATAAGAAATTGCAAGTTGGGTGCCCGCTCTTAGTTTATCCCAATCACCGTCAAATATTTCCCCATAGGATTTGGCCGCCATTGGATTCATGAGTTTAGCAAACTAAATATACTCAAATTGAGTATTACTTGGTTCCTATACAAAAATTACTTTTATACAGATTTCATAATAAGATTTATAGCTGCCTGTAAATTGTACTTAGCAAAAGACGCCCGGCCAACTTTTAACGCAAACCTGTGATTCGATTTTTATTGATTTTCTGCCTGCTAAGCGAGCCATTATTGTCGCAAAATAACCTGCGCTTTACCCACTATACCACACGCGAAGGGTTATCAAATAATATTGTATTCTCATTATTTCAGGACAGCCGCGGTTTATTGTGGGTCGGCACAAGTAATGGACTGAATTATTTTGATGGGATTTCGTTTCAAAATATCTATCCAACAGATTTTGACCCGCCTCATTTACATTCAGATCAAATAGATCAAATAACGGAAAATGCTGATGGGAATATTCTTTTAATGACGAAAGATGGAATGGAAGAATATAATTGGAAATCAAAATTGTTACGGCTTATTTTCCCTGCTTCAAAGAATAGGCATATTTACCAGTTTATTATTGACAAACAAAAAAACATTTGGCTACTTAGCGAAGCGCATTTACAAAAGTATAATTCACAGTTCAAGTTGCTCGAAAATATTAACCTCGATGTTTTTACGAATAATGTCCAGGATAATGCGACATTTTCAAGTGTTGATAATGAAAATAACATTTGGTTCTTTTATAATGGCATCATTTGCGAATGGGATGTTTCAAAAAAAGTTCTTGAAAGCAGGTACAATAATATCTATCATAAAAAAATTTTTGATATAAATTGTTCTTCAATAATTCAGGATAAAAAAGGAAATTATTGGTCTATTATAAATTATGCTTCCATAACAACGTCAAGGCCTAAAAGCGCACTTGCCTGTTATAATTGGAAATCGGATAGCCTCCAAATCTACCATTCACCAAGCAACTTTCTGTATTGCTTAACTTATTCAGTTTCGGGAAAAATATGGGTGACCAGTTATGAAGAAGGCCTTTTCATATTTGATACAAAGAATAAATCTTTCCAGGCAATACATTCCAATTCCACTAATATAAATACTCCGGCTGCTAATTTTTCTGATTGTATTTATGAAGATAATACCGGAAATATCTGGCTTGGCTCCCGGGGTTTTGGTTTGGATAAATGCAGCGATTTATCAAATAGCTTTATTGTAATGGATAAGTTTGGTTATGAAGATACTCAAACACGTTATCACAAGGCAGCTGTTTGTGATATAACTGCTTGTAATAAAAATTTATTTGTTTGCACAACTACTGGTTTTTTTGAAGTAAACCTTGAAAAGTTTTCTAAAGGAAAATCCAGGTATAACACCAAAAAATCATTGAGTGGGGATTATCACCGGATATGCATGAACTTAGATGATAGTTTACTGTTTACTTCAACATCAAGAGGAATTTTATTTTATACTCTAAACGATAAAAAATTGCACCCGGATCCTTTTGCGGTTGAGCATCCCTGGCCTTTAGATTCGGTATATATAATATGGGCTTTTAAAGATGATAGTAATAGAATATGGTTAGGTATGAGTGGCAACAACGGCGTTTATTGTTGGAATAGAAATAATAACCTGTTCACAAAATATGACGCCCGGCAAAAAGGAAAATATTATTTCCCGCTGCCTGATTTTTGTTGTGCTGCAGAAGATGATAACGGAAATATCTGGATGGGTAGTGAAAATGGAGGGCTGGCTTTTTTTGACAGGATTTCACAAACGTTTATTCAGCCATCATTTAGTGCTTTTGCAATATTGAATGATAACGTGATTTATGATATGTTAAATGACCATCACGGACATTTATGGATAAGTACAGCTAAAGGTTTATACTGCTATTCTTCAAATACACATCAAATAAAACAATACAACCGTTCAAATGGTTTAGTATCAAATATTGTGACCGGATTAGCAATGGATAAAAAAGGTATTTTGTGGATGGGGACTTACGGCGGATTATCAAGGTTTGATACGGCAACAAAACAGTTTACCAATTTTACTGGTGCTAATGATTTTTCTGACGGAATTGTATATATCGTAATATATGATTCTGCAACAAATAAAATTTGCTTTACAACAGATCGTGCAGTTGCAGTATTTGATCCTTCTATCCTTAAAAAAAGCGATCCTGTTCTTTCGCCTATAATTACTTCTTTTTCTGTTGTAGGTAAACAACGAAGTTTAAATGATTCAGGCAACATCAATCTCTCTTATAACGACAAATATTTCTCATTTAATTATACAGCACCCGATCTGAATAATGCTGCAGACGTGCGATATGAATATAAACTGGAAGGCTTTAATAAAACCTGGGTAAATGCAGGAACAAGGCATTATGCCGGTTATACCAATTTAGATGGTGGCAATTACACTTTCAAAGTACGGGCAAGTTCTGGCGGAATCGATTGGTATGAAATTTCTGTACCTGTTGCAATACATGTGGATACCCCATTTTATAAAGCAATTTGGTTTTATGTATTAGTTTCGGCAATAGCAGTTGCTATTATATTTCTCTTTATTTATTCTGCATATCGTGCAAAATTGAAAAGAGTGTTGGCGGCTTTAAAAATAAGAAATGAAATAGCCGGCGATCTGCATGATGATATAGGTTCATCCTTAAGCAGTATTATGCTGATGAGTGAGATTGCAAAAAAGCAGGATGAACCACAACTGTATTTTGACAGGATAAAGGAAAATGCAGGAAAAATTATTGAAAGCATGAATGATATTGTTTGGGCAGTTAATCCAAACAATGATACAATTGAGCAGCTATTCATTCGTATGCAAACTTTTGCTTCTTCACTGCTGGAAAAGAAAGACATCCGGTTTACGTTTAGCACAGACGATACTTTAACCACAGTTAAGCTAAGTATGGAAGAAAGAAAAAATTTTTATCTCATATTCAAAGAAGCCATTCATAATGCTTTTAAATATGCCTGTTGTAAAACCGTTACCGCACAAATTTCATCATTGCATAAAAACGTTTTAATGCGTATTCACGACGATGGAAAAGGCTTTGACACAACCCGCAATTATATGGGCAACGGCCTGAACAACATGGGGAAACGAGCCAAAGAAATAAACGGCAGACTTGAAATAATTTCTTCTGTTGATGAAGGAACAACCATAACGCTTCTTTTTACCCCTACCCACAAGGGTAGTTGAGCCATAACTTTAAACGCTCAATTTTGTTTTATCAGTATGGCAATAAAGATTGTAATATTTGAAGATAACGATCAGTTGCGTGAAATGCTTTTTCAAATGATCAATATTTCAGAAGGCCTTTCCTGTACCGGTGCGTATGCAAATGCCATGGATATTGATTACAAGATACGCCGTTCGCAACCCGATATAATTTTAATGGATATTGATATGCCCGGCATAAATGGTGTTGAAGCCGTACGAATCATAAAAGAAAAATACCCACAGATTAAAATTCTGATGCAAACGGTTTTTGAAGATAACGATAAAGTGTTTGATTCTATTTGTGCAGGCGCAAATGGTTACCTTTTAAAAAATTCATTAAGTGATTATCTAATACCTGCTATTAAAGAATTAAATAACGGCGGTGCCCCCATGAGCCCTTCCATTGCAAAAAAAGTATTGAACCGTTTCCAGGAACAAAACCCTTATATACAAAAAGATGACTACAAATTAAGTGACCGTGAAAAAGAAGTGCTTAGCTGTTTAATGAAGGGCATGAGTTATAAAATGATCGCCGACGCCTGCAACATAAGCATAGACACTGTAAAATTCCACATCAAAAAGATCTACGAAAAGCTGCATGTTAATTCTAAATCTGAAGCGGTAATAAAAGCGATACGAAATAAACTGTTATGATACCTGCTTAGCTATTATTTTAAGTTTTACCCGTTTGTGTAGTTGATTTTACTTTACCTAAATACAATTTTGTTTTATAAAAACTAATTTATGAAAACAAAATTATTCTTCGTTATGGCTATAGCTGTAACATTTATTATCAACAATCAAAAAGTAAGCGCTCAAAACTGGTTACTCGGAGGTAATACTACAACTCAAGATACAGCATTGGGCACTAAAAATCTGCATTCAGTGAAAATTATTTCCAACAACGTAGAAAGGATACATGTTGACAAAGGTGGCAATATTGGAATTGGAAATTCACTACCAGCCTATCCGCTAAGTTTCGCTAACTCATTAGGTGATAAAATTTCACTATACGGAAATAGCGGGGTTCACTTTGGTTTTGGTATTCAGAATGCGCTTTTACAAATATATACTGATAATTCTCCTGCAGATATAGCCTTTGGTTATGGTTCAAGTGCGGCTTTCACAGAAAATATGAGAATAAAAGGAAATGGCAATGTAGGTATTGGAAATAATAATCCGACCTATAAATTAGATGTAAATAGTGGTGCAAGTCAATTGGCATTAAGAATAAATGGTACTAACCCTTCAATTACTATTAATTCAACATCAATAGCTAATTCTGGAAACGATTTATATATAGCAGCAGTAACTGGATCAAAAGGATATCCATCAGGCAATCTCATTTTACAAAATGGTGGATTTAATGGCATGGTTGGAATTGGGACAACCAACCCGTTGCAAAAACTTCATGTATTTGGTGCATCTATTTTAGCAAATAATACAACAATAAACCCAAGCACAACGGCAAACAGCGTTATTGCAGGAGCAATTCATGACGGATCAGGATGGAATGTTACAAGCGGCATCGGTGGCAAAGCAAGTGGCAAAGGACAGGAGTGGGGAATCGGAGCCATTAATAATTCTCTTTACTTTGGTATTGGTGATGGAAGTCGCGATAGTACAATGCAAACAGGAATTCAAATTGTGGGAAATACGAATGGCAGCAGAAATGTTTTATTGATTCCAAGTGGTTCAGGTAATGTTGGAATTGGAACAACAAACCCTCAATATAAACTTTCTGTAAATGGAACAATACAAGCAAAAGAACTAATTGTTGAAACCGGATGGTCAGATTATGTGTTTGATAAAAACTATAAACTTCTAACTCTAAATGAAGTGCAAAATTACATAAACACCAATAAACATTTGCCTGACGTACCTTCTGCAACTGAAGTAGAAAACAATGGTGTAAAGGTTGCGCAAATGGATTCTATCTTAATTAAAAAAGTTGAAGAGCTCACATTATATGTCATTGACCAAAACAAGCAAATACAGCAATTGCGGCAAAACGTAAAACAGCTAGAACATAATGACGTTGACAAAAAGAATTAATCTTAACCTCTAAAAATCATTGTTATGAAGCAGAAAATTATAACGACGCTACTATGCTGTTTGCTGATTTGTGCTGCGTTTACTCAAACGGTTTATAAAAATTATATAGACGGAGAAATTTATTTCAAAATAAAAAAGCAAGTGCCATTTCGCTTCGACACACTCATCAGCCAGGTAGAAATGCAAACTAAATTACCTTTTTTAATTCCTTTAATACATAAATACAATATATCAAAAACAGAAGCTTCTTTTTATTTTTCCAAATCAGACATACTGAAAAGAACCTTTCGGTTATATTTTAACAATAGTAAGCAAGTCGACCACATCATAAAAGATTTACAATCATTACCTGAAATTGAATATGCGGAAAGAATTCCGCTGATCAAACTTGACTATACGCCAAATGACCTTGGTTCAAATAGTTATAGTGGCCAATATGCATTATATAAAATTAATGCACAAAATGCATGGGATGTTAGCCGTGGAGATGCATCAACTTTGATTGCAATTGTTGACGACGCAGAAGATGTTAATCATACTGATCTTTATATAAATGTTATAAAGAAAAGAGATGTTTCTGATAATGATGATAATCCTGAGCCGCCTAGAAATGACAATGGTTGGGAGCATGGAACGCATACATCCGGCATTGCATGTGCCACTACGAACAACTCAATCGGCATTGCATCTATTGGTTTTAATTGTGGTTTAATGGCAATAAAAGCGACGCCTGATGTAACCGCTAATGACTCTGGAAATTATATTTATAATGGATATGAAGGAATTAGCTGGGCAGTTCAAAATGGTGCTAAAGTTATTAGTTGTTCATGGGGTGACAATACAAATACGACACAACAAAATGTAATTGACGATGCTTACAATAACGATGTTTTAGTTGTGGCTTCGGCAGGCAACAGTAATAATACTACCAAGAATTATCCCGCAGCATATAATCATGTTTTAAGTGTAGCAGCTACTGATATTAATGATCAAAAGGCTAGCTTTTCGAGTTATGGTACGTGGGTAAGTGTTTCTGCACCAGGAGTAAATATATATAGCACATTTCCTGGCAATACTTATAATTATCTGAGTGGTACCTCAATGTCAGCACCACTGGTGGCAGGATTATGCGGCTTGGTTAGGTCTGTTAATCCTTCATTGTCAGTAGACCAAGTAATAAGCATTATAAAAAACACAAGTGATAATATTGATAGTCAAAATCCAACATATATAGGTCTGCTTGGTAGCGGAAGGATAAACGCCTATAATGCTGTTGAAAGCGCTTTGCCATGTAATGCATCAATTAATTTAGGCACTGGTCCTTATTCAGTTCCTAAAACTGAATCTTCCGGCTCAATTACTTCTGGAAATTTAATATTAGGTAATACTGCCGTGATCTTTGATGCAGCAAGTACGGTTGATATAGTACCTGGATTTCACGCATCGAATGGAAGTAGCTTTCATGCCTACATTGATGGTTGTGGAAATAAATTTGCTGGTAACGAATCTGATAAGAAAAATAAGAATAGTAGGATTTCAAATTCAATTGAAAATAATTCAGCTAACACTATTTCCAGCAATTTTTTGAACGTATACCCCAATCCTGCATCTTCTATCATTCATCTTGATTTTACAACGAATGCGAATGAAAACAATGTCGTTGTAAATGTGTTTAATTCAGAAATGAAACAAGTAAAAGAACTGAAAATAGGTGTATTAATAAAAGGCAAACAAAGCATCAGTCTTAATTTAAATAATCTTCCTTCAGGTATATATTTTGTAACTGTCCAACTTCAATTACAAAAGCTTGTTACAAAAGTTTCTCTTATCAAATAATATAAGAGTTGCAATTATTTTAAAAACTGATCCTGACGGATTAATTGTTGATTGACCGGAAAATAACTGATACTAAAAAAATGGTGTTATCAAAATAGAAAGAGTAAGAAATTGCTTTTCAACCCTAATCTCTTTCATCAATTCAAATTACTTCATAAAAATTTTAACCATGAAAACTTCAAATCAATTTTTATTATTCTTTACCATTGTTTTACTAATTAACACATATCATGTCAAAAAACAATTGATGGCAATAAAATAAACGATCAACAAACAAATAATGCGATAGCAGATATGAACGCCAATACAAGGTGTGTAATTAAATATACTTCAGACAATGCTTTTGGCTCCACAGTATATTTTTACTATAACACCAAACCGGCAATATTGATTCAACCAACGATGGAAATGGCATGGATGGAAGTACAGCTACTTTTGTTTACGATAAAAACAACCGTATAATGAGACAGTATGAATACGCTTTTGACAGGCAGATAAACTATTTATACTATGGCAATTCAAAATTGCCTGCTGTTATGAAGACCTACGATTCCCAATTTGGATTGGTTAATACAGACAGCCTTTTTTATAATATTTCCGGCCAATTGATTAAAAGAGTAAACGTTGAATTACACAGACAATATTATTTTGCCGAACATTTCTCTTATGACGCTAACGGAATGTAATAAAAGTGATCTATACATCTCCTACCGTTCAATTTACTGATTTTATAGTAAGCCAGTACGATGGAAAGCCAAACTTTACTTCCGGTGATCCGCGTACAAAATTCATCTTGTTTTACGCATAAAATGACACGCCTTATTTTTATATGCTGTTCAGTAAAAACAATGCCCGGAATTATGTATGGCATCAAGACGATATCTCGCTGTGGTCTGTAACTTCAACTTTTAAGTACGATAATGATGGCTTTGCAGATACCGTTAATATGGATTGGTATGATGAAATAGCAAAACAGGAATTCGGAATGTTTTCGAGATATTCGTCATCCACCTGTGATAATTTTTCACCCCCTTTTCAGCAATGTCTCCTCAAATAGCAATGAGCGAAGCCAGGGACATTGCGCATTCGTAGTACGAGACCTTATCTTAAATGTAATTTTTTATTTCAGGCAATGAGTTAGCAAACGGCATGTACCAATATTCTTTGTTAGCTGATGGTAAAATAATTGACACTAAAAAATGGTGTTATCAAAATAGTTATTACCAAAACAGGTATTCATTCAATGTCTCCTCAAATAGCAATGAGCGAAGGCAGGGACATTGCGCATTAATAGTACGAGACCTTATTTTTTATTTCAGGCAGCGAATTAGCAAACGGCATGTACCAATATTCTTTGTTAGCTGATGATAAAATAATTGACACTAAAAAATGGTGTTATCAAAATAGTTATTACCAAAACAGGTATTCATACTTTTCTCCCCTAAACCCTTTTTAACCAATTATTTTCTTTTAAACTCCTAAGATGCCCGTGGCTGCAATACCATTATCACCATAAGATGAATCGAAGATGCGACAGGTAGAACAGTTTTAGTGTGTCTCACTTTTTATAAAGGAAAACTATCTCAGTTTAAGCTTCTGATTTTCCAGCCTTTTTTATATTACCCTGGGCTGCCGGACGAGCACCCGCTGCAATTGGATTAAATATTACATTTCCAATCTCAGCTGTGGCAATATGAGACTTGACCTGGCCTTTTAATGATGATCTGTGACCAAAATCAAAATGCAAAGGTTCTACTGTTGCTGATAATGATTTTTGAGTAGAAAGTAAGTCACGCAAATTTTCCTTTACAAGCTCACTTATCTGTAACGCATAAACCGGTTGCATTCTTACCGCAAGATTTACAGAAAGAAGCTCGTAGCCGAGGCTGTGAATAACTTCCTGAATCTGTGCTGCCCGTTCTAATGACGGAAGTTTTATACCGGCAGCATATTGTGCCATTAATGACCTGTCAATGCCTGCTCTTTGGGCAATTACAGATACATTTAAAAAAGACTTTTCTTTAAAAAGTGCAGTGAGATCGTAGAACAAAGCAAAATTGTAATCATCTTGCTTCAAAGAATATTTTTTTAAAAGTATAGTTTTAAATTTCTCTTGAAGCTCATCAATATTTGATCCTGTATAAACGATGAGGTCATCTTTATAATTCATTCTGCCCCACAACTCATTGGAAGTGCTTTCGCTTTCCAATATTAAATTCAGTTCAATCATTTCTTTTTTTTCTTTCATAACAAATTTTTAAAGTAATCCTGCTTTTTTAAAAATTTCATTTAAAATTCCACTTGGAACCTCTTTTTTTCCTAACGGAATTGTAATATCACCTTCCATAAATTCATTTTCAAAGGTAACTTCACTGGTAGTTAACGAATTCTTTTTTACCTGCCAGCCAAGTCGTTCCAAATGTTCCCAAACGTCTTCAGAACTCATAGGGTTATAAATTAGTGTTTAACCATAGTTATTCTTTTTGTATTGTATCCATTTTACTTGTCGTTGTATCAGCTTTTTTGTTAATCGTTGTTGTATCAACAACAGGATACTTTTTCGTAAAATAGTTGCCTAGCTGATCTTTATATAACCCAAAAATATAGCCAACAATACCTATAACTAACGCAATAAAAATCCAATACCTGTCTTTAAAAGCATTTCTTTTTGTCGCAACATTTATATTTCTTTTGTCTCTGCTATAACTTTCATATCCTTGCCAATCTCTGCCGGCCTGAGTAATTTTCGTATTTAAAGGCGGTCCGTATTCTGTTATTAATTTTTCGGCTATTAAAAAATCGTAAGCATCAAATAAAATACGGTATTCTTCCCTTGTTAAATTTTTACCAACCACATAATTATTCCAATTTATGCTGCCAGCATTATCAAAGGAAAGATGCTGATTAAGCATTTCATCCACCTTGTTTCGAAATTTCGGCATAAATGTATATCTTTTGGAAATATAAAGGTAACAAATTTGTTACCATAGCTTGAATTTATCATAAATATTTACCGTTTAATGAGTTAAGCCTGATATACAACTAATTTTAAACTCCGGTCTCCCTTCCAATGAGTTTTTTAAGCTGCCTTTCAGATGTACAATTGTTTGCTGCAACTGTATGTTAACCGCCCGGAATTGCCGTAAAGTATTAAGTAATGCAGGATCTGTTCCCGGGGATAAAATATTTGTATTTGCGCCGGGCACAACTCCTCCTATGCGGATTTTAATGTTTGAAAAGTTTCTACGATACTCTTTGCAGCAATGTTATTCGTTGTAATATCTTGCCACAGATGCCCAGGCAAACGCAGATTAACCATTTTTTGTGCTGCTATCTGCGTAAATCTCCGAAATCTGCGGGTGGAAAATATAAATACAAAATTCAGGAAATCATTTTTAGACAGCTTCTTAATATCATTCTTACCTGTAAAGTTTTTTCAGGATAAGACAGAGCAAAGACGCGCCTCTTTTTTACGGTAAATAAAAACATGTTGTAAAGCTTATTCAGTATTAACCCCTAAATCCGTAAAGTTTTTCAGGATAAGACATAATAACTGAAAGCTTATTTCTTCGATATAACTTCGATATTTCTTCGATATAACTTCGATCTATTGGATCGAAGAAATACCGACTATATAGCGACAATGTTTCGTCAAAATAAGCTACCGGCTAAGTACTTGACAAGCAGTTAACGGATAAAATGGATTAATACACACTCCAGGCAGCACCAGGCACAGGCAGTAAACTTTTTAAACGCGCCCGAAAGATCATTGAGCTTTTTTTAAACACCTGTTATAGTTAATGTTTCAACTGTTCAATCCGTGTATATTTGCGGCCGCTTTTGGTGTTTGAGCAACGCCCGACACCAAAAATTTATTCATTAAAAAAGCAATCCCCCTTTAGGGGATAGGGGTTTATGTATCGTACACATACCTGCGGAGAATTGAAACTTGAAAATGCCGGGCAAACCGTTGAGCTGGCCGGCTGGGTGCAAACCGTGCGCAAATTTGGCGCTATTACTTTTGTTGACCTGCGCGATCGTTACGGAATTACACAACTGCTTTTTGGTGAAGATCTGAATGCACAACTGGAATCAAATCCCTTAGGCCGTGAATTTGTTTTGCAGGCAAAAGGCACTGTATCTGAACGCAGCAATAAGAATAAGAATATTCCAACAGGCGGTATTGAAATTTTGATTCAATCGTTCAGCATCCTCAATAAATCGGCAGTGCCGCCTTTTACTATCCAGGATGATACGGATGGCGGAGATGACCTGCGCATGAAATACCGCTATCTCGACCTGCGCAGGAATGCGGTGAAGAAAAATCTTGAACTGCGCTACGCTGTAAACCGCAGCGCACGCAATTATTTACATGAACAGGGCTTTTATGATATTGAAACGCCTTTCCTTATAAAATCAACCCCCGAAGGTGCAAGAGATTTCGTAGTGCCTTCGAGAATGAATCCCGGTGAATTTTATGCATTACCGCAAAGCCCGCAAACCTTCAAGCAGCTATTGATGGTTAGCGGTTACGACCGCTATTACCAAGTGGTTAAATGTTTCAGGGATGAAGACCTGCGCGCCGACCGCCAGCCTGAATTCACCCAGATAGATTGCGAAATGGCTTTTGTAGAACAGGAAGACATTTTAAATATGTTTGAAGCCCTGGTGAAACGCATATTCAAAGATGTGAGAGGCTTGGATTATACTGAACCTGTTGAAAGAATCAGTTGGGAAGATGCCATGTGGAATTATGGTAATGACAAACCCGATATACGGTTTGGGATGAAAATTGCCAACCTCAAATTTCCATTACATGTTTTCACTTCTAAAATAGCGTTCTTGCAAAACTCCCCTTTAGGGGATGAGAGCGCTGCGGGGTTCGCAGTTTTTGACAGCGCTGAAACTGTAGTGGCTATCAGCGTGCCGGGCGGAAGCGAATATTCACGCAAACAGACCGATGAAATTACCGAATGGGTGAAAAGGCCGCAGATAGGAATGAAGGGATTGGCTTTTATAAAATGCGGAACAGACGGAACGTATAAAAGCAGCATGGACAAATTCTTTGATGCTGAAAAACTAAAAGCCATTGCCGGTGCAACCGGTGCACAAGCCGGAGATATTGTTTTAATACTTGCCGGGAACGAAGAACGTACGCGCAAAGCTGTTAGTGAATTAAGGCTGGAAATGGCAAAACGATTGGGCCTTCGCAAGAGCAATGAGTTCAAATTACTCTGGGTGCTGGATTTCCCTTTATTTGAATATGATGAAGAAAGCAATCGCTGGGTAGCAAGGCATCATCCTTTTACTTCTCCCAAACCACAGGATATACAAGTGATGATAAATAACGATCCCGCCATTAAAGATGCTGCAAAATATCTTGAACATCCTTATGCAAACATTAAAGCAAATGCTTACGATATAGTATTAAACGGAAATGAGATCGGCGGCGGTTCTATAAGAATTTATCAAAGAGCATTACAGGAAAAAATGTTTGCAGCGCTGGGCATGAGCAAAGAAGAAGCCCTGCATAAGTTCGGGTTTTTATTGGGCGCTTTTGAATACGGCGCTCCGCCGCATGGCGGCATTGCATTTGGGTTCGACAGGCTTTGCGCCATTCTGGGCGGCAGCGAAAGCATAAGAGATTTTATTGCATTTCCTAAAAATAATTCAGGCAGGGATGTAATGCTCGATGCACCTTCAACCATTGATAAAAAACAGTTGGAGGAATTACAGATTAAAACAGCTGGGAAATCATAATAACATGAAACTTACTATTTACCGCATACTTACTTTTTTATTGTTACCGATAGCAGTGTTGTTTACCATTTTTGTGCTGTTGGTTTTACGCGCTGCCTTCAGCAATCCGGCGCTGTTTTTGCCGCTGTTCTTATTGTCATGTATTGCTATTTATACTTTCACATCTTTCAATTTTCTGATACAAGGGATTGACGGCAATAAATTGCTGAACCGGTCAGCTAAAGATTGGATAAGGGTAAATGCTATAGTAAGTATGGTATGGGCTTTAATGATAACAGGCACATGTGTTGCTGTTTTATTACAGCCTGCAATGCTTGGCGAAGCCGTTAAACAGATGAAAGAGAACGCTGGTTCAGACCTTAAAATAAGTGAAGCTGATTTTGAGAAATATATGCGTGTAATTGTTTATTTCTTTTCGGTGTACGCCCTGGTTTTGTTGGTGCATATTGTCATGAGCTTTATATACCTCAAATCGTACGCCTACCTTTTTCGTAAAAAAGAATAATAATAAGGAATTATCCAATCTATTTATTGTACAATGTTTATAAGCATTCATACATAATGCTTAATTGAGTAAATTGCCCTGTGTTAAGAAATTATTACCAATTCTGCATGTTGGAAGTTTACTTAACTAATCATTCATTTTTGCAAAAATTCACGTATGTCACTTAACTCTTTCATGAAAATTTTTCAACCAAAAGACAGGATTTTTTTTACTCTTTTTGAGGAGGTGGTTGGTACGGTAGGTGAAATGAGTGAATTGCTGAAAAAGCTGATCATAGAAACGGAAAAAGATAAACGCTTTGCCATACTAAATGAAATAGAAGATGCCGAGCATAAAAATGATGATACCACGCACAGGATTTATACCGAACTGGGCAGAACCTTTATCACTCCTTTTGACCGCGAGGATATCCACTTCCTGGCTACCGCTCTTGACGATGTAGCCGATTATATATATGCTTCAGCAAAACGAATGGCTTTTTACAATATAAGCAATGATGATGAAGGAATAATTAAACTGGCAAATCTTATTTGTTATGGAGTGGCGGAATTAAAAATTGCTGTGACAGGCCTGCGCAACATGCGTAATTTACAGGCAATGACTACAGCCCTTGTTAAAATAAACAGTATAGAAAACCAGGCAGATGATATTTATGATCTGAGCACTGAACGCCTGTTTGACCTTGAGCCGGATATAAAGCTCCTTATAAAGAAAAGAGAAGTTTACCATGCCATGGAAACTGCTACCGATAAATGTGAAGATGCTGGTAACGCGATAGAAACCATCATAATAAAGTACTCATAAGCAAACTAACACAATTACTACTATCGCATGTCTACACTATTAATTGTAATTATTGTTCTTGCAGTAATATTTGACTTTATTAATGGCTTTCATGATGCGGCAAATTCTATAGCTACTATTGTATCCACTAAGGTGCTTACTCCATTCCAGGCGGTTATCTGGGCGGCGTTTTTCAACTTTGTAGCTTATTTTATTTTTCGCGATCACGAAGTGGCAAACACGGTGGCCAAAACGGTAAACAGCGGTTCATATGACCTTATTGTAGTATTGGCCGGCGTAATTGCGTCCATTATCTGGAATTTGATCACGTGGTGGTATGGTATTCCCTCCTCCTCTTCACATACACTCATTGGTGGCTTTGCCGGTGCAGCCATTGCTCATGCGGGTTTCAGCAGCATCAACTGGTCTTTAAACGGAGGTATCAGCCTTACCTTCATTTTTATTTTACTTGCTCCGTTGATCGGGATGATCATTTCCATCTTCATTACATTGGTAACCATACAGCAAAACTTCTGGCTTAAAATAACGATCATTGTAACTGTAGTTACCTGCTGCCTGGTATTTATTCATTTTAAAAAGCCTTTTGAGTTTTGGGGCTTGCTTGGTTTAGGCGTGATCTTTATTGTTTCTTATTTTATCAATTATTTCCGGGGCGAGACAGCCACGCGTACCAACAACATGTATAAGCGGTTACAGCTTGTATCTTCGGCAACTTTCAGCATTGGGCACGGCGGCAGTGATGCACAAAAAGTAATAGGAATAATCGGCGCAGCCATGGTTGCTCAAAATATAATTCCCGATGTAAGCCATATACCTACCTGGGTGCCATTTGTGTGCTATACATCTATTGGCCTGGGCACAATGAGCGGGGGCTGGAGAATAGTAAAGACCATGGGCACAAGAATAACAAAAGTTACGCCGCTGGAAGGCGTGATGGCCGAAACTGCCGGCGCTATTACTTTGTTCACAGCGGCAAATCTTGGCGCCCCGGTAAGTACCACCCACACAATAGCAGGTGCAATAGTAGGCGTAGGCGCAACCAAACGCTTAAGCGCAGTACGTTGGGGCATTACAGTAAATCTTATATGGGCCTGGGTGCTCACAATTCCTGTAAGCGCTTTAATTGCCGCAGGATTATACTGGTTCTTTCACCTGTTTTCTGTTTAGTTTTATTTATTTTGCAGACATTAATTATTGTTCTATGAAAAAAATCCTGGTAACAGGCGGCTGTGGCTATATTGGTGCACATACAGTTGTTGACCTTTTAGAGAATGGATATGATGTGATTTCAATTGATGATAACTCCCGTTCGGGCACCTACCTGATAGACGGTATTGAAAAAATAACCCGCACCAGGATCAAAAACTATAAAGTAGACCTGAAAAATTTTGATGAAACACGTGCCGTTTTCCAGGAAAATGAAGATATAACCGGAATAATACATTTCGCAGCATACAAAGCTGTTGGAGAAAGTGTGGAACAACCGCTGCTTTATTATGAAAACAACATGTTTTCGCTGATAAATATTCTTAAATGTGTCAGGGAATTCAATATTTCTCATTTTGTTTTTTCATCGTCCTGCACGGTTTACGGTAATCCGGATTCTATTCCTGTTACAGAAACCTCAGCAGTAAAGAAAGCAGAATCTCCTTATGGAGCAACAAAACAAATGGGTGAAAGAATTGTGGAAGACTATGTGAAAGCACATGAAAGTAATGCCATATTGCTTAGGTATTTTAATCCCGTTGGTGCTCATCCAACAGCATTTATAGGTGAGCTTCCCATTGGCAAACCGCAAAATCTTGTTCCTGCCATAACTCAATGTGCTATTGGCAAAATCAGGGAAGTGACTGTATATGGATCTGATTATCCTACGAGGGATGGCAGCTGCATACGTGACTATATTCATGTTTGCGATATAGCCCATGCGCATACGCTCGCCCTTGAATTTCTCATCAACAAAAAAAACACATCTGCCGTTGAAATCTTTAATTTGGGCAGCGGCAACGGTGTAACCGTACTGGAAGCCATACACGCGTTTGAAAAAGTATCAGGCAAAAAATTAAATTATAAAACAGGCCCGAAAAGACCGGGCGATGTTATTGCCATATATGCCAACAACGATCTTGCGAAAACTGCATTAAACTGGATTGTAAAATACGACCTTGACGATATGATGCGTACCGCCTGGGATTGGGAAATCAAAATTCATAAAGATGAAGAATTGGTAAACGCTCAGAACCATGTGTTAAATTAGCCTTGCTGAAATAGAATTACATTAAACTTTTTTTGCACGATTTTATCTGATAACCTGGTAATAATTTATTTTAAATCACCTGCATGCAAATTGAAGATAAGGAGTTATTAGAGCAATTCAGGCAGCCGGAAACAAAAGAAAAAGCATTTACGGCTATTATAAAACGATACCAGGAAAAATTATACTGGCATATTCGGAGAATGGTTATTGATCACGACGATGCAAATGACGTAATGCAGAATGTTTTTATAAAGGTATGGAACGGGTTGGAAAATTTTAGGGAAGACAGTCAATTGTATACCTGGCTGTACCGGATAGCAACTAACGAAAGCCTGACTTTTCTTGAACAGCAAAAAAAGAAAAGTACTGTTAGCCTGAATGATGTTGAAACAGGACTGGCAAATAAAGTGATAGCAGACAGGAATTTTGATGCAAATCGTCTTGAATGGAAGCTGCAGCTGGCAATTCAACAACTACCTGAAAAACAAAAACTGGTTTTTAATCTGAGATATTATGACGAAATGCCTTATGAAGAAATGAGCAAGGTGTTGGATACAAGTGAAGGTGCATTGAAAGCCAGTTATCATCATGCGGTGAAAAAAATAGAAGAATTCATAAAGAATAATTAAACTGTCAGCTAATATGCAGGTCAAAAAATATTGTAATGGGTAGAAATTTTAACATATTGGATGAATTAAGAGATATTCATGCTGTTTTCTTAACAGAGGCAGACAGGAGAAATGTATTTTTCATACCTCAGAATTATTTTAATGAATTACCCGATGCCATCCGTGCAAATATTTTTTTACACACTGTTACCATATCTGATCCTTTCACAGTACCGGAAAACTATTTTGAAAACTTTCCGGCTTTACTGTTGGATAAGATAAAAGATAATGCTGTCCCAAACGTGTTTGGAAATAACACCCGGGTTATTTATACTGTACCGGAAAACTATTTTGACAATTTTGCAAACGGGGTGCTAAAAAAAATAAAGCAGTCAAACCAGGTTTCAGCTCAGCAGGAACTTGAAGAGATCTCGCCTTTTTTAAGCGCTATACCCAGAACAAATGTGTATTCCGTTCCTGAAAACTATTTCAGCAAAATTTCGGAGACTGTACCTTCTGAGCCTCCGGCAAAAATTATTTCAATAGGCGGCAGAACAAGAAAATGGACAAATTATGCTGCTGCAGCCTGCATTGCTGCTTTATTGTTTGGCGGAAGTTTCCTTCACTTCTATACAAAGGGCAATGCTGAAATACATTCTGTTGTTTCTTCAGTGTCAAATGAAGATCTGCAAAAGCAAATTTCTGTTTTAAGCGATGAAGAAATTGCCGATTATCTGAAAACCAATTTAAATCTGGCTGTTTACACCAGTACAGGCACAGAGGATTATCAGCAACAGAACCTTGATATACAAAACATGCTTCAAAACATGTCTGATGAAGAGATTCAGCAATACTTAGATCAGCATCCGGAGTCATCTTCAAAAGAGGAGGGAATTTAAAAATGATAAAAACTAAAAAAATATTCTTTTTGTTTTTGTCTTTATTGTTTGGTAGTTATTTTTGCCGCGCCCAGACTCCGGATAATGGAGATGAAAACAGAGTTGAAGTGGTGAAGATGGCTTATTTAACGCATGAACTAAATCTTACACCCCAGGAAGCTCAAAATTTCTGGCCTGTTTATAACAACTACATAAATGAAATTAAACAGGCCCGGGTGCAAAATCCCGACGATGAAGTAGCTTTTGAAAAGAAAGCTGTAGAAATTAAAGAGCGCTACCAGGGAAATTTCAAAAAAGTTTTGGGTAATAGTGACGAAAGGGCAAAGAAAGTTTATACTACGGATAAACAGTTTAATAATACGTTACGTAATGAATTAAGAAGACGGCAAAACTTTCAACAAAACCCGCAAAATAACATGAAAGGAAATGGCGCTGCCAAAAGGCAACGGCCACCACTCTGAATATATTAAACTTGGTGTTTTTCATAGGTTAGCAACGGCCAGCTCTTTTTAGAGCAGGCCTATTTTTTTAGCAGCATAGCTCTAATTACAGTAGGGTAAGTTCGGGTGAAGCATAAAGTAATCCTGAAAGGATTTAATTTGAATAACCCGCAAGGATTGCGGGTAAAAAATGGATAAACAACATTGAACCCTTGCAGGGTTCAATTGATTAATCACGATTTTATCCTCCGGTTACATCGAAGGCTATTTGTATCAAAGCCTTTCCTTTCAGGCTTAAACCGGGCTCACGTTACAGTAAGTTATCAAATAAGATTCAATTGAAAAACCTGGCCGGCAGCCTTTACATCCAACTATAACAACTCAGGTGTAATGGAAACAGGTAGCAGCCAGCTATAGTAGTATTCAATATTGATTAGTGCTCAAAAGCACAAGCGTGCATGCTTCTGTTGCCTCGATATTATTTTTTAAAGCAAGGTCGCTCAGCTCATCATTTTCAGCCCCGGGATTAAATATAATTCGTTTGGGATGTAAAGAAAGTATATAATCGTAGTACTGCTTTTGGTTTTGCGCATTTAAATAGAGTGTTACTGTATCCACATTATCAATACCAGGGTGACCGGTAATTATTTCAAGGCCATTTATAGTTCCCGGTCTTTTTCCGATAGCTACAACAGGATGCCCGTGTGCCTTTAGCCTGTTAACCGCAAGATAACTGTAGCGGCCGGGATTTGGTGAAGCGCCTAATACAACCGTTTTTTTGTCCATTATATTTCAATTTAAACGACTTAAGTGTAAATAAGAATATTGAAACTTCAGGATGCAGAAAATAGATTTCTAACCCCTACTTTTGCGAAGTTAAAATTCAGGCCCTGTAGTTCAATGGATAGAATAGGAGTTTCCTAAACTCTAGATACAGGTTCGATTCCTGTCGGGGCTACAAACAGGCAAAAGAGGCATAATCCAGTCCTGACACTGAAATGCCTTTTTTATATCTTCAAAAATGCACCAAGAATTTGAACCTCCTGACGGGTTACGGGATACCGTAAAGTGCTTTTGGTATGACAGAAAAGACTTCGGAGAACAACAATCGGGTTTCAAGGTGATGCCTGATAGCTACACTGAAATTATTTTTCATTTCGGAAGCGAATGCAGCATTTCTTATAATGGAAACCTGCAGCCATTGCCATCACCGTTTATGATAGGATTGCTCAATCAGCCTGTTCATTTTTATACGAAAAACCGTTTAGAGATCATTGGTATCAGGTGCTTCCCCTGGACGGTGTTCGATTTGCTGGAACTGCCGCCTGGTAAGGACGGCGTGCGCATATTTGAGCATCCTGTCGCTCAGCTTCAATCCACATTGAATAAGAGTATTCATGCTGGCAGAATAAATGAAGCGCTGGATCAGGTAAAACAGTATTTCTTAAATATGCGGTCGGGGATTGCCACCGGCAGTATGCTATTCAAAGCGGGAGTTGCTATGAGGGAAGCAAACGGCGCCATGCCCGTAAGCCAGGTAGCGGCGGCAGTTCATGCAACGGTTCGTACACTGGAAAGGAGCTTTAAGCAATCTTCCGGCCATACTGTTAAAGATGTGTCTGGCCTGATGCGCTTTGAACAGGTGCGAAACCAGTTATGGCTTCATCCAAATACCAGCCTTGCAGGCTTAGCCCATGAGCTGGGCTATGCGGATCAATCCCACTTAAGCAGGGAATTCAAACGCTACAGCAGTACTACACCGGCAGCATTCGCGCGGAAAGCCAGGAAAAGCAAACAGCCAGCAGGGAACGATTTTGTCGCGTTTATACAAGCTTAATACAGCAGCGTTCCGGAATTTTGCATCGTAATTAAAAAATGCAATCATGTTACTCAATAATAAAAACGTAGCCATTATCGGTGCAGGACCAGTTGGTTTGACAATGGCGAGATTATTACAGCAAGAAGGAGTAGAGGTAACCGTTTACGAAAGAGATAAAGATGCACAAACAAGAATCTGGGGCGGTACGCTTGACCTCCATAAAGTTTCGGGACAGGAAGCAATGAAAAAAGCGGGCTTGTTAGAAAATTATTACGCAATGGCATTACCTATGGGGATAATCTTTGCTGATGAACAAGGCAAAGTATTGTTTACTAAAAAGCCCACACCCGAAAATCAATATGATAATCCTGAGATAAACAGGAACGATTTAAGGCAATTATTGCTCGACAGCTTAAAAAGCGATACAGTTGTTTGGAACAGAAAATTTACAGGACTTGAAGAGCACAATGGAAAATGGCTGTTACAATTCGAAAATAAACCTGGTGCAACCGCAGATTTTGTTATTGTAGCCAATGGAGGAATGTCCAAAGCAAGAAATTATATTACGGATACTGACGTTGAAGATACAGGAACTTTTATTATACAGGGAGATGTACCCCAGCCTGAAATAAAATGTTCAGAATTTTATCAATTATGCGATGGCAACAGGCTTATGACCGCATCCCAGGGCAATTTACTGGTTGCAAACCCCTGCAACAACGGTGTATTAACCTATGGTGTAATTTTTAGAAAGCCTAAAGAATGGGTTCATGATAATGGGTTAGACCTTCAGAATAAGGACAGCATTGTTGCATTTCTTTTAAACAGGTTCTCAAACTGGAATGAGCGATACAAACAATTATTCCAGGCAACATCTTTTTTTGTTGGATTGCCGACGAGAAAACTGCCATTGGATAAGCCCTGGAAAAATGATCGCCCTTTGCCTGTAACGCTTATTGGAGATGCCGCACACTTAATGCCTCCTTTCGCAGGCCAGGGGGTAAATACCGGGTTAGTAGACGCGTTAACTTTATCCGATAGCCTCA
>Ga0206903_10060_pt1 | contig 35240 bp, 32 predicted proteins | sample Alteio_BWOrgHeat_45_FD_152959 | JGI IMG/M metagenome (GOLD analysis project Ga0206903, IMG submission 152959) | Enriched cells from forest soil in Barre Woods Harvard Forest LTER site, Petersham, Massachusetts, United States -... | ecosystem: Environmental > Terrestrial > Soil > Temperate forest >... | reverse complement strand
TATATCCCTGCTGATCGTCCGGGTAAACCTTCGCTTGGAGATCCAGATCGATTTTCACCGGGATCTGGTGCAGCAGCAGTCGCTGGGTGGTCATGAAGTCTTCATACGAAACCGAGATATCGTTTAGCGTTGGCAGCGTCTCTTCATTGTATGGAATTCCATTCTGTACAAAAACAGTTCCGTCGCTGTTACGCGGGCTCGTCGTTAATATACCCAGGGCTCCTTCCTGGATCGCAAATTTTTTAACCTGGGCAAGAAGTCTGGTGGCGGCCTGGACTGCAGCGAGACTGTTGTTGGGAACCACCGGTGCTTTCGGATCAAATGCCGCCAATTTATTAAGGTCAGAATCATTGTACCGGGTGGCGTCCGGTTGGAAACCCAGTTTAAGTGAGTCGTTTCGTTTGATCAGAATGATCTTGTTTTTTAATTTTCCCTGATATTCCGGCAAAACGGACGAATCTTTTACATCCATGAGCAGAACCTCCGCATGCTGGACTCCTTCTGTTCCCTTCGAAAAAGTTTTCGGAAATCCGATCAGTGGTTTATAATATGGAGCCGTCATGGCCAGGTAATATTTCTCAAGTTCCCATCCGTTACCCCACGGACCCCAGGCTTCAAGTTTGGCATTTTCCAGTCCCCAGGATGTCAGTTTATTTTTAGCCCAGTTGGCGGCTTTAAAATAACCCGGGCTCTGCATCAGGCGCGGGCCGTTGGCATCTGTCAGATTAAATACAATCTCCATTACCTGCGAATGATTCAGCCCCTCTTCCCGAATTTTGGCCATCATGGTCACGTCGGGTTTATCGGACTGTGCAAACAAAGCTCCAGTTAATAATAAAAACGGAATAATAATTCCTTTTTTCATGTGACGTTTTTTATTAGTGCACGAATATAAAATCCAGTTGCGTTTCCGGAAGGAGATATTATATTAACGGAAATCTAAAAATGAAAATTCCAGGTTACGGATGGCAATATCGGGAAAAGCGACACTTTTTTAGCCTGTACCTGCAACGAACCGTCGTAAGCGCTTCCCGTCTGGTCAAAGTAAACAAAATACGGGTTCAGCCGGCTATATACATTGTAAATGCTGAATACCCAGCTGCTGTGTAATTTCTTATTTATTTTATGCGTTGGTGTGTAAATGGCTGCCAGGTCCAGACGGTTATAAGGTGGGAGCCGGTACTGATTAATACTACTGAAGTCCTGGGTAAGTGTTCCTTCCACGATATAGAATTTCTCAGGATATGTAGTCGCATTGCCGCTGGCAAAAACAAAAACAGCTGAAAATTTCCAGTGTTTGTTCCAGTCGTAGGTGGCCACAACTGAAAGATCGTTACGGCGATCATATTTAGCCGGATATTTTTCTCCGTTATTGAGCAGTGGGAATTGTCTCCAGGTCCATGACAAGGTATAACCGATCCATCCGGTCCAGCGGCCCTTCGATTTATTAACATACCATTCTGCCCCATAACTCCAGCCCTTTCCGAAAACAAATGAGTTTTCCGGATCACTGAGCGAAGGCGTATACCCCTGCTGGTATTCAATCTGGTTTTGCATTTGTTTATAATACAGTTCTACCGAAGCCTCGAACATATTATTGTTGAAGTTCCTGAAAATACCGGCGGCGTAGAGCCAGCTGGTCTGAGGCTGCACTATATAGGTGCTGGGCACCCACAGATCAGTCGGTAACGTGGTACCGGCATTACTCACCAGATGAATATACTGGATATTCCTGGACACTGATGCTTTCAGGGATGTCTGGTCATTCAGCATATACCGCATGGTAAAACGCGGTTCGGGACCACCATAAGTTTTTATGTTCTGTCCCTTACCGAAATGCATACTGTCGGTTTTATTCCCGTCCACATCACGCTGGTAAATTGTATAGGGTCCTACCTGCTCAAATGCGCTCCACCGTAAACCAATATTGACATCGATTTTGTTGCTGATCTGCCAGTCGTCCTGCACATAAACCGCTGCCTCACGGGCATATTTAGTATCTGAATTATCAGGCTTAAAAATAACGGAATCCTGATGCCCCTGCAGGACATTCGGCGTAAACACATGGTAGGTATAGAGGGCTCCAAAACGGATTTTGTGCTTCGGATCAGGATAGTAATCAAAATCCGTTTTGGCGGTGAGATCTTTGATGCCCGAAGAAAGGCTCAGGAAAAAATTATCCTGTGCTCCGTTGAATGCGAATTTGTAGTCGTTATAAAGCAGCGTCGTATTGGCAAATAACTTCCGGTTGAATACATGGTTCCAACGGAAGGTCGCGGTGGAGTTTCCCCAGGGGACATCCGTGCTGAAGGAACGTTTTGCATTCCTGAAATCGAATACATCCCTTCCAAAATATCCGCTAAGGTAGATCCGGTCCTTCTCGGAAAACTGGTAGTTGACTTTTGCATTCAGGTCGTAAAAATAATATCCGGAACCATAAAAGCTACTGGATCTGGGAACGAATGGAGTTACGAGCAGATCCAGATAGGTTCTCCGGTAAGAAACAATAAAGGATGCCTTGTGTTTCACAATCGGACCCTGCACAGATAAACGGGAAGCAAGCAGACCGAGACCCCCGTCCACTTCGAACTTATTCATGTTGCCTTCCTTCATCGAAATATCCAGCACCGAAGAAAGCCTGCCGCCATACTGTGCCGGCATTCCGCCTTTGATCAGGGTCGTATTCTTGATAGCGTCTCCGTTGAAGATGGAAAAAAAGCCAAACAAATGACCCGTGTTATAAACAATGGCATCATCCAGTAAAATAAGATTCTGGTCAGGCCCGCCGCCTCTGACGTACAGACCTGTATTGCCTTCTCCCGCGTTACTCACGCCGGGCAGTAGTTGCAATGTTTTCATAATGTCCACTTCGCCGAATAAAACAGGCAATGATTTGATCTGCGCCATCGAGAGATTCATCTTTCCCATTTGGGCGCTGGTCACGTTCAGGTCTTTTTTTTTGGCATAAACCACCACTTCCTCATTCATCGAAGAACGGGCATTAATCTGAAAATTCAGATTGATGTTTTTGTGAAGATCGATTTCGATATACTTCGATACATAACCGACGTAGGAAGCCGACAGCAGGTAATGGCCTTCCGGTAATGTAATGGAATAAAAACCAAAACTGTTGCTGTTCACTCCTTTTTGCTGTGCATTAAAACTGACGGTGGCCCCGATCAGGTTCTCAGAAGAAAGGGAATCGTTTACATATCCCGAAATGCTGTATTTATTCTGTGCAGATACAAAATTCACACAAGCCAATAAGCAGATAATCAGGATTCTTTTCATCATTCACTTGCCGGCGCCGAAAAATGAATACTGTCACTCACTTCGCCGTATTCCGGCATATTCTCTTTATACACCGGGTTGTTCGCTCCCAGGTACGGATTTATAATTTTATTGCTTGGGCTCAGCCAGTAAGCTTCCGACGAGTCAGCAAAAGCAACCGGGCTGCGCATATGATATATGATGCTGCCGTCGTAGCGCACGGTACGGATCAGCGAGTACAATTCATCGGTTATGATATTAAACTCCCGTTTCTTCTGCTCCATGGTTTTCTCTCCGGTCAGTCCTTTAATGTCACCCTGAACGGACTGCGCCAGGCTGACGGCCGTCTCAATTATGGCAGTATCCGCCTTAAACTGATCAAAACGGATACTGTCAATTCTGTTGTTGAGTTTTCCGGCGGCCGCAGAAATGCCGGAGCTGTCAGAAATGGTAAAAGCGTCTGCAAGCTGGTAGTAACTGTTTAATACGGCTGCAAATGAACGGTTAAATGCCGATGTTTTTGAACTTACCGCCAAAGGTTCGTCTTTTTGTTCCGGTTTATCTTTGCCGGAACTGCTTTTATGAAGAACCAGATAGGAAATACCGAGAGCGAGGGCCAGTACGCCAACCAATAATAAGGCCTTCTTCATAAATAGAATTTAATCAAAGATAATTCTAATTGCATTTGCTTTAATTTTGCGCGTTTGATTTAATACCCATTCATTATATGCTGGCAGGTTTTCAGAATATGACTTTTGAGTTTGGCGCCCGTGTAATTTTAGAAGATGCCACCTGGCATATTCAACCCGGTGAACACATCGGACTGATAGGATATAACGGTACCGGTAAATCAACCTTGTTAAAACTACTCGCCGGTGAATATACCGCATCCGGCGGTACGGTTGAACGAAGCCGTAGTACCAGTATCGGATATCTTCATCAGGACCTGCTCAGTTTTGATACGAGTGACAGTATACTGAAGGTTGCCATGGGCGCTTTTGATAAAGTGCTGACTGTGGAAAATGAACTGGAACAACTGGTGCAGGAAATGGAACTGGAGGAAAAAGCCGGTAAGCCGCAGTCAGAACAATTATTAAATACGTATACCGACAAACTCCATGAAATGGATTTGCTGGATGGTTATAATATTCATCATAAAACAGAAGAGGTTTTACAGGGACTTGGATTCTCCAACGCCCATTTGAAAAGACCTTATCATGAATTCAGCGGAGGCTGGCGCATGCGGGTGCTGCTCGCCAAAATGATTCTACAGAAACCGGACCTGCTGCTGCTGGATGAACCGACGAATCACCTGGATCTTCCATCTATCGAGTGGCTGGAGAAATACCTTAAAAATTATCAGGGCTCTGTAGTGATCGTCAGCCATGACAAATATTTTCTCGACCGGATGGTGGATAAAATCGTTGAACTCTATCAGCAGGACCTGCATTTCTATAATGGTAATTATTCCTTTTATGAGAAGGAAAAGGAAATGCGTATTTCCATCCAGCAGAAGGCCTATGAAAACCAGAAAGATTATATCAGGCAGCAGGAACGATTCATTGAACGCTTTAAAGCCAAGGCCAGCAAAGCGGCGGCGGCCCAGTCTGCCATGAAGCGGCTGGATAAGATAGACCGTATCGAAAATGTAGAAATGGAGAGACCGGATATGCGGATTCAGTTCCGCATTGACCGGTCGCCGGGGAAATTACTGGTCCAGTTGAAAGATGCAAGCAAAAATTTTGGAGACAATCAGATCATTCTTCATGCCGAAGCAGAGATAGAAAGAGGTGATAAGATTGCATTAATTGGTGCAAACGGAAAAGGTAAGTCCACGGTGTTACGTATTGTGGCGGGTACAGAACCATTTACAGGGGAACGCATCTGGGGTCATCATGTGGATGCCAGTTTTTACGCACAACATCAGCTGGAGTCGTTAAATCTCAATGATTCCGTTCTGGAAGAAATGAAACAGGCCGGTTCTGGTAAGAATGAACTCGAACTCAGAACACTGCTTGGGTGTTTTCTTTTTTCCGGTGATGATGTTGATAAGAAAATTAAGGTATTAAGCGGCGGCGAAAAAGCCCGGGTGGCACTGGCCAAGACAATTGCCGGCAAAGCAAATTTTTTATTGCTGGATGAACCGACCAATCATCTGGACATTCATTCCTGCGAATTGCTGGCAGAAGCCCTTAATAAATATGAGGGAAGTTATATCCTGGTAAGCCATGACCGGTATTTTATTTCCAAAACGGCCAATAAGATCTGGGAAATCGAGGACGGCCGGATAAAAGTCTTTAAGGGTAATTATGATGAATATGTGGAGTGGAACAAAAGAATGGCTTCACAGGGGAAACCGGCGACAACCAAAGCAAAGCCTGAAAAACAGGCCGAAGAGCCGGTTAAACAACCAGTGATTTCACAACCCGTTAATAAGGAGGCAAAAAAACTGCTCCAGAAGCAACAAAAGCGGGTGGAGCAACTGGAAGCAGATATCAAGCATCTTCAATCGGAAAGCAATCGCCTGGAACTGCAATTGTCGGCCCCTGAAATTTATGCTGACAGGCAAAAATTCCTGGTTGCCGAATCAGAATATAAGAAGGCTGCCCTGAGTCTGACCGTTGCCATGCAAACCTACGACGCGGCACTGGAAAAACTGATGGAGTTGGAGGAAGAGCAATGATGCTTAAGACATTACGAATTGCATCTTCGTTGTCTTTGTGTAATTTTATGCAAACCTGTTGAACTATTAAAAGAAATCCGTTTTTCCTTTCAGTTCGAAAACTGTCTGTAACAGGCTGTTTTATTTTTTATTTCATCACAACTGTCAGTGCGCAGGACTCCCTTCTTCATAAACACGATACGCTCATACACAAAAGGCCGAAACTCGGGCTAACGCTGAGTGGCGGGGGCGCCAAGGGACTGGCGCATATTGGTATACTAAAAGCCATTGATTCGGCCGGTCTTTCCATAGATTATTTAACGGGGACCAGCATGGGCAGCATTATCGGCTCTTTATATGCTGCGGGATATTCATCTGATTCCATTCTTTACATTGCCCGGCGTATGAACTGGGATCAGATTCTCTCGAACCAGGCCTCTCTGCGAAATATTATCATGGAGGAAAAGGATGAATATAACAAATATGATCTGGAGCTTCCCTGGGTAAATAATTTTTTCCGGATATCTACCGGAGTACTGGAAGGCCAGGAACTCTGGCTGAAATTTTCCGAACTGTTATTTCCAGTATATAAGATAAAAAATTTTGATTCGCTGGATATACCCTTTAAATGTATTGCCACCGATATTTCCACCGGCCAGGCCGTTGTACTGGACAGTGGGGAAATTGTGTCAGCCGTTCGGGCGAGCATGGCCATTCCTTCGGTATTTACCGCCGTTGAATATAACGGACGCCTGTTAGTGGATGGGGGAATCGTGCGCAATTTCCCCGTGAAAGATGTTCGTGAAATGGGTGCCCAGTACGTGATCGGAAGTAATGTGACCAGTAGTTTGTTGCCGGCCAATAAAGTGAATAATGCCATTCAGGTGCTTTTACAGGTAGCTTTTTTCCGCGAAGCAGAAGATACAAAACTGGAAGTACCTCTTTGTAATATCTATGTGCAGACCCCGCTGGAAAAATATACCATGGGTACATTCGCCCAGGCCAATGAAATTATTGATTCGGGTATCGAAGAAGGAAGAAGATTATATCCTCAGCTGAAAAGACTGGCGGATTCACTGAATGCGCTGTATGGCCCGGTTGAAAAAGAAAAAGAACTGCCTGACCTCCGAAGTGTTAAGATTTCTTCCTTTGAAGTAAAGGGTTTGAAATTTACTACGCAGGATTTTTTCATTCATACCACGGGCCTGGAAACCAATCATGTTTATACGCCGCGTATGCTCTCTTATATGGTGAGAAGGGCTGGCGGTACCCGCTATTACAACCGGATCATATATCATCTCGATCCCCAACCGGACCAGTCGGCCAAAATTGTTTTTAATGTATCGGAAAATCCCCTGACGTTTGGAAAACTTTCTCTTCATTACAATCAGTTTACCGGCATCAGTGCCATTTTGAATATTACATCGCGGGATTTTTTTACACCCAATTCAAGAAGTTCGGTGACGCTGAATATCGGCGAGAATTTCAGGGTGAAGGCGGAACACCTGCAATACCTGGGAAGAAGCCGGAAATTCGCATTGAAACTGTTCACGCAGTTTGACCAGATGAATATTACGACCTATGTGAATACCAAGGAAGCGGGCCTTTATAACCAGAATTATTATGTCATGGACGGCAAACTGGGTTATTCCACGAACCGCGATATCACCATCGGACTCGGAACACGATTTGAATGGACAAGATATAAGCCTTCCATCACGTCTGCTCTCGAATTCAAAGGCACAGATGATTTCCCGACCAGTTACTTCTATTTTAATTTAAATTCTCTCGACCGGCCGGTATACCCAAAAAAGGGGGTCAAGTCAGCATTTGAGGCCGATTGGGTTTATACCCAGAATCCCGATCTGCAGTTACATACCAATGCCCGGGATGCGGACACAATAACGGTAAGCAGTCCGTATCCAAGATTTACATTTCATCTGGAGAGTTACATGCCCCTTTCGGATAAGAGCACATTGCTGTTTTTATTGCAGTCCGGAATAAATTTCCAAAAAGGAAATGTCATGAACCAGTTTTCGATTGGCGGACTCACCCATAGTTTTCATAACCAGATCACATTTGCCGGACTTCGCGAAGGTTCCTTTTATTCTTCAAGCGCCGCAGCCGTGGAAGCCGGTTTCCGGTATAATTTTTACGGGAATCTTTACCTGACCGGAAGAGCTAATATCATGTACAATAATTTCGTAAAAAATGAAAAACAATTTTACGATACTCCTGATTTTCTATCCGGCTATGCTCTTACGTTTACCTATAATTTTGTTCTCGGCCCTCTTGAACTGAGTGCCATGTATTGCGATCAGTGGAAACGGGTAATGGGGTATGTGAATATCGGAATTCCGTTTTAAGGCGTAGGGCTCAAGGCTTAAGGCGCAATGCTTAACGCCGTACACATTTTTTCAACAACGGTTGAATTATTTATATTTTGATTTTTACATCGGTAAATTATTAGTTTTCAAATTTGCCTTAAGCTTTACGCCTTAAGCTTTAAGCGTTCAGCCCTATAAGATCCAGAATCTCTTTTTCTTTACGAATCGCTTCGGCCTGCATTTTTTTTCCTTCCGAAAGAAAACCCGATATTCTTTTATCCGGACTTGCACCCGTGGCATTGATGCAAACGTTCAGGTAGGCACCCATCACGGCACTGCGTGCACAGAGAGCCGCTACACCGGCATCAGATTTTGAATTCGGATTCCCGTCTGCGGCCATCAGTTTAATCATATCCATGGACAACAGGGCTACCTGCATCACGCGGAAGGGTACTTCAATTGCCCGCAGGTTGGCTTCTTCCAGCGCAACTGACCGGATTGATTTTTCGGACTCCGTGCCCTTCGGCAATGACCGGGCATGGAGGATGGCTTCAAAAGCCTTGGTATCCGCATCCACCAGCGAGATAAGTTCCTTTTTATATCCGGATGCTTTTACCGCCCAGTCACTGAATAATTCCCAGTCTTTTTTCTGTGCTGTCAGGTTCGCGACCATAGCACCCAGTCCGGCACCCAATGCACCAAGGTAGGCTGCGACTGAGCCGCCACCGGGAGCAGGGGATTCACTTGCTGTTTCATCTGCAAAATCAGATAATGAAAGGCTCACGAGTTTTTCATCTGCCGGACTTTTCAATAAATATTCAATGATCCTTTCTTCGGGTTTGAACGGAGCCAGTTCATCCAATCCCATCGTCAGTACGGCAATCCGGATCAGTTCTTTTTCCGATACACCTGCCGATCGCTGCTGTTTCTTCAAAAAATATTCGCCCGCGTCCAGCAATGACTGTAACGGAATTAGTCCCACCAACTCACTGCCGGTAACGCGTATGCCACGGGCTTCCGCCTTACGGCATACTTCATCGAATGCTATGTGCAGCGGAGTAATGGAAATATTCGTCAGGTTCATGGAAATCTGGGCGATCTCATATTCTTTAATATACCATCCGATGGCTTTTACAGATTTCAAAGATCCGGGCATCATCACCGGTAGTCCTTTTTCATCTTTTACAATTTCACCATGGATTGGATCACCTGTTCTTTTTATACGTCCCGCTTCCCGTACGTCAAAGGCAATACTGTTGGCCCGGCGAACGGAAGTTGTATTCAGATTGACATTGTAGGCTACCAGAAAATCACGGGCTCCGATCACCGTGGCACCTCGCTTTTCATCAAATACCGAGGGGCCAAAATCCGGTTTCCATTCCGGCCTGCTTATTTTTTCTGCAAACCCCTCATATTCTCCTGCCCGTATGACGGACAAATTACTTCTTGATTTATTTTCCTGTGCAGCTTCGTACAGATAAACCGGAATGGCCAGCTCCCGTCCTACCCGTTCGGCCAGCTTTTGAGCCCATTGGGCCGTTTCTTCCATGGTAATTCCGGAAACCGGGATCAGCGGGCATACATCCGTTGCTCCCATCCGCGGGTGCTCCCCGGTATGCCGGCGCATGTCAATTAATTCACCTGCTTTACGGATGGAACGGAATGCCGCTTCGATCACTGCTTCCGGATTGCCGACGAAAGTTACCACGGTTCGGTTAGTGGCCTTGCCCGGATCCACGTTCAGAAGCCGCACTCCTTCGACCGATTCAATTTCCGCGGTTATCGACTGAATCAGCTGGGAATCCCGGCCCTCACTGAAGTTGGGAACACATTCAATTATGGATGTCATATGGCTCAATTGGAATTCGCAATGTTAAGGAAAGTAACTCATTCTGTTTCGGAAAGCTGTTTGCGCGGGCGAATAAAATCAAGGGGTTTTTTTATGAAATACCTGCCCAGAATACCCAGGAATTCCGGGTATTCTTTCAGCCGCACACCTCTTGATTTTACTGCTACAATAAAAGCAAGCGAAAAACTAACCAGGAAATTTAAGAAACCGATCGCCACCACACCGAAAAAAATAGTAACCAGGTACGAAATGGGAAGGCTCCGGATATTAAGTCCGTACAGGGCAATTGAAACATTACCGGCAGAAATGGTAATGTGCCGGATATCAAATGGAATTCCGAGGATCTTATCTACTGTCGACGACATGCCCAGCATAAAACCGAGGGAAATATTTCCAATGATGGCGCCGGCATTTTTTTCGATGAATTCAGAACGGCGTCTTCTTTTTTCGGGAGAGGCATTAGCCCGCCACCAGGGATGGTTTTTGAGACGGTCACCTATCCTTCCATAAAGTATCTTATTCTGGACGTAGCCGGCAATAATTCCGGTTAAAAAAAGAAACACACCGGTATTACATGCATAGAGCAGGGAGAGGCTATGCCAGGGGTGCTGGCTTTCCAGCATAGCCATGGCTTTATCCCCTTCCAAAATTTTTGTTTTCGTAATGAGATCATATATCCAGGCAAGCAGGTAGGCACCGGGAAAAACGATCAGTAGGTTTCCAATAAAAGATGCAATCTGACTCCGGGACACTCTGGCTACCGTGATCGCCAGATTATATAAATTCGGTTTATGCGTATTCCCCTTTGTATCGAGTGTGCCGGCAACCGCGCTTGCCGTAAATGCGGGTTGCTTGGTTGCCAGAGTTCCTCCCGTGGCGTCAATCAACAAAAATCCAATGCTGTAATTCATGCTGTATGCAAATCCATGCCAGAATATAGGCAGTTCAATGGCAGTCAGCATGTTTTTAAATAAAGAAACAAAAGCAGTTACGGCACCGCCTTTCATAGCGCTCCAGGTCATTTGCCGGTATTCCTTATCATTAACAGTAATGTAATGGGTTCCCTTCGATCCTTTATGCTCGGCAATCTGATAGGCGACGTAGCCGAGTGACTGGGAGAGGAAAGCACGGATACTGTTTTTTGTATTCTCGTTACGGACCAGCAATTTGAAAAATGAAATAAAATTGTCCGAATTGAATTTTGAATTATCATCCAGAATATCGGTGATCAATTCGATCCGGCCCAGTTTATAACTCAGGACCAATAATATATAGGTCTGATGGATACTGGTGCCACTGCTGGAATGATTCTGGCGGATTCGTTCGATAGAGTCAATACCGTGCCGGGCCAGCAAATGAAAACGTTCACTTATATCTGTCAGCGACTCTGCGTCTTCCTCGAAAAACGATTTCTCAATTTTCTGAATAAGCTCTGTCTGATTCAGAAATGGATTTTCTTCGATATTCTGGGAGACCAGATATTTTCTCACTTCCTTATCAAGGCCCAGGCTGGCCACCTGAAAACTCAGAAGTTTCAGGGAGCGCACTAACTGGATCAGGATATGTTTGTCATCAACCGAAAATGCGAGGCCGATGGATTCGAAAAATATTTTCCACTGATCGTGTGGAATGGCTTCCACCCATTTATAATCGTTGGACCGGTAAAAGATTCGGGATATCACATACAGGAAATCATTTTCATTTTGAAAAGCCGGAATGAGTTTATGTCTCAGTCTTCCAAAAAACTCCTGCCAGAAACCATTCGCCAGCGGGATTCCGCTTTCTGTAAGGGCCGCTGAAAGATCAGTCTGAACTAATTGGGAAAGCAGGGCATTATGAAGATTCGACAGGAGGATCGGATGTTCGTTCATCTGCCGGATCAGGTTCTGCAGATTTTTCGACGGATCCTTCTTTTCTCTGGCGGGTCGAATGGCAGAAAAAAAAGATACCAGAAATTCCAACCCGGCTTTTTTATCCCCGATATAAATTACAGTACTTCGCCGGGTAACCGACTCAATAAAATCAGCGGGGGTTTTTTTTCGGGAAAGGATAATTGGCATAGGCGCTGGTATTCTGCCCAATATACAACGCTTAGGCGATGAATCGACCCCGCAGGATTACTTTATCAATAAGATTTGAGCCAAAGCGATACGGGAGATAGGCCAGTGAAGGAACAGGTTGTGTTATAATGAGATTAGCACGTTTCCCTTTGGTAACAGATCCATGGGAATTTCCCAGATCCATAGCGTAGGCCCCATTGATCGTAGCGGCATTCACCGCTTCTTCCGGTAATAATTTCATTTGGATACATGCCAGGGCAATTACGGTATTCATATTTCCGCTTGGTGAAGATCCCGGATTATAGTCAGACGCGAGGGTAATGGCACAACCTCCGTCCAGCAGTTGTCTCGCCGGCGGATAGGATAACCGAAGAAAAAAAGCAGCAGTCGGCAGCAGGGTACAAAAGCCCTTCCATCCGGAATTTTTTATCCGGTCTATCTCAGCAGAAGGCAGGGTTTCCAGGTGATCCATCGAAAGGGCATTTAATTTTATTCCTGTTTCGATGCCGCCAATGGAATTTAACTGATTCACGTGCAATTTTGGTTTCAAACCAAATTTTTGTCCGGCACGCACAATGGTCTCAGTTTCTTCCGGATTAAAAAATCCGGTTTCGCAAAAAACATCAATATAATCTGCGAGCTTTTCATTTGCGATTACGGGCAGCATTTCGTCTATGATCGTCCGGATATAAGCGGTATGATTTTCCCGGTAAACCAGGGGATATGTATGTGCGCCGAGAAAGGTGGATTTTATTTCAACTACTGACTTCTCCTTCAGCCGACGGATTACGCGGAGCATTTTCAATTCGGTCTCTACCGATAATCCGTAACCGCTTTTTATTTCAATGGCGCCGGTACCTGTTGCCGCCACTTCTTCGAGGCGATTCCAGGAGACACGGAAAAGTTCGTCTTCCGGAATATCTGTTGTCTGCCGAACTGTATCCAGGATACCACCGCCCCGGGCATTGATTTCGGAATAGCTGATTCCACGAATCTTATCGGCAAATTCATTCTCCCGGCTTCCGGCATATACAAGATGTGAATGACTGTCGCACCAGCAGGGCAATACCAGTCTGCCGCTGCAATCGGTCTGATCTTCCGGAAGTTTCCGAACTTCCTTTTTTATATCTTCCATTTTACCGAATCCCGCAATTTCATCGCCCTCTATCAACAGCCATGCGTCTTCAAGGCAGGGCAATACTGAGATTTCAGAACCATATAACGGGTGTGAATCGTAACGAACATTAACGAGCTGTTTTATATGGGTCAGAATCCGGTTTTGCATGCGTAGTCAGAGTTGAAATTCGTCTTTTGTTTTTTGAGCCAGCGGGTAACCTGCGTCCGCATGGCGGATTACGCCAAGCCCCGGATCATTTCGCAATACCCTTGAAAGTCGGGCAGCGGCGGCATCCGTTCCATCGGCCACTATCACCATACCGGCATGAATGCTGTATCCCATACCCACACCACCACCGTGATGAAGACTTACCCAGCTGGCACCTCCTGCCGTATTGACTAACGCATTAAGGATTGGCCAGTCTGCCACGGCATCACTACCGTCCAGCATGGCTTCTGTTTCGCGATTGGGCGAAGCCACCGAGCCGGTATCCAGGTGATCGCGTCCGATTACGATGGGCGCAGAAACTTTACCTGTGCGCACGAGTTCGTTGAATGCGAGTCCTGCCTTTTCCCTTTCTCCCTGACCGAGCCAGCATATGCGTGCCGGCAATCCCTGGAAAGCGATTTTTTCTTTTGCGAGTTTCAACCAGCGCTGCATGGACTTATTCCCGGGAAAGAGCTGAACCATTCGTTCATCCGTGGTGCTGATATCTTTTGGATCGCCACTCAGTGCCGCCCAGCGGAACGGGCCCCTGCCTTCACAAAAAAGCGGACGAATATAGGCCGGAACAAATCCGGGAAAATCAAATGCATTTTTTAATCCCCGTTCATGCGCTCTTGCGCGGATATTATTCCCGTAATCAAATGTGATGGCACCCTTCTTCTGAAGGGCAAGCATTTTTTCCACATGAAGTTTCATTGAATCGTATGCGAGGTCGATATATTTATCGGGGTTTGACCCTCGTAATACAACCGCTTCTTCCAATGAAATCTGGTGTGGCCAGTAGCCGATCAGCGGGTCATGTGCGGACGTCTGATCGGTGAGGGTATCCGGAATGATATTTCTGTTCAGCAGTCGTTCCAGCAGATCGACGGCATTGCAATGGACGCCGATTGAAATTGTTTTTTTATCTTTTTTTGCCTGTACTGCCTGATCAATGGCTTCGTCCAGGTCATGAGTCCCGAAATCCAGATATTTTGTTTCAAGTCTTTTCTGGATCCGCCACCATTCCACTTCGGCGATGAGGGCCACACCTTCATTCATCGTGATAGCCAGCGGCTGGGCGCCGCCCATCCCGCCGAGTCCGGCCGATACATTCAGCGTGCCTTTCAAAGATCCGTTAAAATGTTTATCAGCAGCGGCCGCATAAGTTTCATATGTTCCCTGAACAATGCCCTGTGAACCGATATAAATCCAGGAACCGGCAGTCATCTGACCGTACATCATCAGTCCTTTTTTCTCCAGTTCATCAAAATGTTCCCAGGTTGCCCACTTTGGCACAAGTTGTGAATTTGAAATGAGTATCCTTGGCGCGTCGGCATGTGTTCTCATGCGGCCCACTGGTTTGCCACTTTGAATCAGGAGGGTTTCATCATTCTCCAGTATTTTTAAATTGGCCAGTATATCATCCAGGGCCTGGAAGTTCCGGGCAGCTTTTCCGCGACCGCCATAAACGATTAATTCATCCGGTCGTTCGGCCACTTCCGGATCGAGGTTATTCAGCAGCATCCGGTAAGCGGCTTCCTGTATCCATCCTTTGCAATTCAGCCGGGAGCCGGTAGGTGTTTTATATTTGACCGGATCGTATTTTGATTTGATTGTCTCCATGTTTTCAGTTTAATGAAAAATCTTCAAAATCTTTATTGAGATGCGCACCTTTTGAAGCCGCATACTTATCAGTCTCCCGAATGAAACTGAATGACTCGATCATCCATTTGATTTTACGGATATCATCGGCGAATATCCGGTCTTCCTTTGCGAAACTCACCTGTTGCCGAACGAATTCGTGCGCGTGTTCGAGAATAGAACTGCTGCGAAGCGGCCGCCGGAATTCGATTGCCTGGCATGCCGTCATAAGTTCGATGGCCAGGATATATTCCAGGTTTTCCAGAACCATTTCCAGTTTACGGCCGCTGATGCTACCCATACTCACATGATCTTCCTGTCCGAGAGAAGTCGGAATACTGTCGGCGCTGGCAGGAAAACATAGGGTTTTATTTTCGGTCACCAGGGCGGCCGTTGTGTATTGCGGAATCATAAAGCCACTATTCAGTCCCACGTCATTCATCAATAATAAAGGCAGTCCCCATTTTCCTTCCAGTAACAAATAACAGCGCCGGTCTGAAATATTACCTGCTTCTGAAGCAGCGATGGTTGCGTAATCCAGGGGAATGGCAAGTGGTTGCCCGTGAAAATTTCCGCCACTGATCGTATCATCAGCAGAAAAAATCAGCGGGTTATCGGTAACTGAATTCAATTCAATCTGCGTAAGTTCTTTCAGATGCAGCCAGGCATTGCGGCTTGCCCCGTGAACCTGTGGCATGCAGCGCAGGGAATAAGGATCCTGTACCCGGCCACAGTCAATATGGCTTTGCATGATTTCTGAGCCGGATAACAGGTTACGCAAACGCTGGGCTACCAGTTGATTTCCCCGATAAGGCCGTAGTGCGTGTAAACGCTGATCAAACGGAGATTTGGTACCGGTAAGTGCTTCCAGGCTCATCGCGCCGATCAGGTCGGCCGATTCAAGACAATAATGCATGCGTCGAAGGTTCGCCACGGCATATGCCAGGATAAACTGGGTTCCGTTTATCAACGCGAGACCTTCTTTGGGCCCCAGTTGTAGTGGCCTTAGTCCATGGTCTGCCAGCACCGATGCACTGTTCAGTTTTTTTCCATTTACCCAAACTTCTCCGAGCCCGATCAGGGGAAGAAAAAGATGCGCAAGGGGCGCCAGATCACCGGACGCGCCAACGGATCCTTTCTCCGGTACAACGGGAGAGATGTCATGATCGATAAACCAGCAGATCCGCTCCAGGGTTTCAGGCTGTATGCCGGAATATCCCTGTGCGAGCGACTGCACTTTGGTAATCATCATGATCTTCGATAAAAAGGGAGAAATGGAATTGCCAACGCCCACACTGTGACTTTGCAGTATTTTATGCTGAAGTGTTTTTGTGTCATCCGGAGAAATAAGGGTATTCGCTAACACCCCGAATCCAGTATTAATCCCATATACTGTTTTCTCCTGCGTTACTATTTCCCGGACATCGTCCCGGCTCTTTAAAATGCGGGCCATAGCAGGAGCAGCGATAATTCCGCGCATACTGCCCTCGGCCAGGGCAATCACGATTGCAGGTGTTAATTTATCTGAGCCGTAGTGGAATGAATCGGTCATGCTGCTTTACAATAATTTGCTTATGGATATATTTGCGGGCGCCTGTCAGCGCCTTCTGTAAGAATCATGCATAATATCACGAAAATAAAACTCTTTAGGATACTTCTCCGGATCACTTATTTGCCTTCCCTGATCCTCTTATATCCACTGGCACTGTTTAGAAAAAAATCTTCCAGTGGCTTATTCTTTTTTTTCGACCGGTTTTCACTGGGCGGGGCGCAACGCATCCATCTCGATATCCTGAAATCCATTCCGGAAACAGAAAAACAAATTTTTTTCACCCGCTTCTCGCCGGATTCCCTGTTTCAAAAGGAATTTTACGGAATTCCACATACTGAATCCCGGGATATTCATATCTGGTGCGATTATCTGCTGTTGCGGCTGTTTTCAGTTCATTATTTCTGCTTTTATATAAACCGGCACCGGAACGCCCAGGTATTCGGCGCAAATTCTACTTTTTTCTACGATATGCTGCCCTTTATCAATAAAAAAATTATCCGGACGGAACTACTTCACAATTTCACATTCGGGAAGAAAGGAATGGAATTTTTCGGACTTCAAAATTACCGTCTCTTAACCCACCGGATTATCTACGACTTTTTCACAAAGGAAAACATTGAGAAACAGTATTCGGAATACAAAATTGATCCGATATATCTTCAGCGATTGTTATTCATTGAACCTGGCGTTGATATACCACCGCAGAAAGAAAAATCATTTAACGGGCCGCTAAAAGTTATATGCGCAGGCCGCGGCGGACCCCAGAAAAGAATATGGCTTCTGAACCGGATAGCGGAATATTTTATTGAACAAAAATCGTCCGTCCAGTTTCATTTTGCCGGATCACTGATCAGCGAACTGTCGGAGAAAGTGAAAATCCATGCGGTTATTCATGGGGAAATCAGCGATCCTGTTAAAATGGGAAATCTGTTATCTGAGTCTGATATTTCCCTGCTGACCTCTCTTTATGAAGGATTTCCCATGTTTATTAAAGAGTCCATGGCGAATGGCTGCATACCGGTTGTAACAGCGCTGCCCGGTTACCGGATGCATTTGAAAGACCGGATAAACTGCCTGCTTATTGCTGAAATAACTGATGAAGACCGGGTTGTTCAGGAGGCAATCAAAATAATGGAGGAATTGTCGGGAAACCGGGATCTGTGCATCCGGATAAGTACGGAAGCTTACGGGTATGCAAAAAATAATTTCAGCCGGACAGAATTCAATAAACGTTACCGTGATCTCCTGACGATGCAATAAGTGTAATCCCTTAATTTATCTGTATTATTACTTTTTTCGTAAAAGAAAAAAAAGAATGCCCATAAAAAATTTTGAAAATAGTCCGGTATTCAGCAGGACATTGGGAATATTTTTTTGAAACTTTATCATCTCCCGAATGGTATCCGGAATTAATCCCGGATATCCTGATGCCGGGATTTTCTGTTCATCTCTGATTTTGAGGTTTCGGATAAACCGCCACCAGGAATCATAGATCCGGATATTGTTCAGACTTTCATTTCCCATTTTTTCAAGCAGCATAAACCGTTCGGGAATTTCTATTTCCGGTTTTCCGAAACTCGACCGGGTAATCTGGCTTTCGCTCAGGCCGATCTGAACAAGAGAACCCGGAATATACCCGGCAGGGGAATGAATTCTCAGGTAACGAAGGTAAAAGTCAATATCTACCAGCCATTGCATGCGGTTGTCAAACCCGATGGAGTCATCCTTCTTAAAAATGACCACGCTCGGCGGACCTATAAAATTGGTGGCTACCAGAATTTCAGGTGTTTTATTGAGTGTACGACGGTCCGCGCCTCTCAGACGAATTGTTTTAATGCGGCCATCCGGGTAAACATTGGTGAAAGCAGAGAAATAAAAACTGCTGCTCCCCTGTCGGACCGTATCTGCGTAAACCTGCAGACTTTCCGGCCCACTGAACCAGTCATCGTCGTGCATTATTTTGATCCATGCAGCCCTGGCGACACGGAGGCCCTCATTCCAGTTTTCGGGAGATCCGAGGGTATGGGCATTTTTGAAATAGCGGATATACGGATTCAGGACGTGTGTTTCAACCAGGTTTCTGACTTCCCAACCGGGGCTATCGTCGGTAATTACGACTTCAAAAGACCGGAAACTCTGTATTTCAATGGAATCCAGCAGCCGTTTCAGGTAATCCGTGCGCTGATAAGCCGGAATACAGATCGAAATAAACGGCGATTGGTCCATTCAACAAAAATAGGTTCTGTGGATAAATGATACCGATATTAATAAACTCTTATCAAATTATAGCACGAAAATTGTTTATACGAAGGGAACACTTTACCATGATTATTCAATTCAACCGGAATATCCAGTTTACCAAACTGATAAAGGCGGAAGGTCGTTTAAGGGAATTTAATTTCAGAAAAGTAAATGGCCTGCTGGAAGAACTTTTTACGGTAGACGTAAGTGACGATCGCGGAAACCGAATTATGTTCAAAATGCAGAAGCAGGGAAACGAATGGCTCATCCTGACCGAACAACCCCTGCCGGAATGGGTTAAATCCAATAGTGCCCGCTTCAATGAAGCCATCGAAGAGGAATTGAGAATCTCCTGATTTCTCCTATATTTATCTACGATCTTCAGCTACATGATTCAATTCACCGCTGTTATAAAACAATTTGCGGAACAGGGCGAAAAAACCGGGTGGTCGTATGTAACCATACCTTCGGATCTTGCCGAGCAACTTAAACCCGGATTCAAAAAATCATTTCGTGTAAAAGGGAAACTGGACTCCCATCCGATAGCACAGCAGGCCCTGCTGCCGATGGGAAATGGAGAATTCATTCTGCCGCTAAAGGCAGAACTGCGCAAAGCGATTCACAAAAATAAAGGCGCTATGGTGAATCTCCGGCTGACAGAAGACAAATCTGATTTGCAATTATCTGTTGAACTGATGGAATGCCTGGCAGATTCACCGATAGCGGAGAAAAAATTCAGTAGTATGCCGCGCTCTCATCAAAACTATTACAGCAAATGGATAGAATCCGGAAAAACCGTTCAGACGAGGGCCAGGCGAATTCATCTTACGATTTTGGGGATGGAAAAAAACCTGACTTTTGCGGAAGTGTTAAAGTTGAATGCACAATCTGTTAATAAGTAAGTTGTTTGAAATTCAACCATAAATATTTAAATTTGATTAGACGCCTCAGATAATACGAAGAAACCTCATTTGAAAACTTTAAACTTCCTGAATTGACTGAAACGATTATTAACCTGGAGACAGTTAACCCGATTGAGTTTTTTGGAGTTAACAATGGTAAGTTAGACATCCTCAAAAAAAAATTTCCTCTTCTAAAAATTTTATCACGCGGAACACAAATCAAATTAAGCGGAGCGCCTGAGCAGGTGGAAACAGCCAAGGAAAAAATCGACCTTTTACTCCAGTACCTGGAACGTAACGGCAACCTCACAGAAAATTATTTTAACCAGATCCTTGGCGGTGACGACGCCGAAACGGTGGATAATTTTGTTGACCGGAACCCCAATGATATCCTGGTATTCGGACCTAACGGCAAAACCGTACGTGCGAGAACGGTTAACCAGAAAAGACTTGTAACGGCTTCGGAAAGAAACGATATTCTTTTCGCCATCGGGCCTGCCGGTACGGGTAAAACGTATACAGCGGTTGCTATGGCGGTGCGGGCACTGAAAAACAAACAGGTAAAAAAAATCATTCTTACGCGACCCGCCGTGGAAGCCGGTGAGAATCTGGGATTCCTTCCGGGTGATCTGAAGGAAAAAATTGATCCATACCTGCGTCCCCTGTATGATGCTCTGGACGATATGATACCGGCCGACAAACTCGGTTATTATATGACCACCCGCACCATTGAGATTGCACCCCTCGCTTATATGCGCGGCCGTACACTGGACAACGCATTCATCATTTTAGATGAAGCCCAGAACTCGACCGAACTTCAGCTGAAGATGTTCCTTACGAGAATCGGCCCCAGTGCCAAAGCCATAATTACAGGAGACCTTACGCAGATCGATCTGCCCAAAAATCAGAAAAGCGGTCTCGCCAAGGCGTTATATATTCTGAAAGGAATTGAAGGCATAGCCCATATCGAACTGGATGAAGAAGATGTGGTTCGCCATCGCCTGGTCAAAGCTATCATCAGGGCCTATGACAAAGACAAAGTGACTGAACAGGGTGGCGGCTGATCTTAGATAAGTTCTCCATAAATAACGATCATATCTTGAAAATCCTATTTGCCTGTTGCATTCTGTTTCTCCTGCTGGCCTGCAATGCCGGAAAGACATTTGATAAGGCGGAAGACGCCCAGGATGCCGGACGCCAGTTTATCCGAGCATCGCTGGATGGGGATTATGAAAAGGCGAGATTTTATCTTCTTAGTGATTCGGTCAATCTCCTGCTGATCAGTAAATGGCAGCAGGGGTTTGACCAAATGGACCGTGATACCCGGCAGAACTACCGCGAAGCGAGCATTCTGCCCATCAGCATCCGGGCGATTAATGATTCGGTTACGACATATACGTTCTCAAATACATTCCGCAGGGATACCACAACGGTTCATATTGTACGAAGGAATGGTGAATGGCTGGTAGATCTTAAAGAAATCCTAAACGCAAAACATCCCTGATTTCCTCTTTTTGCGCTGTGACACTGAATGAGTAGGTTTGTAAACTCAACCCCAGCTTATGAACAAAATGAATGTTTCACACCCCTGGCATGGTGTTCCGTTTGGAAGTCATGCTCCCCGAATCGTTAATGCCATTATCGAAATTCCCCAGGGTGCCCGAGCCAAATATGAAATCGACAAGGAAAGCGGACTGCTGAAGCTGGACCGGGTTATTTATTCGTCTTTTTACTACCCGGTGAATTATGGTTTTATACCACAAACTTATGGCGATGATAAGGATCCGCTGGATATCCTGGTCATCACCTCACTTCCCGTTGTACCCCTCTGCCTTATGGAAGCCAAAGTACTTGGCGTGATGCAAATGATCGACAATGGAGACGCCGATGATAAAATAATTGCAGTTGCCGACAAAGATCCGGGAGTCAACCATTATAATAATATAGAAGAGCTTCCCAAGCATTTTTTTGATGAACTCAGGCATTTCTTTGAGGAATACAAAAAGCTGGAAAACAAAGCGGTTAAAGTGGAAGAATTCGGCGACAAAACCATGGCGTTGAAAGTGATTGAGATCGCTATTGATGCCTATAAGCAGAGTTTTGGAAATAAGTAAACGGTGAACTCTTCCCAACATACCCATTTAACCGATCAGGAGATTTTAAAGCATTTTTATGCCAGCCATAATAATGAATGGCTGGGATTCCTCCTGGAACGGTATACTATGTTATTGTACGGTGTATGTATGAAGTACCTGAAGAATCCGGAAGAAGCACGGGATGCTGTTCAGCAGATTTTTCTAAAAGCGATTACGGAATTACATAAATATGAAGTCACTTATTTCAGTTCCTGGCTTTATATGATTGCAAAGAATCATTGTCTGATGACGCTGCGAAATCACCGGAGGGCAGTTCCGGTCGACAAGGTTGCCGAACCCCTGACAGAGGAGAATGATCCGGATCCCCTTCAAAGTGAAAGACTTTTAAAGGAACTGGAAGAAGCACTCAAACATTTGAATCCCGAACAAAAAGCCTGTATCCGGATGTTTTACCTGGAAAAAAAATCGTACCAGATCGTCGCATCTGAAACGGGGTTCAGTTTATTGCAGGTAAAAAGTTATATTCAGAATGGAAAAAGAAACCTGCGTTTAATACTGGAAGGTAAATTGGATCAGCTGGACAGGTAAATATGGATGAAGAAACGAACGATATGAAATCTCCCGAAAAAAAATTACCTGCTTCGCTGGAGGAGCATTTGCGCGCACTCCTGCCGGATAAGGCCCTGAACCATTTCCGCGAGCAGCTGCCTTCTGAATTTCTGTCAGATGCCTCCGAAGGATTGAATCAGGTGGCGGATTCAAAAAATCTGGATTCTGCGGTTAAAAAATTAAACCACGACCTGCACCGGCAACTGGCTCATAAGAAAACGGGCAAAAGAAAAAGGGCCATCGGCGACTTGTCGTGGACCTATTGGGCGATCGTGATAATTCTACTGCTTACTATTACCGGTTTTTTCGTAATCCGGATGTTCCTGCAGCATTAATTTCCCTTATTCCGATCACTGGTACTGAATGTAAACCGGTTTCGGCTTCAGTTTAAGTACTTCGGCCGGAGTCATCATACTGCTGTTCTCTTCCCGATAGTCGTTTTTATAGAATAGTTTGAATCCGGTGAATTGGACGGGTTCCTTTGACACATATTCCCGGTAAGTAGTCAGTTTTCTTTCTTTGGCGCCCCATCCATCCATATCAACAACAACCTGAACCTGGGGATTAGGTTTAATGGCTTTGTAGTTCCGGATCATCGCCTGTGTGAATCGGTGAACGACCAGAATTTTAGGAGGCAGCTGGTTTGCCTTCACAAGATTTGAAAGATATTTAATGGTAAAATTGATATCGGAATCATTCATGGTACCAATTACTGAACCCGGTTTTTTCCCTGTTTTCATGGAGAATTCCGGGTCGATACCCAAATGCACCTGCGGCATTTTCAGGTAAGGCTCCAGCATGGGAACTTCTTCCTGAACCGTACTCATTCCGACCTGGATATCCAAAAAAACGAGGGCGTTGATTCGGGCAGCCATCCGGATTACTGAATCAATTTGTTTAAAAGGCATACGGAGCCGGTACTTATCCCCTTTCCCGGGATAACCCTGGGCTGTAACCGCAATATAATGAAGAGCCGGTCTGACCGGAACAGAAGAGTCGGCAGCTTCCCATTTTTTCACTTCCGCCTGCAATTTCCTAAACATGGTATCGGTCGGATATTCTCCAAGAACACCCATTTTTTTCGAATAGAAGTTACCATAGTAGGCAACAACCCGGTAAAACGGAAATATGGCACCTGGCAATGGGTACTGCAGTTTAACCGGCCAGCGACCAGAACTGTCTCCGTTGTTCAATGCCAGGAGTAATTTATCATATTTGGCCGTATCCAGCGTAGCCGGCGCTTCTGAAATGAGGGAATCCTTATTTACGACCGTATCCTTACCGTTTGAAGTTAATCCGGAAGAGTTCCTTTTGAATACATTGCCGGAACCAAATGCCTGATAAAAATACATTCCGCCGGCAAGCGCCAGGAAAACGGTGAAGATAACCAGCCATTTTTTCCTGAAAAAAAAGGCTCGCCCGGTAGTTTTAGGGGTAATGATCATAGAGTGTTTGATATAGGGGCAGAATGAATTACCCGCTGAAAGCAAAACGTTATAAGACATGCTTTATTTTAATGGGATTCTGTTAAAAACAGATTTTTTTGTACCAGTTGATGAGGCCGTTGGTAGATGTGTCGTGACTTGTGGTTTCGTCGCCGTTTTTTAACTCGGGCAGTATCTTGCCGGCAAGCTCCTTGCCAAGCTCAACACCCCACTGGTCAAAGGAATAGATGTTCCAGATGATTCCCTGAACGAAGATTTTATGTTCATAAAGAGCAATAAGTTGTCCAAGTGTATATGGTGTGATCAATTTGATGAGGAATGAATTGGTAGGCCGGTTTCCGCTAAAAAATTTAAAGGGAATCAACTCGGGTTTTACATTAGCCGCAAGCAATTCTTCGGGCGTACGGCCGTTCATCAGCGCTTCGGTTTGTGCAAAGAAGTTAGACAGCAGTTTGGAGTGGTGGTCGCCCAGGGGATTATGGCTGATGGCAGGCGCTATGAAATCGCAGGGTATCAGCACCGTTCCCTGGTGTATCAGCTGATAAAACGCATGCTGACCGTTGGTTCCCGGTTCTCCCCAAACCACCGGACCGGTGGAATAAGTTACCGGCAAGCCGTTTCGGTCTACGGATTTTCCATTACTCTCCATATTTCCCTGCTGAAAATAAGCCGCAAAACGATGCATATACTGATCATATGCCAAAATTGCCTCCGTTTGCGAGCCAAAAAAGTTCCGGTACCAGATACCCAGAAGCGCCATGATAACCGGAATGTTTTTTTCAAAAGGCGTGTTTTTGAAATGTTTGTCGGATGCATGGGCGCCATGTAAAAGTTCTTCAAAACGCGGATAGCCGATGATCAGCGCGATCGATAATCCGATTGCACTCCACAGTGAATACCGGCCGCCTACCCAATCCCAGAACACGAACATGTTGGAACGGTCAATGCCAAATTTTACTACTTCTTTTTCGTTGGTCGACAAGGCTACAAAATGTTTGGCTATATGAGCTTCATCTCCGGCCGATTTTAAGAACCATTCCCGGGCACTGAATGCATTGGTCATGGTTTCCTGGGTAGTAAAAGTTTTTGACGCTATGAGGAAAAGGGTCTCTTCCGGGTTTATATTTTTAAGCGTCTCTACTATTTGCGTTGCATCAACATTAGATACAAAATACGCCTGCATGCCATCGATCCAGTAGTGCTTCAGGGCTTCGGTAACCATAACGGGTCCCAGATCGCTTCCGCCGATACCAATATTTACAATATTCCGGATGGGCTTTCCGCTATAGCCACGCCATTCACCGGAATGAATTTTTTGAGAGAAAGTTTTCATGTGCTCCAGCTCCTGCATTACTTCCGGCATCACGTCCTGGCCGTCCGAAAATACAGACTCACCCGAAAAATTGCGTAAAGCGGTATGCAGTACAGACCGGTTTTCAGTATGGTTGATTTTTTCCCCGGCAAACATGGCCTGGATGGCCTCCCACACTTTGCATTCCGCCGCAAGATCCAGTAAATGTGAAAAAATTTCCGCATTCACGAGGTTCTTCGAATAGTCGAACAGGATATCCCCGAAAATGATTGAATGGGTATTAAATCTTTCCCGGTCTTCACTGAACAGGGTTTTCATCTGAATACCCTTCATATACTGCTGATCCGCCTGCAGTTTTTTCCAGGCTGCGGTTTCTACAGGGGAGATAGTTGGAAACATAAAAAAGAGTTGGCTTTTTGTTTGCTAACAAAAATACGGTTTGAATGTTGTTATTAGCTAACGATTGAATTCATATTTATAAAACATCTTTTATGAGTCAGGCTTTTGTTAGAGAAAATGATGAAATGTCGCTGCAGGAAGTACCACCCTCACCAATCGCACTGCAATTATATCTGACCCGGGAAAACAACGGAGTCCGGGTTTATGAAAAACACCTGGTAAAGGACTCCGAAAATAATCGGGAAGTACATGTGATGAGTAACGGACTCTCTTATGCCAAGGATGAAAATTCAAAATGGTATGTTATTTAAATATTATGCTATGCAGAATTAGCGGAATTTGTTGAGGATGTTAATAAAATGGTCCACCATTTCACCGGTTATACCCAGGTGCGTAACGATGCGCAGTCGTTTGTCAGAAATAGTTAGTAAAAGGATATTCTTTTCTTTCATTCGACCGACAAAATGACGGGGATCATCTCCGTCATTTAACTCAAAAATAACCAGGTTTGTTTCAACGGGCAGAACCATTTTAACACCCGGATAGGAACTTAATGCAGCTCCGATCTTTTTCGCATGTTCGTGGTCGGTTGCCAGGCGGTCTATATGATGATCAAGTGCGTATAAAGCAGTTGCCGCCAGATAACCCGCCTGTCGCATCCCACCACCAAATACTTTGCGCACCCGCCGGGCCCGGTCGATAAATTTTTGCGTTCCCAGCAAAATACTGCCGGCGGGACATCCAAGACCTTTATTAAAGCACACAGAAATACTGTGAAAGAGCTTCCCGTGATCGGCGGGGCTCTCTTTTTTTGCTACCAGCGCATTGAACAATCTGGCCCCGTCAAGGTGCAGGATGAGGTGGTTGTCGTCACAAACCTTCCGGATCTTTTCTATTTCGGTGAGTTCATAGCAACTTCCTCCGCCCCGGTTCGACGTGTTTTCCAGGCAAACCAGCGATGTCCGGGCTTTATGAACATCATCCGGATTAATAGATTTCAAAACCTGATCGGCCCGGATCCGCCCCCTGTCACCTGCCAGCGTTTTCGTCTGGCATCCGGCATTGAATGCAATGCCACCGCCTTCGTAATAATATACGTGCGATTCCTGTTCGCAGATCACTTCGTCACCCGGCCGGGTATGGCTGGCAATCGCAATCTGATTCGACATGGTTCCGCTCGCGCACCAGAGCGAAGATTCCATTCCGAATAAAGACGCCATCTTTTTTTCCAAAAGATTAACAGTGGGATCTTCCCGGAAAACATCATCTCCCACCTCGGCCCTGATCATAGCATCGAGCATGCCGAAAGTTGGTTTAGAAACTGTATCAGAACGAAAATCAATACGCATCATTTTTCAGTTGTTAAAATATGTCCTGCCCTGCCGGGTGGCATGAAGATTGAACCCATATCGTTATAAAATTAAATACTATGGACAATTTAATTGTGAAAGGAACGTGGAATTCGCTGAAAGGTAAATTAAAACAGGCCTATGGCAATCTGACCGACGACGATCTGAAATATGAAGAAGGCAGAGAAGATGAATTGCTTGGCCGCCTCCAACAGAAAACAGGAAAAACAAGGGAAGATTTGAAAAAATGGTTTAATTCCAACCGGCAGACCACGGAAAAGACAAGACTTTAACGTCTTGCTAAAACCGAACGCTTAACGCTTAACGCTGAACGATGAACGCTCATCATCTGTGTTAAGCGTTCGGCTTTTTTATTTAACTTGCGCTCCTATGACACAGGAAAAGCTATTCGATATGAGGTCCCGGCTGAGTGGACTGAGGAGGTTTCTTTGACGTCGAGAACCGACAGATCAAGATAAATGAAGAAAGACAGTTAACAGGCAGCTCGGGCTTCTGGGAAGACAATGAACGGGCAACCGCTATTCTCAAAAACATTAAGGTAAACGAGTATTGGCTGAAACTCTATCAGGGAGTGGAAACAGCCATAGAGGATTTTGCCGTACTCATGGAATTCTGGAAAGGGGGTGAAGCAACTGAAGAGGAGACCCGTGCCGCCTATGAAAAGGCGCTCGGGCTAATCGACGAAGCCGAATTTAAATCCACATTAAACGAGCCCGAAGACGAATTACCGGCGGTATTACAAATTAATTCCGGTGCCGGCGGAACGGAAAGCCAGGACTGGGCGGAAATGCTGATGCGGATGTATCGCATGTACGGAGAAAAACAGGGTTGGACCGTTTCTGAACTCGACTTCCAGGATGGAGAATCAGCCGGAATAAAAAGTGTCACCCTGCAATTTGACGGTCCTTTCGCATATGGATTTCTGAAGGCTGAAAGCGGAGTACACCGGCTGGTCCGTATTTCACCATTTGACAGTAATGCGCGACGCCATACTTCTTTTGCTTCCGTATATGTTTATCCATTGATTGACGATACGATTGAAATTGAAGTAAATCCGGCAGACATTGAATGGGCATTTTTCCGAAGCGGCGGTGCCGGAGGCCAGAATGTAAATAAGGTGGAAACGGCTGTGAGGCTTACTCATAAACCAAGTGGCATTATAGTGGAATGCCAGCAGGCACGTACCCAGGGTGAAAACCGGGAAAAAGCCATGGCCATGCTCAAGAGTCGTTTGTATGAAGAGGAAATGCGCAAACGCGAAGCCATTAAAAATGCCAATAATGCCAGCAAGAAAAAAATTGAATGGGGTTCCCAGATCCGTTCTTATGTATTTCACCCGTATAAAATGATTAAAGACCACCGGACGGGATTCGAAACGGGAAATATTCAACCCGTGATGGACGGAGAGCTGGACGGATTCATCAAGGCATACCTCATGTCGGAGAAAGAGACCGTATAATTTCCAAATCCACAAATTTGTAAACATGAATCTCGGTTATTTCCATTACCCTCTGCCTGTCAACGAACCGGTAAAATCTTACGCTCCTGGTTCACCGGAAAAGGAATTGTTGAAGAAAGCTCTGGCAGATTTGAAATCCGTTGAACATGATATTCCGGCAATAATTAACGGAAAGGAAATTCGATCCGGGAATAAAATAAAAATGCGCCCTCCGCATGAACTTTCCCATACCCTCGGTTATTTTCACCGCTCGGCAAAGGATGATGTAAAACGGGCAATCGACGCCGCACTGAATTCAAAATCTGACTGGGAGTTGATGAATTGGGAGAACAGGGCTGGTATCTTCCTGAAGGCTGCCGATCTGCTGGCCGGTAAATACCGGTCACTGATGAATGCGGCAACCATGCTTGGACAAAGTAAAAATGCCTATCAGGCGGAAATAGACAGCGCTTGTGAATTGATTGACTTTCTGAGATTTAATGTGCATTACCTCAGTGAAATATACAGACAACAGCCCATCAGCTCGCCCGGTATGCATAACCGCCTGGAATATCGTTCTCTCGAAGGATTTGTACTGGCGATAACCCCCTTTAATTTCACTGCCATCGGCGGTAACCTGCCTACTTCCGCAGCGTTATGCGGAAACACGGTTATCTGGAAGCCGGCGGACACCCAGATATTCAGTGCGCATATTTTTATGAAAATTCTGCAGGAAGCCGGATTGCCGGACGGTGTGATCAACCTGGTTTATGCCGACGGACCGGAACTGGGGGATATCTGTTTCACTCACTCCGAATTTGCTGGTATCCATTTTACAGGCTCAACCGGCGTGTTCAATAATATCTGGAAACATATCGGAGAAAATATCGGCAAATACAGATCCTACCCTCGTATTGTGGGAGAAACCGGCGGAAAGGATTTTGTCCTTGTTCACCGGGAAGCCGACGTAGAAGTGGTAGTGACTGCACTTGCCCGGGGTGCTTTTGAATACCAGGGGCAAAAATGTTCTGCCGCTTCCCGGGCCTATCTGCCATCAAACCTGGCTGTGCGAATAAAAGAAAAACTAGTGGCAGTGCTCGAATCCCTGTACATAGGCACAGTCGAAGATTTTCGAAATTTTATGAATGCCGTAATCGATGAAAAAAGCTTTGACAAGATCATGAAATATATCGATCAGGCGCGGGTGGATCCGAAAGCTAAAATAATTACCGGCGGCAAAGGGGATAAAACAAAAGGATATTTTATCGAACCTACTCTTATTGAGACTACGGATCCTCAATATCTGACTTTAAAAGAGGAGATCTTCGGGCCGGTACTGACCATCTATGTTTACGATGAGAATAAATTTGAAGAGACGATCGAACTGGTAAATGCCACTTCTAATTATGCATTAACCGGATCCATTATTTCCACGAATCGCCGGGCCATTGAAATAGCTACGGAAAAATTAAGACATTCGGCGGGTAATTTCTATGTAAACGATAAACCTACAGGAGCAGTGGTTGGCCAGCAACCCTTTGGCGGCGCCCGCGGGAGTGGTACCAACGACAAAGCCGGATCCATCCTGAACCTGTACCGTTGGCTGAGCGCCCGCACCATAAAAGAGACTTTTGATCCGCCTACCGGGCATGGATATCCTTTTTTAGAGGAAGCATGAGCAGCTTTTGCTATTTTTATAAAAATATTCTGATTGAAGACGATATTGACCGAAAAAGAACTCGGCATCACCATTCAGCGACTGAGTCATCAGCTGTTGGAAAATCATTTGCATTATGATAACCTGGTGATCATCGGTATTCAGCCCCGCGGAATCTTTTTCTCTAACCGGATCGTGGAACAAATCAACCGGCAGATCAGCCCACAGAAAATTAAGTATGGTAAACTGGATAATACATTCTACCGGGACGATGTTCGCCAGGGCCTCCACACATTAAATCAAACAGATATTCCATTTAGTGTGGAAAATAAAACCGTGATCCTGGTTGATGACGTTTTGTATACCGGCCGTACGATCCGGGCATCCATGGATGCCCTCCTGGCGTTCGGAAGACCGGCGAAAGTAGAGCTTTGTATTTTAATTGACCGGCGCTTCAGCCGGGAATTCCCTATTCAGGCCGATTTTGTAGGGCGTTCCATCGATACCATCATTACACAAAAAGTGAAGGTTTTGTGGCAGGAAAGGGATGGAACCGAGGAAGTAGTTCTGCTATAAGAATCCTCTAAGCCTGATTTTGGCGTATGACTTCGAAAATATAACTTTGACTTTTAATGCAACTCAGTACCAAACATCTTCTTGGCATTCGAGATTTACAAGCTTCAGACATCCAAACTATTTTAGACACGGCCACCCAGTTTAAAGAAGTACTTCAAAGACCTATAAAAAAAGTTCCCACTCTGCGCGATGTGACCATCGTTAATCTGTTTTACGAGAATTCAACCCGCACCAGAATATCTTTTGAACTGGCAGAAAAAAGACTATCGGCAGACACCGTCAATTTTACGGCATCCGGTTCTTCAGTATCCAAAGGCGAGAGCCTGCTGGATACGGTAAACAATATTCTGTCCATGAAGGTGGATATGGTCGTAATGCGGCATGGAGCAAGTGGTGCACCTCATTTTCTGGCTAAACATATTCCCGCTGCAATTATCAATGCCGGCGACGGCATCAACGAACATCCGACACAGGCCCTGCTGGATGCTTTTTCGATAAGGGAAAAACTGGGTTCACTGGCCGGGAAAAAAGTGGCCATTATCGGAGACATCATGCATTCCAGGGTCGCCTTGAGTAATATTTACCTGCTCAAAAAAATGGGTGCGGAAGTAATGGTAGCAGGCCCGCCTACCCTTATACCTGTTCATATCACAGAGGCTTTTGGAATTCCGGTTGAATATAATCTGCGTAAAGCACTGGAATGGTGCGATGTGGCTAATGTATTACGTATCCAGCTTGAACGACAGAACCAGGTTTTATTTTCATCGCTGCGTGAATACAGTCTCGCATACGGCATTAACCGGAAACTGCTCGACGGACTTTCCAAGGAAATCGTGATCATGCATCCCGGACCCATAAACCGGGGAGTGGAACTGGATAGTGATGCAGCAGACAGCAGGCAGTCCATTATTCTGCAACAGGTGGAAAATGGTGTGGCGGTTCGCATGGCGGTACTCTATTTATTGGCTGGTAAGGCAACGAATCTTTAATCCACTAAAATTATCGCATGCAGCGGATTGCATTATTCCCCGGCACATTTGATCCAATCACCATTGGTCATCTGGATATCATCAGCCGTTCACTTGGTATATTTGATAAAGTCGTGATTGGAATCGGCCGGAACGTTAACAAGCTTCCCATGTTTACGGAAGAACAGCGTATCGCCTGGATACGGGAGATCTACAAAGACAATCCCCGGGTAGATGCAGTATTATATGATGGTCTTACGATCCGCTGCTGCCAGGAAGTTGGCGCGCATTATATCATCCGGGGCATCCGTTATGTAAATGATTTCGAATATGAAAAAGCCATTGCAGATATGAACCGCAGCCTTGACTTTCAGATTGAGACTGTTTTTCTTACCTGCCTTCCTCAATATACTTCTGTGGCGTCTACGCTGGTACGGGATGTACTTCGCAATGGCGGGGATGTAACACAGTTTTTGCCACAGGTGGTTGCTGATTCACTGAAAGTTAAAAAGTAAAAAATCCGGCTGTTATGTCGATATGGTTTAAAAAAGACATCAATATAGAGAAGCTGAACAAGTTTGCCTCAAATACGCTCAACGAATTGATTGGAATCCGGTTTACTGAAGTAGGTGAAAACTTTCTGAAGGCGACGATGCCTGTTGACAATCGAACCCGGCAGGCTTATGGGATATTGCATGGAGGTGCATCGGCTACCCTTGCGGAAACCATCGGCAGCGTGGCTTCCGTAATGGTAGTAGATCCAGAACAATATATGTGCATGGGCGTGGAGATCAATGCCAATCATATCCGCAGCGTCCGGGAAGGATTTGTTACGGCAACCGCAATCCCTCTCCATCTCGGAATTTCCTCCCATGTCTGGGACATCAAAATCGTGGATGTTAATGAGAAACTGGTTTGCATTAGCAGACTAACAGTGTTTGTGAAACAGAAGAAAGCCCAGAACTAGTATTGGAGTATGGGAGTATGGGAGTATGGGAGTGAAATGTGATAATGAACAATTGTTAGAGAGTTAACCAATAAATTTTTAGTTTGAAAATTACAATCCCACACTCCCATACTCCCATACTTGCACTACCACACTACCACACTACCACACTCTCACACTAAATGGCTCCAGCCCGCAATACCTCAACAATCGAAGGATAGGTATTTTGTAAAATGATGTTTAAATTATCCGGTGCGACCCACCTTAATTCGGAAATATCTTCTTCAGTTTGCGGTATAAGTGTCTCCTGACTGCTGGCGCTCATCAGATACCAATGACTTTCTTTCAAAATCCAAATTCCGTGCTCCCGATATTCATGTTCGGTTACAAGCAGAAATTTAAGGATTGCCAGTCTGCTCACCCCCGTTTCCTCCCTTACTTCCCGGAGCGCACAATCCTCCAGTGATTCTCCCGGGTCGAGTTTTCCTTTGGGAAGATCCCATTTACCGCGGCGAAACATGAAAAGTGTCTCGCCTTTTTCATTTTTAACCAGACCACCACCGGCCTGTATCCTTATCCTGTTTTTTTCGGTCATGTTATAATAAAGATAAACACGCGGTATTAAATGGGAACAATTTTAACGCCGGCAGTTATGTATGTTAAATTTGTTTCAATCCGGAATTCAATTCTAAATGTCAAACAGGTGAAATTTTTTATCTTCACGTTATGACTAATGAAAAAGCCGTTGCAGAGAAACTCCTGGAGATTCAGGCAATAAAACTAAACCTTGAAAAACCATTTACCTGGGCGTCCGGATGGAAAAGCCCGATTTACTGCGACAATCGCAAAACGCTGTCATTTCCTCCGATCCGGGAGTTCATAAAATCAGAATTGTGTAACCTGATCTTTGAAGAATTTGCAGATGCTGAATGGCTGGCAGGTGTGGCTACGGCAGGAATCGCCTGGGGCGCCATGGCTTCTGATCAGCTCAAGCTGCCTTTCATATATGTACGTTCAAAACCCAAAGAACATGGAATGGGAAACCAAATCGAAGGGTATTATGACACAGGAAAACAGGTGGTAGTGATCGAGGACCTGATTTCAACAGGCAAAAGTAGTCTCGCCGTAGTACAGGCACTCCGGACAGCCGGCTTGCAAATCGCAGGATTGGTTTCTATATTTAACTATGGATTTGACGAAGCAGCCCGTTCATTTAAAACGGAAGGCATCAAAACCAGATCACTGACCGACTATACGACCCTGATCAATTTGGCCGTAGAGAAAGGATCTGTGAGCCCTACCCAGTATGAAACACTTGTTAAATGGAGGGAAGATCCGGCAAACTGGAATGCCGTTTCGTATTTTTGAATCAAATAATTCGTATGAAAAATATTTTATGTCTTACGGTTTTGCTAATTAGCACGCATATCGTTTTCAGTCAGACTCCCGTACGAAAAGGGCCGCTGGAAACAGCCACGATCTCTGTGCCTACTGTTCAATGCGAAGAATGCAAGGACCGGATTGAAAAATATTTGACCCGGGAAGACGGAATCACCATGGCGAAAGTGGACTATAAAAATAAGACCTGCAAAGTGACTTATTACTGGGATCGGACTACGATTGAAAATATCAAAACGGCCATTGCCAATATTGGTTATGATGCCGGAGATGTAACTGCCGACGCAGAGGCATATAAGAAACTACCAACCTGTTGTAAGAAACCCGCAGATGGCGGTGGCCATGAAAAGAAATAAATGGATGAATTAAAAAGGAGCTTAAGGAAACCGACATATGCAGCTGGTACGGGGTGTCCTGATGGCGTTTTATACCGATCATGGATCTGGTGGTTCATCTGAACAAAACTGACTGGTTCCGACCATGTTTTGATACAGATGACATAGTCCGGAAAACCAGTTAATATTTAACTTCAACCGGGAATTTGCCTTCACCCAAACCAAGTTCAGCGGAAGCCGCATTACTGATCCGGATCAGGAGCCCGGTACTTTCCTTCATTTCCGGAAGTTGACCGAGAACCTTCGCATATATCGTTTTACCATTTGTTCCGGACACCCGGATGATGGTTCCTACAGCAATTCCGTTCATCAATGCATAATATTTTCCATCTGACCAGCCGCTGGTACTCTTGAACGTTCCGGCCATGCCGTTGGCCGATTTTCCCCCTGTGGAATAGTCTACACTGAAAAAGCCGCCGTTGCTGTGCGTAGTGGCGTAATTGTTCACCCGCTCAGCCGTATTGCTTACCTGAACCGCTCCGCCTGAATTGGTATTTGCGGGAACAACCGTTCCACCGGAGTTCGTAGCCGCAACGGTTTTCGCAGAAGTCTGGATTGCCGTACCAGTTGGACTGGCAACAGGTTGTTTGGACACCGTCTGAGCAGGTACATCCGTCGGTTTTACTGTTTTGTTAGATGCTTCATTTGAAATTCCGGCCGTTACCGGATTGGAAGATATACCCATTGCCAGGGGTGATAAATCGGTTTTTACTTTCAGGAATCCGACAATGACCGGAATGCCCGGTTTAATATCATCTCTTTTAATTTTGTTCCATTTTTCTAGACTGGTAACCGGCACGTCA
>Ga0206903_10058_pt2 | contig 35298 bp, 25 predicted proteins | sample Alteio_BWOrgHeat_45_FD_152959 | JGI IMG/M metagenome (GOLD analysis project Ga0206903, IMG submission 152959) | Enriched cells from forest soil in Barre Woods Harvard Forest LTER site, Petersham, Massachusetts, United States -... | ecosystem: Environmental > Terrestrial > Soil > Temperate forest >... | reverse complement strand
TAAAATGGGTTGACATTTTTAAGCACAGGTTTGAAAGAAAAATGTTTACACTCCTTATGGATACCAAGTACGATTTTAATAAGCCTTCCGAACAATATTTACGTGAGCTTAACGAATACTTTTTGAACGATCTTCAAAAAACAGAAAAAGAACTTCCGGTTTACAATTATATTCCATTAAACCAGATTTCCAGGAGTATTCAATATTGATAAATTTGCATGATGATCTTGTTGCTGCCTGTTGTATTGCCAACATTGTAATAAATGATGCATAGCTTTAATTATTGCTTTCGAAGTTTTTAAATTCAATAATAACATCAGTAAGTATCATGGCAACTATTCCCGGTTTTGAAATAACAGGTGTTATTTATAACAATAATCAAAAACTGTTTTGCCATGCCATTCGCAAAAAAGATGATCAGCCTGTTATTTTAAAATCTTTAGCAAAAGATTTTCCTGAAGCATCGGATCTCGTAGAATTAAAACGCGAATTTGAAATAGCAGCAGGTATCAATTTTACAGGCGTTATTAAAATGCTTGAACTAAATGATTCCGGTGCTATTATTATGGAAGACTTCAAAGGCATTCCATTAAGTGAATTTTTGAAGCAACATAGTTTTTCAACTGAAGAGTTTTTAATTGTTGCAATACAATTGACTGCGATATTGGCTGAATTGCATAATAAAGAAATTATTCATAAAGATTTTAATCCCGCAAATTTCCTGATTGATCCCGCAACCTTTACAATTAAACTGGTTGATTTTTCTATTGCGATGCTGTTAACACAGCAGGTTATTGAAATTGTAAGTCACAGAAATATTGAAGGCAATTTGCAATACATTTCTCCTGAACAAACCGGCCGTACCAATCGTGCAATTGATCACCGATCTGATTTTTATTCCCTTGGAATACTCTTATATGAAATGGCAACGCATACGCTTCCGTTTCATTCAACAGATCCCGGTGAACTGGTTCATGCACATATAGCGCGGATGCCGCAACCACCCTCTGTCGTTAATAACAAGATACCGGTTACCATAAGCGCGATCATAATGAAATTGATTGAGAAGGCGCCGGAAATGAGATACAAAACCGCGCGGGGAATAAAGTTTGACCTGGAAGCCTGTTATCATCAGTTAAAAGAAAAAGGTGCTGTAGAATTTTCCGGCATTGCACAAAATGATAAGTCAGATCATTTTTTTATTCCGCAAAAATTATATGGCAGGGAAAAAGAAGTAAAGCGGTTGATAGAAGCTTTTGAAAAAACTGCAAAAGGAAGCGCATCCCTGGTAATGGTTTCAGGTTTTTCGGGTATTGGTAAATCATCGCTTATTGAAGAAGTGCATAAATATGTTGTGGATAACGGCGGCTTTTTTACCAGTGGTAAACACGACCAGTTTCATCGCGATATTCCTTACAGTGCGGGTGCAAGTGCGTTCAGAGGATTGGTTCGCCAGTTGCTTTCTGAAAGCGATGAAGTAATTGCATTCTGGAAACAAAAAATGATACAGGCCTTAGGCGCCAATGCCCAGTTAATAACGAATGTAATTCCTGAAGTTGAACTCATCATCGGCAAGCAACCGGATGTTATTTCATTACCGGCTGCAGAAACCATCAACAGGATAAACCTGTTATTCCTCACGTTTATTCAAATGTTTGGAAGCAAAGAAAATCCGCTTGTTGTTTTTTTAGATGATCTGCAATGGGCAGATGTTCCTACTTTAAAACTGATAAGATTATTAATGGCAGATAAAGAAACATCTTACCTGTTGTTGATAGGCACCTACCGAAATAATGAAGTAAATGCTGCGCATCCGCTTCTGCAAATGATCACTTATGTGAAAGAAATTGACCGCTCTGTTGAAGAAATAACGTTGCATCAATTGTCATTTGAAGACCTGAATCAGCTGGTTGCTGACACGCTGTTAAGTGAACCTTCCGACGATGTAAGGTTAAGCGAACTGGTATTAAATAAAACCGGGGGTAATCCTTTTTTTGTAAATGAATTTCTTAAATCTCTTTATCAGCGAAAACTTATAGTCTTTGATTATACGAGTGATAAGTGGATATGGAATATTGATGAAATATTAAACCTAGATATTACAGATAACGTAGTAGAATTGATGATTGGTAAGATAAAGCAGCTTGATGAAAATGCACAATTGTTGTGCATGTATGCATCCTGCATAGGTGATAAGTTTGATCTGCAAACGCTTTCTCATATTTACGAAAAATCAATACGGGAAACAGCCGCAGATCTTTGGCCTGCTATACATGAAGGGCTTATTCTGCCAATTGGTAATGCTTACAGGCTTGCTGAATTGTTAGAAACTACTAATGAAGCGGCGCCGATACAATATCGTTTTTTGCATGACAGGGTACAGCAGGCATCTTATGCGTTGGTGAAAGAAGAAAACAAAAGAGCATTACACCTGCGCATCGGGCGATTGATGGAAAAGAATTACACCGAGGAAAAAAAGCGTGAGCAAATTTTCGACCTGATGAATCACCTCAACTTTGGTGCTTCATTAATGATTGATAAAAAAGAAAAAATTCAAACGGCAACGCTTGATCTTTATGCAGGAAAAAGAGCAAAAGTTTCTGCTGCTTATGAACCTGCTTTTAAATTTTTACAAAGCGGAATAAATATTTTACCTGCAGATTCATGGAATGAATATTATACGCTTTCGCTTGACTTGTACAATGAAGGTGCAGAAGCTGCTTATTTAAGCGGCAACCTTGAAGAAATGGAAAAACTTACTTCTGTTATTTTAAACAACGCAGGTAATATAGAAGACCGTATAAAGGCTTACAGGATCAAGATCAACGGTTATGTATCGCTTGCCAAAAACGACGAAGCATTTAAAACAGGAGCAATATGCCTGCGGTCTCTTGGTGTAAATTTTCCTTTAAACCCAAATAAAGTAAACATTCTTGTAAGCCTTATTAAGTGTAAAATAAACCTGCGCAATAAGTCTGCTGAATATTTACTTTCTATTCCTGAAATGAAAGATAAACGCCAGTCGGCCATTATGGAAATTCTTTCAGACATTGCTTCACCTTCTTACTTTGCTAAGAAAAATCTTTTTCCATTAATTGTTTTTAAGCAGATAAATCTTTCGGTAAAATACGGCAATCATATACATACAGCTTTTGCATATGCAACCTATGGCATTATCATGTGTGGCAGCACTTTTGAATTTGATGAAGGATTAAAATACGGCAACCTTTCAGTAGGCCTTAATGAAAAATTTCATGCTGCATCCCTTTCTTCAAAAGTTCATTTTATCAATGGAAATTTTATTCAAAACTGGAGATATCATTACAGCCACAACCTTTCTGAAATATTAGAGAGTTATCATAAAGGATTGGAAACAGGCGATTTTCTTTTTGCATCGTATGCTGCATTTAATTATTGTGTACTTAAATTTTTTATGAATTATGCTTTGCCGCAGTTAATAACTGAAATGGAAGCATACGCTTTATCGCTAAGAAAGATTAAGCAGGACCTTGGATTGCGGTGGCTGAATACAATAATACAAACAACTGCTGTTTTGCTGGATGCAAACAATACAGGTGTGCAATTATCCGGTAAGTATTATGATGAAGATATTGATAAAAAAACGCAGGAGGAAACTTTTGATTATACAGGATTGTGCGTGTATGCCGCGGGTAAAGTTTTGCTCTGTTATTTGTTCAACAAACCGGATGAAGTAATTACGCTGGCTGAAGATGCTTTCAAAATAATTGATAACGTACTTGCATGGCCACATGTTATTTTCATACAAACTATGTATGCGCTTTCATTGCTTCGCCTGGCTGAAGAGAAGTCGGGCGCATCAAAAAAATTGATGTTATTTAAAGCCAGGCGTATATTTAAAAAAATTGAGAAAGCCGCTAAAAGCGCCCCGGAAAATTATATTGCCAAAATGTATCTTGTACAGGCTGAGTTACACAGGTTGAACAACAATGATGAACTTGCTGCAGCATATTACGATAAAGCGATCGGGGCTGCTATAGCCAGTAATTTTATGTTGGAAGAAGCTTTATCAAATGAGCTTGCTGCCAGGTTTTATGATCAAACAAATAATGCAGAAGCTGCTAATAAATATATTACAGAAGCCAGGCGTGTTTATCAAAAATGGGGCGCCTTCGCAAAAGCGAATGAACTGGATAACCGCTATAATTTAAAACTGAAAAAAGAAAAAGGAAAAAGTATACGCGGCGAGCCGCATGTGGATGATACTTCTTTTAAAGAGCAGGCGAATATTGAGCTGGACATGAATGCGCTGATGAAAGCTTCAATAGCAATTTCCGGTGAAATATTGCTCGATAAACTGGTGGAAAAATTAATGAGTATCGTTGTTGAAAATGCCGGCGCTCAAAATGGTTATCTTATTATCAGCAAAAACGGAAAGTGGTTTATTGCTGGTGCAAATACTGCTGATAATGCAGAGCAACATATGAACGCAGGCATTCCTTTGCAGGGAAATAAACTTGTGCCTGAATCTGTAATAAATTATGTAACACGTACAAAAGAAGATCTTGTAATTGAAAATATTTCTGCAGATAACATTTTTTCTTCAGATCCTGTTGTTCAGGATAAAGAAATATTATCAGCATTAAGTCTTCCTGTTCTTAATCAAAGAAGGCTTACAGCGATATTGTATCTTGAAAATAATTTGTACACAGGTGTTTTTACAAAAGAGCGTGTAGATTTTCTAAAGTTATTGTCCGGACAAATAGCAGTTTCTCTTGAGAATGCGGAGATATATGAAAGCCTTGAAGAAAAAGTAAAAGAAAGAACAATAGAATTAGAGAAGCAAAACCTTGCACTTGAAAAAGAAAAACAAAAATCAGATAATTTATTATTGAATATTCTTCCTGTTGAAACGGCTGATGAATTAAAAACTTTCGGATCTGCGAAACCAAAAATGTTTTCAAACATCACAGTTATGTTTACTGATTTTGTAAACTTCACCGGAACAAGTGAAAAGCTTGATGCAGATCAATTGATAGAAGAAATTAATTTTTATTACAGTGCTTTTGATGAAATAGTTACTAAATATGGTCTCGAAAAAATAAAAACAATCGGCGACAGCTATATGTGCGCAGGCGGCTTGCCGGTAACTAATGAAACCCATGCACTCGATATTATAAAGGCTGCTTTGGAAATTGAACAATTTGTTACTGTTTCCAATATTGAAAGGCAAAAGTTTAATCAGCCATCATTTGAGATCAGGATTGGTATACACTCAGGCCCTGTTATTGCCGGAATTGTAGGCATTAAAAAATTCGCTTATGATATTTGGGGTGATACTGTAAATATCGCGTCACGCATGGAGTCTGGTTGCGAGCCGGCAAAGATCAATCTTTCGGGCGCTACTTACAATTTAATAAAAGATGTTTATGATTGTACTTACCGCGGAAAGATCGTGGCAAAGAACAAGGGTTTTGTAGATATGTATTTTCTGGATATTGAAAAGACACCTCCTGTATTCAGTCCAAATGGTGCGGAGAATTTTATCAGGGCGAAACTCATAAGAAATTTACCGCCTCAGTTAACGTATCATGGGTATCATCATACTGAAGATGTGCTTGGTGCAGCACTGCAGATTGCTGCTTCAGAAAAAATAAATGAAACCGATGTTGAATTGTTGCGCATTGCAGTATTATTTCACGACAGCGGGTTTACTGAATTATACAACAACCACGAAGAAAAGGGATGTGAATTGGCAAGAACTGTTTTGCCTTATTTCGGTTTTCAAAAAAATGCGCTTGATAGCATTTGCGGAATGATCATGGCTACAAAAATTCCGCAGAAACCACATACAAAACTTGAAGCAATTATTTGCGATGCAGATCTTGATTACTTAGGGCGTGAGGACTTTTATACTACAGGCAAAACACTTTTTGAAGAGTTTAAAACTTTCGATATTGTTAATAATGAGAAGCAATGGGATGAGATACAGATACGTTTCCTGCAAAGCCATCATTATCATACAGACTATTCAAAAAAAGAAAGGGAACCTGAAAAGCAAAAATACCTGGAAGCATTAAAAACGAAGTACCCGGCTGAAGCAAGTCTGAAATAAAATAAATTAAAGGTCGCAAACAACCTTATAATTGTCGTTTTATACAGCTTAAACTTTTTTATAAAATACTGATGTTTGCATGATAATCATCAACAAAAATTCTTGTTATGGAAACAAATAAAAAAATTGACATTGTTATTGAAACAACAATTAATGCTCCAGTTGAAAAAGCCTGGGAATATTTTACAAAGCCAGAGCATATTGTTAACTGGAATTATGCATCTGATGACTGGCATTCGCCAACAGCAGAAAATGATCTCCGTCCCGGCGGCAAATTCAGTTATCGAATGGAAGCTAAAGATGAAAGTTTCGGTTTTGATTTTGGCGGTGTTTATGATACAGTTGAAGAACGTAAAAAGATTGAATACACACTTGGAGATGGCAGAAAAGTAAAGATTGTTTTTTCAGGCAATGATAAAATAACGCATGTAACAGAAGTTTTTGAAGCGGAAAATACAAATCCTGTTGAGATGCAAAAAAACGGATGGCAGGCAATATTGAATAATTATAAAAAGTATACTGAGTCTAATTAAATATTTTTGGAGACCTAACAGGTTTTTAAAACCTGTTAGGTCTGGTACAGTAAATTTGTTTGTGCCTTTATTTTATCAGCATACAATTAATGCAACCACGAAACTTGGTATATGGCGAATAGAAGAAGATGAAAATTTTTTTCTTGCAAAAGTTCCATTGCCACAAAATATAACGCATCCGCATAAGCGATTGCAGCATTTGGCAGGAAGATATTTGCTGCAATTTTTATTTCCTGATTTTCCTTACGCAGAAATTTTAATTGCCGATACAAGAAAGCCTTATTTGCCAAACGAGCAATATCATTTTTCTATTTCACATTGTGGAGAATATGCGGCTGCTATTGTAAGTTCAATGCATAGAGTTGGAATTGATATAGAAAGACCTTCAGATAAAGTTGAACGCATTGCGCATAAATTCATTCATGAAAAAGAGAAACAATTTTTAGTGAACGGTGAGCGGTTAATAGTAAACAGTTCACCGTTCACTGCTTACCGTTTACTGTTTACAATTATATGGAGCGCCAAAGAAGCTTTGTTCAAATGGTATAGTTTAGGCAACGTTGATTTTAGAGAAAACATGCAACTTATTAGCAATATCAAAAAACAAAACGACAGTTTATTGCTGCCGTTTGTTTTTAAAAAAAATGAACCGGTTTATTTGAATATTACTTCAGTAATTTTTGATGCGCTTGTATTGAGCTGGGTTTTATAAAACATTTTGTTGATTATATGAAGTCAGAAACTTCAGGCATATAACCGCGAAGTCCGGAGACATTCGCAGAGCAGCTTTTAAATCATTTTGTATTACTTGCATCTACATAAGTAACAAGCTTTAATATATCAGATCTTACCATTATGCGCAGGCTGCCTGTGCTTGCGAACACCACATTAATGTCAGATTTTGGCCATACAGTTTTAAATGCCTCGGTATATTTCGAATCAAGCATAGAAGATAAAGTATAAAAGTAATTTGCCGTCACAAAATCATATTGTTCGTTATCAGATGCGGGTAATACTTTAGCGTCCAGTTCCCAACCTGCCAATACATTCAGTTTCATTCTTTCTTTATGTACAGGCATCCATGTTTCTTTTTCTGATTTAATATAATCGTTATACTTATTGGCAGCGGATTTCATATAATCCACTTCGACATAGGCAGGCATTTTTCCCTGGTCGTTGAATGCGGCTAAGTTGGAATATATTTCTCTTTTCACTATTGCACGCATTCCGTTAAGCGTGCTGGTCATGCTTTGGCGAAGCGTTTCAGTGTTGTCAGGATAAGCTGCCTTAAAGGAAGCAGCCATAGTGGTATCGTCTAATAAAACCTGTATATCTTTTGAACTGATCACTACTACATAATCATACTCGGATGAAGTACCAACTGGCATTACTACCTTCCATAAATACCAGCCCGAGATCAAATTATTTTTTACCCTGTACTCAAGCGCCTTTTTATTAAAATCTATAAGATCTGTTTCATACTGTTGTGCATTGGAAGGATCTTTTAGTTTGATGTAGGAAACAGAAAAATAATTGCTGCTATCCTGGGCATTAATGTGTACGGGATGCAAGGCAAGAAAAGCGCAAATAGTAATTGCAGTAAGCACTGGCTTTAACCAGCTTTTGGTTTGTTGTTTCATGAATTTATTTTTATGATGATTGAGAAATGACCACTTGCTGTTTTCATTATTCACATGGTGTACGTTTTATAACCAATCTATAAGCAGTGTTTAGTTTCGTTACCGGGGGTGTATTGATACAGCATATAAGAAAATTCTGAAAAACCCAGCGATCATTAGAACATTATAAATATATGATTAAATATCTAATGTTTAAATAAAAGTCTGTGATCGTTTTATTATAACAACAGTTTCAAATAGTATCCAAAAACAAAACGACAGTTTATTACTGCCGTTTGTTTTTAAAAAGATGAACTGGTTTATTAAATATTACTTCTGTAATTTTTGATATACTTGAGTTGGAATTTACAAAATGCAGCAGGAAATTTGAATTTATGATTCCGCTGCTTTTTCCAGCGTTGGCAAATCAATCTTAACCATCTTCATCATTGCATTCATCACGCGGTTTCTTTTTGCTGCATCTTTATCTGTCAATAACTCTATCATTCGTACAGGAACAACCTGCCATGATAAACCAAACTTATCTTTCAACCATCCGCATTGCGATTCCTTTCCGCCATCTTTTAATAAATTATTCCAGTAATAATCCACTTCATCCTGTCCGTTGCAATTCACTACAAAAGAAACAGACTCATTAAATTTAAAAAGCGGACCACCGTTCAATGCAGTAAAATTTTGTCCGTTCAACGTAAAGCCAACTGTTAATACAGTTCCTTTCGGCAAAGGCGAATTATCACCATAATAAGATTTGTTGTTGATGGAAGAATCTTTAAAAACAGACGTATAAAAATCTGCAGCTTCTCCTGCTTCTTTATCAAACCAAAGAAAGGGTGTAATTTTTTGAGTGATGTTAGCCATAGAATTTGTTTTTATTTATAATACAAACTTAGCTCCATCATTAAATAACTACGCGGCAAATAACGACAATTAACAGGGCAATTACGAAGGCAGCAAAACTATCCCGGAACCCTTGAAATATATTTTTCAATTTCTTTGATCTGGTCAACCACCTGTTTGGTAGTGGGCTTAAGGGCTTTAGCCTTTCTGAAGAAATCTTTCGCAGCGCGAAATTCACGCTTATTCATAAATATCTGGCACATGCTTAAATAAGCAATGGCTTCGCTTTCTTTATCAGGAATGCCTAAACGTATGGCTGCGCGCATATAGCCTTCTGCACCTCTAAGGTCGCCTTTCTGCATGGCCATCATACCCAATTGCAATTTATTGGCGCCTTCTGCTTCCGGCATTGGGGCACCCAGCGATGCGCTTTTCTTTAAATGTTTTTCAGCCGTATCAAAATCCTGCTTCATCATAGCCATATTACCTTTCACCGTGTAATAGGTTGAACGGATAGGTTTGTATAATAAACCCGGGAACCAGATGGTATCGATAATTTTTTCAACTTCCTCCATATTGCCATTTTCCATCGGCTCCTGCAACAAACGCATGGGTCCAATAAAAAAATGACTAAACAATCCTATCACTCCAATAAAATATAGAGGAAACACCGGCCAGAAACCAGACACAGTAAGATTTAATATAAGGCCTATAAGTATAGCTGCAATACTCAGCCAGAGACGATATTTAATGATCAGGTTATAAAACTTCATACCCACAATTTAAGTCGGCGAAGATAGTAGTTTAGTTGAGAACGCCGCTGTATTGCATAACACGGCTAAGTATATAAATGATGGCTGAAGCAGGTAATTTAATGACTTGGAATAACTTTAAAAAAGGTCAAAAAACTAAAAAAAGTGGTCAGAATAATGAGAGAAAACGGTCGGAATAGTAAAATAAAAGGTCAAAAAATTAAAAAAGGCGGACAGAAATATCAAAAAAAGGATAAAAGTATCAGGAAGACGGACAAAATTATTAAAGAAAAGGGGCAATATAAAAACGGCAGCAAAAAAAATTGATTGCTGCCTTACATAATTTATTCCCGGTGTACGCTAAAACTTATCATCATTCACTTCAATCCAGTAACCATCAGGATCCTGGAAATAAATTTGTTTGACGCCATCGGGACGGACTTGCGGCGTTTTATTTTTTTGTGACCAATCGCCATATTTTATATTCATAGAATCAAGATGCTTTGCGAAATCTTCAACTGAAGGCACACTGAAAGCCATGTGAATATTGATGTCATGTGTGATGATCTCTTTTGCGCCGGAAACAACGTGCAGTTCATTGTGCTCGCCGATCTTAAACCAGGTGTGACGATTATCATGAAAAGGTTCAGGTACTACCTGGAAACCCATTACATCTTTATAAAAGGCTGAGCTTTTTGCAAGATCAACAACAAAAACAGTGAGATGATTGAAATGCGGTTGTGCATTTAATGTTGAAGTAAAAATGGTTGACAAAGTGAATAATATTCCAAAGATTTTTTTCATACAGCGATATTTATTTGCAAAGTAAGCATTCAATTTTAATGTTGGGTTGTTGCGGTATTCAGGCATGGCAATAAAAAGAGGCTGCCGGTCAGGCAACCTCTTTATGACATAAAAAAAGAAAACTCTTAACTGCAGCCCATACTGTTACCGCAATTCAAACATTTATAACAAGTACCGCTGCGCACAGTTATATGCCCGCACACATTGCAGGATGGAGCATCGCTTTGCATGCTTTTAGCCGCTGCATTTGCTGCACCTAACCCTGGTTCCGCATAAATATTCGCTGTTGATTTTTGTAATTTTTGCTGATGTGTTGCAGAATTCGTCACAACATTTTTTACGCGCAGGTTACTTAAAGAAGGTTTACCAATATACTCCGTTTCATCTTCCTCGGCAAGATTGGTTATTTCAGGTTTGTCAATTACATGAACCAAATCAGTTCTTCCAAGATATTCATATGCCAAACACCTGAACACAAAATCAACCAATGAAGTTGTTGTTTTAATATTCGGATGATCAACCATACCTGCAGGCTCAAACTTGGTGAACACAAACTTCTCTACAAACTCTTCCAGCGGAACACCATATTGCAAACCAACAGAAACAGCAATGGCAAAACAATTCATGAGGCTGCGAAGGGTTGAACCTTCTTTGGCAAGATCAACAAATATTTCACCTAAAGTTCCATCATTGTATTCGCCTGTGCGCATGAATAAAACCTGCCCGTTTATTTTAGCTTTTTGCGTAAAGCCAAAGCGTTTTGCAGGCAAAGTTTTTCTTTCAACGATCTTTGATAATTGTCTTTTCAATGCTGTATCACTGCTTGCCTGCATACGTTTTTGTATTTCTTCAAGCAGTTCTTCTGCACTAAGTGTTGAAAGATCAACCAGCTTTGTTTCTGGTTTTACTTCTTCTATAACAGATGTTGTTTCTTCTTGTTTGGCCTCGGCGGTTTCAGTTTTCTTTTTCTTGTCAGATTTATTGCTGAGCGGTTGCGATAATTTAGAACCATCACGGTATAACGCACATGCTTTCAAACTCAGTTGCCAGCTTAACATATATGAATCAGCAATTTCTTCAACGGTTGCTTCATGGGGCAGATTAATGGTTTTTGAAATGGCGCCGCTTAAAAAAGGCTGGCAGGCTGCCATCATTCTTATGTGGCCATGTGCATGGATATAGCGTTCGCCTTTTTTACCGCATTTATTGGCGCAATCAAACACGGCAAGATGCTCAGGTTTTAAAGAAGGAGCGCCTTCAACCGTCATTGTTCCGCATACATAGTCATTGGCAGCTTCAATTTGTTCATCTGTAAATCCTAATGCATCAAGCAGGTCAAAACTCCAGTCGTTGTATTGTTCTGCTGTAAAACCAAGTCTTTCCAAACAGGCTTCACCCAAAATAAATTTGTTAAACAGGAACCCGATCTCGAATGCAGCAAGAGCAGCATTATTTAGTTTCTGAATTTCTTCAGTAAGAAAACCTTTTTCGCTAAGCGTTTGAGGATTGATGAAAGGTGCGCCTTCAAAGCTTGCTGAACCAATGGTATATTTTATAATACCATCAATTAGTTTGGGAGTATAGCCCAGGTTTTTTAAGGCTTGCGGAACGCTTTGATTAATGATCTTGAAATAACCGCCGCCTGATAATTTTTTAAATTTCACTAAAGCGAAATCGGGTTCAACGCCTGTGGTATCGCAATCCATTACCAAACCGATTGTTCCGGTTGGAGCAATTACGGTAGTTTGGGCATTACGGTAGCCATGTTTTTCACCAAGTTCTACTGCGTCATCCCATGCCTTGCAGGCTGCGGATAATAAATAATCAGGGCAATATTTTGCATTAATGCCCACCGGTTGCAAACTCAGGCCTTCATAAGCTTCTGTTGCATCATAAGCCGCAGCGCGATGATTGTGCATTACACGCAGCATATCTTCTTTGTTCTTTTCATACTCAGGGAAGGCGCCTAACACAGAAGCAAGTTCTGCCGAAGTTTTATAAGCAATGCCGGTCATAATTGCGGAGATAGCGCCGGCAATGCCACGTGCTTTTTCGCTGTCATAAGGAATGCCGCTTACCATTAGCATTGTTCCGAGATTAGCGAAACCTAAACCAAGTGTGCGGTAATCATAAGACAACTGTGCTACTTCTTTTGAAGGAAATTGCGCCATCAGTACAGATATTTCCAACACTGTTGTCCAGAGCCTGCAGGTATAGGCAAACCCGTCTACATCGAATATATTTTTTCCCGTATCAAAAAATTTCATCAGGTTAGCGCTTGCAAGGTTGCAGGCGGTGTTATCAAGGAACATATATTCGGAGCACGGGTTAGATGCATTGATTCTTCCACCTTGTGGACAGGTATGCCATTCATTAATTGTGGTATCATATTGTGTTCCGGGATCTGCACAACGCCATGCTGCATAATTTATCTGGTTCCAGACTTCGCGTGCAGGAATTTTTTTCATTACGCGGCCATTGGTTCTTGCTTTTAATTCCCAGTCACCATCTTCTTCCAGTACTTTAAAAAATTCGTTTGGAATACGAACAGAGTTGTTTGAATTCTGACCGGAAACAGTTGCATACGCTTCTCCTTCGTAACCGTTGTCATAACCGGCGGCTACCATTGCAGCCACTTTCTTTTCTTCATCTTTTTTCCAGTTAATAAACTGCATTACTTCAGGATGATCCAGGTCAAGACAAACCATTTTGGCAGCACGCCTTGTAGTGCCGCCGCTTTTAATAGCGCCTGCTGAGCGGTCGCCGATTTTGAGAAAACTCATCAAACCACTTGAAGTGCCGCCACCGCTTAACTTTTCGCCTTCGCCACGAATCTTTGAAAAGTTTGTTCCAACGCCGGAACCATATTTAAATATACGTGCTTCGCGGATCCACAGATCCATAATACCGCCATCATTCACCAGGTCATCAGTAACGCTTAAAATAAAACAGGCATGCGGCTGAGGTCTTTCATATGCGCTTGTTGATTTTTTCAACTTACCATCATTTGCATCTACATAATAATGCCCCTGCGGTTTACCGGTAATGCCATAGCTTTCGTGTAATCCGGTGTTGAACCACTGTGGACTATTTGGTACACAGGCCTGGTTAAGAATGCTGTAAACGAGTTCCTCATAAAATATCAGCGCATCTTTTTCGGACTCAAAATAATTATAGCGCTCACCCCAAACACGCCAGCAGTTTGCCATGCGATGCGCTACCTGTTTGGCAGAAGTTTCTCTTCCCAAACTTCCATCCGGTTGCGGTACGCCGGCTTTTCTGAAGTATTTCTGTGCCAGGATATCTGTAGCTATCTGGCTCCATTGCCTGGGCACTTCAACATTATTCATTTCAAACAAAACCTCACCGGTAGGGTTTTTGATAATGCTGGTACGATAATCGTACTCAAACATGTCGAAAGGGCCAATGCCTTCTTTTGTGAAGCGGCGCTGAAACGATAGCTTTTTCTGGAGTTTTTCCGATGCCATGAAAATTATTTTTAATGCGTTAGGAATTCTTGTGAGTGCCTTTGGAACGTTAGAGGCAGACGACGAAAATATCTTTAAGCTATGAAAAAAGAAACTATGAATATGCACATACTGTGGAAAATAGATGCTCTTTTTTTTGAAGTTCACACTGGCATTGCATTTCAAAAAAAACTAATTGTAGATAAAAAATTATAGTTTAAAAATAATTGTTTAAAATGCTGTTATACGCTTTTTTTTCAAAACACGTATGTAATAAGTAACTAAGCTATTGAAAACATTACCAATGAAATTATTAAGAATGCGAACTTTTTTGCATTTTTGCAATTAGCGCTAATTAAACAATCTGAATGAAGCACAGTTTGTATAATAAGATACAAGAGAGAAAGTCGGCCGGTAAAAAATCATTTGCAGTACTTATCGATCCTGATAAAGTAAATGTTGCTACTATTGAACAACTTGTATCATTAGCCCTTGATGCTGCAATAGATTATTTCTTTGTTGGGGGAAGCCTTGTTATTTCAAATAATCTTGATGAATGCATAAGGCAGATAAAAGTTTCCTGCCCGATACCGGTAGTGATTTTTCCGGGCTCTCATTCCCAGATAAGCCGTTATGCTGATGCATTACTTTACCTTTCATTAATCTCCGGTCGCAATCCTGAGTTGCTTATAGGCCAGCATGTAATAAGTGCACCCGCAGTAAAACAAAGCGGGCTTGAAATTATGCCTACAGGATATATGGTGGTTGATGGCGGCGCCCCAACAACTGTTTCATATATTTCCAATGCTACGCCGTTGCCATCTGATAAAAGCGAGATAGCTATGTGCACAGCAATGGCAGGTGAAATGTTGGGTATGAAACTGATATTTATGGATGCAGGAAGCGGCGCTAAAAATCCTGTTCCCACTGCAATGATCGAAAAAGTTTCTTCACATATTGAAGCGCCGCTGATCGTTGGGGGTGGCATAAGAACTCCTGAAAAAGCATATGCAAACTGCAGAAGCGGAGCCGATATTATTGTGGTAGGAAATGCTATAGAGAAAGATGCATCACTCATAAAAGAGATGAGTGATGCAATACATTCAGTAGCCGTAACCCGTATTTCTTAAGAGGAGATTAAAAGCTCATCATTTCTTTAAACTTAACTGTCTGCCTCCGGCTTACTTCAATTTTTTCCCCACCCTTTAATTCCAAAAGCAAACCGCCGTTGAAATAAGGTTCAATTTTTTCAATCCATCTCAGGTTGATGATATGCTTTCTGTTAGCACGGAAAAATACACGGTCATCCAAACGTTCTTCCAGTGAATTAAGCGATTTTAAAATGAGTGGCTTGTTTGTTCCGAAAAAAACCTTTGCATAATTGCCTACACTTTCAAACAATCTTATCTCACTTAATTTTACGAACCAGCAGCGTTCACCATCTTTTACAAAAACCTGGTCTGCTTCTGTAAGCGGGCCGCGGTTCATACCATTTATACCCGCACGATCCTTATTTACTTCATATTGCAGTTTATGTACGGCATCCGCAAGCCTTTTGGGTTCTATTGGTTTCAAAAGATAATCCAGTGCATTTACTTCAAAAGCCTTCAACGCATATTCATCATAGGCTGTAGTGAAAATAACATGAGGCGCTTTTTCCAGATCGTTCAGCATGTCAAAACCGGTTCTGCCGGGCATCTGAATATCAAGAAAGATAAGATCTGGATTTTGCGTTTCAATTTTATCTACTCCTTCTTCTGCATTGGCTGCTTCGTCAACAATTTCTATGTCAGGAAAGTCCTGTAATAATTTTCTAAGTTCTGCTCTTGCAAGGCGCTCATCATCTACAATAATAGCTTTTAACGACATAAATTTTATTTTATAAATGAAACTGCCGTAACAGGTAAAGTAACCTTTGCTTTAACCATATTACCATTCAAATTTTTAATTTCAAATTCCGCCTCATTCCCATAGAGCAATTTAAGGCGATTAATAGTACTGGCAATACCAAAGCCTTCAAAGTTTTTTGCATTGTTAAGGCGCCCGGTATTTTCAACACTAAGTTCATGATGATTTTGTATAAAATCTGATGTAACTTTTATAACCCCGCCGTTTACATGCTTGCTTATACCATGTTTTATTGCATTTTCAACAAGTGTTTGCAGCATCATTGGCGGCACCTGCTGGTCTAAAGTATCTTCATCAATTTCATATTCCACCTTAAGGCGGTCTTCAAAGCGTATCTGTTCCAGCTCAAGATAATCTTTTACAATGCTTAATTCTTTTTCAAGTGTAGTTGTTTCCATTTTTTCAGCCTGCATGCTGCTTCTTAAAATATTGCTTAGCTCCGTTATGGCTGTTCTGGCACGTTCAGGATTTTCATCAACCAATGCACGAATGCTGTTCAATGCGTTAAAAATAAAATGTGGATTGATGTGTGCCTTTATGGTTTTTAGTTGCAACTCTTTTACCAGGCTTTCCATTTTCACACTGTCAATTTTTGTATTGCGGGTATTTTCTATATAGTGCCACAGGTAATAAATAGAAAGCCATACCAATATTATGGGTGAGTCATTTGCGAGATTCAGAAAAAAGCGTTCAGGGATGGAGGCTTTGACCTTGGGATCGTACAATTGCAGCCATTCTACTATTGTACTGCTTATGAAACTATAGGCAACGCAGATCAATAAAGTGACCGTAAAAAGAAGGATCCACTGTTTACCAAAAATGGGAGGAGTTAAATTCAGTTTAAGAATGATGAGGCGCAGCAAATGTGTAAAAAGTAAACCGAATGAAATGGCCAGCAAAATTCTGCCTACGTAAATAGTTGTAAGCTGCAAATGAAAGACCCATATATAAAAAAGGAACGACAATCCATAAAAAGTCCACCCCACAAACTGGCACCACCAATATGCTAAATGTTTTTTCTGCATGCGCCTACAAATGTATAAAGTTAAACAAGTGATTGGTAAGCCAAATTTTATTAGTGGTTAATTTACAGAGTGAATGGGAGTTGTAAGTGGTGAGTGTTGCAAATTGTAAAATACAAGCGGTAAATCATTATATATGTTAAGCCATGCAAATGTTTACAGGCGCACTATTATTTTGCCTACTGTTCTGCCGCTTTCAATTTGTAAATGAGCTGCCTTCATTTCATCGAAAGAAAAAATTTGGGATATATGTGGTTTTATAATTCCCTTTTCCATAAGCGTGGCAATCTTTTGTTGATTTTCTCCGCTTGAGTGCACCATCAAATGCATGCCTTTCATGCCTTTTGCTTCTGCTTTTTCTTTTACCTGTTCATTTCTTCCTGAAGGCAAACTAAGAATGGTACCACCAGGTTTCATCAGTTTAAGTGAAAGATCAATATTCTCTCCGCCGATTGTATCGAGCACTTTATCAATGTTGCTCAATACTTCATCAAGAGGCTGAGCTTTATAATCAACAAATTCATCAGCACCAAGATTCAATACAAAATCCTTATTAGCTGCAGAAGCAGTTCCAATAACATATGCGCCAAAATATTTCGCAATTTGTACGGCAAAATGCCCGACACCTCCTGCAGCAGCATGCACTAAAAATCTTTCGCCGGGCTGAATGTTTAATGCTTCCGCAACTTCCCATGCCGTTAATGCAGCAAGTGTTGCAGCAGCAGCTTCTTCGAACGAAATTTTTTTTGGTTTTACAGCAAGCTGACCGGCAGGCGCAGCTACGTATTCAGCGTAAGCTTTACCATGGCCAGGAAAATTGATCATCCCAAAAACTTCATCATTTTTTTTAAAACCTGAAACCGACGAACCAACCTGTGTAATGATTCCTGAGATATCCCAACCAAGAATCATGGGCCTATCATCTTTTATTCTTGCTGCAGCACCTTTGCCCGTGCGTGTTTTTACGTCAACCGGATTTATGCTAATCGCTTTTACTTCAATTAACACTTCATTATCTTTTATTGTGGGAACAGGTATTTCTTTCATTTGAAGATTATCTGTGCTTCCAAAATCTTTTAAGACAATCGCCTTCATAATAAAAATTATTTAAAAAACCTCCACTTGCCTTCATATGTTTATACTAAATAAGAGCCTTAAAAATACTATTTTTGTCACTTAATTTTTGCTAATGGAACTATCAGCCGGGGCGCTATTAAACCAGATAAATTCTCCCGCAGACCTTAAAAAGCTTTCGAGAGATCGGCTCTTCAAGGTTTGTGATGAATTACGCCAATACATTATCGATGTAGTGAGTGTGTATGGTGGCCATTTTGGCGCAAGCCTTGGTGTAGTTGAATTATCTGTTGCACTGCATTATGTTTATAATACTCCTTATGATCAATTGGTTTGGGATGTTGGACACCAGGCTTACGGTCATAAAATATTAACCGGCCGTCGTGATAATTTTATTACAAACCGTAAATACAATGGACTTAGCGGGTTTCCAAAAAGAAGCGAGAGCGAATACGATACGTTTGGTGTTGGGCATTCTTCCACTTCCATTTCCGCAGCGCTTGGTATGGCAATGGCGGCTAAGTATAAAAAAGAAACAGATCGTAAAACGGTTGCCATCATCGGTGATGGGGCAATGACTGCCGGGATGGCTTTTGAAGGATTGAATCATGCCGGTGTTGCTGATGCAGACCTGCTTGTTATTCTAAATGATAACTGCATGAGCATTGATCCCAATGTTGGTGCACTAAAAGAGTATTTAACTGATATTACTACTTCCCCTGCTTATAATAAAGTAAGGGATGATGTTTGGAAGTTACTGGGCAAGCTGCCTGTAGGTAAAAGATTTACGCGTGACATGGCAGCAAAACTTGAAAGCGGTATCAAAGGCATGGTTATCAAAAGCAGCAACCTGTTTGAATCTTTGAACTTCAGGTATTTTGGTCCGATTGATGGTCATAACATAACCAAGCTGGTAGATACTTTGTCTGATCTTAAAAAGATTCCCGGGCCAAAATTGTTGCATATCATAACTGTAAAAGGGAAGGGTTATGCGTTGGCAGAACAGGATCAAACCAAATGGCATGCACCTGGATTGTTTGATAAAGTAACCGGTGAGATTTATAAAAAGAAATTTGATCTTCCCCAACCACCAAAATACCAGGACGTTTTTGGCCATTCTATCATTGAGCTTGCAAAAACAAATGATAAAATATTAGGCATAACACCGGCAATGCCAAGTGGCTCTTCATTAAAATTTATGATGGAAGCAATGCCCGACCGTGCATTTGATGTTGGTATTACTGAACAACATGCTGTTACATTAAGTGCGGGCCTGGCAACGCAAGGCATGCGTGTGTTCTGCAATATTTATTCATCATTCATGCAGCGCGCATACGACCAGGTTATACATGATGTTGCCATTCAAAAATTGCCTGTGATATTCTGTTTAGACAGAGCGGGTCTTGTTGGTGAAGACGGCCCAACACATCATGGTGCTTATGACATTCCTTACATGCGTTGCATACCAAATATGGTTGTAAGCTCACCGATGAATGAAAGCGAATTGCGTAACCTTATGTACACAGCTCAGCTTGAAAAAAATCAATACCCGTTTGTTATCCGATATCCACGCGGAGAAGGTGTAATGCCTGAATGGAAAACGCCTTTCAAAGAAATAGAAATTGGCAAAGGAAGAAGACTTAAAGATGGAGAAGGCATTGCTGTTTTAAGTTTTGGTCACCCGGGAAATTTTGCAGCGGCAGCAATTCGTGAATTGAAAATAGATGGCATCAACCCTGCACATTATGATCTTCGGTTTGTAAAGCCAATTGATGAAGATTTGTTGCATGAAGTATTCAGCAAATTTGATAAAATTATCACTGTTGAAGATGGAACTATTATTGGCGGATTTGGCAGCGCAGTGCTTGAATTTATGAATGCATATCATTACAAAGCAGATGTAAAGATGCTTGGTATTCCTGACAGGATAGTTGAACATGGCACTTTAAAAGAATTGCATCATGAATGTAATTACGATGCAACAGCCATTGCTGAGGCTGTTCGTGTAATGATGAATGTAGTAGTAATCTCAGAAAAAATCATCCGGTAAATAAAAACTCTGTTTTGCATAAAGCAATAACTTTAGGTATTAACCTAAAAGCATTATCCTATGCAAACCAAAGTTGCACTCTTCTCCACGTTAAAATTTCTATTTATTTTTTGTCTTATTGTTTTATGTAACTCTTTACACGGACAAAATATCTATACGGTATCAGGAAATTATAATTATTACAACGACGGCTTTAAAAGAACCAGCTCGCCTACACATCCGTGCTATGGCATATGTACTGATAAAGCAGGAAACCTGATTTTCTCAGAAGCGGCAAATGCTACCCTGCGAAGAGTTGATATAAATGGCATTACAACAATAATAGCAGGCAACAGGCAGGAACAAGGTTATTCTGGTGACAATAAATCCGCAACAGAAGCCTTGTTAGGAACGCCCACAGGAATAGCGATTGATGCAGCAGGTAACATTTACTTTTGCGATCAGGGCGATAACTGCGTTCGCAAAATAAATACCCAGGGTATTATTACAACTTTTGCAGGCAATGGAATTGGAGGTTTTAGCGGAGATGGGGGTCTTGCAATAAATGCCAATCTTTTGTATCCGCACGATGTAGCCATTGATAAAAATGGAAATGTTTTTATTTCTGATGAGGGAAATGAAAGAATACGTGTAGTTAATTCAAACGGAATTATTAATACTTATGCAGGCAACGGAATTGCAGGCTTTGGCGGTGACAATGTATTGGCAACAGGTGCAAGCTTTAACGATCCACAAGGCATTGCTATTGATAAAAATGAAAATTTATTTGTGGCAGATGCTAATAATAACCGCATAAGAAAAATTGATTCAAACCAAATTATAACAACGTATGCAGGCAATGGGCAAACATCAAATGTTTGTAACGCAGGATTAAATAATGATACAACTTCTGCAACAAAGGTAAGCATTGGTCCTCCGTTTGATGTAGATGTTGATGGCAGTAATAACATTTATTTCGTTGCGAACAGTTGCGGTATATATAGCGTAACAACAGATGGAAAAATTCATTCAATTGCAATTTCAGGCAGCCTGCACAACATTTCTTATAATAGCAAAGACAGCAGCATTTATTATTCCACTACATACGAAGATCCATGCAACGGAAGAATAGCTGCTATAATAAAATTGAGTCTTATTACAAAAACGTCGTTTAATTATGTAAGCACACTTTATTATCAGGATCCAAAATCTTATTATTTGGAAAATGAGCCTGCAGGTTTATCTAACCTCGGTGATATTGCTCAAATAGTTTTTAAGAAAGGAAATTTATTTATGGCAGATGCAATTTTTTATAAAATAGAATCTATAAACCCGAAAGGAATTCTTTCAACTATAGCAGGAAACGGCAAACAGGGCAGCAATGGTTATGGCGATGGTGGGGATGCATTAAAAGCAGAATTTAAAAATCCTACTGGTGTGGCGGCAGACAACAGCGGAAATATTTTTATTGCTGATAATGGAGATAACAGGATAAGAAAAGTAAATAAATCAGGTGAAATTTCAACATATGCTTTTGTAAATTATCCTTTATGTCTTGCTATAGACGATAGTTCAAATTTATATGTTTCAACGGAAGATCAATATGTTTATAAGATTGACACTACAGGTACAAAAACAGTTTATGCAGGCAATGGCATACCTACCTATAACGGTGATAATAAGCTTGCAATTAATGCATCATTGCACGACCCGCAATGCCTTTATTTCGATAATACAGACAGAAGCTTGTACATAGCTGACGCAACAAATAATCGAATAAGAAAGGTGAACAGGCAGGGAAGAATTACCACTATTGCGGGTAATGGATCATTTGGTTTTAGTGGTGATGGCGGGCTTGCGGTTGATGCAGCTATGAATAATCCAACAGGTATAATAAAAGATTCAAAAGGCAATTTTTTTATTGCTGATAATAATAATTATAAGATAAGAAAAGTTGATGCTAATGGAATTATTCATACTGTAGCCGGTGGTGGACGTGGAGATTATTTTGAATGTGATGGAGAAAGAACTTATTCCGGCGGCTACAGCGGCGATGGTGATTCCGCAATAAAAGCAAGTCTTAATTTCCCCTACAGCGTGGCAGTAAATAACAATAATAATTTATTCTTATCTGATCGCGGAAACGCAAGAATAAGAGAAATACTCTTTAATGGTATTGATAAACCTATTCCATTCACAAGCGGTATTAAGCAATATATAAACCGCCCTTTCGATTTAAGATTTGATAGTTATCTTATTTGTATAGTACATCCAACCGGAAACTATATTTCAAGTTTAAACAAAAAAATTACTACAAACGTTTGGGTAAAAAATAGCCTGGTATATGACAGTGCTGGCAAGCCTTTTGTTTCAAGGCATTACCAGCTTTATCCTGAATACAATAACGACATATCGGGTTCTGCGAAGCTTATTTTTTATTTTACTCAAGCTGAATTTGATATATACAATAAGAATGCGGACACAGCTTATTATATGCTGCCATCAAATCCACATGATTCTTCAGGCATTAAAAATGTAAGATTATATGGCTATCCAGGTAAAAGCGCGGATAGTTCAGGCTTGCCAAATACATATCAAACCAGTCCCGTTATTATTAATCCGTTTGATAATGATGTTGTTTGGAATAACACAGGAAAATACTGGCAAGTAAGTTTTCAAACAAACTTACTCGGCGGCTTTTTTATCGGCACAGAAAAAAAACCGGTTTCAGTTGCAGATAATGAAAACAGCAGTGCAGCTAATGCAGTAATAAATATTTATCCAAATCCTGCAACAGATAATATTTACATTTCGCTGCCTACAAATTTTTTGCATAAACCTGTTCAGTTAATTAGTGTTAGTGGTAAGATAATAAGCGGGCAGATTGCTAATACACAAACCATCAATTTTAATATTAAAAACTTTGCGTCTGGTGTTTATCTTGTTCGATTTGCAGATGGAGAAGTGAAAAAAGTTATCGTTTCAAAAAAATAATAAATCGTTTAATGATGGATCAAACAATTTCAAAAGAAGAAGCGTTAGTATTTAACGTATAATGCAATTAACAGTTACAAATTATAACAATGCATGATATGGCCCAGCTTTTGTATTTCTTAATATTATTGCCGGGTTTACAAAGACTCGAAGTTACTACTGGTAGCAATGCGCATATAAGTTTTCAATATCCTTGTAAACTAACTTATTGTGCATTATTTGTACAGGAGAAATAATAATAGCAAAAATTCTGGACTATATTAATTGCAACTAATGAAAAAGATATTTTATTTTATTGTTTGTATTGCATTAAAAACATCTGCACAAAATCATCCTGCAATAGAAATATTGGATATAGCTTCGCCATCAAAATTCAAAAATATCCATGAAGGTTTAATATTTAGCATTCCTGATAGTGTTTATGGTGGTGGTTCATTAACCATACGAAGTGCTACAGGATTTACAGTTAATAATGGAACGGTATTTCCCGTACCGGGTAATGCAGCTTTTGTTGCCATAAGAAATGCTGATACTACGCAATCTTTAAAAGTAGATTGGTTTATTCCTGCATATAGCGATACAGCTGATTTAACCAATTATATACAGGCAGCCTTGAATGCCAGCAACAATAAAACCCTTGTTTTTACAAAAGGCAGAACGTATAGATTTAATAATGTATATCCTCCTTTAACCATAAAATTAAATGGCAACGGCTGTATGGTTAAGCATTATAAAAATACTTTTAAATATCTCACACCACTTTTTTTCTTATCCCCCGCAATGATAAAAGCAGATGGTACCTATTCGGGAGGAGGACGCCCGGTACCAACAAGCGCAAGTAAAAGAAGGAACTATAAGAATTTAGAATTTTATGGATTTAACTATGATGGGGAAGACTTATCAGGACAGTTTATACAAACTAACGCTACATCCTGGTGTAGTTTTGATAGTATTTATATTCACGATAACTCTTTCACAAGATGTTCCGGTTTTGCACTTTGGCTAAAAGTTCAACGCGTTAAAACTGATAGTAGTTCAATAATCAGGAATGCTATGATAAGTAATAATAATTTCAAAAATAATGGAGCATTTATTCACCTGGTTGCCGATAGCCCTTATAAAATTGGCGCAATAAACTTAAAAATAAGAACTATGGATAGTACACCCATTGCTAACAGAATTATTTTATACAGGTATATTCAGTTCAGCACTTATTTTTCAGGCAATGAAGCAAATGTAGAAGGTGGTGGCACCTATAACAAAAGTAACGCTTTATATATGGTTACAGGATTTATACAAGATGCAAATGATGTAACTAAAGGAATTATAACGATCGCAAGTGGCATATACAACAAATCTACAGGATGGGATGCTGATGCGGTAAATACAGGATTAAAGTCTCCCATAAAAAAAAATTTATGGATAATACCTCCCAATCAGTATGAGTTTCCGTTAGCTATACGTATGCCCAAGTTTAATTGGACAGCAGGAAATAATAAAATAGTAAGATCTACTCATACTGTCACCGAAGATGCTAATTATAAAAATTTAGTTGTTGGGCAATCAATATACTCGGTATCTATTACAGGAGTCTATACTATTACGCGTAAAGTGGCAGATAGCATTTTTTTAGATAGACCTTCGCCTGCAACAGCATCAGATAATGTAGCTTATCTGCCCGGAGATTTAGGTATACAAATATATTTATATGGAGATGTACAGGCAGTAGTTACCGGAAATCTCTTTGATGGCGGAAGCAGGGGGGTGTCGTTTGGTGGAATGACGGGAAAAGGATTGTGGCCTGATCAAATTCCGTCTTCGATTATAGAAGAGGATAATATTTTTAAGTACAATTGGATGGCTAATGAATTTTGGTCTGGAAATTCTGTTGATATAAAGATGTCTGCAGCATCAGTTACAGCCGGAGATTCTGTAGTATATATAAGTAATCCTTCAAACTATTATTATTATAGTAAGGATATCGATAATGATGGTATTAATGAAACCATACTCTCAACATCTTCAACAAGTGCAGGAGCAACGGCGGCTAACAGCTACGCCGTTGGAGATGTTTATTTTATAACTGGTGTACAGGGGCTATATAGAATACATTCTATCTCATCCAATTGGGGCGCAGCTAAATCTATAATAATGCACCGGATAGGAGCTACACACTTAGACATAGTTGGTGGATTTTCTACTTCAAGAACTTCACCATCTTTCTCCCGCATTTATTCTCCGTCATTAGGGACTAATGAATGTGTTGGCACGGCAGTTTTAAACAGCAATAAAATGTATTATGGGATACGTTCAGGAGGAAGCTATTTTGCCTCTGCAAGGGTATACAATTTTACAATTTCAAATAATGAGCTATATAATTGTGGAGGATTATTTTTTGAAATAGGTGGCGGTAAATTAAGTGTGATAAATAATAGACTCACTGGCGTAATTTGGCAAGGAGAACCCTCTATCCCTGGTCCGTCATCATCTTCCGCGGGAGGTGGCACTAACGGTGCGGGAAGTTTTGGAGCTGTTTATGGAGGAGATATTACAATAAAAGGGAATAATATAGTATATAAACAACCGGATGCTGATGGTTTTTCGTCTTATACAGGATTATTAGCATTATACCCTCGTATCCCAATGGTTTGTGAAACTTCAAAATTTGAATTTAGTAATAATGAGATTTCAGGCCAGATTGGAGGATTATGCGTAGCATCATCAAACGGGAAAGAAATTGTTAATGGAACTTCATTTCCGACATCAAATTGGGATAGTTATCTGTTTACAAATAATACTATTTCTCTGAATAAAGGAATGTCAGCATTAAGTTTATTAATTCCCATAGCCTTAAATAATATAATTACCAATAATACATTTACTTTTAATAATAATTCTACTAATTTTAAGAGTATACTTTTAAAGGGGTATCCAAATCCAAATACTTTTCCTAAGTATAATATGAATGTATCAAATAATAAACTTACACAAAATGTGCCTTTCGGAGCTGATATAAAAAATTAAAAGCAGTGTCAACTCCAAGTTTAATCGATTCTAAAAATATTATTTTCAATGTAAGAGAATTTGTATCGTGTGTTTATTTAATCCGTTTTGCTAATGATGAGGTTAAAAAGTGAACGTTTCAAAGAAAATAATAAAAAATACACATAACAATTGTATAATTATAAATGCAAACAAGATCACTTCTTATTGTACGACATGCCAAAAGCAGCTGGGATGATCTTGCGCAAAGAGATTTTGATCGACCACTAAATGATAGAGGAAAAAAAGATGCACCTGCAATGGCAAAACGGTTGCATAAAGAAAAAAAAATTGAATTGGATGCTATTATTTCAAGCCCTGCAATAAGAGCTTTCGCTACAGCAAATTTTTTTGCGAACGAATTCAATATAAAAAAGAAGAACATAATTAAATGGCCTGAATTGTATGAAGCTTCGATTGATAAATTTAATCATGCTGTTATCCATTTGAATGATGATTATGCATCAGTTGCTTTGTTCTCGCATAACCCGGGTATTACTGCATTCGTAAATCAACTTACACTTACACGTGTTGATGAAATGCCTACGTGCGCTGTGTTCGCCATTCATATAAAAGCAGAAAGCTGGAATGATTTTGAAACCGCAAAAAAAGAATTCTGGTTCTTTGATTATCCTAAAAGTGTTTTATAGCACTGTCTACAATTAGAGTGATTGCACAAAATTTTTTATAACTGTTTCGTGTAATTGACAATCGATGTCTGGAAGATTATATGTGTACGTAGTTGCTTTATTTAAATGAAATGCAAAGTCTTCTTTCTGATCAAATGTATAAGCCCAGTTTTGTTTTGAAAGATGTGATGCGAGATATTCCTGTTCTGTTTGCCCGGGTGTTGGAATGAGTATTGATTTTTTTTGCAGAGATAAAATTTCCATAACGGTTGTGTAACCACAATGGCTGATTATAAATTCACTTGCCTGTATCGCCTGCTGCATTTCTGTTGTGTTTAGATGATTCAGCACTTTACAATTCTGATTAGAAAAATCCTTTTCTTTTTCTCCCGGTAAACCGCGAACAATTAAAAAATTTTCATTTGTTGTTGATGCTGCTTCAAAGATTTTTTGTTCAAATATTGAACGTTGAGGTTCAGGACCTGAAATGATCACCATCCATTTAAATGTTATTTTATCATTTCTATTTTTTTTAAACCGTGAGAGCGGTCCAATGTATTTAACCGGAATATTTGGTAATGATTCAGAATGCGAAAGGTCTCCTGCTATATTTATACAGCCTTCCAGATCGGGTATCCAGCATTCGGAAAAACGGTTTATATAACGATAATTTATTCGCTGCAAAATTTTATCAAGCGCTTTTATATTCGTTTTAATTTTAAGCTGATGTGTTATAAAAACAGAAATGCAATCGTTAGAAAAAAAACCGTAACGGTTGTCTGAAATAACGGCATCAAAGCGATGTTGCTTTAAGATTTTTTTTAGCCACTGATGCTCAAACCGGATAATTCTTAAAATTTTAGGGATTTGAATTAAAATTTTAAACGGTAAAAACCGTTTAAATTTTGAATAAGCTATTTTGTACCCGGGCAGGTTAAGGTAAGAAAGATGAGGGAATTCGTTTTTGAGCAAGGTTTCAGTTTTTCCGGATGCAGCAACCGTAATACGGCAGTTAAGCGTTTCCAAATAACGAATTATTGTAATACAACGGGTTGCATGGCCAAGGCCCCAATCAAGAGGGGCGATCAGAATCTTTTTATGCCTTAGCGCTGTGTTCAAAAAAAATTGTTTGTTTTAATATAAACTGTGTAATTTAGAAATACAAATTAATGAAGCGGCAACTAAATTTTTTTCTTGTTATTGTATTATTAACGATTATGCTTGCAGTATCTTGCAGCCCCAGCAACAGAACAAAATGCGGTTGCCCTCCAAAAAGAGGAATTGTAGGATAAAAAAAATTTAAATAATCAGGTGCTATGAACCCCCGTTATAGAAACCTGCTGGTACTTACAAAAAAAGAGGTAATGAATCAACAAGAGCTTGAACATGAAATAGAGCTATTGAATGATTTATTTTATCTTGTTGAAAGTTCTGACGCGCTTTGCATTGCCAATGAAGTAATAGATGTTAACCGTAATAAGGTTATCAGTAAACTTCAACATGTTAAGCATATTTTAAAAGAGTCAAAGCTTAAATCATTTGTATTTATCAGCAACAAAAATTAATTAGAAGCTCTTATTGAAGATCATTCAATGCATCTTTAAGTTGATGTAGAAAAAGAGGTATTTCATTTAGTTTACAAGTGCCGACGCTAAGCCTGTACCAGGGAGATTTTTTTTCTGCACCGAAAGCATAAAAAGGTACTATAGCCAAATGAGCTTTACTTAACAGGTATTCCGTTACATCTTCCTGTGTTCTCAATTCAATACCATTTGATTTTTTACCGGCGAGATTAAACGATATAGTAAGATAGATTGACGCCTGAGGTGTAACGGCATCAACGTTGTGGCCAAACGCTTTTAATTCCATCAACCCTTCATAAATTTTATTCAGTCTTAATTCAAGCTCAGCTTTAAAATGACTGAAATATTCCTGCAGTAAATTTTTTTGTACAAGAAATTTTGCAGTTGCTTTTTGCTCAGCCATTGGCGCCCAAGCGCCTATATGACTAAGGAATGCTTTCATCTTTGTAAGTACTGCTTTGGGCCCGAATGCCCATCCCACGCGCAAACCGGTAGCAGCAAATGCCTTTGATATGCCATCAACAAAAATTGTATAAGCGCGCATTTCGGGATGTAATGATACAGGATTGTAATGTTGTATGCTTCCATAGGTGAGCATCCAATACATCTGATCAAACATTACATACAATTTTTTTTCGTTCTCTCCGCGCCGGCTATTTTCTTCAATAACAAGCCTGCATATTGCTGAAAGTGTTTCCCTGCTTAATGTTGTGCCGGTTGGATTTTGAGGTGTGCACAAGCAAAGAAGCGCTGCATCTTTTATATTTGCTGCTATATCTTCCGCAGTAGGCATAAAATTATTTTCAGCTTTTGTTTCTATGATACAATGTTTGCCTTTATGCAGATTGGTATAATGATTATTGTTCCATGAAGGCGCCGCATAGATCACTTTATCATTATCATCGATCACCGTTTTGAACAAAGCATATATTAATGGCCTGCCGCCTGATGCGATCAATATTTCAGATGGTGAATATTCAAGATGTTCCCATTCTTTTATAAATAACGCAACAGCTTGACGCAACTCAAAAATTCCATCTGCAGGAGGATAATTTGTATAGTGATGTTGATAGCTTTCGATAATGAACGCTTCAAGTGCTGCGGGTATTGGAAAAACTGAAGGATCAAAATCGCCGATCGTAAAATTATAAATGTGCTCTCCTTTACGTTTGCGCTCACTTATTTCATTTCCCAACCGAACAATCTCACTGCCAACCATTGTTTCTGCAAGCGTACTTAATTTTTCCATTTTAAGGCGTTTGTTGCAAATCTTAATGAATTTATCTGTTTCAGCAAATTAAAAACGACAACTACTACAATCGCGTTTGGTTAAAGCTTTCAGATAAGATTATTACATACATGAGTCGGGATAAGGAATTTATATCGTATTGAAAGTTATATTGCCACGTTTTGTTATGAAGTTGAACCGTCACCTAAATTCCGAAGTTTTGTATTAGCGTCCTAACTTATACATCACTTAAATACAGTTGTTGTATGCTCAAAGCCGCATGGCTTCGTTGTCGCATCGGCGCTGCTTTCGCTTCTTTGAAAAAAATATCCTTCGGATTTTTTTCAATCCCGACAAGTCGGGACCGAACCGAAAGAGGCGCCTTATGCGACAACTGGTAACAACCTGAAATTACAGGCGCTAATGACTCTAAGACTCAAGCTGGCCTTATATTTAAAGAGATCACAACTATTTCTGCCAATGACACGTAAAGCAGCTGTTTGTTTATCAACGATTTCAACATTATATTTTTTTGCCAGTTTATATAATGCTGCTTTTTCTTTTTTTGCTATTTGTTCTTCATATTTTTTTTATTCTTTGTTCTACATAAGCGCTTCCTTTTGTAAGTGTATCATAGGCGATTGCCAGTTTCCTAGTACCTGCTTTTATAGCTATTGCAGAGTCTTTTCTTGCTTTTAGTTTTCTGATAAAACTGCCAATAGCTATATGTTTGCTGTTTATAAGCGAATGTGCTATTTCTTTAAATATTTGTCCTGCCTTGTTCATTTTGTCCCTTTTACACGTTTATTGGTCTTACCTGTTTGATGATGTTTAGGCGATAGTCCACACCAGCTTACAAAATGTTTGTTTGTTTCAAACCGCATCATATCTGTTTCTGTTTCCCCGATTAATCTTAATAAAGTATACCGCAGTTTTCCAGCATAGTATACAGCGCCATCCAGTAAACACCAGTTGCTTCCATTGCTACTTCAGTAATATTTTTTTGTTGCAGATATTCCATGCACTGATAATAGCCCGATGTGAACGTATTAAAGTTTACAACCTCTGTTCCATCTGGCGATACAAAAATTTTTTCAGCACCCATATCAATGCCTGCTACATTTTCATTAATCGTTTCAAATACCGTTGCCTTTTGCATAACTTTATTTTTAAGTCTATAAATCAGGTAACCTATAGCTCAAAGAAAGTAAGATATAAGGGCATTCTGCCCATACGGGAATAGTTTCTCTTTTTAAGAAGCTTATCACTAAAAAGTACTTGGCTTTTCTTTGAAGCAAAACTTAACTTCAGGTATTTGACACACTAAGAAAAGTGGCTGCCATACTACTATAAGTTACCTTTTAACAGCAGCAAGCTTGCCTTTTCTATGTGTCGTTTTCAAAGAACTTTTTTGGGAACCAAAAATTGATTACTTAACCTAATGCGTATGCGAAGTTTCGGGATTGAAATGACGCCTTCTAACTATCTTCCCGAACGCAATTATTAAACATATTGTTTAAGCCATTCTTTGGCTGCTTTATCGTCTGTAAAACTTTTCATGGGAATGGGCGGTGGTTTTAAACTGAATAAAATATTCATGATGAATTTTGATAAACCTGGTTTTGAAACCATTGCCATGGCTGAATAAATAACAGGCAATTGTTCTGTTGAAAATTTCCTGGTGGCTTTGTCGGGAACGGGAGAAGATGCAAGATATATAAGTAAGGGCACAGGCTTGTTATTGGTTATTTGTTTTACCAGTGCAACATTACCGCCGATGTTTTCTACGGTGCGTGTAATACTTTTGGAAAGTGAGACAAGGATACTATCTTCAAACCAGTAATCGGCTATTGCTCCTTTTATGATCTGCTTGTCTTTTGGCGGTTCAATCATAATATCTTCATTGAAATGTCAGTTGCATTTATCCTATAAGATCAAGTATTTCCTGCAACTCACCATCAGTCTTAACCAACACATCTCTTGCTTTACTGCCCAGGTTCGGTCCAACAATGCCGGCTTGTTCCAACTGATCCATCAACCGGCCTGCACGGTTATATCCCAATTTCATTCTACGCTGAATCAATGAAGTTGAACCCATTTGATTTTGCACTATTAATCTTGCAGCATCTTCAAATAAAGGATCACGATCACTAAGATCAAATTCTTTTCCTTCCATTTCTTTTTCGTCAACATATTCCGGAAGTTGAAATGCCTGGGGATAACCTTGCTGTTCACTAACAAACTCACATACTTTTTCTACTTCAGGTGTATCAACAAAGGCACATTGTAAACGGGTGATTTCGCCGTTATAACTTATCAGCATATCACCCTTACCAATGAGTTGTTCAGCGCCGCCGGTATCAAGAATGGTACGGCTGTCAATTTTTGAAGAAACCTTAAATGCAACACGTACAGGAAAATTTGCCTTAATGGTTCCTGTGATAATATTAACTGAAGGCCGCTGTGTTGCTATAACAAGATGAATACCCACAGCGCGCGCCAGCTGTGCAAGCCTTGCAATAGGCATTTCAATTTCTTTGCCTGCCGTCATAATAAGGTCTGCAAATTCATCAATCACCAATACAATGAATGGCAAAAATTCATGGCCTTTTTGCGGGTTGAGTTTTCTGTTCACAAATTTTTCATTGTACTCTTTTATATTACGGCAACTTGCTTCTTTTAAAAGATCATAACGTATATCCATTAAAGTTGCCAATGCATTTAAAGTATGCACTACTTTTTTTGTATCGGTGATGATAGGCTCTTCTTCACCCGGAAGCTTTGCAAGAAAATGCCTTTCAATAACGCGGTATAAACTCAGCTCTACTTTCTTCGGATCAACCAGGACCAGCTTCAATTGTGAGGGATGTTTTTTATATAATAACGAAACGAGCAGCGCATTTATACCAACAGATTTACCCTGGCCGGTTGCGCCCGCCATTAATAAATGTGGCATTGTAGCGAGATCTACAATGAAATTTTCATTGTCAATTTTTTTGCCTATAGCAATAGGCAATGAAAAATTATTGTTCTGAAATTTTTCTGATGCAAGCAAGGTCTTCATGCTTACAACCGTCTTGCGAACGTTAGGTACTTCAATACCAACGGTGCCTTTGCCCGGAATAGGAGCAATGATACGAATGCCCAATGCAGCAAGACTTAATGCAATATCATCTTCAAGATTTTTTATACGGCTTATGCGAACGCCCGGAGCCGGAATAATTTCATACAGGGTAACCGTTGGCCCAACTGTCGCACTGATGCGCTGGATAGCTATATCATAGTTTTTTAGAGTAGATATGATCTGGTTTTTATTGGCTTCCAGTTCTGCCGGATCATGAACAATTTTTTCACTTCCATGAGCTTCCAATAAATCAAGAGACGGGTATTTATAATTACTCAGGTCAAGTGTGGGCTCATAGTTTACTACAGGCTTTTGAATAGTGACCGGCTTATCCTGGTTTACAATCGTCGGACCAATAGTTACTGTTGGTTCATTGTCTTCGATCGTATCATTTATTTCCAGTTGCATATCCTCCCCGGTTTGCCTGGATTTTTGCTGATATGGAAGCGTTGTTATTGCTTTGTTTTCCGGTAAATTTTCTGTAATGGGTTCTTTGTGATTTATCAATTCATCAATCATTGGCTGATAGCCGGGTTCCTTATCAGTCAGTTTTATATCATCCTGAAACGATGGTGTACCCTTTATTTCAGGCATGATCACTACAATGTTACCGTCATTATTTTTTAACCTGTTAGTTAAGCCATCATCGTGGCTGGCTGCATATTTATCGTTGATTGAAATGCTTTCTTCAGGAGTGTAATAATGGTAATCATATTCTTCATCAAAATTGTTTCCAGTGTTAACAGGTTCCGGATCTTTTACCAATGGTTTTTGTTTGCGTGCAGGCAATGTAAATTTCGGATTAAACCGCCAGATAATATATGCAAGAAAAGTAACAACGAGCAGGCATGCTGTTCCAACATTGCCAAGCCATTTCACCAGCCAATCAACCATAAGATCACCTGCAGCGCCACCCCAGGCGAAATTTCTTCCAAAGAAAAAAGAAAATACTACGCTTAAAACAATCAACCCGGCAATAAGATAGCGGAGATTACGCGCGAGATTAAATATTTTTTTCCCGAACAAGAGATTTACACCAAGAACAAAGAAGAATGTACAGAATAAAAATGATGCGATGCCAAACCCATTATTCATGAAAAGATTTGATATATAAGCTCCGAGCAATCCTAAGAGATTATCTACATGCACATCTTTTTTTATAAAAACACCAATGCCTGATGAAACTCTGTCCTGATCCTGCTGCCATGTAAAGAAATATGATATAAATGCTATAAAAAGAAAGGCAGCAAACAATAAACTGACAGCCCCGGCAATTTTTGAAGTGCGTTCATCTTTTACAACTTCCTGTATGGTGACCTCCTGCTCTTTGTCAGGATTTAATTTTTCAGCGCTGGGCGCGTTATTCGTTTTCTTTTTTAACCTGTTGGCCATAGCAATAATGCAACAGCAAATATAACGGACTTGATTAACAGATAGTATATGAGCAATGTGTGTGCATAATCATTTATTTGGAGAATACTTTTCAACACTCACAGCCATAGAATTGTTGCTGATGTTTGCAGAAAAATGAATATACAGATGCTGATGAGAATTTCTAAAATATAATTACCTGGCTTTTTCTTCTCCTTTGAATATATTAAAGATGGTCATGAATATGATTCTTATGTCGAGCATAAGCGACCAGTTTTCCATATACCAGATATCATATTCAACCCTTCTTTCCATTAATACCGGGTCTTCTGTTTCACCGCGGTAACCATTTACCTGCGCCCATCCTGTGACGCCGGGTTTAAGATAATGCCTGATCATGTACCTGCTGATGATCTGGCTATATTCCTTGGTATGTTTCAGCATGTGAGGTCTCGGTCCGCAAATACTCATTTCACCTTTAAAGACATTGAAGAATTGTGGAAATTCATCAAGGTTGGTCTTGCGCATCAAGGCACCGATCTTTGTGATTCGCGCATCATTTTTTTCAGCTTGTTTTTCATCACTTTCATCGTTTACATGCATGCTGCGGAATTTAATGCAACGAAAGGTCTTATTGTCCTTGCCCGAGCGGTCTTGTATAAAAAATACAGGTCCTTTGGAAGTAAGTTTTATGATTATTCCCAGTAACGGTGTAAGCCACGACATTACAAAAATTATGACCAGGCTGCTCACGATGAGATCAAAGCCTCTTTTTTTGATCCTGTTGAAATAACCATGCAGCGGCTCGTTTCTAAGGGCCATAATGGTCATTTGATTGAGCTGATCTATCGCAACAAGATTATAATCCGAGCCCGGATTTAAAAGAGTGTTAGATACAAAGCGTAACCTGACAAAATTTGCTTCAGCTTTTCTCACTAATTCGGAAACCTGAGGATTTTCATGAGGTAAAACCGTTGAGTAAATCTCTTTTACATTATGTTTTACCACATAATTCATACATTCAGTTAGCGGAAAGAGAGGGTTTTCGTCAAAGTTGTTTTTCGTTTTGTTTGAATCGGAAAAAAAGCCAAGAAAGTTGTAAATATTTTTATTACGCTGAAAGTATTCTGCAAGTTTTTGGGCTTTATCATCATATCCAACTATGGC
>Ga0206903_10059_pt1 | contig 35417 bp, 30 predicted proteins | sample Alteio_BWOrgHeat_45_FD_152959 | JGI IMG/M metagenome (GOLD analysis project Ga0206903, IMG submission 152959) | Enriched cells from forest soil in Barre Woods Harvard Forest LTER site, Petersham, Massachusetts, United States -... | ecosystem: Environmental > Terrestrial > Soil > Temperate forest >... | reverse complement strand
CTTCGGAGAGCGCCCCGACGGTGGGGCAGAGCCAACGGCCCGAGCGATCGCTCATCCAAAGTCGGCTGAAGTCAGCCGCGGCCGCGGTAGAGTTGGGCAGAGGGGCACTCAACCAGGTACCCGATCGACTGATGACCCGAAAGGCCTTCGGAGAGCCCATCGCCCGTTTCACTCATCTGCAGCAACCCTTGGCAGAACACTCCACCAAACTTCTTATGGCGGAGCTTCTGATCCGGGACGCGGCTAAAAAGTTAGAAGAAGGAGATTACGACAGCGCCACGGTTCTCTCCGCGATGGCAAAGGCAGAGGGAGTACAGATCGCCCTCGCCGCGGCCGATTTCTCGATGCGGGCGTTCGGTGCTGAGGGGTATTCGACGGCGGTCGATCTCGGGCAGCGCGTGAGGGATTTGATGCGCCTTCGCGCCACCGACGGCTCGACCGAAGAGCTTCGATCTGAAGTCGCTCGAGGAATGCTTGGTTCGCACGGAGGCCTGGCAATGCCGCCCGTCTCCTTGGCCGCGTCATCTCCCTTAGATATCCCATACACCTCTTTCCGAGCAGGTGCCGGGATGCCGCTGGGAAAGGCACGGAGATCGAGCGGTTCAATCGCAGGTTCGTCCCCCCGTATGGCGTTGTCGGTGGGGGCTCCCGTGCGCGGGCCGAGCCAACGGCCGGAACGAACCGCACTCATCTCGCAGCTGCAAGGTGGGGGAGGTTCCCTGTTCGCCCGACAAGGAGACTATGATGGGCTAATCGAGTCAGGGGGCGGAGGAGCGTGCTTTACTGCGAATGCCTTCAACCTCCTTCAAATCCTGCGGGCCTATGAGCGTCCCGACTCACCTTTGAGCCCGCACGCGGTGATCGCCGATGCCTTTAAGCAGATGCCGGAGCTTCTGAAAGGACGTGTTACCGATGAGCAACTCGGAAAATTGATGGATTACTTCCGGAAGCACCTTGAAAATAAAGACTTCAAAATGGAGTTTAAGCCTGCCCCTTCGGAGCTAGGAAACCTGAGAGCACCACCCCCGGGGGTAATCGAAGGTTACGTGATCCATGTCTACACGAAGGAAGGAAAATATCTGGGGCGTCATTTCGTAACTCTAAAAAAGAAGGAAGGGCGGAAAATAATCACCGTCGATCCCAATAATCCCGCCAAGGATTTTGAATACGAGCTGGTGGAGGGTGTCGGCCCCGACAAAACGGAAATAGGCCTCATCAGTTCCCATTCGGACAAATTCGTGATGCGTCTCCAGCAAGTTGTGCGGATCAAAATCCCGAAAGCAACTTCCGAGCCGTAACCCTCACTGAGGTAATTCACTTCGGGTGCTTTGATGGATATCATCGACGTAAGCGCCCTACTCCGTTGCGACTGGCGAGAACGAAGCCTTAAGCCACTTTCTTTTTTAGCCTCTCTATTTCACGTTCCAACTTTTCAAGACGCGACTCCATCGCATCTTCACTCTTAAGAGCTTCCCTAAGAATTTGATTGAGAAGCCTCTGGTAGGGCACCCCCGTTTTATCCGAGCGTGTTCTTAGTCGCGCAAGGCTCTCCTCATCAATATTGATGGTGATCTTCACCTTGGTGTTCTTGGCAGCCGCCTTTCGCATGAGACGCGTCCCCTTGGTGTCGATAGTCAGATTACTCAGTTTTGGCTGTCTCATAGAACCTCCTAAACTTTCTCCAGTTCCCACATCCAATAATTCGAATCTTCGCGCCCCTTCGGGTGAACCAGGTCGTCAATATCGTTCCAGATCTCGTTCTTCCGATCCAGTAAAGACAGGGTTCCGCCTTCGAGTGCTTTGCATCTCGAAGCAGCAGTCCGTTAGGGTCAGAAAATGTTTCCGTGGCCTCCAGGAATGTGACCCCATGCTTTTCGAATGTTTTTGGCTTCCTTAGCTAGGTCCCATTCGAAGTCTACGAGCCAATTTAACCATATTTATATGGTGTATGCCATATTGTTCCCGGGCGACATCCGTCATGTCCGCAGACGTATTCAACAAGTGCCAGGGGGTAAATCGCGCGAAGCGCTGATGGCCTCACTCTTGCTTGCTCTATTCTCGAAAGGGAGACTAATGACGACAAATATTCTAAGATGGACGCTGATAATTACGGGTACGGTCTTTTGTCTCAGAACCAGTTTTGGCGAAACGGCGAACGCACATCTACCGGACACCGGAACGAACTCTTCCGAAGGCAAGGTGTTGCACGAGGTACGTAAGGCACAGCTGAATATGCCCCGCCTAAACTTGGAAGATTCCAGCAAATGTCCCAGCGCTGAACAACTAAATCACTACGTTCTTGAAATGAACGATTGGTTGCTTCAATTGAACCCTAAAATCTCTTCGACGAATTCTACTTATAGTGAAACCATTTTCATGCTGCACCACGGATCCGATAGCCCTATCAACCCATGGCGGTTGCGCACCGGTACCCGTGAAGGTCTTTCCCAGTTTTTCCGAGTTTGGTTTCTTCAGCATCCAGCACGTCCCGAAATTCACTTCGCGCGCCGGCGCGATCGGGAACAGGCAAAATCGCTTTTGGATCAACTTAAGAAAGATGAAACCACGACCAGCGACAAGGGTCGTGCCTTGAAATGGCAGGGGGAATCGCGGTCGGACGATGACAATTATCTCCGGGAGCGTTTGGCGGAGCTTTCCGCCAAGGAATTATTCGAAACATTGCGTTCGCTCTCCATCGACGGAAAGCCAATTTACTTCGGCAGTCATGACAGTAAGGCGGAAAACACGATTCCGTTGTGGGTATATAACCTCGCCACTCCGGCGGATCTCTCTGGGTTTAAAGCGGTAGATTACTATCATTCATCGGGAGGCGGCGCCGCCGGAATGACCGTGCGGTTTATCAACCGCCAACGCGCACCTGCCGGATTCGAATTATTGGCGTGGCGCGCGCTCAGCGAAACGATGATTACTGCCGCAAAAGAGCTTAAACCGAGTCTTCTCACACCTGAAAACTTAAAGGACTTTGAGCTCGTCGACCGTTGCATCGAGGTCGAACAGAGTAGAGAACTCAATTTTTATTACTGGAACACCGTAAACAAGGTGCGCTTTCCCGCCGTGGAGGCCGATGGCGCTCCGTGATTTTCGTTCCCCCGTTAATGGCGTAGAGCCTTTTGTTTCGGGGGCTTTGTAACCTTCGATTACCCCCGGGGGTGGTGCTCTCAGGTTTCCTAGCTCCGAAGGGGAGAAGAGGGGATTTTATTGAGGATTTTTGGAGCGGGCGACGAGGTTCGAACTCGCGACCCTCAGCTTGGGAAGCTGATGCTCTACCAACTGAGCTACGCCCGCATCCCTTAGTTCGAAAGAACAAGCAACTCAGAGAGTTAACATAGATGCGCAAAGCTCGTCTAGCCCGAACTTTGCTACGAACCTAAACTTACTTCTTCGGCAAGATAGAATCATCAAGTTCAACCGGTCGCCTTGTCGGCGATTGCCCATCGTGGGTGGAATCGCCTCGACCAAGAGATAACGCTAGCCTTCCGCCAACCGTATCCACACGGTAGATTCCAAAACGCGTGGCACCGTGGGCGGGATGAACACTTTGACGGCAGGTGCGCCCTGAAATATCTTTCGGGATCCCGACCGCCCAGTCACTAAATCCACACCAGTTATCGTCGTTATAAGACTGTGCATATCCCGCATCAAAAAGCGTAAAGAGGATTTTTTCTATAGTTTGATTAAACTCGTGAGCGCCCGAGATGGAGGAAACCGCGGGTCCCACTCCGTATTTGCCAAACTCCTCCATCCGATACAGAGGCTGCGAGCAGCCCGCACCCGCTGCAATTATGGAAACCATTTTATAATCGGTGGCGTTAAGGGTGAGGCTCTCCGTCAATCCAAACGTCGCATCTTCTGCCATCACACAACCCGGACTCCATTCCCCACTCAATTGCGAATCAACGTCCGCCAAGCCGACGGCATTGCCCAAAACAACGAAAAGATAAAAAATAATTCTGATTTTTTTCAACGAAAAGCCTCCCAAGAAAAAGGAGATTCCCTTTTCTAGGATTGATTTGGCAACCAAATTTTTTTGCAGGATTTTTGGAATCGTTAAACCAAAGCGCAGATCCCTTGGCTAGCGAATCCAGGTGGTACGAATCGGCGCCGCTTCCACGGTGGCTCCGGAGGCCAGAGGCTCCTGCCCCTTTTCCCGCCACTGCCGGAGTAAGGGAAGAATCTTATAAGTGATTAAAGAAAGATTGAGCACAATGCTGGTTATCCAGAAATAGCGAGTCCACGGCGTTCCTTCGTCCTCCGCATCTCCTCCGTCCCCTTCCACCACCTCTTCTCCTACCGCAGCAGTGGCAGGATGGCGAAGCCCTAGCATTCGAGCTAATGAAAACGGGTTCTTTTTGGCGCGACGCTTTTCCGATTCGGTGAGAGCAAAGGGATCCAATTTAGAAACGGCTTTGACCGATTTCTTAGGCGCTGCTTTTGACGCTGCCGCTACTAAGACTTGGGCGTTTTTGCCATGTGAGGTGTCGACTAAAGCCTGCAAATCTTCCAGAGCGCCCAAGAGATCTTCGTTGGAAGCGGTCCCTCGCCCATCCGCCTTTGCCTCCGTCCCCAATTCCGAAGCACCCGTTCCGAGGCTAACTCCATCCTCCTTTAGGCGCGCGCGATCTACCGAGGTGTCGTAGGCGCCGATGTCCTTAGCAAAGCCATCCTCCTTTGCTCCGGGTGTGGCTCCGTTCATCACGATCGTCGTTCCTGAAAATTCATTCGGGGTCTGCCCCCCGGAACTTCCGGAGCTAGTGGCGGAACTGGTGGTACTTCCCTGATTCGCCCCCGCCGGATCCAACGCACTTCGACCTGAATCAGTGGCTCCCGCTTCGGTCGTAAGCCCCTTGTCCAAAGTCGCCAGTTGCCCGTCATAAGCAGAGCCGGCTGGATTCGCCGAATTGCTTCCATTTGCCGTTTGGGAGCCATCTACAGCATTTCCGGGGTTGCCTCCGTCCCCACTCGTTGGATTGAGCGCAGAGCCGGTAAGGTTTTGATTTACCATTCCCGCCAAGGCACCTTGCACGGCGCTGGCTTGCGAGGCATCTAAGCTGCCAGACGCGGAGAAATCTTGATTGAGTCCCGCCACTGAAGTTTGAAGGCCTTGGGCCGCATCTTGAACTTGGGCCCTCCGGCTATCATCCAGCGGGTTTTTCATTGCGTTCTGCAACGCATTGTTAAAATTCATGACACTTCCAGCGGTCTGGATAAACGAAGGCATATTAGCGAATTGGGCCGCATGATGCGCGTGGTGAGCCGCATGATGGGCCACCGCCCACTCCCCGAAGGCTGGGGACGGAGCCAGCGTCACGACCCAAGTCATGGGAATGGCGAAGGATAGGAAGTCCCTCAAATTTCGTTGAGTTAGTGCTGAAAAACGGAGTGGTTGAGTCTTCATTCTTGTTGCCCTACCAAGTTGTGCGGACCGGCTACTAGCCCCCTAGAGTGCAAGCGCCTGGCCAAATGCCCCCCTCTTCCCTCCCGGTTAACACTCTGAATTTAAACACCTTACTCACTGAATCGCGGGCAAACACTTGGCGAAGTTCTGGCCGGGGGTCCGTCCCCCCACTTAACCCCGCGGCAGTAAACCGATTCTTGTGATCAGCCGGTAGACACCCCCTGTATTCCAGCCGAATGCTCGGTTCAGGCTCCGACATTGAAAAGTTGCGCTTTCGCGGGTTTAAATGGTGAGGCGTTGACCAACAACTTCGGAGAGATGAATGGAGCCGGCTTTTAGGCTTAGCAGAATAGGGGCGTTGCTTATTTTGAGTTTAGGCCTTGCGCCTATCTCCCGGGCGGCTTCTAGTCCTAGTTTGGGCGTCCCGGCATGCAGTTCGACTCGCCTGCAACGGCCCAACGCCTACGAGGTGGGGTTGTCGGCCCAGCTTCTCCTGCCCAATCGGTTAGATGATTTCAAAACTAGTCTCCCCGCTTATGGACCGGTTTTTGGCATCCCACTGGGCAGCGACACTTTGCATTTCGAGGGCCTCTATGGCGCATCTAACGGACTTTCCCTTTTTGTTCTAGAAGCCGGATATCGACTCAACTTCGACACACCTTTTCTCTCCGGCTACCTCTTAGCCGGCGGGCATTTTCTGCATTATTCGCTGAATTCAATGCCTCATCAGTTTTTCGGGGGAAATCTGGGACTCGGACTGACTTTGCCCATGTCTCGAGACTTCTCCTTAGATTTGGGGATGAAAGTTTATCTTCAAGCTCGCGCCATTGTATCCTTCGGCGGAGGCTTTAATTTTCTGCTCTAGTTCCAACCCAATCGCGTCTTAACGAAAAACAAAATAGCCATGGCAAGAATCGAGTAGAAGGTGCTCCGCTCACTTCGCAGCGCACGTTTTAACTCAAAGTGATGACCGGTTCCCTCACAACGAGGCAATGCAGAGATAAACCAACGAGGAACTTCAGCGCAGAATTTTGCGTACTTCGCACCAAACGTGCGTCCCAGAATCTCTTCCTCAAAAGCGACGATAAACGTGTATTGCAGGCAGGAGAAAATAAAAATCGCGATGCTAAGATAGAGAAAACCAAAGAGCACCGCACACAAAGTATAAAGCAAAATATTGGCGACATAGAGCGGATTGCGAACGTGGCGATAAGGACCGGCCACAACCAACTCGTTCACCTTATCCCCGCGAGTACGAGTCGCACTTCCTGCGTATCCCACCGCCCATACCCGGATGCTTTCCGCTGCGAGAATTGCCGCCGCTACCGCCAATGCGGAAAACCCGTGAAGATGAAAATCAGGGCGCAAAAAGAACATCAACAAGAATAAAGGCAGGGGCGAAAGGCTTCGCCACTGGAACCAAAGCCGCCCCATCCTAACAGAGGGCGTTAAAGATATCGTATTTTCGGGCATGGTGCCTGAATCAAACATAAAAATCGTTTCGGCGGCAACTCTTAATCTACCGCTCCGAGTTTTTCTTAGCCAACCGCCAAAAAAGGACACCGCGGCAAGCCACTCGGGGTCTTGTTTCCTCCAAGAGGCCCGACTATATTACAAAATTTCGGGGAGGATACGGATCAGGTGAATATTCAACTGCCAACAGTTTGGAACACGGGATGGATCGAAGTGATTTGCGGCAGCATGTTCAGTGGAAAAACTGAAGAGCTTATCCGCCGAATCAAACGCGCACAGATTGCCAAACAGAAGGTGCAGATCTTCAAGCCTTTGCTGGACAATCGCTATTCCCTAGATCACGTTACCAGCCATTCTTCGCAAAAAATTGACGCCCAAAACATCGAAAACCCGGAAGAAATTCTGAGTCGGCTTGAAGATTACACGCGAATCGTAGCCATCGATGAGGCTCAATTCCTAGCCCCCTCTATTTTGGATATTTCACACCGTTTAGCCAATCGAGGCTTGCGGGTCATTGTTGCGGGTCTGGATATGGATTACCGAGGAGTTCCCTTCGGTCCGATGCCTCAGCTCATGGCAGTCGCCGAATTTGTAACCAAAATGTCTGCCATCTGCACCGTCTGCGGCAATCCAGCAAGCCGAACCCAAAGAATCATCCAAAGCGATACCGATACCGAGACCAGCCAGAAACAGATTGTGGTCGGCGCCGGAGAGTTATATGAAGCCCGCTGCCGCCGTTGCTTTGATCCCAAAATCTGATGGAGTATTTTTAATGACTCAAAGTCCTGCCGCGATTAGGTCCTTTCTTTCCCCTGAGCAGATCCGAGAACGGGTGATCGCTTTGGCTAAACAAATCGACGCCGATTATTCTGGAAGAGAGTTGGTCGCCATTGGGGTACTTCAAGGCAGCTACGTTTTCTTCTCCGATTTGGTTCGTGAAATGAAGACTCCCTTGAGCTGCGAGTTCTTAGCTCTGAGCACTTACCCTACCTTTGCCCGCCCCACTGATACCCAATCCCCTTCTCCCACCCGAGAAGAATTGGCTTCGGCGGCTTCTGGCGAAGTGAAGATCCTTCTCGATATCGAAGAACCTTTGGCTGGGAAAAATTTGCTCCTCATCGAAGATTTAGTCGACACGGGCCTCACCCTAGAATTTCTACGCCGCACTCTCGAAGCCCGTAAACCGGCATCCTTGAAAACTTGTTCTCTCTTGGTTCGCAAACAACGTCCCGCCCAAGCAGTGCCCATCGATTATGTGGGTTTTGAAATCGAAGACGCCTTTGTGGTGGGATATGGAATTGATCACGAAGGAGCTTTTCGAGAACTTCCCTACATTGGTCGAATGGAGGGAGGCAGCATATGACGCCAGAGTTGGTCCGAAGCGCAGCCGAAAATTCCGTGCCCGTTCCCGGAATCAATGTCAGCCGTCTTGACTGGGATCTAAAGCGAATTACTCCAGGTGAGTTCGACAAGTACTGGCACGAACGTCAGGTTCAAGTGATCCCCCCTTCCCTATTCGAACCGAATCGGGAAATCTGGTTAGAAATCGGGGCGGGCAGCGGGACTTTTTTTGTCGAGATGGCAAGGCAAAACCCAGACGCATTCCTCATCGCGATCGAACGCAGTCGCGACCGTGGCAATCGCTTAGTGCGAAAAGCCGCCAAAGCAAAATTGCCAAATCTCGCCGGATTTCGCGGCAACGCAATTCCCGCAGTCATTACTGGCATTCCTTCCAATAGTTTAAGCCGAATCTATATTATGTATCCTTGTCCATGGGCCAAAACGGCACATCGGAAAAACCGCTGGTACCTTCATCCTCTGATGCAACATTTGGTTCGAGTCTTAAAACCGGGAGGGCGGCTGCTCTGGACCTCGGATCAAAAATTTTATATCGACGAGGCTCGCTTCATCTGTGAGAGCCGATACGGCATGAAAGTGCAGGTTCACGGCGAGATTTCTCCCAACTCTTACAATGATCTGGGAAACTTTCCTGGAGGTCGCACTAAATTTGAACGGACCTTCTTAGGTCAAGGCCTTCCCTGTTACGAAGTGGTCGTCGAGAAAGTCTAATCCCATCATGGCAAAACTACCCCCATTAGAATTACTGGAAGCCACCCATCAGTTTCCCGGCCCTTATACTTTTAAAGCGATTGGAGTCGCAGAAGGCGAATTTGAGCGGAGAGTGGTTCAAGCCGTGCAGGAAGCAGTGAGAGAAGTCCTGGGAACCGCTCAAAACCCGCGTCATTTCTCCCGATCCACTTCGGGTGGAAAACACATCGCGGTCACCCTAGAAATCAATGTGCTCAACGCCGCCCAAGTCCATGCGATCTATGATCGTTTACTCACCGTGGAAGGACTCCTCGTCCTCTTGTAAGTGCCTACTTAACGCAGGTTAGCGCGATTTATTTCCTAAAATGTTTTACCTTTTCTAATAGACCCCAAAAAAATTTCCCCCAAAACTAGCCACGAGGGAATCTCGCATGCCCTTACGTAACGCCACGACTCTGGCGCTAATCTGCGCCCTATGGGTATCTTTTTCTGCGTTTCCGGCCGGAGATTGGAGCGATTCAGGAATTACCGGTCCTAGTTACTCTAAAATCCTGAGCGAGATGAAACGGTGGCACGAGACTTATCCCGGACTCACTGAGCTCGTCGACTTTGGGAAATCGGTAAGGGGACTTCCCTTGCGAATGATGATCGCCCGAAAGCCGGGACGTTTTTCCGATCGCCCGACGCTAATCCTTTCGGGTAGCACCCATGGAGATGAATACCTTCATCTCGAAGATCGCCTTCCTGAAGCCTTGCTGCAACAGAGTCGACAAACCGGATCGATACAACGGTTTTTCGATCGGGGCGGCGCCTTTGTTTTTATTCCGATCATGAATCCTGACGGGTATGAGGCCCGTACCCGGGAAAACGCCGAAGGGGTGGATCTGAATCGAGATTGGGATTGGGATTTGGCTCCGGCCGGCTTTAAAGGTTTTACCCAAATCGAATCGCAAGCACTTCGCCGACAACTGGAACGCATGGAGCTCCCTCCTTACCGACTCCACTATCAGATTTCCGTCGACTACCATTGCTGCGCTGGTGCTTTGCTTTACCCCTGGGCCTATCAAGCCAAACACATTCCGGAAGCAGATTTTTCTCGTCATCTGGCCATTGCGCAAATGGCAAGTGAGCTACTGAACATCGATTACGGCGCGACCGGAGAAGTCTTGGGCTATTTCCCCCTAGGGACGACCAAAGATTACTACTACGATCACTACGGTATGTTGGCCTTTACCTACGAAGGAAGATACGGAGTGGAAGATAGTTATTTTTCCAAACATCTTGAATGGTGGAAAAAAATGGTGGGATATCTGAATCAAGAACAACTCGCGACGTTTTTCCCTCTTTTCCCCGAACGATCACACCACGCATTTTCGAAATTAGCGGATTGAGAACACATCCGTCCTATGATTGGATGCATCCCGGCGATTTTGCGGCATTGTTTATGATAACCAAAGATTTATCCCCACCAAGGTCTTGAATGATTCCCCGCCGACCAAACCCGAGATTTTGGGAATGGCAACGGCGTGAGGACTGGGCTCAGGACGCGAAGCAAAGCGGGGCCCTCTCCATGAGAGGAGAGTCTAATCAAGATCTGAAACCGTAGTGCGGGCCTTGACCGGAGTTTTTTTCACTGAGCTCGGCTTAGCCTTGGGTACGTTTGGAGGATTTGCGGTCGCAGTCGCGGTCGGTGCCGAATCCCAAGTTTGATACACCCGTCGCTTCACCGCCGGTGGAGTCGTTGCCGAGTCACGCACAGGCTTTTTCTCTACCCCATCTCTCTTTGGCTGGGTCACAGTGGTTTTGGGCTCCTGGCGTCGAGACCTATCGGGCGATATGGCTTCTGGTCTTGATTTAGGAGCCACCGAGGGTTGCGGAAGCGGAAGTTGCTCTTCTATCCCAGTGCGAGTTTCTCGAGGTTCTCTTAAAACGCAGCGTCCATAATCGGTCGCGCGCAAATTTGGAAAAGCCACCGAGGGATTGCTGTCTTGTGGTGGCAAATCCGCTTCGGTACGTCCGTCGTCAAATCGGACGTAGAAGGTCACGGTTTCGTAAACTAGAGTATGGGCGTCCATCACTCGAAAAACCGAAACCATTCGCGTGTCGATCACATTGGTCGGAGATCCCCGCGGATTGAGAGGAGTCTCCAAAATCAACCCGACATTGGACGTATACTGCGTGCCTTCTTTAGAAAGAAATGTCTCTCTCTTCTCATCCCCAGCATAATAAGCGCCATTTCCCTGAACGGAGAAGCTTCGGGCATCGTGATGCAAGCAATCCAACGGCTGTTCAAGAAAAGCGGAGAGGGCCCCATAGTCGGAACTTGCTACGCCAAACGCATCTCGCAACTCGACCGTAACCGGATCCCCTTCGGCATAGGTACCCGCTCGCCCTAGTGAGGCCACTAATAAGAGCAGAAGGTAAGGCCGACTTTTCTCAAACCAAGGAAAAATACTTTTCACGACAACACCTCATCAAACTGAAGCCAAAATGACATGGCAGGTATGGCTACGCAATGCGTAATTTACTGGGTGGGATTTTAAATCTGAAGCTTGGGCTAGTTGAGTCGCACGCTAGTCATTTTGGAAATACCCGGTCGCTCCATCGTCACGCCATAAAGCGCTTCCGCGATCTCCATGGTTTTCTTATTGTGGGTGATCACAATAAACTGGGTTTTTTCCGCCATCTTTTTTACTACGGTATTAAATCGCGAAACGTTCGCATCGTCCAGCGGCGCATCCACCTCGTCCAGCAAGCAAAAGGGACTTGGTTTGCGAGCAAAAATCGCGAGAATCAAACTCACGGCCGTAAGCGCTTTTTCTCCCCCGGAAAGCAGAGTGATACTAGCCGGGCGTTTTCCCGGCGGATGCACCATGATGTCCACGCCAGCATCCAAAACGTTTTCCGCCTGGGTAAGGGTCAACTCCGCTTTTCCGCCGTTGAACAAAATGGGGAAGATCTCCTTAAACTTAGCGTTTACCGCATAGAAGGTTTCCTCAAATCGCTGCCGGGTACTTTCGTCGATTTTCTTAATCGCCTCTTCCAAGATGCCAATGGACTTATCCAGATCAGTCCGCTGCTCCATGAGAAAATCATATCGCTTTTGGACTTCGTCAAATTCCTGGATGGCCGTCAGATTGACTTCACCATAGCGGTTCACTTTTTCGCGAATCGTTTTCAAATGATCCTGGAGCAAAGTGCATTTTTCTGCGTCGGAAATGGAATCCCAATCCACTCCAATCGTCGCAGCAAAGAGGGGAAGCTTTTCCAAATCAATCAACGCCGTCTCATCCAGCGACCGAGCTTCCTGCTGATACCGTTCCAGAGAAAGACCACGAACCTGTTCGAACGCGGCCTGTTCCTGGGCACCCCGCAATTCCAATTCCTGGATTTCGGTAAGTACCGCAGAACGTTTTTTCTGCAATTCGTGAGCGCGGTCTTTCACTTCATTTAAGCTGCTACAGGTATCATTAAAAGCATTCTTCACGTCGGAAATCTGCACCAAGATTTGATTGCGCTCTTCCGTCTCTTCCGTCTTTTGCCGTTCCACTTCGGCCCGGTTTCCATCGAGGTTTTCTAATTCTTTTTGATCGCGTGCCCGCTGGCTCAGAAGATTCTCTCGCCGATGACTGAGTTGTTCCAAATCACGCTTGAGCTTTTCCAGTTTATATTCCAGGCCATTGCGCTTTTCTTCCAAGCGCGAACGTTCGATCTTGGCTTCGTTTATCGCGTTGCCTAATGCTTCAAAATCCCGCCCCGCATTTTCAATCTCCTGACTCGCCTCTTCCAATTCCTGCGCCAAACCAACTTCTTCGTCACCCAGCTGAAGGAGATCTGCGTCCCATTTTTCGAATTGCATGCGCAAATCATTGAGCTGTTGCTGATTCCGCTCGAGCTCACTGCGCAAGGATTGGTGATCGCGTTCGATCCGCGATAACTCAAATTGAATTTTTTCCTTTTCCTTGCGAATTTCTACACTCTCCACATGGAGGGAAGACAATTTATCTTTTAACTGCGCGTGCAGCCGTTCCTGGGTTTGCAAATGGGTAAGCAAGCTTTCCCGCTCCGCCGATAAACGAGCGACTTCCGCCTCAAACCCCTGACAAGCGACGGTGAGTTCTTCAATTTCTCGCCGTCTGGCAAATACGCCCGATTTGGTGGGTAAGGATCCACTGGTAATGGAACGGTCGCTATGACCAATCGTGCGACTATCCGAGGTCAGCCAGGTCGCATTGGGATACTGCCCCCGCAGAGCAAAGAGCTTATTCAAATCTTCGGAGAGAAACGCATTCCCCAACCACCATTGGGCGGCCGCTTCATAACCCGCCTTTACCCGTATTCGGTTGAGCAGAGGAGTGGCAGCCGTTGCTTCCGCGACCCCGGGTGCGGTCTGAGCCTTGCCTTCAATATCGGCTAGCGCCAAGATGCGGACTCTCTCCATCCCTCGCTCGTTGATCATCCGCGCCAGAGATTCGGCTTCTTCCGTGGTCTTCACTAGCAGCGTATTCATCTCCGCCCCTAGCAAAGCTTCTAGGTGATCTTCGATCTCCGCTTCCGGGGCCAAAATTTCTGCCATCGGAGTGGCAGAGATCCCAGTCCCTTCCAACCGAGTCAAAATCTCACGAGCCGAGGGCGAATAGCCTTCGAGATTTTCTTGCAGCTCTTCCAAAGATTCCAAGCGAGACCGCTTGGAGTGAAAATTCTCTCGTGCTTTGAACAACGACTCTTCCAGCTCGGAAAGCCTGGCTGAAGTCTCTTGGCATTCGGAATGCCGTTCTGAGGCTTCAGAAGACGCTTGAGTCGTGCGGGCCGTACAATCTTCCATCCTCCCATCGACTTGGAGCAGGGCCTGAGCATGCGCATCCAACGCGGTCACTTGCTCCACCAATCGACTGTCTAACTCTGCGCGCCGTTCCTGAGATTCCTGTTCCTTGCTTTGGCCATTGAGCTTTTGGTTCTCTAGCGCCACTCGGCGATTGGAGAGCTGATTGCGCTTGCCCTGAAGAGAGTCTTTGCGCTGATTTGCCCGAAATCGCTGCTCCTGAAAATTCCGCAGAGCGACTTCCTTTTCACTGAGCTGCGAATGTAGCGTGCTCAACGTCTCGCCTAAGCCATCGCGTTCGGTCGTGGTATTTTGGATATCATCGGATGAAGCTTGAATCGCTTCTTGAATTTCAGTCTCTTCCAGCCGACTCACTTCTTGGGTTTCGGAAAGATGACGGCGCCGTTCTTCTAATAAACCGAGATTGGCTTCCAATTTCTGGATATGATCGGAGAGATCCCGTTCTCGCTCGCTCAACTGCTGATAGGCTTTTTCTTGATCGATTTTTTGAAATTCTAATTCCGCGACATCGGCGTCCAGCTGCGCCGCCAAAGCATCCGACTCCGCCCGGATCGCGACCAGCTCGTCACGCCGCACTTGGATTTCATCTAAGGCTCGCTTGTGGGTGTAGAGGCTGCGGCCCAATAAGAAGAGATCGGCTTCTTCCAATTCTGTTTTGAGTTCCCGGTACTTTCTTGCCCGAGTCGCCTGCACTTTCAGGCTGCGGATCTGTTTCTCCAGCTCATTCAAAATATCCTGCAACCGGGTAAGATTCGCCCGCGTCATCTCCAGCTTTCGCTCGGCCTCTTTGCGCTTGATCTTATATTTGGTGATTCCGGCGACTTCTTCAAAAAGGAACCGGCGATCTTCGGGCTTCACGTTGATCATGCGATCAATCTGGCCCTGTTCAATAATGGAGTAAGCACGACGTCCCACCCCAGTATCCATAAATAACTCGTGGATGTCTTTTAACCGGCAGGGCGTTTTATTAATCAGAAACTCGCCGCTTCCGTCTCGATAGACTCGCCGAGTCACCGCAATCTCATCACACTTATCAAAAGCGGCAAATCCCGGAGAAAGGGCGATTCCTTGGCGATCCAAAACCAGGCTAACTTCAGCCATGGACGTGGCCGCTTTGTGATCGGAGCCATTGAAAATGACATCCGTCATGTTCTCACCCCGAAGGTGCTTGGCGCTCTGTTCGCCCATTACCCACTGAATGGCATCGACGATATTACTCTTTCCACAACCATTCGGTCCCACGACCCCGGTAATTCCCGGATCGAAATTGAGAATAGTGCGGTCTAAAAAGGATTTGAAACCTTGAAGCTCAAGACGTTTTAATCGCATGAAATAGCTTTTTAAAAACCAACTACGTTAATTTAAAGACGACGACTTTAATGCGGCTTGTGCTGCCGCCAAACGGGCCACTGGCACCCGGAACGGCGAGCAACTTACGTAATTAAAGCCGAGTCTGTGGCAGAATTCAATCGTAGAGGTATCGCCCCCCTGCTCTCCGCAAATACCGATCTTGAGCGAGCCGTTTCCCCGACGCCCCCGCTCACAGGCGATTCGAATCAATTCTCCCACGCCTTCCTGGTCGAGACTGACGAAAGGGTCCTGCCGATAAATGCCTTTCTCAAGATAACGAGGCAGGAAAGATCCGGCATCATCTCTCGAGAGTCCTAAGGTCATCTGAGTCAAATCGTTGGTGCCGAACGAGAAAAACTCAGCTTCCTTAGCCAAGGACTCCGCAATCAGGGCGGCCCGAGGGATCTCAATCATGGTCCCAATCCGGTAGGTGAATTTCAATTGCAACTTATTCAGGACCTGATCGCAAACCTTGGTAATATCCGCTTTCAACAATTGAAACTCTTCCAATGCCCCAATAAACGGAACCATAATTTCGGGCTCAATTTGGAAATCTTCGTCGCGAATCAGCTCCCCCGCCGCTTCCATGATCGCCCGAACCTGCATTTCATAGATCTCGGGGTAGGAAACTCCCAACCGACAGCCACGATGTCCCAGCATGGGATTAAATTCATGAAGCGACTTTACCTTAGCGGCAATCGCTTCGACCGAGGTATTTTCTAATCGGGCCAGCTCTAATAACTCCGCTTCAGTTTTGGGAAGAAACTCATGCAGTGGCGGATCTAGAAGCCGTATCGTCACCGGGTACCCACGCATTTCCCGAAAAATCGCCAGAAAGTCGTCCTTCTGCATCGGAAAAATTTTATTGAGCGCAGTCTCTCTTCTCTCCCGAGTCTCCGCTAAAATCATCTCGCGCACCGCAGTGATCCGAGACTCTTCAAAGAACATATGCTCGGTGCGACAAAGTCCCACCCCTTCAGCACCAAACTGCCGAGCCACCTTCACGTCGTTGGGAGTTTCGGCATTGGCCCGAATCCCGAGCCCGCGTTTCTCATCTACCCAACGCATGAATTCGGTAAAATACTGATCCACTTGGCTGTTGATCGTCGGAACAAAACCCAAAATCACTTCACCGGTAGAACCATCAATCGTGAGAGTCTCTCCCTTGCGTACGGTGACGCCATTCACGGTAAAAAGCTGTTTTTTATAGTCGATGCTGATCGCGCCACAGCCCGCCACGCAGGGTTTCCCCATTCCGCGAGCTACCACCGCAGCATGAGAGGTCATTCCGCCTAAGGCAGTGAGTACGCCTTGGGCCGCATCCATCCCTGTGATGTCCTCGGGGGAGGTTTCATGTCGCACCAAAACGGCAGCCTTGCCCGCTTTGCGATAATTCTCAGCTTCTTCAGAGGAAAAGACGACTTCTCCCGAAGCTGCTCCTGGCGACGCGGGAAGTCCTTTGGTCACCACTTTTTTCTCCACGCGGGGATCTAGACGCGGGTGCAATAGCTGTTCGATCTGAGTGGGAGTGACGCGAGAAATTGCGATATCTTTCGTAATTAAGTTTTCATTCACCATGTCGACCGCAATCCGAACCGCAGCCGAGGGCGTTCTTTTCCCAGTGCGCGTCTGCAGCAAGAAAAGTTTCTTTTGCTGGACGGTAAACTCGATGTCCTGCATGTCTTTGTAGTGTTTTTCCAGCAGCTGATATAAACGGACGAGTTCCGCATAGGTATCGGGGAAAAGTTGCTCCATAGTGGCAAGCTGGTTACCCGGCGTCGCGGATTCTTGATTGATGGGCATGGGCGTGCGAATTCCTGCCACCACATCTTCCCCTTGAGCATTGGGAAGAAACTCACCGAAAAACTTCCTCTCCCCCGTCGAGGGATCGCGAGTAAAGGCTACTCCAGTGGCACAATCATCTCCCATATTGCCAAACACCATGGTCTGCACGTTGACTGCGGTGCCCCAATCTTCGGGAATTTTATGAATTCGACGATAACTGGCCGCCCGTGCCGATCCCCACGAACCAAACACCGCGCCGATCGCTCCCCAAAGCTGCGCTCCGGGCTCAACCGGAAAAGCCTTGCCGCTCTCTCGCTGCACACTGCTCTTGTATTCGGCGACCAACTTTTTCAACTCTTCCACTTTCAGTTCGGCGTCGGATTCGACTCCTTGCCTACGCTTGGCTTGATCTAAGAGCGACTCAAAATGATGGGAGGAAACCCCCATCACCACTTCGGCATACATTTGAATAAACCGGCGATAAGCATCATAAGCAAAACGCGGATCTTTGGCCTGCCGGGCTAGCCCTTCCACCGTCTCATCATTCAGACCCAAATTTAGGATCGTATCCATCATCCCCGGCATACTCACTCGAGCCCCAGAACGGACGGAAACCAACAAGGGATTTTCTCGATCAGCGAACCGGCGCCCCATGATGCTTTCTAATCGTTTCATGGCCCGATCAACTTCGACGTCGAGCCCAGGGGGGTAGGAGTTTTTGCCCTGATAGTAGAAAGTGCAAACTTCGGTGGTGATCGTAAAGCCCGGGGGAACCGCCAATCCTAGATTGGTCATTTCCGCAAGGTTTGCCCCTTTTCCTCCCAGCAGATCCTTTAACTTTTGATTGCCTTCGGCTTTACCTTCACCAAAAAAATAAACCATCTTTTCCATTTCGCCCCTCCTCTACCCGCTGCTAAGCATGAAAATCGCATTCTCCATCGCCATAGCGAAAGCGAATGTATTGATATTAGATTCCGGTGAGCTGTTTCTCCAGGTAGCCGACGACTTGATCCACCGCTACCCGCTCCTGAGCCATGCTATCCCGCTGACGCACCGTCACCGTATTTGACTTCATCGTTTCTCCATCCACGGTGAGGCAAAATGGAGTTCCAACTTCATCCTGACGACGATAACGACGGCCGATGGCCCCTTTGTCGTCATAAAAACTATGCCATTTTTTCTTAAGCGTTTTGGTTAATTTTTCAGCCAGCTCAGGCATTCCTTCTTTATTCACCAAGGGAAAGACTGCCACTTTGATCGGTGCAATGGCCGGATGGAAACGGAGCACTGTGCGCTCATTTTCGGGCTCTTCTTCATAAGCGTCGACCAGAAAGGCCAAAGTCGCGCGGTCGGCGCCAGCGGAAGGCTCAATGACGTACGGCACGTAATGCGTCTTAGCCTCCGCATCGAAGTATTTTAAGTCTTTTCCACTGACTTCGGAGTGGCGCTTTAAATCGTAATCCGTGCGATTCGCAATTCCTTCCAACTCAGCTCTGCCGAAGGGAAAATCATATTCAATGTCGGCACAGCCAGCAGCGTAGTGGGCTAATTCATTTTCTTCATGGGGCCGTAAGTGCAGGCGCTCCTGCTTAATGCCGTATTTCAAATACCATTGATACCGTTCCTGCTTCCAATATTCGAACCACTTATTCGCCTCTTCCAAATCCGGCTTTACGAAAAACTCCATCTCCATCTGCTCGAATTCCCGAGAGCGAAAAGTGAAATTGCGCGGATTGATTTCGTTACGAAAAGCCTTTCCGATCTGAGCAATACCAAAAGGTACTTTGACCCGGCAGGTGTTCACCACATTATCGAAATTCACAAAGATGCCCTGCGCCGTTTCGGGGCGAAGATAAGTCTGCGAGGAGCTATCTTCCAAAGCTCCTACATAGGTCTTGAACATGAGATTAAATAACCTCACTTCGGTAAATTTATCTTTTGTGCCGCAAGTGGGACATTGATTTTTGACAATATGATCGGCGCGGAAACGACCGCGACATTGCATGCAATCCACCATCGGATCGGTAAACGAACTCGCATGGCCAGAAGCCTCCCAAACTTTGGGATTCATTAAGATGGAGCAATCGACCCCTTCAATATCCTGGCGTTCCGTCACCATATCGCGCCACCATGCGGCTTTAATATTGCGCTTTAATTCCACTCCCAGAGGACCGTAATCCCAACACCCATTCAATCCTCCATAGATTTCGCTCGATTGGAAAATAAAAGCCCGGCGCCGACAGAGCGAAACTATCTGCTGCATTTTCTGATCTAAGGTGTTTTTAGCCATTGGTCCTATCCATCAATCCTCAAAAAGATATTGAATCCAGCTACCCCGCAGGTAGCGTTTTCACCCAAGAAACGTAGGATGTCAGCGTAATCTAATACCAAAGTGGCACATCCGTCCACCGATCAGTCCGAAAACGCACGAATCATACTCTGCAGTAGCGGGACAAAAAGAAGGAGGAGGGTGGGAGGCAAGAAAAATAATAATAAAAGGAGGTTAAGTCTGCCGGGAAGCGCTCGGCAGTGCTCATCCAGGTCCCGGGCAGCTTCGCGACGTAAGGCCGCAGCCATCGCCCTCACCGGCTCAGCGACCCCAGCCCCTTGGGAATAAAGCTCGCGGATCACCCAAAACCACAGGCCATGATCGGGATTGGGATAACTCTTTGCAATCCGCACCAGAAGATCTGCCATTCCCTGCTCCGCAGTCGGCCGAAGAGAGTTGAGAAACTCGGGGTTGGCACTAGACTCCGTCACTTCTAATGCAGCGCTCCACGCGTATGCTAGATCGTAGCCGGCTTCTAAATGCAATAAAAGGGCGTCGACGAAGTGAAGGAGTTGTTTTCGATCACGACGCCGAAATTTTGATTTTAGACAAAAGCGGAAACTTGCCATAATACCCAAACTCCAATTCCCTCGATCAATAAGGCTAGAAGAAAAACCGGAAGCAATGTCCCGGAAGCGATCATTTGCTCACGCATTTCCGGCTGAAACACCGACAAACATCCCCAAAGGACCCAAGGAATCGCAGAAGAAATGGCGATCTGCCCTGCGGTTGACTTCCTCACGCCCAGAACCCGATCTTCCGCTTCCCGTTCCGACTCTAAGACCGGAATGACCCTCTCCAGCATTGGAACCACGGCTAAGCCATTGCGATAGGTCAATTCCAGTAAACGGAGGCATATTCCAGTAAGCCTTAAATCACTTTTTAAACGAAACTGGGCGAGGCAGGTCGGGAGCGCCTTTCCTTCTTCAAATCGGCGTAACGACGAATGAAGAGCGGAGGCAAAGGGGGAATCCATTTGACGGGCAAGGTGAAAAAGCGCGGTCGGCAAGCTCAAACCCGCTCTAAGCAAACCCTGAAGGGCATACAAAAAAACCAGCGCCGACTTTTCTAATCTTCGACGTTCTTTCCAGTGCCACCAGCCTAGTAACCGAGGTAAGGCGGCCGGCAGCAAAAATCCGAAACCCAGACCGAAGGCCGGTCTACCGAACATCGCCCCGCAAAAAACACAGCTAGTCGCCATGGCCAAAAGCATCGCTCCCGCCAAGAACCAACTCTGCGCCTTGAGAGAGGAAAATCCAGGGCGAGCCGAACGAGTCACCGCAATCGAAATGAGGCGCCCTCCGCCCCAACTGAGCAGAGCAATGAGCCCACTTGCCAACACCGCAACTAGGAGAAATAGAGAAACTTGGGTTAGAATGGTCCGCATACGGACAGCCTAGATGCAAGGCAAATACCACCTATAAAGATGGACTAAAAGGTGTTAGCGTTCGGCACCAAATTGGCTTTGTCCAATATGGCTATTGGGAGGATTCGTGATGTCAGAGACTCAAACCGCGGTAGAACCCAGCTCGGATCCCGTGGAAAATTCGGCCCCGCAGACAAGCTTTCCCATCTCCGTCTCTTCAAGCCGGCGCCATTTATTGGTCGATGGCAAGACTTTGGCCGAAGCTTATCTCCGCCGGGTTGAGATCAGTGCCAACGACCCCGCCTACTTAATCAAGCGAAACGGGAAGTACGAGAGTTTCACCTGGCAAGAAGTCAACCAAACCGTCATTGCCGTTGCCCGAGGATTACGTCAGCAGGGCATAAAAAAAGGCGATAAAGTTTGCATCATGGGCAATAGCCGAGCCGAATGGACCATGACCGATCTGGCCATTATGTTCAGCGGGGCCGTAACCGTTCCCATTTATCAATCGAGCGCGATAGAAGACATCACCTTTATTCTGGACAATTGCGAAGCCAAATTAGTTTTTGCCGACGATATTACATTGTATGCGAAGCTCACTGAAGCGATGGCTCAGCTCAACAAATCGATCCCCGTGGTACTCTTTAGCGACCAGCTGCCGGCCAAGACGGAAACTAAGGTCTCGCTATTCAAAGATTTCGCAAAGCGGGTCGATGATCCCACTGCCGTGGAAGAATTCCGGAGTGGGGCAATGGCAGTCACTCCCGGAGACATTGCCTCAATCGTCTATACCTCGGGCACTACGGGCCGGCCGAAAGGGGTGGTACTCCTTCATTCCAATTTTTCCGGTGAAGCGCGCTCGATCATTTCCGAAATAGAAGTCAGCGTTGATGATCGCACAGTGACCTTCCTCCCTTTTGCCCATATTTTTGGTCGTATTGAAAGCTTACTGCCGATTTCGGCTGGGCTCACTTTGGCCTTTGCGGAAAACATCAATTCCGTCCCGCAGAATATTGTGGAAGTAAAGCCGACAGTGCTGCTCAGTGTGCCGCGCATTTACGAGAAAATTTATACCAAGATTCAGTCCGACGTTGAATCCCAACCAGAGTATAAGAAAAACATTTTTCGCTGGGCGGTAAAAGTGGGACGCGAAGTGGCTCGTATCCGCGCCCGCAAACAGCCGGTGCCGGTGGGCTTGAGTCTCAAATACAAAATTGCCGAAAGCCTGGTTTTCAATAAGATTCGGGAAAAACTCGGTGGGAATCTCAGGTTTACCATTTCAGGAGGGGCTCCTCTTTCGCCCGAGCTTTGCGAGCTCTTTCACGCTTGCGGCATCAAAATTTTAGAAGGCTATGGCTTAACCGAAACCACCGCCGCAATTACGGTTAACCGTCCCGATGACTATGTTTTTGGAACGGTAGGTCGACCCCTGGGGCAGATTCAGATTCGAATCGCCGAAGATGGTGAGATTCAATCGAAAGGCCCGATGATCTTTAAAGAATATTATCGCAACCCTGAAGCGACTCAAGAAGTCTTCACCTCAGATGGGTGGTTTTGCACAGGCGATATCGGCGAATTCGACAACCGTGGGTTCCTCAAGATTACCGACCGAAAAAAAGAACTGATTGTCACTTCGGGAGGAAAGAAGATAGCGCCTCAGAAATTAGAAAACATGATGAAAGGAAGCCGATTCATCAGTCAGGGAATGGTTTATGGAGACAAGCAGAAATATCTGATTGCACTCATCACTCTGAATGAGGCCGAAGTCAAAACCTGGGCCAAGAATCAAAACCTCCAAGGAATCGGCGACGGTGCGACGCTCGCGAAAAATGAAGCCGTGAATAAGCTAATCGAAGGTGAAGTGAAAAATGTGAACTCAGAGCTGGCAAGCTTTGAATCGATCAAAAAGTTTCGCATTTTGCCCGCAGATTTCACGGTAGAAACCGGTGAGCTCACCCCTTCGCTTAAAGTGAAGCGTAAAGTTGTGGTACAGAAATATCAGTCGGTCATCGACGAGTTATATCACTAGAGCAAAACTTCGCTCCTTGGGATTTGCCTCGTTTAAGACCATGGTGGCTTCGCTCGGCGAAGGCTACTCCAGGGGGCTGCGACCTGCCGAGTCCTGAGTACCCAAATCGTGACTATCGGGTTTCAACGGTTTGAGACTGCTTTCTAGCTTCGAATACTCATCTCTCAGTCTTTCGGAATTGCTGATGCCATGGTTATGCGGCAGTAGACCTTTCGTCGGTAACGCTTTGACGTAGGATTCCGTATGATCCAGAGTTTGTCGACAGGCTTGAAACTCTTTGAGGAAAGTCTGCAATTCCAGTAAATGAACCCGAGCGATGATTAGCTGATCTCGGTCCCCCGATTCCTCCGACTTACCACGCTGCAATGAAACCAAGATTTCCTGCTCGGTCAGTTCCGCCTGAGCCAAGACAATCTCTGCTTCCAGCTTGACCTGACTCTTGGCCAAGTCCTGATTCAAGCTGGAAGGAGATCCGATTCCGAGCATACAGCGGTTGCGAATGCTTAAGGCTTCATCCAGATTCCTCGCTACCGTTTCGGCATCGGTTAAGCGATATGGAACTTGAAAAGGATGGTTATGAGGAAAGGGTTTAGGATCCCGAAGCGCATAGGCCTTGAGCCCCATTTGGTTAAACTCATCATAGCGAGCCTCGATTTGATCCGCCAATTTCTGATTGCCCAATTTTGAAACATACGGGACGAAATGATGGAGCCGGCTCGGACGGACATCCACTACCTGCTGGAGAATATCATCTTGTTCCCCTACTTCAGGAGTTCTGCGCCCGGTCGCAAGATCTCTTACCCGCACTACTAGTTGGTTGAACAACTCCGAATTCGTGTCGTTCTGCTTGGCCCTTTCAGCACGCTTTGCGAAAGCCACAGCTTCAGTTGCTTGTTTTGAAAAGGATTTGAGTTTCAGTTCGACTTCGTCGCTTTCTTTTCCGTCAGATCCCATGACTGAACTAGCCACTAGCACTAAAACCAGACCGCCAAGATGATTCCAAAGGCGCTTTGTAAGACGCCCCTCTGCCACACTTCTCATCATTTTTCCCCCCAACGCTAGATCCAACCTGATTCCGATGCAGAAGCCATACCAAATATGGAGTGCGCGAAACCACCAACCACACGAAGCCGCGGGAGGAATTAAAAATACCTGAGCTCAGTCGGTACTCTCCCTGGTGACTCGCTCAATACGACTCGCCTACCGATGGTCCACACCATCGACCGCATAAAACCGCAGACATTAGCTTTACCTCCGGATCTCTGAATAGACTTCAAACAACTGCCTAAGGAATCGCTAGAAAACAGCAGTCAAAGGGCGTCACCACTCGGAAGGCTTTTTCCATTGTTTCAAAGCCGTGGTAGTTCATTCCTATGACAGAATCTCGCACCATCTTTGGGAAATGTGCTTGTGGGGGCACTTCTTTCTCGATCAAAACCCCCGCTGACTACTGTGGCCATTGCCATTGTGCGTCTTGTCGAAAGTCTCATTCCGCAGCGTTTGTAACCTGGACCTCGGTGGGGATTGCTCAATTTCAGTGGATTGAGGGAAAGGAAAATCTGGTTGATTATCGTTCTTCAGAATGGGTAACGCGAAGTTTCTGTGGTATCTGCGGAACCCAGCTGACCTACCGTTCCTCGGCATTGAGCGATCGAATTTACGTTCCCTCAGCTAGTTTAGAAGAACTCGATCGATTTCCGTCCGCTCACGTAAACATGCAAACTCAAGTTCACTGGATCGTGGTCAATGATGACCTGCCAAAGTTCCCCGGGTTTGATTAATTGAATTTTGTCGGGTTTCGCTTTGCGAAGCGCGACAAACTTTATCCTGAGCAGCAACCCGAAGAAGGTGGGTGTGGTAAACGCGTCCGGAGCAGGGAAAAGTATCGATACCTTCACGAAAATGTATTCTTGCTGCCCTCACCCCGGGGGACACGTTGAATGTCGAAACCGGAGATTATTCGAGTGGCTTTATCGTTGGTTGGGATCCGGCCGGGGCCGGGATTTACGGAGCAATTGCCGGCACTGCTGGGCATCCGATTACCATTCAAGCCGATCCGAGCGCCGCAGCGGGCTCAGTTAGAATTACCGCACGCGGGAGCAACAAAACACCAACCGGAATCGATCTCGAGCCGGGATGTGACTACATCACGGTGATTGGTTTTACCATTATCAATGATAGCGGCAATAGCATCTCCAAAGCGGGAATCAAATTCGCCGGAAATTACGATCGATTTCTCAATAACAAGATTATCAACACCGGACGAATGGGAATCCTTTCCCTTCTCTCACTACGGTTTTTTCTAACCCAGCCACCGCAGATTATCGCCTAGCGGCCGGCAGCTCTGCCGCGGGCAGCGGCACCGCCACGGTCGGGGGAAAATTCGCTCCAGCGGCAGATTTACTGGGAGCTGCAAAACCACCCTATAACTTGGGATGCTACTAATCCGCCCGGAAAATAAATCCGGGCGCGGATAAGTGGGAGGGGGATGGTTCCGCGCCCGGCACAGGATCAGTGCATTGCTTTCACTTCTGGTTTCTGGTCAAAAAGCCCCCCAGCTGAGGAATCTTTCACCGGAACCAGGCGTGGTTTGGTCGCTTCCGCTTTCGGAATAGCAATTTTCAATACTCCATCCTGGTAAACGGCTTCAATTTTCTCTACTTCTACCGGCACATTCAAACTAAACGCGCGATAGTAGGTTCCTTCCGATCTTTCCGCAATCAGTCCTTTCACATCGGCGGAGTGTTCCGTTTTTCTCTCGCCGCTGACCACCAGCTCATCTTTTACCGATTCAATCTTGATGCTATCTTTGGGTACCCCCGGCATATCCAGACTAAGCACAAAGTGAGTGGGAGTCTCTGCCACATCGGCTGCCGGGGCAAAGGTGAACTTAGGGCGAGAGGCCTGGCGATTGTTTTCGGGAGCCCTTTCCATAGCCTGATCCCAAGCCCAGAAATTATTCGCCAAGTCAAACAAGCTGCCATGGGTCAATAAGGTCCGCATAGAATTCTCCTTTTTTGAATATGAAGTTAGTTACTCAAATCGTCGGTCCGGCGGGCCCGCCTTGACGCTTCCAAGGAATAAGATAGGAACGCTTTTTTTTAGGTCAAGTGAAGGAGGTAGGTTGGCGAAATAAATAAAAAAGCCCGGCGCGGCAGTGCCGCAACCGGGCTCAATGCCGGAATCCGGCAAATCAAAAGGTGGAGATAATACGCTTGTAGTAGTCTCCCCGCTCTTCATAATTCTTGAACATGTCCTGACTTGCGCAGCCTGGCGAGAGCAGAATCACATCTCCCGATCGCGATTTCTGATAGGCCAAATAAACCGCTTCTTCAAACGTTCCCACTAAGAAGGTTTCGCTGAAATCGCCAATGGCTCGGTTAATTTTTTCCTTAGCTTCGCCGACCAAGATGAGATTTTTCACATGCCGACGGATGGAGTTTCCCAGCATGGTATAGTCTTCCCCCTTGTCTCGACCTCCCGCGATCAAGATCACCGGCTCATCGAAACTCTCCAACGAGCGAAGTAAAGAATGAATATTCGTTCCCTTCGAGTCATTATAGAAAGTGACTTGGTTTTTGCGGGCGACATACTCCATGCGATGAGGAAGGGGCTTGAATCCAACCAACACTTTTTGAATCGCTTCGTTTGAAACCCCAGCCAACTTAGCTGCCAAGGTGGCAGCCATCATATTTTCCTTGTTATGCAAACCGCGCAACAGACTTTCCTTCACCGGGAAAGCATGCTCTTTCCATCGCGGGCACTTCAGGTGAACCGTAGTCGCGGGTTCCAGATAAACTCCCTGAAACTTTTCCGCCAAGTGCGGAGGCATATTCTTCGGCGAATCCGAAGTAAAATAAAGACACTTTGGTTTTACCCCGTTCAATAGCGACATCAATTTCTGATCTCGCATATTGAGGACCACATAGTCCTCCTCAGTCATATTGTCTTTCAGCTTCATTTTGGACTTAATATAGTCTTCGTAATTGGAATAACGGTCCAAATGATCCGGCGCAATATTGAGAAAAACGGCGATATGCGGTTTGAAAGTAAATGTCGTATCCAACTGAAAACTACTAATCTCAGCAACTACCCAATCGCATTTCTCCCGACGGATGGCGTATTCACTCAACGGAATTCCGATGTTGCCACCGAGAAATACGGTCTTTCCCGAAGCCTGAATCATTTCGGCAATCATGGTGGAAGTGGTGGTCTTTCCGTTAGTACCGGTCACTGCAATGATGGGCTCGGAAATAAACTGAGCGGCTAGTTCGACTTCGCTCAGAATCGGTACCTTCATTTTTTCCGCTTGCTGCAGCGGTTTAATGTCCAACCTCACCCCTGGACTAACGACAATAAAATCCTGTTCACAAAACGTTTTAAGAACATGCTTTCCCAATTCGAGGTCGAAATCATAACCTTCCAGCGCCTCTAAAGAGTCCTTCAAGTCACTCTTATTCAGCTCATCAGTAATCGTGACTTTGATACCTTTCTTGCAGAGGAGCTTAGTCGCTGCCACCCCGCTTCGTCCCAAACCAACGACCAAGGCCCTCATGTTCTTTTTGATCTTAATCATTTGCTATCTCTCCTCTTCTCTCAAATACTCTCAAATTTTGAACAGAAATCAGACGTATCCTCAGAGGAAAATTCCCCAGGATGATACGCGACGAAAAATTCTTAATGGAAATAACCGAAACCAGCGGCTCTAAAACCGGGACTAGGAAAGTGGAAATAACGGCGGATGCGATGAGAACAACGCCTAGCGAAGCGCGGCGAAGTTCCAAAGTTAGAAAGACAAACGCATAGAACGGCGCAAGAAGCAGGTATAGTACGTGATTCAGCAAAAATCTCTCCCGGCGATGGTTTAACGAAAAGGAGTTAGTCGGGCAAGATTAAACTTATAAATGGCTGAAATAAATAAGAAAAATGTGACATTGCAGGCTCTGCAAAACCTTGTCTCACCGCTTCCAAAAGTCAGCTGAGCTATTGGGCCAGCGCGTCAACCACAAGATCTAAACGCACCCCATGGGAGCCTTTGAAAAAAAGAATGTCTTTCGCTTTCCAGTGAGACTGAATGAGACTTAGCACTTCCCTTTGGTGGCTAAGCTGAAACGTTGTCGCTGTCGGCAAGGCGGCTTTTACGGTGTTCACCAACGGAAGGACCTCCGTCCCCACCCCAATCAGCAGCAAGGGAAAGCCGCCCTCGCGCTGCAATCGAACCAGATTTTCTCCGGCCTCTTGGTGAACCTGCTCGGAAAATTTTCCCATTTCACGCATTTCCCCTACCACTAGGATTCGGCGACGAGTGAGGTCCAAAGCATTGAGACTCTCAAGCGAAGAGGCCAAAGCAGTCGGGTTTGAATTGTAAGACTCATCAATGAGAATCCGCCCTTCAGCTAGCGTCTTGATCTCTCCTCGATGAGACGCAGGATGGATCGCCGCAAAACGCGGTAACATCTCCTCAAGCTTGACCCCTAGCAATCGTGACGCGGCCACCGCTGCAGCGATGTTCTGAGTATGATGCATTCCGAAAATGGAGAAGGCATAATCGACCGTCTCGCCCTCGATTTCCAACTGCAGCGAGAGGCGGCCGGTATCTGGATCTATCTTTCGCTTCAGCACCCGGACGTCAGCCGGAGCTCCGGAGGCAGAGTAGGTAACGGTTTTTACTCCGGTCGGGAAAACACTGCGATAGGCTTCTCCCACCAACTCGTCATCGACATTGAGAGCAATGCCACGGCAACGCGTTCCGATTCGCGCTAGACTGTCAAAAAGCTCTTTCTTGGCCTGGTAAATACCTCGTCGACTTCCCAATTTACCTAGATGAGCATCGCCGATATTGGTGATCAATCCTGCTTCCGGAGAAAACTTAGCGCAAATTTCGGCAATTTCGCCTAACGCGTTCATCCCCATTTCCAAAATCAGTTGGCGAGTGTCGTCGCGCAATAGGGAAAGCGTCTTCGAAACTCCCAGTAAATTATTGAAACTTGCGGGCGAGGCCAGGGTCTGTGGTCCCCAGAGGGCCGCAATCATCTCTTTAGTCGACGATTTTCCCGCGCTTCCGGTGACGGCAAAAACCGGTCCAGTAAAATGGGCTCTTAGCCTTTGGGCGATAGAGATAAACGCCTGTAGGCTATCGGGAACGACGAGTAGTGGCACGGCGAGAGGAAAAGAACGTTCCGCGATCACCGCAACGGCTCCTTTCTTCACCGCATCGTTCACATAATCATGGCCATCGAAGCTCTCGCCCCGCAAAGCCAGAAACACTTCGCCTGGCTTCAAGTCTCTCGAATCTGTGGAAATCGAAGAAACGGGCAAAGCGGGAAACTCCCCTTTGGCGCCACACCATTCAGCCAGATGCTTTATTTGAACCCAGGAAAACATAGGATTGAAGTCGTAGATTCGTTTAGCTTAGTAATCCGCGATAATAATCCCGAATCACTTCTCGGTCGTCAAAGGGGAATTGCTCGTGACCGATGATTTGGTAAGTTTCATGTCCTTTGCCTGCAACCAGAACAATGTCCTCCGGTCCGGCTTGAGCAAGCGCCCAGTAAATAGCCTCTCTGCGATTGGTTTCTCGATGGTACCGCGTCTTATCTCGTCGAATTCCCTGCTCGACATCATCTACAATGCGATCCGGATCCTCAGTGCGCGGGTTATCAGAAGTGGCGATCGTGACATCGCTCCAGCTAGAGGCTACTTCAGCCATATGCGAACGCTTGCTCCGGTCTCGATCTCCCCCGCAGCCAAAGACGGTGAAAATCCGGCCAGCCTGTTGCCCCTTCAATTCCGAAAGTGCCCGCAGCACATTAAGCAAGGCATCTTCGGTGTGGGCATAATCGACGAAGATATTCGGATACTGGGTACCGATCATCACACGCTCTAAACGACCAGGGGCCCCAGGGGCACTTTCCAAAGCTTGCGCCGCGACTCGCAGATCCTGGCCTAAGGCATAGGCCACGGTCAGAGCGCCCAGCGTGTTGTAAAGGTTATGTTTACCGATGAGTGGGGAGAACAAGGGCACGATTCCCGCCGGGGTTTGGACGATGGCTTTCGTGCCAGCTTTGCTGAAAACCGGATCCTGGACTGAAAAGTCGCTGTTTTGCTGGCTTAGTGAAAATCCGAGCCGCTTGCCGGAAGGGAGCTCCTGGTATAAACGCCGTCCCCAGGGATCATCCAAATTAACTGCTCCCACCCGCAACGGATAATCGAGAAAGAGCCGACGCTTAGCCTGGTAATACGACTCAAAATCGGCGTGATAGTCGAGATGGTCCTGAGTGAGATTGGTAAATAGTGCCACCTCAAACTGAGATCCGCCTACCCGAAATTGATCCAAAGCAATCGACGAGACTTCCATCGCGGCATGCGTCACTCCCGCGGAAACCATTTGCGAGAATAGCGATTGCAACCCCAAAGCATCGGGAGTGGTTAAGCGAGAGGGTTCGCGCTTGGTTCCGATTTGGTATTCGACCGTTCCAATGATGCCACTGGTAATCGCTAAACCAGACCATAGGCTCTTTAGTAAATAGGTCGTGGTGGTCTTGCCATTAGTCCCAGTCACCCCTACCAAATGCAGACGCTGAGTGGGCTCATCATACCAACGACACGCCGCTCGAGCCAAAGCCAAGCGGGAAGAAGAGACCAGGATGGTGTGAGGGTGAAGCGGAAACTCGCTGGCTTCCTCGACCACGATAGCCGAAGCCCCTCGCGCGAGGGCTTGGGGAATGAAACGATGGCCGTCGGAACGTGTCCCTCGCACCGCAAAGAAAACGGCACCGGGAGTTACCTTTTCCGAATTATCGGTAATCGCGGTGAGGGAAGTCCCGACCGCGACTTTGGTTTGTTGAAGCTCCGACGACGGAACCAGTTGTTCAATGGATTTCACCTAGCATAAATAGCTGGCCAGAGTGAATTTGTCCACGTGAGGAAAGTACGGAGGAACGACTAGAAGAAAGGACGAATTAGCCTTCGGGGGAGAAAGTGAGGGCGACTCCGGTCTCTGGTTTTATTAGCGTCCCGGCTTTCGGCGATTGGGTTTCCAGATAACCATTTCCGGAGATTTTCACATTTTCGACGTGTTCCCCGATTAACCGCAACGCATCTCGCATACTAATTCCTTTGAGATCAGGAATAATCCAACCTTCGTCACTAGGTTGCATGATAACCGGTTTGGGCGTAGCTGCCACTTCCTGCGAATTCACTTCCTCGCCGGACTCTTCTGCATTGGGAGTCGGTGCAGAGGTGCTGGTGATCAAGCGTTTGGGAGCCCGATCTAAAATCTGCAATGATCGTTCGGCGATGCGCTTGAAAACTGGAGCTGCAGTTTGCGCACCGGTATGGGAACCTTGGGGCTCGTCGATAAAAACGCCGATGAGCAATTGTGGCTCGTCGGCAGGAAGGAACCCAATAAAGGAAGAGAGAAACTTGCGACTCTGATACCCCACTCCGGGTTCATATTTCTGAGCAGTTCCGGTTTTCCCCGCCACCGCGATATCTGGTATTCGGGCGGAAAAACCGGTTCCCCCTTTTTCCGTAACCCCCATGAGAATTTCTTTCATTTGAGCCACGGTTTGAGCGGAAATAACACGATGACGTTCCAATCGGTCAGGTTGAGTCCCTTCTCGCAACAAGATCCGCGGACGAACCCGATACCCTCCGTTGGCAAAGGGAGCGAAAGCGGTCACCATTTGCAACGGGGTTACCGAGACTCCCTGGCCGAAACCTACCGTGGCCAGGAAAAGCGGTAGCCAAGTGCGATCCGGTTTGGGAGGACTTGCCACTTCCCCCGGCAAACTCACTCCAGTTTTAGCGGTCAATCCGAAATCATCCAAAGTAGAACGAACTCGAGCCACTCCCAGCCGCTCCGCGACTTTAGCCGCCCCTACATTACTCGACACTTGAATTACCTGTGCCAGAGGAATAATTCCCGGCGCGTGTTCTTTTTCCGCGTCATGAATTTTCCATTTACCAAAGCTAAGTTTGCCATGTTCGCAGTTAATCAGGGACTTGGGGGTTAAGATACCGGCTTCAATGGCCTCAGCTGCCATTAAGACTTTCATCGTCGAACCCGGTTCATAGAGGCTGGAAATCACTCGATCCGGAAAGAGTACCGATGAATAATCCTTAGCCCGATTGGGATCAAAAGTGGGACGTTGGCCCATGGCAAAAATTTCACCCGAATTGGGATCCATGACTACGGCCAACACGGCTTTAGCAGAAGTCGCCGTCATCGCCTGTTCCAACTCTTCCTCCAGCACCTGCTGAATCCGTCGATCGATCGTGATATAGACACCCGATTTTCCGTCATCGGAGCGTTGCTTGAGCTCTTTCCGGTCTAGATAAGAGAGATTTCCTTTACCGTCGCGATTCATTGCGAATCGGGAACCGCGTTCCAAGAGCTCTTCATTGAGTGAAAGCTCCACGCCGGATATTCCGTTACCATCCACATTGGTGAATCCTAAGACATTGGCCGCCAGCGGACCGTTGGGATAGATCCGTTTATTCTCCGGTTCCGTATAAATGCCAGGCAGTGATTCCTCGGCCATTCGTTTAGCGACTTCTTCACTCACCTGTCGCTGAATCCACACGAAAGATTTTCCGGTTTTCAACCGGGAGAGCCAATGTTGAGTAGAGCCGCCGAGAATGCGGGCGAGCGTTCGGGCAGTTTTATTTCTTTGATGAATTTGACGAGGCTTGGCAAAAATAGAGCTGGAGGGGGTGCTGACGGCCAGTTCCTCTCGATTCCGATCGTAAATCGCAAGCCGATGAGGTGAAGTCTGTCCGATCTTAAAAAACTGTTTGTCGGCGAGTGCTTTCAGTTCAGGATTCACTAACACTTGAAGCTGAACCAAACGAAAGACGATAAAAGCAAAATATCCCACCAGGGTAACAAAAACTAACCCCAACCGAAATCGAACCCAGCTATTCCAACCCGCACTCGATGGTTCCGGAGCCGTGCCTTCGCTGGAGGTATTTGGGTCAGGGGGAAGCATCTTCACCCTCGCCTTTATCTGGAACATATCTTAGGACTTGGCTGAGCTCAGGAGCACCGAGACCCAAATTTTTCGCAATCACTTCCAGGCGCTTGGGGGTAGTTAATCGCAACCAGCGCACGCGATTTGCCTGAATCTCTTCCTGCAATTTCCTAAATTCTTTTTCTCTTTGAACGTAGAGGTAAGTGTCTTTCACCGTAGAAGTGCGAATCCAAATCACTCCCGTGGCCAAAGCAAAGACCAAAGCCAATAGAGAAAATATCTCCCGCTTGTTACTGCTGAGGATGGCCATGGATTGATGAGTGACGGTTTGAGTAAGGCTTGGAGAAAAAGTGGTTCTATTTCTATATTAGCTGCTCATGGCGTTTTTTTCAACGCAGCGAAGTTTGGCACTCCGGGCCCGTGGGTTTTCGGCTAACTCCTCCGCTGACGCGGTCAGCGGCTTTCGCAGAATCAGTTCCACCAGTTTCTCTCGAGAACAAAGACAAACCGCTTGATGCGGACCGCAAATGCAGCGCCCCGATAGTTTCTGAAACAACTTCTTCACCGCCCGATCTTCGGTGGAATGAAAAGTAATGACTACCAAACGTCCTCCTGGACGCAGACAGTCAAGCAGTGGAGGGATCCCGTCGTTTACCTCCCCCAACTCGTTATTTACCATCATGCGAAGGGCTAAGAAGAGAGGAGTCGCGGGGTGGGAACGTCCGTGCTTGGGTCCCGCAACTGCAGCTAGATCTAACGTATGGTTAAGACGCCCCGAGCTTAATCGATCGAAAATCCGTCGGGCGTAGGAACGAGCCTGAGCGAGATCCGCATTTTCTCTAAGTGCCTCGGTAAGCTCTTCCACCGTCATTTCCTTTAAGCGCGAAAGTAAATCTTCATCGTGAGACGCATCCATTCGCATATCTAGGGGTCCCGCTTGGGAGAATGAAAACCCCCGCTCGGCTCGCAATAGTTGGCGGGTGCTTACCCCTAGGTCCACCAGAATGCCGTCAAATTTGGTGTCCCCGGCGATTTCCCTGAACCGGGAAAATCGGGTGTGGAATCGCTTAAGTCTGGGATCCAAAGCGTATTTGCCCCCTTGGGCATAGGTTTCCAGCGCTTCTTTATCTCGGTCGGTGGCTACCACCTCACTGGCCCCAGCCTCCAGAATCGCCTCCGAGTGCCCCCCCTCCCCAAAAGTCAGATCAGCATACTTCCCGCCAGGAGAAATATTAAGATATTCAATGACTTCCCTTAAGAGAACCGGTCGATGGTAACGTTCCATAATCCCCATTCTAGACGCGCTGCGAAAATAAATCTAAACCTTCCTGACGCGGCGCCGATAAATTACCTGGGACAAGTTGCGCCGCGTCACACCGCTTTTGCCGGTTGGCGGCCGCTAATACTAACGAGCTCTTGGCAGTAAATTCTTGTGATTCCGCCTAACTGCGGGGCCTCAAGAGGAATTTCCAACCGATCGAGCTGCGATCGTTCATCGCCCCTGCGCTGCGCGTATCGCGAACCCCTTGCGTTGACGTAACGGGCAACTCGATTTGGGAATTCGCTCATCAAGGCTTCCCTGGGGGAGATTACAGGAATCCCGCCAAGCGCTCACTAGTTCGTTCCGGGAATTCGCCTGCTCGCTTTTCTTCGAAGCTTCCCGAAATGAGCTAACTCAACTCAAAGGGACTCGCATGGCTATTACTATTTCGAGCAACCCGTTTGCCGTCGCCGTAGAACACAATCTGGATCAAGCTGGCCAGGATATTGTCCAAAGTGCCGAACGCATTAGTTCTGGAAACCGCATCGTACATGGCGGCGACGATCCATCGGGACAAGCGCTTTCTAGCGACCTAGATGTCCAAATTCGTAGCACCAATCAGGCTCGTCGCAATACTCTAGACGCCGCGTCGATGGCGCAAACCGCGGAAGGAGCCCTCAACGACATCAGCAATATCTTGATCCGAATGCGGGAACTGGCAATTCAATCTTCCAGCGATACGGTTTCGGACTCGGAACGTAGCTATCTAGAGGATGAATATGGCGAACTGCGTTCCGAAATTGACCGATTAGCCCGGTCAACCTCCTACAACGGAAACACCTTATTAGATGGTTCAGGGAAAGATCTCGAGATTCAGGTGGGCACCGGAAACAATGAATTGAGCCGCTTGAGTTTCTCTGCATCTCAGCTAGACGCTCGAACTGGCAGCCTGGCGGTGGATGATTCCCACGTCGACGACGTCGATAGTGCCCAATCCGCCTTAGATGACATTGATCAAGCCCTGGATCGGCTTAATCCTCAGCGGGCTCTGTTGGGTGCCTTCCAATCCCGCCTGGGAACGATCGCCAGCAATCAATCCCAAACTTCGGATATTCTTGCGGAAGCCAGATCTCGGATCCAGGACACCGACGTAGCCGAAGAATCGGCCAAGCTGACGTCGGCTCGAATCCGCGAACGCGCCGCCTTTGCTTTGTTGGCCCAAGCCAATCAAAGCAACGAATCAGTACTTAAATTAGTGGGTGGGTGACGACACCCCGGCGCAAGGAAGCGCCAAAGTGAAGCCCAGATTAAACCTGAAAGGAATCAAATCCGATACCTCCTATAGGAGTTTCTCATGGATGTGAAACCCATACCTGGCAATCCAAGTTTCCGAATCAATCCCTCCAGCGAAACGCGTGAAGAACGCAATCGTCGCGATCGTCCCAGGCCGAACCAAGGCGACCAAAAACAAACCGCGGAGCAAAGCGAAAAAACGGCTCCCACAGAAATCTTAGCTCCCAGTTCCAGCGACCCTCAAAAATC